>JADMIO010606906.1_pt1 | contig 104888 bp, 75 predicted proteins | sample 8958161 | NCBI WGS metagenome assembly JADMIO01 (sample SAMN16585339, study PRJNA669376) | soil metagenome | isolation source: Crop rotation soil | place: USA: Cullars Rotation, Alabama | collected 2011 | reverse complement strand
CGCGACAACTTGTCCACGTGGAATTCTAAGCTTAGGATCCCAATGTGCTGGAAAGAAGCAGAAGGAGTTCCGGAGTTTCCACGATGCGCTGCCGATTCTGGGAAAGGACGGATCACTTGCCGACACCTTGCGAAACTCTCCCGCCGCGGGAAAACTGCGCGCCAAAACAGGCACTCACGTCGGCGGCGATCTTTTGAACGAGCAGATCGTTGTAAATGGAAAGGGACTCGCCGGCTATTTGGAGACTAAGAATGGCAAGCAGATCGTCTTCGCGATCTTCGCGAACAACGTTCCGGTAGGCGCAGACCTGAAAGCAGTGTTTCGAGTTGGCGATGCACTAGCCGAAATCGCCGCCAAAGCGTACGACTCGCACTGAGATGAGGAGAGAGCGATAAGAACGATACTTTTCTTTGCCGTGTTGTTTCTGGCGTGAAACCGCACGACTCATTAAAAATGACGTAAATCCAGAACGACTCTGTAACTCTTTGATTGCAAGCTTCAGGAATGAAGAGTCGCATCGTCTTTAGTACATTCCTGACATTCTGCTTATTCCTCGCCGGCTGTAGTCGACAGAGCTCGACAAATAATGCTCAGGTAGCCGCACTTTTTCGCGCGACGCGTGAAGGCAACACCGACATGGTCAGGTCATTAACATCCGCGCCCGGTGTTGACGTTAATGCGACCGATGAGACAGGAAGCACGCCGCTACTCGAAGCTGCCCGTTTCGGTCACGACGACATCTGCCGCATCCTGATCGCCTCCGGCGCAAACCTGAAGTCAAAGGACAAGGACGGCAAAACCGCGTTGCAGCTAGCGATTCAAGGTAATCATGATGAGGTAGTGCGAGTTCTCAAGCAGGCCGGCGAGAGCGAATAGCTGCAATCAGGTGGGGAGTCCGGTTTTAGTTGAATTTCCGGCGATTAAAACCCCTGTGGGACCAGCCCAAACTTGTTGATACTGGCGTTGACAAACTCAAGTCCGAGAGAATTGCGCTGGTTGGAGAGATCTGGAACAGTATTGTCGAAGACAACGGCTGCTTCGAATTGACCGAAGCTCCGAAACAAGAACTCGATCGGCGCATTCAGTCTTCACAACAAAATCCTCAGGCAGGTAGATATGAAAGCGAGGACCATTATGAAAGTTCTTTTCCTCTCACTCCTGGTGCTTGCAGTCATCCCACAAGCCTACGCGCAGCAACGTGACGAACCGCTTTTCCCGGTCGCTGACGAGGGCCGGACGATCTATATCGATCGCAAGGGTAACGTAGCCTTCACCGTCCCTTATTCCGGATCCGCTTTCTCTGAAGGACTCGCGCGTGTCACGATCAACAACCACACCGGCTACATCGATCGAACCGGTAAACTCGTGATTGGTCCAATACCTTTCGGCGGTCGCGACTTCTCGAACGGCCTCGCCATGGTCGAGAGTGAGGAGCGCTGCACGTACGCCGAAACGAAACAGAAGTACGGCTATATCGATCGAACGGGCTCGTTAGTCATTCCAGTCACACTTACGCGACCATGTAACTACTGGGGCGATCAGTTTTACTTCACGAAGGAAGGTCTCGCGCTCACAAACATCGGAGATAAGTGGGGCTTCATCGATCAAACCGGCAAAGTGGTCATGCAGTTCGACGAGGCCGGGCAATTCGCTGAAGGTCTTGCACCGGCGAAGGTGAACGGAAAGTTTGGCTTTATCGATTCGAAGGGCAAGTTCGTGATCGCACCGGCTTTCGATCAGGCACTTCCGTTCAGTGACGGTCTCGCCGGGGTTCGCTTGAAGGATCTTTGGGGATTCATCGACAAGCGCGGTGAGTTGATCGTCGCACCACAATACAAAGGAGTCGACCGTTTCAATGAAGGTTTAGCAGCAGTGTTGGTTAATGATAAGAAATGGGAATGGGCCACGATTGATCGCACCGGCAAGACTATCATCCCTGCTCGCCCATACCACCGGACTCACTTTTCAAACGGCCTATCGAGAATCACAATCGATCGTGAGGAAGGGTTCATCGATAAGACTGGAAAGATAGTAATCGAGCCGAATTTCAGTCGCGCGGAAGATTTTCGTGATGGACTCGCTTACGTGGCGGACTCAGAGACCGGCCGTAGCTCTTACATCGATACAACGGGAACAGTTGTTTACCAGTTTCCAGAGCGCAAAGGACCTCCGCCTGATCCAAATAATCCGTTCGTGCGAATAAACAGTGACACGGACGTACAGTGGCTCGAGCGAATCGCATCGTCGCCGGCTGCCGCAGCCGAACTGCGGCCCGGCGGCGGCCTCGCGAATCACTCCAAAGATTTGAGGATCGCGGCCTATGTTCGACTCGGCAACTTAGGTACGCCGGAAAGTCTCGCGGCCATCAAACGCATCGAAACCGAAGCGCGAAAAATTTATCCCGCAGCGACACAATCCACGCCCGGTGATTTCATTCATCCGGGCTGGCATTTTAGTGACTCAGAGTTGAGCCCGATCGCGCAGGTCCAAAATGCGAATGGCGTCACTTACGCGATCATCACTGGCTCACTGATGGGCGATCTCGATCTGTTTCTCATTTCATCACGTACCCCTATGTCATGGTCGCGCCCGCTTTTGATTCCGAATAAGACTTACCGCGGGATTAAAGAACCACGACTCACGAGCAATGGGGACGAACTAGTGTTTTCATTCGTCCAGGAACAACCGCCCGGCCGCGCTTTAATGGAAGGGACAACCGATCCTGGTCCCGCAGCGCCGGCTATGGGACGCCAACAATGGAAACTATCGATCAAACAGATCGAAACCGATTCCGATGCGGACGGTTGGACCGACGTCGAAGAACAAAGACTTGGCATTGATCCCAACAAGCGAGACACTGATGGCGATGGCATAACGGATGGACGCGACGTGTGCCCGAATCTATCGCTGCTTGATGAAGACAAGAACGACGACGAGATCAAGATTTTTCAGAAAGCCGTGTTCGTGACGTTTGGCTTGAGCGGTTCGCGTCACCTTCTCTTAGTCCAACCCAACGTCAAACGCGTCCATCTGTGGGGCTACGCCGGGCCGGTCATTTATGGCCACGACATAAAGAGCTGGAGCGAGAAGCATCAGTACGGTGCTGTATATGTGAGTTGGCGGATTCGCAAACGAGCGAGTAACGGCGATGTCATCGTCGAGATTGTCGATTACGAAGGACCACTGGCAGCCGGCGGACAAGACGTAAAGCTGCGCAAGATTAATGGCGAGTGGATCGTAATCAGCCGGCGAACGACGTGGGTTAGTTGAGGAGGAAAAATTTCCCGAATCATTCGAGGTGGAACCCACTGGTCGTTCGCGTCGCGAATTGAGAGTCGGAAACCACCTGGGCCAAACCCGAGTTGCTTGTGAATGTAGACAGGCGATTTACCAGTATTCTTAAGCTTAAACTTTATCGTGATGTTTTCGCGTGGTCTGAAGCTACTCATTTCGTAATGCCGTAGTCGGATCCAGGCCCGCGGCGCGAAGCGCCGGGAGCCACGAAGCCAGAAACGCGATAACGAAGAAGAGCACCGCGACTGAGGCGAACGTCACCGGATCCGTCGGCTTCACTTCGACGAGCATGCTCGCCAGAACACGTGTGAGCAGGAACGCTGCAAGCAAACCGATCCCGATGCCAACTGCGCTAAGGAAGAGTCCCTTCCCTACCATCAAACGGAAAATGCGTGACGGCGCTGCGCCCAACGCCATGCGCACTCCGATCTCTGCGGTTCGTTGACGGACCGAAGTTGCAAGCACGCCATACAATCCCACACCCGCGAGCAATGCTGCGATCGTCGAAAAGACTCCGATCAGCAACAACGAAAAACGTGTCTGCGCCTGTGCCTTCGTCACGAGCGAATCCATCGGCTGCAACTGGTTAATAAACGTTTCCTTGCCCATGTTACGAACAACTTCACGCACGGAGCCCGCAAGCGCCGACGGATCACCATCCGTCCGCAGCGCCCACCACGAAGCAGCACCGTGATTCACATATCCATCGGTGACGTACAGTTGTTCACGGCCCGGTTCGACCAGAGATGAGTTGCGCTGATGGGCCACCACACCGATGATTTCGCCCCACTGCGCTTCGGGTGTGCGCACGCGAAACAGTATCCGCTTGCCCACAGCAGACTCGTTTGGAAATGCCTTCGCCGCAAGTGCCTGGTCAACTATCAGCAGGTTCCGATCAGGCTTGCTGTCGTCTTCGGTAAACGTCCGCCCCTCGAGCAGCTTCGTGCCCATCGCTTCAAAATATCCAGGCAGAACGATCTGAAGATCGGCAGCCTGGAACTTACTCGGATCAGCCTGGGCTTCGGCGCCGCCCCAACGCACCGGACTAAACCCGCCCGCGAGCGGCAACGGAAACGACGCTGTCGCAACGTTCACACCCGGGATCGCCTTGAGTTGCTCGCGAAGCTGGCGTTTGAAGGTTTCCCTTTCCTGAGGTGTTGCGCCGATGTTGCCGAGCAGTTGAAACGTCAGCAGCCCACGCGGATCAAAACCCATGTTCACACGTTGAATGTTAATGAAAGTACGGAACATCAGCCCCGAGCCGATTAAAAGTACAAATGCAAGCGCAACTTCCACCACTACCACAGCATTGCGCAGACTGGCAGCGCCGAGCGCGCCGCTACGCCCAGCAGCGCGCAATGTGTCCATGAGATTTGGTTTCGCGGTACGAAGTGCTGGAATTGCACCGAAGAGCACTGCAGACAACAGTCCCGCCGCCACCGCAAACGCCAACACCTTCCAATCAATTCCGATTGCATTCAGTCGCGGCAGATTCTCGGGCGCAATGAAGAGCAGTTGGCGAATACCTAAATAAGCAAGCCCCACGCCGATGAGTGTTCCGAGCGCTGCTATGGCGATCGCCTCCGCAAGTGTTTGTCGAACTAACTGCCACCATCCCGCACCCAACGCTGCGCGGACCGCGAGCTCTCGTTCACGTGACGAAGCTCTCACCAGCATCAGGTTCGCGACATTCGCACACGCAATCAACAGCAGGAAAATCACTGAACCCATTAGCGCGAGAATCGTCGGTCTAACTTCGTCCACGAGATGCTGCTTCATCGGCACGAGCCGGAAATACTGACCGGCTGTTTTCGCGATCGTATTTTCCTCGCGAATTTTCTGCGCGATCGTCTCGGCCTCGGCCTGCGCCTGGACCATCGAGACACCAGGCTTCAGTCGTCCAATGACACGCCACTGCACGTTGTTGCGGTTGGCTACGTCGTACGGAATACGCGCCGCGATCCAAACACTCGGAAACTGTTCCACATTCACGGACGGCGGAAACAACAATTCAAAACCCGGCGCGAGAACACCTATAACCGTCGGCGCTGGTCCAAACGCAGCAGACACTGGCAGAGGTTTGCCAACGATCGATCGATCGCCGCCAAAGCGTTGTTGAAAGTAGTCGTTGCTCAGGATTGCCATCGTTGGGAGTGCGTTAGCGGCTGGACCATTGCCGTCCTGTCCGGCGGGCGGAGGCGGTTGAGGCGTCCCATCAGACTCCTGGAAGTCGCGGCCCGCGATCATCGAAGCGCCCATCATCTGAAAGAAGTTCGTCGAGACCCCGGCTATGCGAACGCGCTCAGGCGTGCCGTCTAAACCAGGCATAGTGACACGACCGGTTTGAACGGAAGCGAAGTCCTCGAAACTGTTTTTCGCGCCATTCTTCAGGTCGAGGTAATCGACATTCGACATGGGAAAGTCTTTGACATTCCGTTTCTGCAAATCATTGCAGGCGAGGACCAACCGCTCCGGATCCTTGTAAGGAAGTTTTCGTAGCAGCACACCATTCGTGACGCTGAAAATAGCAGTGCTGGCGCCGATGGCCAGGGCGATGGTCACCACTACCGTGATTGTGAATATCGGACTCTTGCGCAGCGTGCGAAACGCGTAGGAGAAGTCGTTTAGCATAATGGCGGCAGTTTAGACTCACTTCCGAAATCAGCCAAGGAAATTTCCTAAAAACACATGTCGAAAGTCACGAAAATTCGTACGCGCGGAACGAACTTAAACGCGCCCGACTGCAATGTGCGTGTTGCCGAACACGTGACGATAAATCCGGGACCAATTGGCGAGCTCTACCTGGTAAACGGACTCAACAACTGCATCAAAGTCGACTCCGGACTTAAATCGAATGGCAACGACTACTTTTAAGAGAAGCGACCTGGAGAAGTACCTGGGGATCGAAAAGAAAAAGCCGTCAGAATCTCACTGAACACGTTCAGTGACCCACCGCAACGGAAACGCTGACGCGTGAGGGATACTTCGGAGAGCGATAGATGCGTTGAGACGCGGGCTGAAAATCGCTCTCCTGCGCGAGAAAAATGTTGGGGACGAACTTCTGCGGGTTGCGATCATACAAAGGAAACCAACTGCTCTGGACCTGGACCATGATGCGATGGCCTTTGAGAAAAGCATAATCGTTGCCGTGTAAGTCAATCCGGTATTCGTTGACGCGGCCCGGCGCAACCGCTTCAGCTCGCTCAAAACTGTTAAGGTAGCGACCGCGGAAGATTTCGCTCGCAACCATCAATTGATAACCGGCCATCTTCGCGTCGTCGGACGGGTAAACGTCGATCAGTTTCACGACCCAGTCACTGTCAGTTCCGCTAGTCGATGCGAAGAGATGTGCGAGGATATCGCCGGTGATTGTCACGGTCGCATCGAGCGGCGCAGTCTGCCAGGTCAGAACGTCAGCTCGCTGGCCCATAAATCTCTGGTCCTGCGCCAGCCACGTATACCAACCAGAACCCTTCGGCTCGTAATGCGCTGAGACTGGTCGCTTTCTGTATGGCACCGGCGACGCGGGGTCGGAAGTGTAACTGTCAAACTCTGCGTCCGGTTTGGCAGCGCCCGGTTTGTCGAACGAAAGCTGCCCGCCCGCTTGTAAAAACAGATCGGCCTTCCGCAGGTTACGGCGTGGCGGCCATGCGTCATACCTCATCCACTTGTTCGTGCCGGATTGAAAAATTGTGGCTTCGGCCTGCTTCAAATTTCCCTTCCCTTTTAAATAATAGGCAAACCATGGCGCCTCAATCTCCTTGCGATAATACGCTCCGGTGTCGCTTCCGAAATCAACCTGGGCCAGACTTCGTCCCCGGCCGCGCCAGCCACCGTGATTCCATGGACCTTCGACGAGAAAAACCAGATTCTTTTTATCTCGCTTCTCGAGTGTTTGGTAAGTCACGAGTGGACCATACAAGTCTTCCTGATCCCACCAGCCGCCGACGAGGAGAGTCGGCACGGTCGCCGGGTTGAGGTAATTTTTGACGGCGCGCTGCTGCCAAAAGGAATCGTAGTTTGGGTGCGCGACGAAATCGTTCCACGTCGGTAGTTTTCCGCCGAGTTGCGCAGTGAGTTTAGTGAGCGGGTGCAGAGAGAGATACAAGTCGTAAGCGTCCGCGTTACCGAAGCTGACGAGCTCAAGGTTCTTCGACGTCTCTACCAGCTTCACGTATTCATAGCCGTAGCTCATGCGGAACGCGCCGTTATGAAAAAAGTCGTCGCCCATCCAAAAGTCGCCGACTGGTGCTTGCGGAGAGACGGCTTTGAGAGCCGGGTGCGGGCCGATGAGTGACATAGTGGCGAGCCAGCCATCGTAAGAGCCACCCATGATTCCGACACGCCCGTTGTTGCGCGCCACGTTCTTAACGAGCCAGTCAATCGTGTCGTAAGTGTCCGTGCTTTCGTCGCTCGACTTCGCGTCGCGTTTGTCGTGCGGAGGCCGCACCATGACGAACTGTCCCTCGGAACCAAACTTTCCGCGGATGTCCTGGAAGACGAAGATGTAACCGCCGTCGACTACCAACTCCTTGTAAGCATCGTTTACTAAATCGCTGGTCCATTCATTGACGCCGTAAGGCGTGCGGTCGATCATGATCGGAAGCGGCTCGGTCTGAGTTTGCGGCGCGAGAATGACCGTGTGCAGTCGCACGCCGTCGCGCATCGTGATCATCGCCTCGGTGCGCGTGAAAGGAACACGAACCTGTTGCTGTGCGCTCTGTCCAACTATTGGAACAACAAACGCCACCAACATGATTAAGACCGCCGAACGCGTAATAGCACGACGTGGAGCGTTCACTTATGATCCTCCAATTCTCGGCGCCAGAGCGCCGAAGGCGCGAGATATGAAAGCCAGGGGCAAGTCCCGACTCTGTCGGGACGTCGCCCCTGGATCAATGTCCAAAAGATACGACGAAGCCCTGAAAAGGGCGGAATAATATTTCGGCCCTTCAGGCCTTGGCCTTGTTTTGATGGAATTAACCAGGGGCGACGTCCCGACAAGTCGGGACTTGCCCCTGGCTTTCATATCTCGCGCCGATGGCGCTGTTCGCCTAACTTGATATTACGTGGCTTGGCGCTGTGATTTGATTTTATAACGCCTTTGGCTGTTATCGAACAATACTGATCAGTGCTTTGTTGCCTACGGTACCACGGAACGTGATGCTGATCTGAAAGTCGCCGTCGGATTCGATTGAGTCCGGCAGGCGGACAACGATCTGCGAGAGCCAGTCGAGGTTCGGAACTTTTCGCACATCTTCGACGACCAGAGGATAGACGCGATTCTGACTGTCCTGAGCCTGAACCACGAGCGCTTCACCAGGCGTCAATTCAATGCCGGTCGCGAAAAGCATGATTCGAGTGTGTTGGTCGGAGCTAAGGTTCAGGAAGTTTTCCAACGGAAACGGATCGCGCAACAGCAATACTGAATCCAGCGCCGCGGCCCTCCCGCTCGTTTCTTCGCCCAGAATCAGTGGCTTGTCGTTATCGAATATTGAGATCGTACTCGTGAACGGACTTCCTTCCAGCGCACCAGCGCCTGGGCCACTCAATACCAAATTGATGGTCTCAGTGCGCTCAACTACCGGATCATCAACTATGGGTACAACGAACTGCTTTACAGTTTCTCCCGCCGCAAACTGAAGCGATCCGGAGGCATTCGTAAAGTCAGTTGGCGCGACGGCGGTGCCATTACTCGTTGCGTAGTTAATCGTAACCGCGTTAGACGTGTTGCCAATTCGAGTAACAGTAACATTCACACCGCCGCTACCTTCATTCACAACATAACCGGTCGCGTTAAATTGAATGCTACTCAACGACGAAGACAATCCGAACTGTCCTCTTATCTCCCCAGTCGTGAAATTAGAACTGTGGACATTGACGTAAAGCAAACCGTTCTTGAGATCCTGCACCTGAGCAGCAGTCAGCGTGATCGAAAAATCACTGAGCTGGCCCAGCGGCAACGGGAAGATCGCAGGAGCGCTAACACCCGCCACGGCCGGCCCGTGAATATGAGCATCCGTCTGTCCACTCGAAAGACCAGCAAACGTCAGAGAAACGCGAGCAGTTTTTTCATCAGGACTGAGAAGCAGTGTCGCCCTGCCCGTAGCCGTCGAATTGTTGGGCGGAGTTTCCTGCGGGCCGGTCAACGTCGCGGTAAACAACAAACTCGGCTTCGATTTGATTTCATAAACTGCGCCATTAGAAAGCGAGACAACAAACACGTTTCCGTTTGGTCCGGTTTGAATATCAGTAGTAACGCCGAAATCTTTTCCGATCAACAGGCTCTCACTCTCAGTCAGATCGAACTTATCGACATTGTCAGCGACACGATCCGCGAGTCGCGGATCGGTGAAGGAAAAGTGTTGGCGGTCCGCGGTTAGCTTGAAACGGAACAAGAACCCGTTGAGCAAAGTGGTGCGTGAAGCGCCGACGAACAAATCTCCTTCAAACTGCGGACCCAGTCCTCGACCACGCACGAAACCAATCGGCGACGGCGCGAGGGCATACTTCCAACTGAATTCCGGATCGATGTACTGCGCGCCGGGCAGCATATACATTCGCGACAATGCTTCCTGCGCGGTGGCGGCGATGTTGCTCGGAGGCCAGCGAAGTTGCTGAAGGTTTCCGGCGCCATAAGTTGATTCTATTGATTTAAATTCATCGATCCGACTGATCGGTCCTATCGCCTGGATCCAGCCACCGTTGAAACCCGGCGTGACACGATTGATCTCATCGAACGCATCGTCGCCGTTCTCCTGCGTCCATAAGGCGCCGCTCAACGGATCGAAGTCCATTCCAAAACTGTTGCGTACTCCGTAAGCAAAAACTTTCTTTAGATTCGTCGCAGCTTCGCCCGTCAAGGTTGTAGTGGCGTTGAAGAATGGATTGTCGCCAGGCGTCGAGCCGTCGTCATTCAATCGGAGAATGACTCCGGTCATATGTGCATTGTCAGGTTCTGGTCCACCAAACTGGTCGTCAGGAACGGGGCCGCCGCTCTTGAGATTTTGCAGGAAACCACGTCTGCCATTGTCGCCGAAGAATAAGTAAAGCTTGCCGTCAGGACCAAAGCGCACCACCCCGCCGTTGTGATTACCACGCGCGGGTTGACCGGCGTCCTGTTGCAAAGCGCGCAGTTTAATCAGATTCCGATCGAATGTGAGTGTCGAGCCGTTCCAGACGTAACGATCGACTCGATTTCCCAACAGGGGCACATGATCGATGTTTGCGGTGTCAACGCCGGTAGTGCTTTCGGTCCAGTAGAGATAGACAAAACCGTTCTGCGAGAAGTTCGGATGCAAAGCGATTCCCAACAGGCCTCGCTCAGAAGCATTGTTGACTGCGAGATCGAGGGGCGTTGATTGCAAAGCGCCGTTGACGATTCGCTTAACCTTGCCCGTTGCCCTTTCCAATATAAGAAAGTCGTTTGGTCCGATAAACGCCATGCTCGTTGGTTGATCGAGTCCGGCAACGAGGGTGTTCACAGTGAGATTGTCATCCAACATTGTCGGCGACGCCGCGGCGGGTTGAATCACAGTGGTAATCGTGGAACTGTTGTTGGACGAATCAAAATCGCTTTCGCTTGCGCCGACAGCCGCTGAATTGGTGAGTTGACCCGCTGCAGAAGGTCTAATAACGATCGTGACAATCGCGCTGCCGCCGACGGACAGAGTTCCGAGATTGCAATTCACGGTGCTCGTGCCGTTGCAACTTCCCTGCGTTGTCGTCGCCGACACGAACGTTATGCCTGCCGGAAGTGTGTCAGTGACATTCACATTCGTGGTGATTGCCGGACCGTTGTTAGTCGCAGTGATGCGATAAGAAAGGTCGAGACCAGCTTGCCCGGGATTCGGCGATGCAGTTTTAGTCACCGACAGGTCAGCACTCGATGGACTTACAACATTCAACATCACCGGCGCCGAGTGTGACGTAGATCCCGATTGCGCATTGATGTTAATGGCGTGATTGTTTACCGGAGTGGTTAAACCTGTTCCTAACGAAAGAACCGAGGTTTTCGAGCCGGCATCGGTGATGTTGACTGACGCGGGATTGAATGCACTGGCAACTCCTGTCGGAAGACTACCCGTTTCTAGATTCACCTGACCGGTAAATCCCGCCAACGGCGTTACCGTAATCGTATAAACCGCGACACCACCGGGCACAACATTTCGCGACGACGGATCGACGCTCAGCACAAAGTCCGGTGTGCTCGAAGCTGGCGCCGAAGGAACAAATGTCTTGTAGATGTAATCGCCGGATGTATTCCCGTCGTTGTTAGCCTGATTGCCGGCTGCGTAGAAAGTGACTGGACCAACATCGGTTGAAGGCGCGGTCCAGTTGAACGTCCAACTGGCCGTATTCTGTTGGCCCACGAACGTTCCCACTGCCGTATGCTCGATGTATTGGCGCGCAGAATTTGGACCAGCGTTGTTCAGCACTTGCGTGGTCCCATCAGTGCCTTGCAACTCACCAGCCTTCTCGTCCGAGGCATTATCGAGAACAGTCAGTTCAAAGCCCCAGCGAAGTCGAGTCGGATCCGCGTTCGTGTGAGTAACGGTAATCGGATACGTGTGACCTGGAACATACGTTTGCGGCGCGGTAATCGATATCCTGCCGGTGCCCGCATCAGGCGGCACGTGGCATTCAGCGCAAGCTTCGGGCTCCTCCTGTGGCGCCCCCGTGTAACCCGCGGGTGGCCCGGCAGAAAAGGCGTGAACAGGACGAGTCCCGGTGTTGTGTGACAGCAGAAATCCGGCGAATGCAGCGAGCAGAGCCGGCAAGAGGATAAATCGGAGCCGTTGAACCATTTTGCTAGCCGAGGAATCCCAGGTCGGACGTAGCGAAGCGGCCAATTAGTGGAAACACCGCCGGCAAATCGGCGGTAGACAAGCCATACCACAGCGCCAGAGTGGCGGCGTATTGTTCTACGGAAGTTGTTGGTATCCAGCGACCGCGCGGATTTGAGCCACCATCGGTGTCGTCGGGACCACCTAATCTCAAAGTCGGATAAGTACCGTAAAGCGTATGGCCCAGCACCGATCCGCCGACGATTAGTTGATGATTGCCCCACGCGTGGTCAGTGCCGACGGTATTGACACCAGTGCCGGCGGGCTGCAACGTGCGTCCGAAGTCGGACATGGTAAAGGTTGTCACTTTGTCCTGTACACCGAGTTCTACAGTGGCAGCATAGAACGCATTGATTGCCTGACTCACCTGCGCCAATAAGCTTACTTGTCCGCCGATCTCCGATGAATGTGTATCAAAGCCTCCGATCTGCGTAAAGAAGATCTGGCGCTTCATGTTTATTCCGGCCGTGGGATCGGTGCAGGCCTTGATCAGCAAGGCTACTTGTTTTAGTTGGCGGGCGATCGACGTATTCGGAAAGACGGTCGTCAGTGTTGGGTTAACGCTGCTCAGCGCGTTGTCTGTTTGGATCGAACTTGAGCGTATGTCGCTAGCGGCTTTGACAAGTTTGAACTGGTTATCGAGCGTGCGCAGTTCGTTGAACGAAGCAAGGCGCGAAGCCTGTTCGCTACTTGTGCCGGACATGGTGAGTTGCAGCACGTTAGCCAACGAAGTACCCGAATCGGCGACTGCCAGTTGTCTTGTGTCGACGCCGCTCAGCAACAGGTTGATACCGGCAATCGAAACATTGCTCGGGAAGGTCGCCGAGCCATTCAGTCCCGTAGTCCTGTCGGCCAACCTGCCTCCCCATCCTGTTTGACTCACCGCATTGGCTATCGACGTTTGAAACAACTGGACCTGATCGGAATGCGAGAAGAGTTGCAGTGGTTTCTTGCCGGTGCCGTTCTGATAAGTGGTCCTCGTGAGCGGTTCAACTAATGGACCGTTATTACAAAGAACTGCGAGCTTTCCCTGGTTGAAGAGGTTCTGCATCTCCGGCATGTTCGGATGAAAACCGTATGAGCCGCCGCTCACCGGAGAGACTGGAAGCAGACTTGCTTTGGCAATCGCGAGGCCTGCCGCAGCGCGCACATTCGAATAGCCTTCTACGAGACTGCCCAATGGTCCATCGTACTGATCCAGCGACACGAACATGTTGTTGCCGTCGTTTCCGCCATTCAGAAAAACGCAAACGAGCGCTTTGTAATCAGTTGCTGCCTGCGGCGTGAGCGCGTGTACAACGCCGAAAGTATCGATACTGGAAGCCAGCGCGACGCTACCGACCGCGCATGCACTTGAACGTAGAAAGTCTCTTCGTGTTATCGCCATGGGTTGTTATCTCTGAACGTCGTACTGCGAAGAAGTTGCCACCAGGTAAACGGCGGTTTGTGCCCGTTTCAAGTTACGCGTTGTTACGTTGGCGTCGTTGATCGCGTTCATCGCAGTGATGATCGAAGTGCGCATCTGCGGGTTCATGGTTCCATGCAGCAACAACGTGTCGAGCGCGTTGACTACGTCGCTCGGATTTCCAGCCAGCGCTTGCAAGTTGGCCAAATCGATTGAAGTGCCGCGTGGTCGATCCGGACTCGTCACTGTTGGAGTGGTGGTAGTGGAAACTCCGCTGAATATGAGTGTGTTGATGTCGTTTGCACGGCGCAAGGTCGTCGTGGTGGAAAGGATGCCGAAGGCCGGCCCGAGTATCTTCGTGCCGGGAACTTCATAATGCGGCTGGTAGTAACTGAAGACTGTGGGGGGTTGATAAATCGGCTGGTCCAACGTGCCGGTAAAGTCGGTGCTTGATCTGCCGCCCAGAACGCCGTCGCTCGTCGAGAGCTTGTCAAACGACTTCACGTTGAAAGCACGCAGGAACCCGTTGATGTACTGCGCCGGTTCGCGCAACTTGCCGTAGTTTGGATCAGTCTTCAGATCACCGCGCGCCTCCGGATCCAGCAGAATCGCGCGAACGACGAGCTTGAGATTGCCGCGAACGTCAGCACAACCCTGCGGATACAGTCCGCTACAATCGTTGTTGAAGACCCGCGCTACGCGTTCCACGTAAGCAGGACTGGGATTGCTTGTTACAAGATGCTGAATTAGTTGCTTGCTCAGGAATGGACCAACGTTGGGATGGTTCGCCAGATGAGTCATGACGGCGGCCATGTCTGACTGAGTACACGCGATATTTTGTGCGGAAGTGGTGCTCGTGCATGCGGGAATGCTGAATCCGTTCAAGAGCGTCTTGGCGCCGGCGTCATGATTTTGGCCACCACGCGGCAGCATCGGATCGCGAAAGTTAGTGATACCTGCGCCTAGAGCCGTGGTGAAATTCCAACCGGTAAAGACGCGTGTAAACTCGTTCACGTCTGCCTGGCTGTAAGTGGGGATGGTGTTGCCTTGCGCATCGCGCACAGGCGTGCCGTCCGGGTTGAGCACGTCCGTGCCGATCGAGAAGAGCTGGAGCACTTCGCGCGCAAAGTTCTCGTTCGGATTTGTTCTCGTGCTGAGACGCATGTCGAGATACTCACCCATCGCTGGTGTGAGGGTGATCTCGTTTAGCAGCGTTCTGTAATTCCCAAAAGCGTTGCGGTCGAGAGCTTGCAGGTATGGCGTCATCCAACTCGGACGGTTGACCTCGCTGTTTGCGGAAATTACGAGAATCTGGTGTAAAGCAAAAGCCACGCGCTGCCGCAACTGATCGTTTCCGTAAAGCGCGTTGCTGAAGAACGTGCGCTGGATCGGATACATCGTGAAAAAATCACGAATGCAAACATTCTGGTTGTAATTGGGATCTGCAGGATTGCTTGTCGGGCACTGCTGGGTGGAATCGTCGAGAGGAAATACCAGGTCGGGATAGTTCGATCCCTTCGCTGCGTTGGTTGGCGCGAGTGTGAACTGTTCGTCGAGATAAGCCATGAAACCCATGGCTTTCACGCGCGCGACTTCGGCAGTCGTCGGTCCCCAACTCGCCTGTTCGAGAAAACGCACGGTGTCAGCATCCGTGGCCGGGCCTGTGTAGGTGTCCGGAACCAACGCCGAGTCGGCGGCGGGTGGCGTGGCGGGAGCTGGAGTTGGTACCGCCCCCTGATCATCTGCTGGTCCACCACCAGTGTGCCCAATCGCAACCCGCACTCGATTACTCGACATACCGTGCAGATTCAATCGCACTAAGACGTCGCCTACGTCTCCGAGATCGTCAGCTAACCTGACAACAATCATCGTGATGCCGGGAAAGTCAGGCACTCGCCCGACATACTCAATCTTCAACGGGTATATCTTTCCGCTGCCGTCCTGAACATCGGAGGAGAAGGCATTGGCGCCTTCACCGGCCAGCAGTTCGAGATCCATCGCGAAAATGCAAAGGCGTGTGCGTGTGTCGCTGCCGAAAGCGATGGTTGCCGTCGGCGCAAAGGGTTCGGCTTTCATCGTCACCGACTCGAACGCGACGGCGCGTGTGGTTGTCGCCTGGCTTATCAGGATCGGTTTTTTGTTAGTCGCCGCCTTTGTAGTGCTAAAGCCGCCGGAGATGAGAACACAGATCGATAAAACAAAGCCTTTTGCAGCGCAGCAGGGAAAGCTGGGTTTCATACAGGACGGCTCCGCGTTTTTCGAATGACTCTTCAGTCTCAGGTGAGGTCCAATTGAGGGGCTACTCAATATACCACTGTTGGCCCAATTACGAATCAGTCTTTTAGACGGATGGCCGCGACAAAAAGCTCAAAAATTTTCCGTCAACTGTCGCCCGCAGGCTACAAATCTGGTTGTTGGGCTTAAATAGTATCTGCACAAATTATTGCGCATCAGTGTGCCTTACGCAGGTCAATAGTGACGCTCTGGTCGCCCTTTAACTCAACCACCTGTTGATGGACCAATTGCTTACCTGAGTATACTTCCAGCAGGTACGAGCTTGCACTAACGTTTGTGAACTGAAATTCGCCCGAGTTGGTGCTAGTCGTGAGTAATATGGCTCTGCCACTTTTCAGCGGCGGATACAGTTTTAGCGTGAACGGCGCCATTTGTTGGGTCGTAAGAATTTTTCCTGAGAGAGTAAATCCTTTTTGCGGGCCCGCTAAATCGGAAATAAAACTCCCTGCAACCAAAAGCACAATGGCTGCCATTACGATGTTTCTTTCTCTCATCGGTTCTCGCCTTTCATGTATTGAGCGGCCAGATCTTGAGGTACTGTGTTTATTGGACCATTATACTTAGTGGATGCAGATTTCGATTGAACCTCGTAAGGATTTAAGTTAACTGGCTCAGTACTTGTCACGGCGAACGACGAGCTCTCGAGGACGTGATTATTGAGCGAATACAAAACTCGGTAACGTGTGCCCTTCTTAAAAGGTACATTTAGGAGCAGAGCGTTTCGAGTGTTGCTTTGCTCATCGACAACAGCGAAAACATCCACGGGTTCATCGGAGACAATCTTGCCGGTAACCTGGACCATCTCCGGAAAAGCCTTTTTGTGCAACGACAGATCTTCGCAAATATTTCGCGCCTGATAGATTGGATACCCTAGCAGGATAACTCCGAATGCAAACATGATCAGCACCGGGAACTGAGTGGAAAACTTAATTCCCCCCGGTAGGTCTAGCGAAGACACATTTTCGCCTTTGGTGTCGAGAATTATCCGACCCTTCCATAACAAAAACAGACAGCCAAGCACCAGGATCAAACCAGCGGCAGACGACACAAAGTAAGGGGCCAAATCCAACATGTCGGGATCCTCCTTTAAACACGAACTGAGCTTAGGGTAGACAAAATTATGAGCAGTAGGGCTCGTTGAGCGGTGGCGAGGCGCATGAGGAACTCCTTCGAAGAAGTAGCGAGGAACAAACTACCTCGCGACTCAGGTTACGTGAATGTCAGCCTCAGCTTATGCTCAGTTACTTGAACAGTCAACGTTTTTTCGGGAAGCGATGCCGCCGGCCTTCTGATCACACTTTGCAACGTCGGAGCGGGTGTTGTGTACGCTACCTGCAAGTGTTGGGAAGACGAACAACTTGTGTGTGAGGCGCAATACTGCTGGGATGGAGTCCGGAAAGTGTTTCTGTTCCGACGGAAGTGAGAGCCGGTTCTAACCGAATTATCGACTTCTACTACCGTCCGATTTTGGTTGCGTACGTGGAACAACTCAGCGAGAATTAGCCGCACAAACCCAGAATCCTGCCGAAAGGACGTGCCGGTTCGATTTCTTCGACGCACGATTCAGAATATGAAACTCCCACTTCTTCTCGCCACAATGTTGTTGATAGTCGCTAACTCGTCAACGTACGCGCAAACTCGCACTAACGAGTGGCTGCAATTCCGCGGGCCGAATGGCGCAGGCGTTGCCGAGGGTTTTGCGTTACCTGCTGAATTCAGCTCGACGAAGAATGTCGTTTGGAAAACACCAGTTCCCTTCGCACGATCTTCACCGGTGGTGACGGCCGACCGCGTGTTTCTTACCGCGAGCGAGGGCGACAAACTGAGCACTCTCGCTCTGGATCGTAAAACAGGAAAGCTCTTGTGGCGTCGCGATGTTGTGCGTGCGCGGCACATGCCAATCTACAAGGCCAACGACGCAGCTTCGCCGAGCCCTGTTAGCGACGGAAAGAACGTGTTCGCGTTTTTTGCGGAGTTGGGGTTGATCTCTTATGGACCAGACGGAAAAGAGCGATGGCGAGTGCCATTAGGACCATTCAACAGCTTCTACGGTATGGGTGGATCGCCTGTGCTTGCAGGTAACACACTCGTGATGGTGTGTGATCAGCGAGCAGGTTCTTTCGTCATTGCTGTCGATGCGCGCAATGGAAAAGTGCTTTGGCAAAAGAGCAGGACAAACTATGAAGCCTATTCCACTCCGGCCATTTACAAGCCAAGCGGTAGACCGGCGCAAGTCATCATCCTCGGTTCACATACCGTCGATGCATATTCTCTCGATAAAGGTGAGCGATTGTGGTGGGTGTCTAAAATCGGCGCGTATCCGAAAGGTGTGCCCGTACTCGGAACTGACATGGTCTATGTGACTGCGGACGGCGGTGACGAACCGTTTCTGCCTCCCTTTGACGAGATTCTCAAGGCCGACGCCAATAAGGACCAACGAATTCAACGTGAGGAGGTGAAGTCGAACGCGGAAGCGTACGATCACTTTGGCTGGTTAGACTCCAACAACGACGGCTCCATCGAGCGTGCTGAATTCGAGTTCGTCCGCAACTCAACCGCATCCGGTCACGGACTAACCGCGGTTCGTTTATCAGGTTCTGGCGACCTTACTTCTTCGAACGTCGTTTGGCATGTTAAGAAATCCTACCCGAGCATACCTTCGCCTTTACTCTACCGGGGCGTGATGTATCTTATGAAAGAGGGCGGGATTGTTTCCAGTCTCGATCCGGCAAGTGGACAGGTTTTGAAGCAGGGTCGCACGCCCGATGCGCTCGAAGAGTACTACGCTTCTCCGGTAGCAGCGGATGGCAAGATCTTTGTGGTAAGTGCGAGCGGCAAAGTAACCGTGCTCAAAGCTGACGCTCAATGGGAAATCCTCGCGATGAATGATCTGGATGAAGAGGTGTGGGCCACCCCCGCGATCGCCGGCAGCAACCTCTACATTCGCACACGTAACGCGTTGTACTCGTTCGGCACGAAGCCCTAGCGCCAACGGCGCGAATTTGAGTGGAATTTAGATGATTGAGCAGAACAAGTCAGGAAGAGGGGCTTGCCCCCGCTCTGCCAATTCTCCATCAGCGGGGGCAAGCCCCTCTTCCTGACTTGTTCTAGTTACGCCGGTGCAGGGCGAATCCGGCAGCAAAGAATACGATGAGGGTGCAAGCTAACAGCACCGCCAGATACATCCACAACTGTGGCGACGCGGCGCCGGCCATCGACAGCTTCAGTGCCTCACTTAAGTAGTACGTTGGTATAAAGCGCATCGCTTTATCAAACCATGCTGTGATGCCGATGGACGGAAAGCTCGGAGCAAGTAGTACGATCAAAACAACACTGGCCCACGTATTTACCTGCATCGTGTTATTCAGCAGGCTTCCGATCACCAAACCTACGCCGACCACGAAAAGCAGCCCGAGTACAATAGTCAACAACGTCAATGGCCAGTTTTGTATGAATTGACGGTTGATGCCCAGCAGAAGACCTGCAATCAGCAGCGTATAGACTACACCCGTCAGAGCTTTGCCCGCGATTATGTCGTTCAGACTCGCCGGCGATGACAAGAGGAAGTCGAGAGTCCGCTTTTCCTTTTCTTCCACTATCAATAAAGGCACGACGAACGCCCCGATCATTCCGAACGTGAGTATCAGGAGCAACGGCAGCATTATTTGATCGAGACCGGTTCCAACACGGTTCGTTTCTTTATCAATATCAACCCAGGTCAAACGTGCAGGCTCCGGCTGTTTGGCAAACGAACGGACCATCTGGTCCAACAGCCGGCGGAAAGCGGCTTGCTCGAAGATCGTCTTTTGATTATTGACGTAGACGGTCAGCTCCGGTTGCTTGTTTGCAGCCAGATCTGCATCGAAACCGGCGGGCACGACCAATCCGCCAATGGCCTTGCGTTTTTCCACTTCGCCCGCTGTTGCATCCGCTGAAGCAGCTTCAACGACTGTTATCTGGTTAGTCTTGCGCAACTCCGAAACAAGGCCCGAGCCGCCGGCATCATGGACCACGATTGTGAGAAGCTTGTTAGTGTTACCACCCGGCAACAACACACGAAAGAGGAGTGCGACAAACAAAGGCGTGACCATGGCTGTGAGGAGGTAGCGATGCCTGATCGCGTCTACGAGATCTTTTCGCGTGATCGCCGACACAATGTTCAGGTTCATTCAGACAACCGCCTTCCTGCCAATTGAATAAATACCTCCTCGAGTGTCGCTTCGGCTGAGTGTAGTGTTCGAACGTGGCCGCTGCTCAAGAGTTGCTGTAATTCACCATCCAGAGCTACGCTGCGGCACTCGCCGTTATCGAGAGTTACATTCACATGCTGGTGGCCGTGCGCGGTTTTGAGATTGCCGGGTGTGTCGAGCGCGACTATCCGTCCTTCGCTCAAAAACGCGACACGATCGCAAAGCTGGTCTGCCTCTTCCATGTAATGAGTGGTGAGAAAGATCGTCACTCCTTGTTTCGACATGTCTACGATTAATCGACGAATCTCGCGTCCCACTATCGGGTCTAAACCGCGCGTCGGTTCGTCAAGAAAAACTATTTGTGGACCATGCAGGATCGAGCGGGCGATAAGCAGTCGCTGCTTCATGCCATTTGAATAGTTCTGCACTTTGTCACCAGCTCGATCGATTAGATCGACCTGTTTTAGCGCCGCGTCGATGCTTTGGATATCCTGGCTATAAAGGCGCGCGGCGAATTCGAGGTTCTCGCGTCCCGACATGCGTTCGTAGAGATTCTGGTGTTCGGACACGACGCCGATCAGTGGTCGCAGGCGTTGTTGTTCAGTGACGATATCGCAACCCGCGACACGGCCGCGTCCGGAACTGGGCTGCAATTGTCCGCTCAGCATTCGAATGGTGGTTGTTTTGCCGGCGCCGTTATGGCCCAGGAATCCGAAGATCTCACCCGCTGCGACAGAAAAAGAAATGTTGTCGACTGCTCGAAGGCTGTTGAATGTGCGTGAAAGATTCTCAACTTCGATGGCTGGCATATGGTTGCTTTATACGCACTGCGGTTTCGATCAGGTTTCGAAATCTGCGTAATCTGTGGATACTATCGCCCGGAGTCAGAAAATATGCGAAACATTTTGCTTTGCAGTTTGTTCGTACTGCTGCTTGGTATCACCGGCAGTGCCAAGCCGGTCCATCATTACGTGTACTTTGGCATGGACCGTGAAAAGATCAAGGATGCAACGGCGTTTCTTGAAATGAAGAATTTCGAAGGCGCGCAGATCGCATACTCATGGCGTCAGCTCGAGCCCGGAAAAGATGAGTACGACTTCAGTCTCATTCGTGAAGACCTGGCGTTTCTTTCTTCGAAAGGCAAGAAGCTGTTTGTTCAAATTCAGGATGTTTCGTTCAGTGAAAAGTGGATACATGTTCCGCGCTACCTTCTCAAAGATCCGCAGTACGGTGGCGGCGCGGATAAGCAGTACACGTATAAGTTTGTGGACGATCGCGAGACTGACGTTAAGGTTCTTGGTTGGATGGCGAGACGTTGGGATGAGAACGTTCGCGAGCGATTCAAGAAATTACTCGTCGAATTGGGGAACGAGTTCGACGGTAAGATTGAAGGTGTGAACCTTGCCGAAACAGCTATTGACATAGGTCGGAGCGGAGCGTTGTTTCCGAAGGACTTCACTTATGAGAAGTATCGCGACGGTGTGATTGCGAACATGAAGGCAATGCGCGAGGCATTTCCCAAATCGGTGGTGCTGGTCTATGCCAACTTCATGCCGGGCGAGGGTAACATTCGCGCTGTTTATGACGCCGCGAGAAAGCTGCGCGTCGGTGTCGGCGGTCCGGATCTGCTTCCGTACAAACGTTGGCAAATGGAGAGTAGTTATCCACTCATCCGCGCCTCATCGGATCGCCTTGCAGTTGGCGTTGCAGTTCAGGACGGCAACTACGCCCACGTAAACCCACAAACGGGTAAGCAGGTGACGATTAATGAAATAATTAAATTCGGCAAAGAGTATCTTGGTGTGGACTACATCTTCTGGTGCACCGAAGAGCTGTACTACTCTGAGCAGTTAGTTCCGTTTCTGAAGCGAGGCAAGTAAGTCATGCAAATACTCTACCTCCTCCTGGCCATTCTCGGCGCAGTTCTCCCACTTTCACAGTTCATTCCATTTCTAATGACACACGGATTAGATCTAAAACTCTTCTTCACATTCTTATTCAGCAACGGCGTGTCTGGATTTTTTGGAATGGACGTTATCGTGTCGTCGTTTGTGCTCTGGATATTCGTCTTCTCGGAGGGTCGAAGACTTGGAATGCGACGTTTGTGGGTTTATGTCGTCTGCAATCTCGCAGTCGGAGTTTCCTTAGCGCTTCCGCTGTTTCTGCTCTTCCGCGAACGCACGCTAACAAACGTTAATAACTCAGCTTAGATACTCGCGAGTCTTTAAATAACGCCGAAGGCGTTCGCCAATTCCAGCCCAGGGTTCGCGAAAGCGAGAACCCTGGGATTTAATCAATAAGAAAGAAATTAACCCTGAACGGGTTAGGCATGTGCGCTGTTAACCCCTTCAGGGTTTAAGGCATTTTATTTTTGGCACCCAGGGTTGTCGCTGCGCTCCAACCACTGGGCTGAAATTAGCGAACGCCTTCGGCGTATTTGCCCCGAGTTCAAACTACATCTGTGACACTACGCAAGCTGCTGGGCGATGGATTTGGTCATTGGAGTGTCGACGTCGCCCGTGTGTTTTGTGGTTACTGTCTCGACGAGCATGACCCAACATTCTTCGTCTGCGACCGGGTTGTGCATCGCGCCTTTCGGGACGACGTACATGTCGCCGGGGTTGAGTTCTATTTCCTCACCTTCGAGTTGAATCAACAGCCGACCGCGGACGACGAGAAAGAGTTCGTCCTCGTCTGCATGGTTGTGCCACGTCAGCTCTCCTTTTACTTTTGCGATCTTCACGTATTGATCGTTGACACGGCCGATCACTTTCGGAGACCAGTAGTCGCTAATCTGATCGAAGCTTTGCTCAATATTAATTTTCATGGGTAAGATTATCGTTGAGATGCCGTTCGAGCTTCAACCGATACTGAAGAGTGAGATCATGGAACTGCGGCCGCTGCATGCTGACGATTTCGATGAGTTGTATGCGGTCGCCTCAGACCCGTTGATCTGGAAGCAACATCCAAACTCCGATCGCTACAAGCCGGATGTGTTTCGAAAATTCTTTGACGAAGCGATCGAGTCAGGTGGCGCACTGATCGCGATTGACCGTAAAGACGATCGCGTTATCGGTTCATCAAGATTTCATTGTTACGATCTCGAGCGAAGCGAGATCGAGATCGGTTGGACTTTCCTCGCGAGATCTCATTGGGGCGGCGTCTACAATGGCGAGATGAAGCGGTTGATGTTGTCTCACGCTTTCAAATTCGTCGACAACGTGATCTTTTTTGTTGGCTCAACTAACCTGCGCTCGCAACGAGCTGTCGAGAAGATCGGCGGCGTACGCGTTGGCGCCAAAACAGATCCGAACGGCCGCGAGAGTTTCATCTTCAGAATCACGCGTCAGCGATAGCTTCACCAAACTGCAGCAGATAACCGTTGTTGTCATAGATCGCAAATTCGCGCATGCCGTACGCGAAGGTCTCGATCGGATAACATACGCGAGCCTCGTCCTTGAAACGCGACCACAGCGAATCGACTTCTCTCACGCGGAAGTAAAGCGAGCCGGTGAACGCCGGCGCAACATCACCTTCGTGCTCGTTCGGACTGGAGAACATCACCGACACAGGCCCGTAAGCCAGAGACGCCCAGCCCCAATCGGGCTCGTGAGCCTTGCACTCGAATCCGAGCACACGCGTGTAGAACTCGATCGTCCCCGGCAAGTCCCAGGTTCGAAGCATCGGCGTCAAGCTGTCAACTTTCATTCATTCCCTCGAATTTGAAAGCAAGAATCGGAGTGTTATGCCTCCGCGGTCTCACGGTATTATTCGACAATGGTATCTGAAGACATATCGTGGGAACAGATTTATCAAAACCTTGACGCAGAAGGCAACGCGAGCATCAAGAGCATTCTGTCACCAGATGAATGCGACGAGATTCGCACTCTTTATTCCCAGGAAAAAATGTTCCGCAGCAACGTTGTGATGGAGCGCCATGGCTTCGGACGTGGAGAGTATCGCTATTTCCGATATCCACTACCCGCCTTAATCACAACGCTGCGCACGTCGCTCTATCCTCATCTCGTGCCGATCGCGAATCGTTGGAACGAGGCGATAGGCATTGACGTTCGCTATCCAGCGACGCATGAGGAATACATTCGACGCTGCCACAAGGCCGGACAAAATAAACCAACTCCACTGCTTCTCAAGTACGGCGCCGACGATTACAACTGCCTGCATCAGGACCTGTATGGCGAGCACGTTTTCCCGCTTCAAGTCGCAGCGTTGTTATCAGAACCCGGCAAAGATTTCACTGGCGGTGAGTTTGTGATGACTGAACAACGACCGCGCATGCAATCGCGCCCGATAGTCGTCCCGCTTCTAAAGGGTGACGGCGTAGTGTTTGCCGTCAATCATCGTCCCGTTCAAGGTAAGAAGAGTATTTATCGGGTGAACCTCCGGCACGGTGTGAGTCGCTTACGCTCCGGGAGCCGGTACACGCTCGGGATTATTTTTCACGATGCTAAATAAGCTGCAGATGAACGCGGATCAGATCGGTAAACGAACCTGGAAACACGTGTCACCGGGCTTTGATTCGAAACGAACATTCCCGCGGTGTTTGCGGACGATGCGGGCGACCGTGTCCAGGCCCAGGCCGGTTCCCTCCCCGACCGGCTTTGTTGTGAAGAATGGTTCGAAGATGCGCGAGCGCGCCGCAGCCGGTATGCCCGCGCCGTTGTCACGAATCTCAACCATGATGTCAGTCGGTTCGCGCTTCGTACGCACCTTCAGCTTTCCACCTTCGTTCATCGCATCCACTGCATTGACAATCAGGTTGGTCCATACCTGGTTGAGCTCACTGCCGTACGCTTTAATGACCGGCAGCGACTCAGCATAGTCGCGCGTGACGGTAATGTTCTTCTTCTTCAACTTGTACTTCAGAATCAGCAGCGTGTTGTCGAGACCTTTGTGAACATCCAACTCCTGGACTTTTGCCTGGTCCATGTAGCTGTATTCCTTGATCGCGCCAACAAGCTCCGTTATGCGTGCGGTGGCAGTCTTGATCTCGCTGGCCAGCTTCGCCGCTGCGAGTTGACAGTTCACACGGGCGAGCACGTCCGCAGTCGCACTCGAGGGAATCTCGCCCAGCAGTTGTTCGAGTGCGGCTGAATCAAGTCCGGCTTCGACGAGATTGCCCGAGAGTTTCCATGGGTCCGCAACGCCGTGCGCCTCAAGCCACTCGGAAACTTCATCTTCACGGTCACTCTGATCGAGCGAGTTCAACTGCTTCGCAGTCGCGGTATGATCGATTGCCTTACTCTCGAAAGCGTCAATCGACGCTTGTTGCTTGTCCGTAAGGTCGTGAGAACAGAGCCGCATGTCAGCCGAGCGTAACTCTTTCAACGTTTCAATCAGATCGTTGGCGGCGCGCGTCGCACCTGCCGCCGGATTGTTAAGCTCATGCGCGAGTCCGGCTGACAGTTTTCCGAGGGCCATCAACTTGTCCTGCTGCTGATCGAGCGTGGCTGCTTCGCGGACGCGATCGCTCATGATCCCGACGAGCCGTTGGACCAGCACCGGCATGCGCTGCATCATTTCGGGAAACAAACTAGCCGGAAACCGTAACGCGCGTACGTCAGTCACGGCATATCCGGTCACCTGAAACTCGGTCATGCGTGAAAACGGAAGCATTCCGCTCACTTCGGTTGCCTGATCACCCGCGCGCGCGATGTAAACAACGTCGTGATCGCTCTCGTCCCAGTAAGCATGTACCTCGCCTTCGAGATAGACCACCATCCAATCAGCCTTATCGCTTTTACGAAACATCACGTCTCCGGGCGCGAATCGGAGATCTTCGGAGTTGTCTACAAACCACTGCAACTGCTCGTCAGGCAGATCGGCAAACACGTGTACGCGACGAAGTGCCTCGACTTTATCCGGCGGCGAAGAGCTCGTCGGAACGATTGCTTCAATGCCACCCGAAACTATTTCTTCCATTTGTCACACGACCTTGCTTAGATATTGATGCACGAACGAGATCGCAACCGATCCCTCGCCCACTCCCGACGCCACCCGCTTGACCGAGCCATGGCGAACATCACCTACAACGAAGATGCCCGGAACGTTTGTTTCCAAAAGACCCGGATCGCGATCGAGCTTCCAGCCGTTGGGCCGCTTGCCATCGCGTGTGAGGTGCGGCCCGGAATAGATAAAGCCCCGCTCGTCGCGTTCGACAATGTTTGCGAGCCAGTCAGTATTTGGCGCTGCTCCGATCATGATGAAGAGTGAGTTGGCGGGTACTTTGCTTACCTCGTTCGTCGTCGCACAGTGAATCGAGATTGCCTCGAGATGATCGTCGCCGTGCGCCTCGACGACGGACGTGTTGTATTCAATCTGAATGTTTGGCGTCGCCTTGAGTTGATTGATCAGGTATTGCGACATCGAAGACGCGAGCGACGAACCGCGCACGAGTATGACCACTCTACGCGCGTACCGCGAAAAGTACATCGCAGCCTGGCCCGCACTATTCGCGCCGCCGACAACATAAACGTCTTCGTCTTTCGTTGACATCGCTTCCGTCATCGCGGCGCCGTAGTAAATACCGGCTCCGGTTAAGCGTTCCACTCCGGGTGCGTCAAGCTTTCGCCACTGCACACCCGTCGCCACCAACAAGGCATGACAACTGAGCTCCGCGCCGTTTGCGAGTTTCAAAAAGCGATATGGACCATCGACTCTTACTTCGGTAGCCTCCGCCGAAATGATCTCAACGCCGAATCGCCTGGCCTGGACCACTGCTCGTCGCGCGAGGTCGGCGCCGGTGAGTCCACTCGGAAAGCCGAGATAGTTTTCAATGCGGCTGGACATGCCGGCCTGACCACCCGGCGCTTCCCGTTCGATCATGACTGTTCGCAAACCCTCGCTCGCGCCATAGACCGCCGCGGCGAGTCCGGCTGGTCCACCACCGACGATCGCGAGATCGTAGAATGCTTCAGTAGCGCGTGTTCGGAGCCCCGCGTGTTCGGCAAGTTCAGCGAGTGACGGTTGCTTCAGACGCACACCGTTGGGAAGAATCACGACCGGCAAACTTCGCGTCTCTTCTTCATTCAACAACTCGACGAGACTTCGGACTTCCGAATCGGAAGCGGCAGTTTCGATGTCGAGCCATTGATACGGAACGTGATTGCGCGCGAGAAAATCCTTGATATTGTGCGAAGCAGGCGACCAGCGATTCCCTAACACACGGATGCCTTCAAACTGCGGTGGGAATGCCGCCTCCCAATCCTCGAGTAGTTCGTCCAGCACCGGATAGAGATTTTCTTCAGGCGGGTCCCAGGGTTTGAGCAGATAATGATTGATGCCGGCTTCGTTGATCGCCGCGATCGCTGCTTCAGTGTCAGCGTAGGCGGTCAGCAACACACGTTTCGCATCCGGAAAGAGTTCGATCGCCTGTGCCAGAAAATCGACGCCGGACATTCCGGGCATTCGTTGATCGATCAGGAAGAGCGCAATCGAGTTGTTCCTGATTTTCAACTCGCGAACGATTTCGAGCGCCTCTGGTCCCGATCCCGCCCGAAGTACACGATAATCACTTCCATATTTCCGCCGTAGATCGCGCTCGATCGCCCGCAATACCTCACGATCGTCGTCCACGGTTAGTAAAACCGGTTTCGCCATGAATTAGTGCTCCATATGAATGCCGCAATGAAAACGTCATTCTGCCACGTAACGCTCCTCGACGCATCACAGCATCGAGGATATAAGCACTAACTCGATCGGGGTATAACAGCCTATTGATTCTTCACGGTTAACTTGAAATCGCCGAGATCCTGACAGGGCTTCAGTTCAATCTCAGTTTTTAGCTCTGCTGCATCGCGGAGCAAGTTTGCACGTATCTCTGTTTCGTCAGGAAGGCGGAATTGAGGGAGTGCGGAGTCAGTTGCGGGTTGGACCAACACGAGGTAACGGCCCGGCGCGAGATTAACAAGCTGAATCTTTCCGTCGGAGCTCACCGTTCCACCGTAAAAACGCAACGGGTTGTTGGCCTGTTCGGGCTCTGCGGGAACTAAGTACGCAAACCATCTCTCCGGACGATTTTCAGCCGAATCAAAAACCACTTGCCCGCGAAACGATGCAGCGCCCTGGGCGAGGGTGACAGTTAATCCGGAAAGACGGTCACCACTCCTGATCGTGGTCCAAACGCGCGTCGTGTCGATCGGCTTACTCGCCGTCTTTGCTCCGGGTGGCGTCAACGAAATCGATCGCAGGTACCACGACTTCGCAGGGAAACGCGCGACGAAATGATATTGAGCAGGAGCCAGATTGTTCAGAGAAAAATTACCCCGCTCATCGGCGGAAACCGGCGCACCCATGGACCAGATAAATTGCGGTTGATTTTTCGTCGCTTCGGTCTGCCTGTGCCATGCCGAGACTGAGATGTCCTTGAATGGTGGCGGCTCCTTCCCCTGACACTCGCTTGCTTTTGATGGTTCCAAAGCCACCCGCCCGCTCACAACACCCAAAGGCCTCGCCGTCAACTTGACACCCTCAACGTCCGCGCCTCTGAGTCTTACTAACTTTGATTCGGAAAGGCCGGCTTCCTTTGGTGAAAGATCCGTTCGCAGGGTTAAATAATAGTCGCCCTCCGCGAGGCCGGTGAAGGCAAACTGCCTGCTACCCGGTTGCTCATATTTCGAAGTGTCGGATTGCGAGCCGCTTATCGCGACGGAAGTCAGCACAACGTCGAAGCCGCCTGCGATCGGTGGTCCACCCACCGTTCCGCTGATGGTCCTTCCCTGCTCGCCGCGGTAACGAATGTCGACATTGCTCGTTTCTTCGCCCGCGCGCACGCTAATTTCATCGGCCGTGTCGCGCGTTGAAGAAGGCGCGTACGTCGGAAGATCGTTACTGAACGGGTTAATACCCCACTCAAAATACTCATCGGTGCTGCCGGCAAAGACGATATAAGTCCCCGTTGCCAGTCCGTAAATTCTATAGACGCCACGATCATCCGTGTTAACGCGGCTCTCAGAACCTCGACCAAATCGCCGGTCATTACTACCGCGTATCATCCGTGCAGAAATCTGTACGCCGATTACCGGATTGCCGGCAGCGTTCGTGACGGTTCCCGTGATGACACCACCTTTGATCAGGACAAAGGAAACTGAATCGCCGGCGTGGTATTGCTTCTCGCGAGACTCATCTGTTTCAGAAGTTTGACTAATGTACGCCGGCATCCAAACGTTGATCTGATACGGAACCGGTTCCAATCCTTCTACTCTGAAAGTGCCGTCACGATCGGTAACTGCAGCATGTGCTCTCGAACGAGCGGACCCAACTGCTTGCACCGAGACTTTGGCGTTTGCTAGCGGCTCACCTCTTTCGTTGACAACTTTACCGGTAATCGAACCTGAGGTTTCGGCTAACGGCGGTTGTGTTTGAGCCGTCGTGAGAAAGGACGTCAACAAGATCATTATGAGAGATTTGAGCATTGCTAATTCCTGAGCTAAGGCCGGTTGGGAGGGGTGAAAGGCTGGAGTGTCACTGTGATGGTTGCTACTCCACCGTCCGAAACTGTTGCCTGCTGTTTTCCCATGAGCACTAGACGACGAGGTTCATTAAGGGCGTGGGACCAGGCCGTCACTTCATAAGTACCTGGCGGGAGCCCTTCGGCTACGAACTGACCACGAGCGTCCACCTGTGCCGATCGGTCGGAACTTGAATCAAACTGTCTAACAGACTCGCCAACTCTTTTCAATGAAACATAGAATTTCATGTTTGCCGGCAGCGGCGCATCGTTATCGACCTTTAGAACTCCGCGAATTGAAGCGTTGTAGTAATGCACTATAAGCTTAAGACCACTGATTTGTTCTCGATCACGAATCGCGATCCCTGCCGGTTGGACCACTCCATCGCGTTCCACGCGAACGAGTTCAAAACCCCTGCCTTCAACTTCGAAAGTGAGAACTCCCGCCGGCAAGTTATTAAACCGAAAACGGCCATCAGACATCGTTCCACCTGAGAGTGTGGTCCTGTTTTCGTTGACGATGCGAGCTTCCACACGGGCTCCGCTGAGTTTTGCGAGCACACTCTTGTCGTCCGTACCTTCCAAAACGATTACGCCCGAAACGGCCGTTGCCTTTAGTGTTTTAACTATAAGGCCCGAAACGTCGCGATCGTTCACCTCGAAAGGTACTTCCTCAACGTACCAATCGCTGTCGGACGGAGTGTTTACGAACACTGCATATTTGCCGGGCTTCAGGTTCTCCCATTTGAACTCACCATCGCTGTTGGACACCGAACCGTCCGACAATCCACTTCGGGAGTTTGGGTTTATATACACTGATATCCCGTAAGGTACATTTGCCATGGGCCGGCCTGTCTCGCCGTCGATGATTCGACCACGAACAGAGTATGTGCGGCCCACTCCTTTTATCGTGATATCAACATTCGTCGTTTCGCTTCCTTCAGTCACGTTGATGGTCGTTGCCTGGGACGCGTCTGTCACGTCCGGGTGAAACGTCTGGCGAAATGCGGATCTCTCCCATGAGGGAGTAAGTTCATTTGTTCCCGCGGCGACCTTGTAATTTCCCGGCGGGATACCAAAGATTCGATAGACGCCCCTGTCGTCGGTTCGTACACCACGCTGCCTGGAAACAGAATTATTCGGGTTGGACTCCGCGCTGGAAATCGAAACTGTCTCTTCGATTAAGGGGTGGCCGTCCGAGTCAGTTACCTTGCCGGTAATCACGCCACCACGCATCAATTCGAAATCAATATTCTCTACCGTTTCATCCTTATTAATCAGTAGCGTCACTGACTTGCCGAACGGACTCTGGAACCCATCGACAGCAACGAACCCCGGCGCAGCTGTCATCGCGCTATAGTTTCCTGGTGGCACATTTGTAATTCGATAAGTTCCCGTGTCGTCGGTGAACTCTTTGTGCCGCGTGACTCTTTGGCTGTGCTCCACGTTTTGAACCAGGACCACAGCGACTCCCGAAGCACCTTTGCCCTTGATTGTTACTTTGCCGGTGATAGTCGCGCCTGAAATTTTGTCGGGCGTGGTCTGCGCTTGAGTAAAGATGACGGTGCTGAGAACCAGCAGGAAGCAGAAGATTGCATAACGGCCAGAGGAAACCATAGCGCTTCACCTTTCAACTTGAGGAGCGGCGATGATATCTCAACTGGTGTTTACAGTCGAATAAGTTTCCGAACTCTTTCAAACACGTTGCGCGCTTCGGAGATGCCGAATCCGGCCGTCAAAACGAAATACAGTACGCCGTAAACACCGAGTACGATGACGGCGACTGGGATCGGGTGCATGCTGGGTAAGAACCATTTGAGGATGAACGCGACAATAGCGGAAGCCGCTGCGGCCGCCCAGAGCTTTGCTGTGTATGAAAACGGCAAGCCTGTTCTGCCAATCCGGCGATTCAAGCTGCGCCTCAGCAATGCAAACTCTACCCAGCCTGAAATTCCGGCCGAGGCGGTGAGCCCAGCGACTCCCCACTTCGGATCTAGACCGAGGAGCGGCGGCAACGGAATCGCACACAAATACCCGAGCACGCCTGTGAGCACAACGCGAATAGTTGCGTAACGCAGCGGAGTGCGCGTGTCGTGAAGCGCGTAATAAGTTGACGAGTAAAGGCGGCCGAGAGTTGAAGCGAGCAAACCGATCGAGGACCCAGCCAGGATGCCCCAGACGTACAGTGAATCTTGTCGCGTGAATTCGCCGGTCTGATACAACGCAGCCGTCATGACATCGCCGAACGCAAGCATCGCCACCACGGAAGGCACGATGAAAAACGCGATGCGTTGCAATCCGGCATTGAGACGTCGCTGAAGTTGATGCGAAACCTCGTCACTCGTTCCCAGCGCGCTCGCCATCGCGGGAAGCTCAGCGGCGGACACTGACATGCCGAACAAGCTCACCGGTAACGTATAAAGACTCTGCGCGTAAGTTAACGACGCAACCGCCTGAGAACTAATCAAACCCGCCAGCATCGCGTCGATGAAGGCCGAGATCTGGACCACTCCCCGGCTAACAAACACCGGAAAGAAATTATTCAGAACCGTTCGCACGTGTGCCGTTGTTACATCGAGCACGGGTCGCAACTGCTTCGTCAGTTTCAGCACCGTGGGAAGTTGAACGCCGAACTGTAAAGCACTTCCGACGACCGAGCCCCACGCAGTAATCGTTGCGAGGTGAAACTGGTCTGCGCGTCTGCCAAACCAAATCAGGGTGGCGATAATGGCGAGGTTCCAGGCAACTGGCGCCGTATAGGAGAGAAAGAAACGGCGATGACTATTCAACACTCCCAGGCACCACGCGGATAAAACAAGCAGACCGGCGCCCGGAAAAAAGATCCTGACCAGTTGAACCGTTAACTCGCGTGTCGCAGGCTGAAAGCTGTAGCCGAAGGCGCCTACAAAATATGGCGCCGTGATAACTCCGATTACGACGATGATTGAAATTGCGAGTGCGAGCAGCGTCAGCACCGCATTTGAAACGCGCGCGGCCTCTTCCTCGTCACCCTGGGCCAGCAGCTTCGCGTAAACCGGGATGAAAGACGCCGAGAGTGCGCCTTCGCCAAACACGTTTTGTAGAAAATTCGGAATGCGAAAGGCGGCACTGAACGCGCCGGCGGCTTCGGAAGTGCCGAGATAATGCGCGAACACGCGTTGCCGGATCACGCCAATGATGCGACTGAGCAGGATTCCTGCGCCGACTAAAAAGGCCGCCTTTCCTGTGGCTTCTTGTTTGCGCGTCGCGATTGGTTTTCCGAATTCGGCGGTGCTTTCTCCGATGATCGCGCTGGACTCTCCGGCTATCTCGCTCATATCAAAAGCGGCTCCACTTGTTCTCTACATCTTCGTAAAAGCGTCTGGCGTATGTCATGTAGAAAAGAAAACGTCCTTTCTTGAAGCGGTCAGTGACGTAAATATACATAACACTCTTCAATATAAACGCCAGTTGCATGATCCAAAGATCCACGTGTGGAGGGAGTCCGCGACCGGGAAAGGTCCAGTTCAGTAACGGATAAAAAGGCTGAATCACCGCGTAGAAATATAGAACGATAGGGATGATCGGCAGGCCACTCGTGCTCAAAAGCCTACTGTCGAGACGACTGACGAATAAAGCCATGGCGATACCGCCGGCAACACCACTGAGCACGTCTGCTCCAAACAATACCGCCCCGGCGTAATCAGCATGTCCTCGATTCTCGAGTAGCACGACGAGGAGCACTTCAAGAAGACCGAGTGCTGCGACGAGGATTAATCCGCGTTTGAATGGCAGATCTTCTTCGACTTCGCGTCCCGCTACGGCAACAACTGTCGGCCTGTTCAGCACCACATAACACAGCACAAGCGCAAAGATGCTCGCGTTGTTGAGAGAAGTGTTAAGCACCTGAAGCGCTTGCCACTGCCAGGACGGAGCTTCTCCTGGCGCCGGAGCAAACCTCAGCGAAAGTAGTAAAGCGAAATACAGACCGCACCACGAAGCCAGCAGTAGTCTCCAGGATCGGCGGAATTGTTGCGTGGCAATAAAAGCTGTCTGATCCTCCGCATGTTTACGACTGTCGGAAAGGTAGAAGTCATAACCGAGTGCAACGAGGATCATCAAGGCCTGGATAAAACCGAGCTGGTTAGAAACATTGGTCCAACTTCCCGATGCGAAAGCCAACCCAAATGGGAGTAGCAACACCGCGGCGCTGACTAACAACGCAACGACTACGAACGGATCTCGCCGTTCGTCTGACGGAACCTCGGGCTTGACCTTTGAATTAACTATCACACGTGCAGCCACGCCCGGTGGCTCCAAAATTTCTCCAGTGAAACAGTAGCCCTTCAGTCTTTCGGTTTTTATCAGTGCGGCGTCATTGAGAGTACGCCTCAGCTCGTGGACTGCCCCATGGATCATGTTCTCGGTGGCGTCTGGAGACTGTGAGGCGCTGGCTAGAAGCTCCCTGGTTCTGACGTAGCTGCCGTGATTCTCGAGCAGCACGCGCAGGACTGTTACGGCGACCGTCGAAAGAGCTACGGGATGGCCTTCCGTGAATAGCGTTGTGTTTCCGTTTTCGGAGATCTTGAGTTGAAAGCGACCGAAGACAAAGGAGTCAACAGTTCCCACCGTCTCTATTTGATTCGAAGACATTAAATTCGCCAACCTGCCAAGAGTCTCTGCGTTTCTTAGAAGACTCGCCAGAAATCTAACCAGAACCTTTCAATTTACAGCAAAGCCCACCCGTCCTAAGGTCCGCTCGTTGTATCCCGAGACTGCGAGCGGAGGCGGATATGATAAACGAAAACGTACAGAAGGACTTTGCCGTTCGGATCGAAACGCACACGGCCGAACAACCCGCTGGATTGCGGCGGTCGGTGGGCTTCTACGGTTTGATGTTCATTTCGCTGGGTTCGATCATCGGATCAGGCTGGCTTTTGGGAGCGCTGAACGCGGCGAAAGTGGCTGGTCCGGCCTCTATCTTGTCGTGGGTCCTGGCGGCCGGCATGTTGGCGCTCCTCGCGCTGACGTATGCTGAACTGGGGGCCACGTATCCGGTAGCCGGCGGCGCGGCGCGATTCCCTTACTACTCCCATGGTCCGATCGCGGGATTCACTGCCGGATGGGCGTCATGGTTGCAAGCGGTCTTCGTTGCCCCGATCGAAGTCCTCGCGGTAATCACCTACGTCAACAGCATTGCCTGGGTCAACACTCACTTCAACATGATTAGCAAGACCGGAAACAACGCCGGTCTCCTCAATGAAGCCGGACTAATCGTGGCAGTCGTATTGATGTTGCTGTTCACCACGATAAATCTCGCCGGCACCAGGTTTTTATCCGACAGCAACGTGATTGTAGTGATTTGGAAAACGGCGGTGCCCATTCTCGCCATCGGCGCAGTTGCTGCGGTACGGTTCAACGGAAACAATTTTCACGCCGGTGGTGGTTTTATGCCGTTCGGTTTTCACGGTGTGTTCGCTGCGCTGACCGGAGGAGTCGTCTTTGCCTTGCAGGGATTTGAACAGGCTGTGCAGCTTGCGGGCGAAGCGCGCAATCCTAAACGCGATATATCGCGAGCGGTTCTTTCAGCCATGGTGATTGGCGCAGTGCTGTATTCACTCCTGCAAGTCGTGATGATCGCCGCTCTCGAGCCGCGGAACATCGCGAAGAATTGGACCATGCCGCTTGGCACTGATCCGTCTGACTATGGCGCCTGGTATACCATCGCGCTCGCGGTTGGGGCAGGCTGGCTCGCGAAGCTTCTGATCGTCGATGCCATCATTTCACCGGCAGGCACGGGCGTGGTCTACGTCGCGAGCAGCGCACGACTCTCTTACGCTCTTGGTGAGGAGCGCGAGATGCCCGCGGCATTGATGGCTACAAACCGTAAAGGAGTGCCGTTTGTATCGATTCTCGTATCGACTGTCGTCGGATTAGTGGCGTTTGGACCATTCAAAAGTTGGGGCGCGCTCGTCACCGTAATCACGGCGACTACTGCGATCATGTACGCCTTCGCGCCGGTATCGCTCGCGGCACTTCACAAGATCGATGGTTCACGAACACAGCACTACCGAATGCCCATGCCAAAGCTTCTGTTGCCCGCGGCCTTTTGTTCAGCCAACCTGATCATCTATTGGGGAGGCTTTGACACAACGTGGAAGCTTGTCAGCGCCATGGCGGTCGGGCTTGTGTTGTTCACAATAGGAGCGTGGCGTGCGAGGACCGATGCGCAGCGCACATTCCGAAACGCACTCTGGATCGGTCCATGGCTTGGTGGCCACGTGCTCATTGGACTGCTCGGACGCTACGGCAACGGTTCCAAAAATCTTCTACCTGAATGGCTAGACATCCTCGTCGTAATTATCTTCGCCCTGGGAATTTTCTACTGGGCCGTCCGCCTCTCATTAAACGAAGACGCGGTCGCGGCAGCAGTTACGAAGGATCGGCAGCAGTTAAGTTTCAAGTAAAATCTCCGGATGTTTTTTGGCGATCGCAAGCAACTTAAGCGCTGCATCGCCGGGCTCCCTCGAACCTTGCTCCCAGGCTTGAACAGTCTTTGGGCTGATGTTTAGCATCATTGCAAATACCGTTTGCGAGCAATTGAGCCCTCGACGGATTTGAACAATGTCCTTAGCTGACATTGCCTTCGGCGGCCGCGGAGCGCGAATTCGAGTTATCTTCAAATTTCGCCGCTTACCGCGTTCAAAAGCAAGAGCATCTTGCATTGCTTCTTTAAGATCGGCGAATGCTTCGTCGCTCATATAGTTTGCTTTGTTCGTCTGAACTCTACGAGCTTTTTTTGCTGCCTTCATAGCTCAACGTTTCCTAATCTCCTGGCTTAGCGCTCCTATAATTCGTTTCTGCGCAGGCGACAAGTCTGCTTGCTCATCTTTGCTGAACAGGTACAGTAAGTGAATCCTGCCCGCGTGCTCAAGGTATAGATACAGGTAACGATAACTGCCGCTTTTTCCGCGCTGCGACGTTGGATTTCCGACTCTGGCTTTCCGAACACCATGAGTTCCTTTAACAATCGAACCACGCTCAGGATTTTGAACCAGGTCCAACTGAATTCTTAAGAGGACTTCCATTCCGAACTGGCCGATCTGTCGAAAAGATCTTCGATTCAATGAACTCAAACAACGACACGGCAGATTCAGGCATTGCGCAACTATACTACTGAGTAGTATAGTGCGTCAATTACACCGGGGTTGTAAAGACCGGTTAACCATTTAGCTAATCGCGAATCGCTGTGAACCTGATTTAAGCTTGACTATTTAGTATGGATGCAACGAACGAAAGCGCTTTGGTCTTATTAACTCAGAGACTATCAAGTTTTAACTACGTCGATCTGTTGGCCGGTGTCGGGGCTCCGCAACTGATACCCGAGAATGCAGATCGGTCGGTACGGCTGGAGGTTCTTGCCCATACGATTGTACCGATGACTCCAAACAACGTTACGGAGCAAATCTCTACAAACCTTCTCAACACGATTTGCAATTCGTGGCCTCTTGTTGACTCACCGATTGCCGCTGCGGAACCCTCGATCGCAGTGTCTGCGAATACCAAGTCAGGAACAGTTTCATGTCTGCCGGCGCACGTCTTGCGCAAAATTTGAATACAGATAAGGTAAGCGCGCGGAGATGTGAATGCTGTAGCGCTACTCGATGCGGACGCGATCGGTTTGGCCGCGGCCGAAGGTTTCCGGGTGGTACATCTCCTCTGCTTTGGTTGGTGGGACTACGAAATTTCCGGGGGTGGTGGCGCGCGCGACGTAGGAGTACTTGTAGACGCCTTCCCACAGTAATGAAGTGAAGGCTTCGGTGCGTTCGTCGCGCAGGTTCTGGTGTTCGAACCATTCCGGTTTCCACCACCACCAGCCGTAACCGTATGAACGGCTGCCGTACTCCACCACACCCGTTTGTTTAGGATCGCCCGGGATGCTGCCCGTTGTTACCAGCGTCGGATTGAGCGCTTCAAAACCCGCGGGTAAAGGATCGACTAAAGCGACGTGATACCGTCGCGCCGGAGCGACCATCGTCAGCCGCACTCGCACACGCGCGCCCGCTTTGATGCGCCACGTACCGTCCGAATCGCGCGAAACATCTTTTGGATCATCAAGTGCTTCGTAACTACGCTCGACAGTGAAACCATAATCCGCAGGCTTCAGGTTGAGATCGCTCGGCGCGTAATTCATGCTGACGCGATAGTAAAGCCGGCCGGTTCCGTCTTTGCTGATCACGAGGTTTGACGCTGCGGCTTGCTGAGCGAGGTAACTCATCGGCACATTAAATTGCTGCCGATCGGTTGCCCGTCCGCGAAATGACTGTTGTCCCGCGAAGCGCTCACCCAGCCACGCCCGCGCGACAAAGTCGGGAGTCACTTTCTCGAAAGTTTTGAAATAGCGATCGAGCGCCAGCAGAATGAAAACGTTCTCCTGTGTGTTCTCCCAACGTCCGCGCGTACGGTGTGCGAGCAGTCCACGCACGATCTTAGGAATCAGGTCATTGGCCGGTTGGTCCACGATGAGCGCTTCCAAAATCACGCCATCCGCGCGCCGGTCGGAATTCAGCAGGAGATAGTCGCTATCGCTGTACGAGCAGACAAAGTGGGCCGTACCCGCTGTTTCAGTGACACGATTGTTCAGCAAGTAACGAATCTCGCCCACTTCGTTTTTGGAATCCGCATCGCCGGAAAGCACTAACAGTAACCAACCGATCGATTCCATCGACAGCGCCTTCAAACCCGCCTCCGCAATCAGGTTTCGCGCCCCAGCGACATCGCGGTCGCCCATCTGCGCGCGCACGTAGAGCGCATAAGCAACGATCGCCCGCCTCGCATCGATGCCGTAAAAAGAAGGAATGTGTGATTCGATATCGCGCAAGTACTCCCGCGATTTATCAAACGTACTTTCCGGCACGTCAAACTTTTTCTGCTTCGCACGCGCTAATGCGTGCGCGACGTGAATACTCAGATAGGGCCATGATTCATTCCCGCGTTGCCAGAAACCAAAACCACCATCCTCGTTCTGCATTCCCTGCAAGCGTTTCAGATCGCGCCTCACAACCGCTTCCATTGCTTGCGGCGACGGCAGATCTTTCGCTTTGAAAGCCGTAAGCACATCGCCTAGCGCCGCGATCGTGATGATGCGAGAAGCCAATTGCTCCGAGCATTCGTAAGGGTAACTGGTCAGATAGATGACGGCATCCGTCAACTCCTGCAATTGTGTTGACGACGTTTCAATCTCCAATCCGCCAAACTGCGGAAAGACATCCGCCGGCGCCTTCACTGGTTGAGTGATCCCGCCCTTGTCGATTTCGCCATAAGTTGCGAAGGCCTCGGTAGTAGCCGGAGTCCACACGGGCATTTGAACTTCGGCGGCATCGGACCAACGTCCTGACACCGCGCCGATCTGGAAGCGCGCAATGCCGGCTTTGACCGCTGCTGCGGGAATACGCACCTCGACGCGATCGTTGGCAGGCACAGTCACGCGGCGACCGGCAGTATTCGATGGACCAGCTAAAGCAGCATTCGTCGCACGCACAGCAACATCAACCGCCATCGGCGCGCCGGTTTGGTTCTGCAAGACGATCGGTAGTTCGAATCGATCGCCGAAGTTCAAAAAACGCGGGGCCGATGGCCGCGCCATCAAAGGCAGTCGCGCAGTAATTGTCGATTCGCCCGAGCCAAATTGTTTTCCACCCGCAACTGCCACGGCCATCACTCGATAGCGCGTCAGATTGTCAGGCAGTTTGACTTGCACGTGGGCGCGACCGTTTACGTCAGTTCGCACGGAGGGGGCAAAGACGGCGAGAGCGTTGAAATTCTCGCGCAGGGCGATTTTTCCTGTGTTCAGGTCTGTCGCCTGAAGCAAACTAAGACTGTTGACTGCCCTGGTCGTAATACTGTAAGAGACCTCGGCCGCCGACACGTTAACCGTCTCCATCACTCCTCCCCCCACGTTACCTCCACGGCCAGTACCGTAACCAACGCCGGTGCCAACGTCTGAAAGTTGTAGATGTGCTCGTGAGTGATAGTCGTTGGCGTTTGCTTCTCGCTCGCGATAGAAAACCGAAAGCGGATCGGTGAGATCATAATCAGTGAGGGCCAGTACCGACTCATCCACCACGACCACTGCAACTTCGCTGTTGCCAACCGGCTTACTGGACGCATCTTTGATCTCAACATCGATGATTGTGTTACCGGCAGGTTCAAGAGTCGTCTCACGCGGCGACGCGATGACATTCAGCGTCCGCGAGAGAGGCGGAATCGATAGGTTGATCTCGCCACTGGCGAACGCGGGCCGGCGTTTCTCCACTGCGGAACCATTTTGAACTCCAAAAGCATTGCGCTCTTCAGTGCCAACCAGATCAACCTGCACGTGAACATTTGGTATCCACGCATCTTCAATCGGCACGCGCAGAGTGTAAGTTGGACCCTCAATACGAAAGCGTTCGACCTTGACGATCCCGGAACGTCGCAAAGTCATCGCTACCTCGGCCGGATAGAAAGGCGCCTGCACCAAGATCTGCGCTGTATCCCCCGCCTTGTATTCCTCGCGATCCGGAATTAGTTCTACTTTCTCCTGTTCGACACCACGATTTTGAGGTTGCCTGCCGCCGGCAACCCACAAAGTCAGCTCGCTTTCATTAGTGCGTTCATGGTCGTCGCGAATTGTCGCCACGACGCGATACCGGCCGCCTTCTTTCGCTGTGAACGTACATCTCACGGCGTCGTTGGTTGAACGGACAACACAATCCTGTGGATTCGATTCAACCTCTTTCCATACGCCTTGAACCTGCTTCCAATCCAACCAGACGGCGTTCATCTTCACTTCCTGATTCGCGATCGCTTTTCCGTCAAGATCAGTCACAATTGATTGCACAACCAGCGGCTCTCCCTGTTGCACAAACATCTTGTCGCTTCTCAGGCCGACGTACAGATTCGCGGGATGGACGAGCATCGTTGCCCTCGAATTCCATGTTTGCCGGTTCACATCCTGAACGGTTGCTTCTGCCGTGAGCGTTGAAGGCCGAGGCGGATTCACCGAATCAAAGTCGATGCGCAGACGATGCTTGCCGCTCGCGTCGGTGCGGCCGGTGAAGTTCTCGGTGTTTGTTTCGCCGTCGTCACTCTCGCTAAACCACCACGGGATCCATTTTCCAAACGTGTAATCTCCGCGATTCGGCGGCGTGAAAGTCGTCGGAGTTGAGGTAACTCTCCATTCGACTTCTGTATCCGGCACTCCGCCACCAGCAAAGTAACTCGCCGCTACTGAAACATCAGCGTGATCACCGACAAACAGCGGACCCTCAGTTTCATTTTTTGCGATCACTTCAAACTCAGGCCTGCGAAATTCCTGCACTTGAAAATCGTGACTGAAGTCCTTTTCATCGAAAGCCTTCGACGTGCTTGTGGCGCTGAATTTCACTGTCGCATTTCCCAGGTTCATATTCGCCGGAAGTTTGAAGGCAACGTCGAACCCCCCAAAGGCATTGGGAGTTAGCGCGCCTTTCCCAACTTCGTTGTCACGCGCGTCCTCAATCACATAACTCAGTGTTTTAATCGTGCCGTTCAATGGACCAACATCGCCGCCATTGCCAGTATCAATGCGACGGATCCATCCCTTGACGTGCACCTCTTCTCCGGGCCGATAGAGTTTGCGATCGTCAAAGACGTACCAAACGAGCTCGTCAGTCTGCGGTTTGTGATGCCAGGATCCACTATCCCACCAGGAGTTCGGGTTTTCCGGAAGAATCGCCACATCATCGCCACGACGCGCAATCAGAACGCTCATGGCAGAATCTGAAACCGGTTTCAACGGCAGACTGACGAGTCCGTCCGTTGCAGTCGTAGCGGAAACCTTCGCGGGAAGGATCTCCATCTGCACGTCTCTTAACGGCGCCCCATCAACGAGTGAGTTGGCCCAACCGATCAATCGCTTGTTATCAACAAAAGCGTCGAGCCCGATTTGGGTCGATTGCACCCAGCACAAAAGCGGGCTGTGATAGCGGTCACTGGCTGGAGTGATTGACTCGACCGCAACGACCGCCTGACCGAACCCGTTCTTGAGTGCCGGCGCCAAATCGATTGTGGTCTCGATCATGTTGTTTGGAGAGCTCCTCAGCTCGATCTGTTTCGAATAAATCAAACGCCCTGGTAGAACTGCTCTCTTACCGGCGGCGTCGTTTGGGCCGCGATAATGAAGTTGCCGATAGATTTGAAATGTAATCCAGTCGCTCGGCTCAACTGCGTAGAGGTTTACCTTCACCGTTTGATAATTCACCGTGTAAAGCGAAAGCTTGCGTGGTCCATCCGGATCGAGCACGGCAAAGCCATTGCCTGACAGCCAGAACAGCGGATCAGCAGGTCCAACTTTGAATTCCACGGTTTCGTCTTTGCCGAGCTTCTGACCAAAGGCGTCGGTGATGGATTTGTCCAATGTAACTCTGAAAGTTGTCTCCGGCTTTTTAATTCCATTGATAATCAGAGTGTTGCCCTGGATACTCGGCTTTAATCCCTCCATCGCAGGCTGAATCACCACCTGGGATTCCTGAAAGGCGGTCGCATCGATTGGATTGTTGAATTCAATTTGCCACGGATCGGACGGCCTACATCCGGAGTTGTAGCCGCATTCAGACTTCGCAATACGTAACGGGCCGAACGTGTAAAAGTGAAACTCCTGATTGACGCTGGTTGTACGTGGTCCTTCCATCGATGACGTCCCGGGCCCGATTGTCACCGTGAAGTAGGTGTTGCCCGGCAAGGGATCAATCGCGCGAAACGCAAGCCAACGATCTTTCTCGGCATTCTTCACGAGTTGCTTCACGTACTGATCGGCTTCAATTTCTGCATTGGTTGCAAGTCGTAAAGGTGGTGAGGTGTTTCCGGCTGTAACTTTGATTGTCTTCAACACCGCCGCCGGATCGATTCGCTGGTCAAACTCGACAAACATCAGAGAATCGAATGGTCGCGGCGCGATAGAGTCAGGGTATGTTGTCTTCACTGTCAGAGCGGGCGTCGTGAACGTCCATGACTTTGCACTACCGAGCGTTCCACCAATCGCTGATTTGGTTCCCGCCGGCACGGACACCGAATACTGAGTGGCCATCGGAAAGCGCACGTGAGGTTCGAACAATAAAGTTTTCGTTCCGATCCAACGCCATTTCCCAGGCGGCTCCGGCACAAGCTTTACCGGAACATATTGAGCGGCTTCTTCCTGTGAAGTGATCGCGACCATCGGCTGCGAAAAGGTGACACTCAGGCTTGGGGCGATGGGCACGTCGCCTTCGGGAGAGTGGCGAATGACCTCGAGTGTTCCCGTTGCTGTTGAATCAGGACGAGTCATTTCGTTCGCAGCCGGAAATGGCTGCATGACAGTGACGCCCGTGCGAGGTGGCGGCAATGACTGGGGGCGCTTCGCGAAGTCTGTTTCGTCGCTGGTCTCACTCTCGATCGGCGGAAGACGTTTGAGAACCGCTTCCGTCTCAACATTCGATAACGTCGTCGCCGGAACCGGATTAGTTGCCCGATGCACTTCCGGTTGATTCGTTCCTTCACTCAAACGAAAGCGCATGCCTTCATCCTCATCAGAAGTTTCCTGGGCTATTCTTGATGAATAGGTTAGCGCATGCGGGCTGGCGGGAAGTAGCGCGACGGCAAAACAATAGATCAGCAGCAACGAGACACACCTTCTCGGGAGAGTCATTGAGACAATGCTCCTTATTTAAGATAGACAGCTAAAGCACCAGGATGAGGGAGACTTCTTAAGGCCACATCTTGAGAACGATGTGTGCGCTTAGACGCATGCGGTAACGATTGGGTTCACTCACGGTCAGGAAATTTCACAGGTGGGACCTCTTGAGCCAAAGTGTCCTCCTGCTGAAATTCAAGCCGCACCTTTTTCAACACGTCATTTAGAAAGCTTACCAAAGCGTCCGAGGATTCAAAGCGAATCGTTTCCCCGGAAGCGACGTGCTCGACTCGTCCGATAAACCTACCCTCTTCAGGATTCGTGTCGGGAGAAAACTTGATAACGAACGAGCGTCGATGTTGCCATCCATTCAGCATAGACGCAGAATAAGCGGCAATCTGGAGTGAGTCATAAGAAAGTTGTAATGTTTACGTCTTTTCGGCGATTATGGACCCCCAACAACTAATCTTTGGGCCATTTCGATTTGACGAGACCAACGAGTGTCTCTGGCGCGGATCTCAGGCAATTCCGCTACGGCCGAAAGCGTTTGCCGTTCTCAAATATCTCATTTCACATAAAGGCGTCTTAGTAACCAAACAACAGTTGCTGAACGATGTTTGGCCCAAAACGTATGTCAGCGAGGCGGTGCTGAAAGACTGTATTCGACAGTTGCGACACGCGTTGAATGACGATGCGAAGACGCCGCAGTTTATCGAAACATCTCATCGTCGCGGTTATCGTTTTATTGCTTCGCTCACTGAGACGAAGCCGTTGCCTGGTCCAATTGAGACCGTTATTGCGCCGCCTGTAAGTCCGTACATCGAGTCGCCATCGAAATTACTCGGCCGAGATGCCGCACTCGCTCAGTTACGACAATGTCTCGAGACTGCTTTGACCGGCAATTGCCAGACCGTATTCGTCACTGGGGAAGCAGGTATCGGCAAGACGACGCTTGTTGAAGCGTTCCTCGAACAGCTCGGTCCAACGATTTGCGTTCTGCGCGGCCAGTGTCTCGAACAGTACGGATCGAGTGAAGCATATCTCCCGATTCTCGACGCACTGTCGCGTCTCGAAGAAGACGAGGACTCGCAAATCATAGAAGCGTTGCGCAACTGCGCCCCAACGTGGATCCTTCAGATTCCACACCTCAACACGGTCTCCGAGCGTGAAGGAATCTCAGGAGTAACACGCGAACGAATGCTTCGTGAGATTGCTGAAGCACTGGAGTTGATTACGACAACAACTCCCGTGGTCCTGTTTCTCGAAGATCTTCACTGGAGCGACTACTCGACACTGGATCTGGTGTCGTATCTATCCCGACGGCGACGGCGAGCGAGTTTATTGGTGATCGGAACGTATCGTCCGGTTGAAGTGATCGTCAGCGAGCATCCGTTACGAGGTGTGAAGCAGGAGCTGCAACTACACAAGCTCTGTCACGAACTGCCGCTTGAATATCTCACGCTCGAATCAGTTTGCGAGTTTCTACAAATAACTTTCCCGAAGCATCGATTGCCCAAAGCGTTCGCGGCGATCATTCACAAACGTACTGAAGGCAATCCGCTCTTCATCGTCAACCTCGTCGAGTTTCTGGTCCAGGAGAAGATCGTCGTCGAACGAGACGGCTGCTGGGAGCTTGCGGTCGATCTGAGTGAAGTCGAGTTGGGAGTTCCGGAAAATATTCGGGAGATGGTCGACAAGCACATCGAGCGGCTTGAGCCTTTTGAACAACGGATACTCGAAGGTGCGAGCGTCGTCGGCATGGACTGTTCCGCAGTTGCGATTTCAGCAGGTCTCGCCGAAGACGTGGTTCGCATTGAAGAGATCTGCGACGGACTCGCGCGTAAGCATCATTTCCTGTGGCCTGCATACCTTGCTGAATTACCTGACGGCACGATTACGCCGCGATATAGATTCATTCATGCTCTTTACGTCGACGTGCTTTACAAGCGAGTCGCAGCAACACGCCGTCGCTTGATTCATGGACGCATCGGCGAGAGTGGCGAGAGTATCTACGGCGATCGCGTTGGAGAAATAGCCGCGGAACTCGCGGTACATTTCGAACAGTCGCAGGACTGCGTGCGCGCGGTTAAATATCTGTTGATGGCTGCTGAAAACGCGATGCGTCGTTCCGCCGATCACGAAGCTCATGCGCTTTCAAAACGTGGTCTCGAGTTGCTGAAGGTCTTGCCTCATAGTGCCGACCGTGAAGTTGAAGAACGCAACCTGCGCTCGATAGTCTCAGTCACCTCCTCCGCTGCCACCTAAAAAGACTTCTGCATTACAACTTACTCACCGTTTGCTAACAGCCGCAGATGAACGCGGAGAACGCGGATCTGATCCGCGTTCTCTATGCGTTATTATGCTGGTCAGTACGTTTGCGTACTTTTTTTCCAGGTACAAATCTGTTATAAGTTTGGTCCCGATTTAATCCCCTTTAACTCAGGACTCTCCCAAAAACAAATAGGGATCTTTCACGTCTGCCTTGCCTCGCAGAGGTGGAATATCAAACCAATACAGGAGTGCCACGACCTAAGGGAGACCTTTACATGTCAAGCATCTTTAAAGCATCTATCATGGGCGCGGTGCTCGTCCTAATGGTAGTGCTAGGGACTTCGGACGTTAAAGCCGATCCGGTTACGTTTAGTACCACGGGCGTATTCAGCGTATCCGGAACTAACGTCGTAAACTTTTCAAGTGTCAACGGTACCACGACGATCACTTTCAACGGCACGACAAATTCAGTTAACACGCCTGCCGGCGCTAGTTTTGGTGATATCGTAGTTACTACAACCGTACCCGCTAACCTGCTCGGGCCCGCGATAGGGGGTACTTTCACACTGAACATTATTCAGGTATCACCGGCAGGGGCGAGTAGTTTTGTGGGAACACTTTCGGGAAACATCGGGTTTAATACCGGTGTTGCCACGCTAACGTTCTCTACCACAAGTATGACCATTGGTGGTTTTACCTACACCATAAACCCGGTGTACACGATCGCCTTGCCGGTGACGGGCGTAGGCGGAGGAGCTGCGACAGGGACGACGACGATTCAGGGCACCGTTACCGGTGGACCTGTTGGCGCTGTTCCGGAGCCTGCCAGCATGTTCTTACTAGGTACCGGTCTCCTCGGTTTAACTGGCGCGATTCGGCGGAAGTTAAAGAAGAGTTAGTCACACGCTATTCACCACTACCAATTTGTGCCAGCCGAATTGTGCGGCATTCGGCTGGCATCACTCTTATAAGCGACCCCCGGTGTTTCCATTCTTTCGTACACGTTTCTTAAACAAAACGGCGTACACGTTCTTCCAATTTTCAAACATAAATTTGCCTTCTTGAAAATCCATCCGAATTCGCCAACGCGTTCTCAACACATAGTGAAACTCCCTCACTGATTTTTCAGGTCTCCTTAAATTGGCACGTTCCTTGCGCCTGTGAACAGCGCGATCTCCCCTCGCTACGTGTCAGTCTGTCAGAAAAGAAAAAAGGTGGTCCATGAAATCCACTTAATCGGATGTTCGTTTGTACACAATCAAGGAGACCCACATGCTTCACAGATTACTGATCGCATTTGCAATTACTTTGCTTCATGCATCTCTGCTCTTTGCACAAAACACAACCGGAAAGATCGTCGGCACAGTTTCTGCCGCGGACGGCGCCGTCGCAGGCGCCACGGTTACAGTCACCGACGATCAGACGGGTAAGGAAAGAACTGTCACTTCGAATAGTGAAGGAGCCTTTGAAGTTCCACAGCTTGAATTCGGCAGCTACTCGGTGAAGATCGCGGCCACCGGTTTCAAAACTTTCGTCGCGACGCAAGTAAAAGTCGACGCCGGGCGCGAGTATCAATTAAATGCGCTGCTCGAGGTCGGTCAGATTGTCGAACAGGTGGTAGTCACCGGCGGCGCTGAACCGATCAATGCTTCCAACGCTGAGCTCAGTATGACAATTAGCCGCGAGCAGATCCGCGAGCTCCCTTTGAATGGACGAAACCCGCTCGCATTGCTAACGCTGACTCCAGGCGCCGGCCCAACTACAAACTCGATCAACGGACAACGTTCATCGTCAACAACAATCACTCGCGACGGTCTGAACGTGCAGGATAACTTCATTCGCACAGGCGCGTTCGTAGATGACCGTCCTACCGTTGACGACATCGCCGAGTTCACGATCACGACTCAAAACGCGGGGGCGGAACTTGGTGGCGGTGCATCCCTCGTGCAACTGGTGACGCCGCGCGGCGGTTCCGAGTTTCACGGAAATCTTTACGAGTTCAATCGGAATTCAAAGTTCACCGCTAACAACTTTTTCAACAACGCCACTCCCGACGCGCAAGGCAACGCCATTCCGAAACCATTCCTCAACCGGAACGAATTTGGCGGCAGCATCAGTGGTCCATCGCCGATCTTCAAGTTCGGTGAAGGCGGCCCGTCGTTAGTCAAAAACAAGGCGTTCTTCTTTTTCAACTATGAAGGCTTCCGTCTCGCACAGCAGGTGAGTGCCGCGGCGACTACTTTGCTGCCGCAGGCGCGAAACGGAAACTTCACCTTCATCGACACCGTCACCGGACAAACGCGAACGATCAATGTTTTGACAGGCACCGGCTTTGCGAATCCGTTGACAGCCGCTCAAGGCGGCGTGCTCACCGTCGACCCGATCATCCAATCGCGAATTCTCGACCAGTTGCCTACTACCGGCAATGGTCTGTTAACTGGAATCAACTTAACCCAGGTGATCAATTTCAATCGCTCCAATCCGGTGACGCGAAATCAATGGGTAGGTCGCTTCGACATCGTTCCCAACGATCGGAATTCATTCAATATCGTTTACAAACGGAAGAACGAAACCAATTCACGAACGGATATCGCTTCGGGATTCTCAGTTATTCCATTTGTGAATCAAACCGATCCCACACACTTCCTGAGCGCTGCGTACAATTGGACCGGCTCGGCTAATTTTACCAACGAAGCGCGCGGAGGATTTCAGTTCGCGAATCCGTTCTTTAACCAGAGTCACATCCCGCCGGACTTCTTCATCGGCCTGTTGCCGTTAGGGCTCACGCATCCGGAAGGTACGTTCACGGATCAGGGACGTGATACCAAGTACTACAACCTTCAGGACAACGCCGTTTACTCATTCGGTAACCACTCGTTCCGTTTTGGTGGCCAGATCGAATGGTACAAACTTCAGTCGGTAGTGAACTTCGGTGTGCTTCCGACATACAACATCTCAACCACCGGCAATCAATTCACCCCGGGTCTGACGGCCACACAGATCGGCGGTATCAACACGACCGACCTGGCGCGCGCTAATTCGTTGAGGTATTTGCTCGGCGGCGTAATCGGCACTGCCAATCAGACCTTTAACCTTATCGATCCGCAAAGAGGTTATGCTTCGACGTCAGATATTCAGCCATTGGACTACAAGATCTACTCGGCATACTTTTCGGATCAATGGAGACTGAAACCAAACTTCACTTTGAATCTCGGTCTCAGATACGACTATTACACTCCGCTGCACAGCCCCATCGGCAACTACCTCGAACCGGTGATCCAGAATGGCGATCTGGTCGGGAGTATTCTCGATCCAAACGGCTTTCTGGACATCATCGGTAGCAACTCAGGAAGAGCAGGCACGTTCACCAAACCCGACAAGGATAATTTCGGACCAAACGTGAGCTTTGCTTACTCGCCTCTCGTTCGCAGCGGATTCCTTTCCCGCATTCTCAGTGAGAGCTTTGTGGTGCGCGGCGGCATTCGCGTCAACTACGTCAACGACGAATACGTGAAATCAACGAGTACGCTGCTCGGCGGCAATCCCGGATTGCGCTCGTTTACCTCGAGCACCGTTAACGGTTTGACCAACTTCAGAGCGGCTCTAACACCGCGCGGGATCTTCGGCGCGATTCCTACGTTCCCGGTACCGCCGTTCACGGCGCCACCTCTTTCATTCGAGCAGAACAATATCAATCAGGCGGGGGCACAGATGTTCGGAGTCGATCCGAATCTACAAGTGCAGCGCGTCTATGAATACAACTTCGGTATTCAGCGGAATATCGGATTCAACACTGTGTTGGAGATCAGGTATGTCGGCGGTCAGAGTAACGACCTGATTCAAACGACGACGTTCAACCAACTCGACATCAACTCGACCGGCTTCCTCTCGGACTTCCGCAAAGCGCAGCAGAATTGCAGACTGCAGGGCGCGACGCGTCCGGGTGCGTCCACGGCATTCGATACGATGTTTCTCTGTACGGACGCGCGTTTCAATCCCGCGATTCCGGGAAGCCAGCCGCTCAATGTGTTTAGTGGTTTAGTCAACGGTGGATTCCTTAACGATCAGGGAACGATTCTTCCGCTTATTCAAGCAGGGCGAGTCGGATCGCTGGCGCAGTTCTATTTCCTGAATGGACTGAACGGCACGGTCCCGATCGTTGCGAATCCAAACCTCTTCATCGATGAAATACTGACGAACTCCGGCCGCTTCCGTTACAACGGTCTACAGGCTGAAATTCGTCGTCGCTTCAACAACGGGATTTCCGTCCAAGCGAATTACACGTTCCAGAAAACTCTGACTGACATCCCGTTCGAAGATCAGAACCGCCAGGGTGAGATCCAGGACAACAACAATCCCAACCTGAACTACTCGCGGCCCGACTACGATCGAACTCATACGTTCAACTTCAATGCGATTTATGAGTTACCGTTCGGACGTGGAAAGCGGTTCTTGAATGACGGCGGCTGGACGCAACATGTTTTCGGCGGCCTCCAGTTTACGTCGGTGCTAAACCTGGTCTCTGGTCCACCGATTGGAGTCATCGATCCACGTTCGACCTCGACGATTACTTTCCAATCAGGAAGACAATCGGCGACTACGTCGTTGACGATCCCTGAGCTCAAGAAACTGACGGGCATTTTCAACACGCCTAACGGGATCTATTACTTTGATCCGCGGATCTTGTGTGCGACAGCAACTGCGCCGGGCCGGCCGACGTTGAGTTGTTTTGATTTGAACCAACAGCTTCCGGCTGGTTACACGCTCGCGAGTGTGAGAGCAACGAGTCCTCTCGGACAGGCGCCCTTCCCCGGACAGGTGTTCTTCTTCAACCCGGCGGGCTCGACCGGCAACATGCCGCGCAACGCTCTGAACGGCATGCCGTATTTCAACTGGGATGCCGGTTTTGCGAAGAACATTCGGCTCGGTGAAAACCGCCGGTTGCAGTTCCGTGTGGAAGCCTTCAACGTGCTGAATAATCAGATACCGTTCTTCGGCACGACCACCGCGTATACACAGGCACGACTGGATGTTAACAGCAACAACTTCGGACGTGTCACGCAAATCTACAACACACCACGCATCATCCAATTCGGCGCTCGATTCGATTTCTAATCGAGTGATCGAATCAAGACAAAACAGCCAGCGGCAACGCTGGCTGTTTTTTGTGTTATTGATTATTGACCTCGCGTCACGTCAGTCTTAAAGTAAGTGCGTCTTTTCAAACACGTGCCATACACACTGAGTGCTACCTCAATACCGTAATTTCACTCAGTCACATCTACGTCATCGATGGGCCTGGAACCAGAAAGTCCGCAAAACACGACGCATCACACTGGCAAGCGACGCAAGCTACGCGTTGTGCTCAGTGTGGCTCTCATCCTCCTGTTCGCTGGTATTGTTTTTCTTGCTTTGAGATATCGATTTGACGCCATTCGGGGGTATGTCTGGCCGTCAAAAGATGAACCATTGGAGTTGTCCTTTAACGTGGATAGCGCTGCCGCGCCATTGACCTCGGCGCAAGTGGTTAATCGACCAATCGTCGCAATCACCGGACACACCAATCAACCGTGCCAAATCGACTTAATCGTGGATGGAAAACTTGTCGCGCGTACGACGACCTTTAATAAGGAGGAGCGGTCCTCACTAAAGAGAACCATTCAACAGAATCAATTTGAATTTGGACAGGTAATACTTGAGCCCGGATCAAACTCCTTAATACTACAAGCAAGTTTGATAAGGGGAGCCCGCGCATCTCTTCCGATCACCGAGGTCAGGCAAACGGTTATATGGCGTCCTGAGGAAGGAATTGCTCCTGTCATCTACAGGCTGCCGAGAAAAATAACTTCTCAAGCGCTGCACGTCCAAGGCTCAGCTTATCCGGGGAGTTCTGTAGTTTTAAGTGTGCTTGGTCCGCAAAGACTCGACCGTATTTTAAATGAGGGTATTCCCGACGTAGTCGTAACCGCGAACGACAAAGGATACTTCGAAGGCGATCTATCATTTCCGCAACCGGGTATGTATTTGGTTTTTCCACATCGCCCCAACGATGACCCACGTTCAAGAAGTCTTACGGATGATATGGGTGTTTACGTTGCGCCAAAAAGTAGTAGTCAGGTGGTCTTGTCGGTTACCTACGATCAGATTTTAATTGAGATTCAGGCCACTCGTCCTAAGGATGATCGAGTCGTGGCGGACCTTCTTTCAGGACACAACACACTCGCGCAATTCATCGATCGCGAGTTCGATCTACGCCTTAACAATAGCTACCTGCCATTCGAATTTCGTGATGTGGTACCGCGCATAACAACAAAAGAAAGCCAGATCACAATCGAAGCAAAAGCCACGTTAACGCGCTCTTCTATCTTTCCCGTGCGACGAGGGAGCCTCGAGATCTCACGTGGTTACAATCATCGTTACCCGCTGCAAGGACCTAACGACAGTCTCAAAGTCATTGTCAACGACTATACCCCGGACGCATTTACCCCAGCGCCGAACTCAATCGAATACCCTGCGGCAGTGTGGACCGGAGTGCGGGACTCGGTTGATTGGGATCAGAGTATTCAAGTGTCCCTCGACTTCAATCCGACAAGAAAGCCTCGCGATCTTTTCAGGTTTTTGACTTTGTCGCCGTATGAACTGTTCGCTTACGAGTTTGCATCCATCTTTTCTTTGTTGACTGCCTTTCTCTATGCCATTCCCGTTCTTTGGCTTCTTCATTTATTCAAAAAATATCCTGAGATTCCATGGATTGACCCTGCCTACCAACAACGACTTCAGCGAGTCAGCAATTTTCTCCTCGCGCTAATACTGCTCCCTGGCGTTCAGCGCGTTGCCGATGTCCTGAGTGATGCTTTTATTAGCAGGATTTTTGGCTGGCTTTCAGGTCGTGGAATTCTCCCGCCAATTCGTCTGGATTCATCGGAGAATGCACTGTCCTCGGTATTTGGCACCTTCGCAACGTTACTTATCTCAATCGTTCTCCTGACTTTGGTGAGGGGCTTAACGAGTCATCCGGCGAGGCGAATTTGGTTGGCCACAATCAGTCGGGGAATCGCTTATGCATGTTTTATAAATTTGTTTCTTGCACTCTTTTATTGGCAGGTTCATGTTCAAACTGAAAACTCAGGTGAATCCTTTATACCAACTGTTTTCATCACGCTGCCTGTCCTCATCGTAATTGCTTTATGTATTCGCCGGCTGGCAAGTCCGGGCCGGCCCGTGCGAATTTTCTTCAAATACCTCTTCGCGGGCGTACTTCTCCTGATCGCCATGGCCTATCCAGCAGGCAAAAATATTTATTCCCTGAATACGACTCAATTTGAAACCTGGAGGGTCACGAAATCAAATGTCACCAATTTCTTCGGCATGATTCAGGACTTTCTGCCATACATACTGCTGGTGGGAATAGTCCAGATTCTTAGCGCGGCTAAGCGCCGGAAAGACGAGATCCATCCATTCATCTTCGAGGTCGCCTTACTGCTGTTTTCATGTTACGTGATCAGCTCTACATCGAACTGGTTCATAATACCGATTCCTTTCATCCTGGCTCTGATTCTGTATCCACGTCTACTCGCAGTGCCGTTTGGAAAAGTCAACGCCGTAAATTACGTAAAACCATTCGCGCTCCTGCGACGGCGGTCGTTCCTGGACCGCGTCTTCGATCTTTCGTTATCTAAACGATTGCTTAGCTCCGTAGATCAGATGGAGAAGGAAATTGCTTCCGGTGAGCTGGCGCCGGACGAGTTTGTAAAGCGTCGCCAAAAACTCGAAAAATATGCGGAAGAAGTGCGGCAGGACAACGATTTCTTCGACGAACTGAAAGCCAAAGATGTGGCGCTGAGCCTCGGACCACGCCCCACAAATTGGGACAATGGTGTCCATGCACTGAAACGCGGCTTTATAATTTCGCTGCCATTCCTGCTGCTCTACTTGCTCACCTTTTTAATCAAACAAATCAGGCTGGATAGCTCGTTCGTTTTTCTCTGGACTGTCCTTCGCATCGTTACGTTCGTGCTTGATTGGGCTCTCTATGCATTCTTCTTCGGCTACTTCTTCAATCAGCTTCAGGGTGAGTCAGGGTTAAAAAAGGGATTGCGGGTGGCCCTCGTAGTCATCGCTTGCTTGTTCCCTGTCTGGTTGGCGTCAGGCTTTTCATCGGTTGAGCTCAGCGCAACTTTCCTGCGAGCCGGGCAGATCTTTCTGTTTTTTACTGTGCTCGGTGTTTGGGCTTTCGACTATCACACGTTCCGAACCACCTTCCAGGAACATTTTTCGCTGAAACGCTTTACGCAGTTTGGGGACATGCCGAGATTTGTCGCAGTTGCATCGGTATTATTGACAAGCGCGGGCGTTGCGTTTAGCTCAGTGCTTAAAGGCCGATTCCTCGAAGTCGTCGCTCAACTCGTTTCCGCAATCTTTCCCGAAATACCCGGCGCCAAGTGAAGCAGGGTTTACTACAGCAACTCGTCGCACTCGAGATCGCGATACGCTGACAGCGCGCACTCGAGTCGGTGCCACCATGCGTCCGGCTTCATGCCACGACTCTGGAGGATGATCGGTATCGTCAGGTTTCGGATGACGCAGCGCCGGTAGTCGAGCAATGAGTCATCGAACGTGTAGTCAGCCGCACCGTGTGCGAGAAGAGCTTCGTGATAACGTCGCAATAGCGACAGCTCCAACTCACGACGCCGGCGGGGATACCAGTGCAACGCCATGAAGTACGCCAGATCTCGCGCGCCGATATCGACGTGCCAGAGTTGCCAATCAATCAGGTATGCGGGACCCGAGCCGGAGCGAGGAAAAAGAAAGTTCCAGGTGTGAGCATCACCGTGAATGATCGTGTGCGCACGTGAGTCAGTTAAACGCAGCCAGGGTTTGAGCGACGAAGAGAAGACGCGTTCATAGATCTCGCGTGCTTCGGCCGTGAGTACATCTCCAATCGCATCCATGAACGAAGGAAGATTTGCGACGATGCCGTGCACCATACTCGTGAGACTCTCGACAGTATGGGGTTGACCCATCGTCGGAGCCCCCCAGCATAAAGCGTGGACCCGGGCCAACACGTCGATAGCAACCTCGCTCTGCGCTCTGCCCGGAGGTATGGGCCAGGGCGGGTGGTCATGAGTAGCACGGATATCTTCGAGCACGATCACTTCAGAACTTCCATCACTGTTTTCGACAGCGGCGAGGCAGTTTACGAGCGGAGGACTCCCAATAATTGGCGCCACTTCGCGAAAAAATTTCAACTCGCAATCCGCTGTCGGTGGCACAAGTGGTGATTTGACGACGAGGTGTCGAGGCAGATCAGACGGCACATCAGGAGTGTAAGTCGCAGTCAGGAAGAACAGCTTGGAGATGTAGGTCTTGTGTACGAGATCGACGTGAACGTGCTCGACTGCTCCGTTTGGCAAACTGCCCGAACGTCGAAGCCAGTCAGAAAGTGTAGCGGCTGTCGGCAGTGGGGGTTCCATGTGATGGTATATTAGTTTTCAACTTATGCTGCAAACCTTTGACTGCCCCAAGTGTGGGGCGCCGGTAACATACGAGCAATCCTCGGATCCTAGTACGACGAAATCGACAGTACGTTGCGATTATTGTCACAGTCAATTGATCGCTCCAAATGAACTCGCGGGCCAACCGGCGCGAGTAGTTCGTATTCAACTTTCATCAGGCGGCAAGTTTCCCAAATGGATCTTGTTGCTACTCGTAATTCCCTTGTTTGCTTTGATCGTTATCGGGCTGGCAGGAATTGGCATTTTAGCGCCGCTGTTTTACTCGGTAAGCCGCCCGGCACGAGAAGCCACCACTCCCGCTCGTCCCAACGTTCCCGCTAAGGAAAAAACCAATAGCTTCGCGACTGTGTCGCTCGATTTCGGCAGCGAAGGAATCGGTCCGGGAATGTTTACCGATGCGCGCAGTATTGCCGTCGATGGCGCCGGACGTATCTATGTAGGTGAATACACGGGCGGGCGAATTCAAGTCTTCGATGCCGCGGGCAAGTTCGTTAGTCAATGGAATGTCGGTGATCGAAAGACACTCATTCGCGGGCTCGCAGCCGATCGCAAAGGCATGGTCTATGTCGTACATGGCGGCGGTATCGAACGTTATCGAGGCGAAACCGGAGAGAAGCTTGGTCAATTGAGTTACGAAAGATCCGGCTTTGACGACGTGACGGCAGCAGGCGACGGTGGATTAGTAACTGCCTGGCATAGCAACCGGGATGACATCATCGTGTTTGATGCAAACGGCAAGGTTGTACGGACGATTCCCGCTGCGATCAGCAGCGCCAGTGGCGACTCGGAGTTGAGCATGCGAGTCGCGGTTGATGGGTCCGGGAATATTTACGCGCTCGGCATATTCAACAACGCGGTCTTCAAATTCGGTCGTGACGGAAAGTTCATCAATCGTTTCGGTGGCGCAGGTGATCAACCGGGCCAACTCCGTGCTCCTTATTCGATCGCCGTAGACGGACGGGGCCGCGTCTACGTCGGCGATATGAAGGGCATTCAGGTCTTTGACGCGGAGGGACGATACCTGTCGATCGTTAATTTAAAGGGCATTGCATTCGGCATGGTTTTCAACGACAACAACGAGCTCTTCGTCATCGCACGCGATCACGTGGTCAAGTATGCAGTTCAACCGCAGTGAAAGGAGCTGTACCCTCAATGCCTTTCGAAAAACGTGCGACCTCATGGGCGGTGACGTTTTTTGATGATCTCGAGGCGCCCGCTCAAAAGAAGAGACGTGTTATTGCGGCGGTGGGTGGAACTCTGGTTACGATCGTCATGTGGGTCGTGCACCTGACGTTTCCTGAAATATTCCGTACCCTGATTCAGGAAGATGACCTGAGCAAACTCTTTCTCGGATTCACCCTTGCGCCACCATTCGTCGCCGCTTTTTCCATCGGCTCCTTCATCTACCGCCAGGGTATCGAGCCGGTGAAGCATGAATCCGGACCAATGTCAGGATACTTCTACCGGGAAGGCGCAAATAAAAGATGGAAGCTGCTAATCGCTGCCGGAATAATTACGGCGGTAAATTTTCTGTTGATGATGATCGCCTCTGCCGAGTCGTGATTCACGGCTCGACTTGCCAGAGTCCCGGGTAATCAGTAACGAAGCCGGCGTCGTTGACTGTCAAGTCGCGGATGAATTTTCCGTCGTTGCTTGAATAGCGATAGATAAACTCGTCGAGGCGCGTGTATACCTGCGAAAGCGGTTCGAGCTCAAAGCTCGGGAAGCGTAACCACGCAGCTTTAACTTCTGCCTTTTGTCCAATTGCAAGGTCGAGGCGGCGAATCGGTAACAGGTTAGTGGAAGGACTGAAGTTCAGATCCAGATCGACGCACCCAGTCACCTCGGGTTTTTCGACTCCATTCAGATGCCAGTGATGAAATGTATCGACGACGATCTCGATGCTAACATCATCGTTACTGACCCAACCTGAAACCGATCCGCGTAGCGTTTTCCAATTAGAGTCACAAACAATCAGATATGAGAACCGGCAACGACGACGATCATCGCTCAAGAAAACGGCTGTTCCCTCCAGATGCCATTCGGTGTCGAGTTGGTAAACTCTACACGCCTCATGACCCGGCTGGTACAGTCCGCGCCACAGAATCGATTGATCCATCAATGCTTCGCCTCTCCAAACTTTCGAAAGACGCCACGGTTTAGCTAAATAGACTCGCGTGTAGCAGCCATCGTAACACTCTACGGGGCAGCCCGTGGCATCTTGAGAAATCAATCTCTTGACTTCTCTCGCGCTCGAAAACTATGCTGGCGCTCCTCCCGTTGCCTTCCCCCAACACTCATCAAGCCCTGGTTAATTAAGGAGAGAAAGATGAAATACGTAGGTTTGCTATTGGGATGCTTTGTTCTCATTACTTCGTCAGCGCTGCAGGCAATGGCGCAATCAAGGACAAGACCTGCTGCTCCGCAATTCGTTACCGAACCGATCAAGGTCACAACGCCGGCCATCGACGTGCGCAAGAGCGGACGTTGGATAAGTCAACCGCTCATCCACATCGAGAATATTTCCAAAAAGCCAATCCAATATCTGGCGATCGAAGCCACGCTGCCCGGCGCGAAAGAGTCGTTCCTGCTTGCTTACGGTCAGATACCAGGAAAGCCGGCGGCTGCGAACGTAGAACTGCTTCAGCCTGGCGCGAAGATTGATCTCAGCGTGGGCCAACACTCCTGCGAGTGGACGAGGAAAAGTTTACTTGAAATCGACACCCGCGCCCTGGCGGGCAATCACGCGACCGCAACGATCAACGGTGTCGTATTTAATGACGAGACCGCGTGGTTTAATGGCGTGGCACACGTGATGGCCCCAAACAATCCGCTGCGCTGGCACGTCGTCCGAAACAAAGCTCAGAATGAATCGCCAATGTTTAGTTTTCTCAACGTCGGATTTTCTGAAAATCCGAATAACCAATCGTGCTACGACTGGCTGGACACAGTATTCGTCGATTGCTGCGGCTTGCAGCGAGCCTCGGCGGTACTGGTCCTGGCGCCTTTCTCAAATTGGCAGCCGTTACCAAGACAAACGGAGTGCCAGCCTGGCGTTATTTGTGAATGGATAAAAGCAGTCGGATGTTCCGGCGGAACGTTCTAACTTCTTTGCAAGGCCACGACTGCACATTCTCGTGCAGTCGTGGCTATTGAATGTTAGTTACCCCACACTCTCACCCAGTCAACCTGCATCTGCTGCGGAAACACAGTCGTGCCGTCGGGACTGCCGACAAAGTTTCCACCAACAGCGACGTTGAGCAGAATGAAGAACGGTCCCTGAAACTCCGAGGTGCTATTGATCCCGCCCGCGATGTTTGCTTCGGCATACTGGATTCGATCAACGTACCACTTGATCGAACTCCCCGTGCGCGAGATCGCGAACGTGTGGAAGCCGGCCGTGAGCGAAGTGGACGAATTATAAATTCCCCCAAACGAGACGTGTTGTCCGCCCGCGTCGGCCCAGTGAATCGTGCCGAAGTTTCTGAACGGGTTCTGGCCCTGAATCTCCATGATGTCGATCTCGCCGCACGAAGGCCAGCCGACTGTACTGATGCTGTTGCCGAGCATCCAGAACGCCGGCCAGATCCCCTGACCTTCCGGCGCGTTGATGCGCGCTTCGACCCAGGTGTTGATGCCGAACGATTGTTTGCCCTGCGTTTTCATGCGCGCCGAGGTGTATGCGCTGCCGCCTAAATTCTCTCGCCGCGCCTCGATGATCAGCATTCCATTTTGAACACGCGCGTTCTCTGGTCTATTCGTGTAGTTCTCGAGTTCGTTGTTGCCAAAACCGCCGTTGCCGAGGTCGAAGCCCCAGTTTGCAGTGTTGATTGATGTGCCGTTGAACTCATCCGACCAAACTAAACGAGAGAATCCGGGCGGCGCTCCTGCCGGCGGCTGCTGTGTGCCGACTGCGCCCCACGTAAACTGCTCCCACGTGCCGGCACCCTGACGGTCGCACACGAGCGGCGCAAATGATGCGCGGGCGAGGTCTGCCGAAACGAAGCGGTTGAGCGCTCGTCCTCTCAGAGTGAATGCGCCACCGGTGATGTCGGTCCAGGTAAACTGCTCCCACGTTCCAATCGCGCCGCGATCGGCTACCAGTGAATTCGTACGATTTTGATCTGCTGATACGAACAGACCGGTGCCGATAGATCTGAACGCAATAAAACCACCACCGGCATCGACCACCTGAAACTGCTCCCAGGCGTCAACCGTTGAACGATCTGCAACGAGTGGAGCAAACGTGCCGCGGTTCTGATCCGCCGACACGAAAAGACCGGTCGCTGACGCGCGTATCCAGATAGTCTGGCCCACGGGCGCCGCCGCCTGCGCGGTCATCGTCAGTAACAAAATAGTCAACACTAGTAACAAGAACTTTGCCATGAGTCTTCCTCCTCTTTTGGGACCATCAATGTAGTAGGGGATGCAGAGTCCAGGTTGACGTGCTGAGCGTCACGTGAGAACCAAATTGGGAGGCCGAAAATTCAGTTGTGAATAATACCATCCAGCGCAAGGAGGACATGCATGGAGCGACGAACGCCGCTTCAGCACCTTGTTTTCATCAATGGTAGCAGCGCCAATGCTGGGCGCCTTTGGGACGAGAATCACTCTTGTAGAAGCAAGTGATGAGCGTCACATGAAGAGAATGATTCAACTGGCTGGACAGTGCTGGAAGAAGAGTGCAACAAACTCTTCCTCACCGCGCTTACGATCAAATAGTAAGGGACATTCTTGTTTCTTCTGTGAGTTCCCAGTTGATCTGGATATTCCATTAACGTTATATTCCTTTTGTGGAATGGGAGATTGAGTACACGGAAGAGTTTGAAAACTGGTGGGAGAGCCTCGATGAAGACGAACAGGAATCGGTAACGTCCTCCGTTCTGCTCTTGGAGGCAAGAGGCCCAATGTTAGCTTTACGATAAGTATGTCCCACTAGCTGACAATATTTATGACGAGCACATCAAGGCTTTGAAGAAAGAGAACAATAGCCATGGCTAAGCCATTCAAGAATCTAAAACAGAAAATGTCCCCAGCGGCTCTGTCACGTGCGGAAAAACGAGCCCAAAAAATGCTCGCCGAGATGCCATTAAATGAATTGCGGGCTGCGCGTCAACTTACGCAGGAGAGTCTCGCCAAATCATTAGGAATCAATCAGGCTGCCGTTTCCAAGATGGAGCGGCGGACAGATATGTATATCAGCACCTTGCGACAGTTTGTTGTTGCGATCGGCGGCGAACTCGAAATTACAGCACGCTTTCCAGATGGCGCAATAAGAATTCAGCAATTCGAGGAAACACACTAATCGGACCAGATCGACAAAAGCAATGGATTTGAAAGGTACAAATGAGCCTGAGTTTCCGATTTTTGTGCGGTTTGAGAATGGTGAGTTCGAGAGTTATGACGACGTCGAGGATTTGATACATAATCTCGAGGATTTTGATTCGGATGTAAATACGGATTGTGAGGCGAGAGATGCGCGCGGAAGAAAGGTGCGCCTCAAACTAAAGCTGCTGGAGTTGAAGGAATTGTCTCTGCAATGAACTGGTCCAACGTACTCACGAAAGTTTTGCCGGTTATTAACCGTCCGCAACGGTGTCCTGCGTGTGGTGAGGCGTTCGCGTGTGAGATCGGACTGCAGGGATGCTGGTGCAGCGAGATCACACTAAGCGCGTCAACGTTGGAAATGTTGCGAGGTAAATACAAAGGCTGTCTCTGCCGTGCGTGCCTGGAAAAGGCCGAATCAGTTCTTTTCGAAGAGCAACACGTCGGCGAGGATTGATTCACTCGTTATCCGGCAGGATTGGACCTTCTCGTAAAATTTCAGACCCGCCTTCAACTTAGCAAGCAGATCCGTGTTGCCCTGCTGCTCGGCCGCTGCGATCATTCGCCGTTGCCACTCGTTCGCTTCGCTGCAACGTCCGACTTCCGCGAGCGCCAACGCTACGAGAGCGCCGTGTTGGGCCGCGCTCGTCGCGTTGTATACACGCTGGGCCAACTCCAGCGCTCTGCCACCATCGCGCAACTCGAGCTGCGGCGACGCTGCCAGCAAATACGCCAGCATCACAACCGTGCGGCCTCTTTGCGGATATTGCGCGTGGCCTTTTTCAAGTTTATCGAGCGCTTGGTTGAGCTCACCCTTTCGATACAGAAGTCGCGCCTGTTCAAGCAACGCTCCTTCATTACCGGGATCTACACGCGTAAATTCAGCCAACGCTTCATCTATGCGTCCGGATTTGTTCAGTTCCTGCGCCAACAAAAATCTCGCGCTCTGATCGCCGGGGTCAACATTTAACGCGGAACGCAGATGAGTGATTGCCTGCTCGTGTTTGTTTTGGCGCGCCAGGAGAACCGCAAGGTTGTAATGCGCGTTGGCCTTTGCCGGCTCGAGACGAAGCGCCGCTTCAAACTGCTCCACGGCGCCGTCGAGATCGCCCGTCTGCGTGAGCGCGGCGCCAAGATTTACGCGCGCGGCGGCACTTTCGGGATTAGCATCGACAGCTTTGCGAAACTCACTTGCAGCTTCTGCATACCTTGCCGCCTCGAATGCAACCTTGCCGCGACTCAGATGCAAACGTTCTCCCGCGATTGAATCCCGTAAATGATCGACAAGCGGATCCGATACACGCACACCTACAGTTCCCTGTTGAGCCAGATGCGCTTTGACTTTGTCGGCATCACCCAATCCGCGATAGGCCATGGCTAGCGAATAATGGACACGATTCGCCTCCGGCACCTGCGCCAGGGTTTTTTCAAAGTGGTCCACTGCTTCAGCGTAGCTGCGCTTTGAGATCGCGACCTGTCCAAGGCCGTAGTGAGCGGCTGGATTGTTCTGATCCAGCTTCAACGCGGATCTGAAACTCTGGGCCGCTTCGTCCAAACGGTTCAAGTCGAGAAAGATGTTTCCAAGGTTCACGAACGCCGCGATGTAGTCAGGTCGCAACGTCAGCGCGAGCCGGTATCGCCGAATGGCGTCCTCAAAAAGCCCGTCCTGATGGTCCAACTTCGCGAGCAGATAGATCCAGCGAAACTCTCTTGGCGCGAGGCGAGTTGCGTTCAGGTAAGAGTCGCGGGCCGCGGACGTGAGTGAGTAGGCGTGATAGATCTCGCCCAGGCGACCGTAGGCTTCGCTCAGTGTTGTGGGTGTTGTAGAGGGATCTTTTGAGAGAATGGCAAGGGCGGATTGCGCAGTCGTGATCTGCTCACGAACACCTTCTTCGAGGTTTGTTAGAGCGGGTGTTTGGGAATAGACGACGGAGGAGAGGGCGAATATTAGAAGAAAGACTCTCAAGCAAAGGCGCAAAGACGCAAAGCGCTGCCGCGCAACCATAAAGGTCTTTCTTTGCGTCTTTGCGCCTTTGCGTGAGAAATTTTTCATTTCTTCGCTAAGGTTACGTATCGATCAACCGGCTGGTCCTTCCATTCTTCGGTCTCTCCATCAGGCCAGCGGACGCGCACTGCCTTTACTCTAGTCGTCTGGCCCAAGCCGACAAGCACACGCGGATCGTTCGCCGAAAGATAACTGCCGTCAGTTCGCACGCGCCGCCGCAGAACCCCATTGGTCGTAACAATCTCCACGTGGGCGCCTAACATGTCTCGCCCGTTCTTCCCTACGAGTCGCAGTCCTAACCAGTGGTTTTGATTTCCAACATTATTAAGAAGCAGCCTGGCTGGTCCATTGTTGTTGGTGACAAGCAAATCCGGATCGCCGTCGTTATCAACATCACCGACCGCCGCGCCGCGGCTGACCTCGAGCTGTGAAAACTCAGGAGCGATCACTTCAACAAAGCCTCCCTTTCCCGTGTTGCGAAAGAGTTGATTCGGTTGGGGTAAGGGTAATTGAACAGCGCCGTTCGCGACGAATAGATCGAGCCAGCCATCGTTATCGTAATCAAAGAAAACTGTGCCAAAACCCGTGAACCTGCGTCCCGGCATTCCGAGACCGGACTCGCGAGTGCGATCTTCGAAAAGCGCCTTGCCGAGGTTAACGTAAAGAGTGTTGGTCTCATCCATCAAGTGAGTAACGAAGATGTCTTCGGTGCCGTTGCCGTCGAAATCACCGACATCGACGCCCATCCCCGCCTCGGCTTGTCCATTTCGGTTCACAGAAGCGCCCGCCAAAAGCGCGTCGTTAACAAACGTGCCGTTCTTCTGGTTGGTCCATAGTTGGTTCGGATCGCCATCGTTGGCGACATACATATCGATCCATCCATCGTCGTTGAAATCGGCGGTGACGATTCCCAAACCATGACCAAACTCCTTGCTGACCCCCGCGGCCACAGTTACATCTTCAAACACTCCATTGCCTTTGTTGTGAAAGAGCCGGTTGCCCGGCGCGCGAAAGACGCGCGGCGTACAATAGTCTCGCGCAGTCGTAGCGGCGTAACAGTTCGGACTATTCGTAACCGAAAAATCGGCATAGTTGACGATCATCAAATCGAGCCAGCCGTCGCGATCGTAATCGAAGAACGAGGCGCTCGTGCTCCAGCGCGGATCGTCAGTGCCGCTCTCTTTAGTAACATCGACAAACTTTCCGTCGCCTTTGTTCAGATACATCTGATTGGAACCGAGATTCGTGAGGTAAAGGTCAGGTAGTCCATCGTTGTTGATGTCGCCGGCGGCTGCGCCCATCCCGTAGCCCGTGGCGACGATGCCGCTTTGTTGTGTTACGTCAGTGAATGAAAGTGTGCGCTTGAGATTGAGATCGTTTCGGAAGAGTTTGCCTCGCGGCGAGCCGGTGGGTTTTGTATCCGGTTCGAGGACGTTGCCCTGGACAAGAAAAACATCGAGGTCACCATCGTTATCAAAATCGAATAACGCTGCTCCACTGCCCGTGATCTCGGGCAGGTAAAACTTTCCTGTCATGCCGTTGTAGTGTTGAAATCGAAGTCCGACCTGTTCGGCGACGTCTTTGAATATCGGTTGTGGCGAAAGGGAGATGAATAGAATCAGCGCTAGTGACTTCATTGGCGAGATATTTTCTCGCGCAAAGGCGCAAAGACGCAAAGCGCTGCTGCGGTACTAAGAGAACTTTCTTAATGCATCGGCGTAGCGCCGGCGCGGGCGCGGACCTTTTTGAAGAGCAGTGCGGCAGGCGCGCAGAGGAGACACACGAAGGCGAGTAAGCGGAAGTTATCGATATAGGCCAGCAGAGTCGCCTGTCTCACCAGTACCTGATAAATGACTTCGTAAGCTTGCCTCGCGGGCATCCTCGTAACCATCTCGCTCAGACGCTGCTGGAAAACCGGATCGTAAGGCGTGAGATGCCCAACCATCGCTGCCTGATGCGACTGCGCTCCACGCGCAAGCATTGTCGTGACTGCGGCAATACCCAAGCTTCCTCCCACGTTTCGCATCAAGTTGTAGATGCCGGTGGCATTGCCGATCTGCTCGTTACTTAACGTGCCCGTCGCCAACACAGTTAACGGAACAAAAACAAAGCCCAGTGCAAAACCACTCGCAACCTGCGGCCAGGCAATGCTGCCGATAGAAATCTGTAGATTGATGTCACCAAGAACATAGGTGGAAATACCGACAATGCAAAATCCAATCATGATGAGATAACGCCCATCAACCTTTCCGACCAAACGACCGACCAGAATCATTGAGACAACAGCCCCGATCCCTCGTGGACTAACTGCCAGTCCACTTTGCAGCGCTGGATAACCCAAAAGTGTTTGCAGAAACAACGGCAGGAGCGCGGTAGTTCCGTAAAGCACAATTCCCACCGACGCTATCAAAGCAGTTCCGACTGCGAAGTTGCGGTTCGCAAGCACGCGCAGATTGACGATCGGCTCCTTCGTGCGGAGTTCCCAGATAACGAAAGCGACGAGCGCGACCACGGCAATCATCGCCGATCTCGTTATGAACGTTGATGAGAACCAATCCTCTTCCTGACCTTTATCAAACACGAGTTGCAGTGTCGCAAGGCCGACGGCCATCAAGCCGAAACCAATGAAGTCGATGCGACCGGGCCGCTGGTTTTTGATGTACGGCGGATCCTCGATGAAAGTGTTGGCCATCAACACGGCCAGGATGCCGATGGGAATGTTGATATAAAAGATCCAGCGCCACGAATAGTTGTCAGTGATCCAACCGCCGAGCGTTGGTCCAATGATCGGCGCGACGACGATTCCCATCCCGTAAACCGCCATCGCCGAACCACGCCGGTCCGCCGGAAAACTTTCCAACAGCACCGCCTGCGCGATCGGTTGCAAAGCGCCGCCGCCCGCGCCTTGCATCACTCGCGCAACCAGCAACAGTCCCAAACTCGTCGCCGCGCCGCAAAGCGCAGACGATAACGTGAAGATCCCGATGCAAACGATCAGGAATCGTTTACGACCGAAAAAGTAGCCCAGCCAATTGGTCGCCGGAAGAATGATCGCGTTCGAAATCAGATAACTCGTCAGTACCCACGTCGACTCTTCCGGCGTCGCCGAAAGATTTCCCGCGATATGCGGCAGCGACACGTTCGCGACGGAGGTGTCGAGCACTTCCATGAACGTGGCGAGCATCACTGCGGTGGCGATGAGCCAGGGATTGAAGTTGGGCTTCCAGTCGCCCGCACTACTCATTTGACCGCCACCTCGGGCACAACCGACATTCCCGGAGCTAGCATGTGTTTCGGATCCGGAGTCTCGTCAAAGACGATCTTCACTGGCACGCGCTGAACAACCTTGACGTAGTTTCCCGTCGCGTTCTCTGGCGGGATCAAACTGAACCGCGCGCCAGTGCCGGCCTGAATACTGTCAACGTGTGCTTTAAAAGTCTTATCCGGATAAGCATCGACACGGACTTCAACAGACTGTCCCGGCGTCATTCGACCGATCTGACTTTCTTTGAAGTTTGCGGTGACCCACACGTCGCCGGGAACGATCGCGAGCAGCGGTTGACCCACCTGGACCAGGGCGCCCTCTTCGACGCTCTTGCGCGTTACGCGTCCATTCTCCGGCGCATAGATCTTCGTGTACGAGAGTTCGAGCTCAGCTTGTGCGACTTGCGCTCGCAACTGCTCGGTCGTTGCTCCTGCGGTCTCGGCTTGTGCTTCACTGACTGCAACGGACTGTGGCGCCGTGTTCGCCTGCGCGAGTCGACCGAGGGCTTCGTTAACGCCCGCCTCGGCGCCGCCGATTTGCGTCTGCGCCTGCCGCGCGGTGTCGGTCGCCGCGCTCTGTGCCGAGCGCGCTTCGTTTACTCGCGCTTCTGCTGCTGCGACTCTCTGGCGCGCGGCTTCGAGCTCTGCGCGCGCCGTGTTCGCAGTGGCCACAGCCTGGTCCAACTGTTGTTTCGAGACCTCGTCTTTAGCATAGAGCGTTTGATAACGACTGACGTCAGCATCGGCGCGTGTCGCTTCGGCTTGCGCCGCGACGACTTGCGCCTGCATCTGCGCGAGGTTTGCCTGCGCGGTCGTGATCGCCGCGGCGGCCTGATTCGCACGACTCTGCGAACCAGACGCACCGGCTCGCGACGACGCGACTTCCGTGCGCGACCTGCGCACCGCCGCTCGCGCCTGCTCAATCGTCGCAGAACTCGTCGCACGCGTCAGCGTTACATTCGACTTCGCTTCGTTCTCCTTTGCGAGCCCGGCATTAAGCGCGGCCTTAGCCTGCTGCAATTTAACTTCATAATCGCGCGCATCGAGTTCGACTAGCAGATCACCGGCCTTCACCTGCTGGTTGTCAGCTACATAAATCTTCGTGACGTAACCGGAAGCCTTCGGACTGACTTGAATGATATGTCCGTCGATAAACGCATCATCCGTTGACTCATGCGAACGCGCGTAAAGCCAGTAACGAACACCGAATATCAATCCGATGATCAGCACTACTGCCGCTACTGCAATAACCCTCCGATGTTTGAGAAAATCCGTCTTCATCCCTGATTTACCATTTAAACGTTTCTGCGCGTCCGAGTGCTGCCGCGAGGTTCAAACGCGCTGCGTTGTGTTGCGCGAGCGCCGTAACTTGCGCGATGCGCGCATTCGCGAGCGACGTTTGCGCTGTTATCACTTCGAGATTGTCGCCGACGCCCGCACGGAAACGATCGCGAGCCATCTCGAGCTCGCGTTGGGCCAACGTCACGCTTTCATCAGCCGCGCGTACCTGCACCGCCGCGGTTCTCAACGTCGTCAACGCTAACCGCACGTCTTCTTCAACTTGCCCGCGAACGTTCGCGAGCTCCAATTCAGTTTGCTTTTCACGGCTCGCAGCCGCTGTCACTCTTCCCTGCGTCAACCCGCCGTTGAAAATCGGCACGTTGAGCTGCACTGCAACTCGACGCGTCGGTAGATCAAAACGGTCGGGCGTGATCCCGCTCGAACCGTAGTCGCCGAGGACCTCGAGTGAAGGCAGGTGCTCAGCGCGCGCGGATTTGAGTTCGAGTTGACTGACTTTGTTCTCTTCTTCGGCAACCTGAATCTCGCGCCGATCGTGAGCAGCCTGCGCTACGGCGGTCTCCACTGAAGGCAACGGTTCTTCTACGAATCGCAGTTGATCGGTGAGCGTCAACGCACTGCCGAGTGGCAGACCAACTACGCGCTGCAAGTTCAGTCGCGCTTGTTCGGACGCGGTTTGTGCCTGGGCGAGTCCGACTTGCTGCTCAGCCAATCGCGTTTGGGCGCGAGTGACGTCAACTCCAGTCGCCACTCCTGCATTGCGCTGATCCTGGGCGAGTTTGAACAGAGCCTGGGCAAGATCAACGTTTGCCTGTGCGGCAACAACGGCGCGGTCAGCACGCAACGCTTCGAGATAGATGAGACCGGCGCCGCTAGCAACCTGTTCGCGCGCGAGGGCTTCCTGCAACTCCGCCACTCGAACCCCGGCGCGACCCGCCTGGTAATTCCGAATCGCACTGAGATCGAAAACTTTCTGCGTCATCAACAGCCGCGCGTCGAAATTCTTGAATGGACCGAGAAAGGTCGAAGTGAAGCCAGGGATAGTTCCGGGTTGGAAACCGAGTGCAACGAGGTTTTCGGTCAGGCTTGCCTGGTAAGCGACGCCGGAAAGGTTAGGCAACAGCGGCGCGAGAGATTGTTGTTTCTCGCCGCGCGCTTCATTGCGACGTTCGTGCGCGCGAAGTGTTGCGAGATTGTTGTCAATGGCGAGTTTGACTGCCTCGTCAAAGCTCAACGTGGCGGGCTGGCCAGTCGCGACTTTCGCAGCGCCCGGAATCTCCTGCGCCAATCCGGAGTTGGCGGCGATAACGATCGCGACCAATAAGCCACACAGTTTTACGGACACCCCCATGACAGTCTATTAATTTCATAGTCCGGGGTGTGGCGTATTGTCTCGGATTGTTCGTTATTGCTTGAATTTGCTCGGACGAGAGCGCCGAAGGCGCGAAATATGAAAGCCAGGGGCAAGCGCAAAGCGAAGCGGAGCGCGTCGCCCCTGGTTGCGAAAAGCCCGAGCGACAAGGCCTGAAGGGCCGAAATAAATGTATTACGCCCTTTCAGGGCTGCGTCGCATCTTTTGGTAATTGATCCAGGGGCGACGTCCCGACAAAGTCGGGACTTGCCCCTGGCTTTCATATTCCGCGCCTTTGGCGCTGCGTCCGCAAACCCCGACAAATCATCGCAACCTCAAGGAAGACGCAGCACTCGATTTGCATCTATTTTCCGTCATTATGAGATCAATAAAAATCATTTCTTTAACGGTTCTCGGGATTTTAATTCTGATCACTTTAACGATGGCCCAATCGCAGGCGCCGGTGAGTCCGATCAAGGTGTCAATAGCGACCACCAACGGTTTTCTTGGACCACCTGCGAACCGCTACAAAGTCGGTGAGCAGATTCCGGTTTCGATCACGATGACCAACACCTCGGCCGAACCGCTCTACACGTGCATCTCGTCGGACGTCTACCAGGATGTTCCGAAACTTACACGCGACGGAAAGCTGGTGCCGTACATGAAGTGGCAGTCGTATGAATTGCTGAACACCAAACGCAATCGTGTTTGTGAACAGGAGAACCTGCCGGAACCGGTGTTGCTGAGACCAAACGAATCGAAACTGGCTGACTGGCTGGTGCTCGTCGATGATCCGTTGGGCGGCGCTGATACGTGGTACGACGCATTGCCGGCGGGTAAGTATGAACTCACGCTCGAGCGACGACTTGGTTGTTGCGAAGGTCCGATGGTCGAGTCAAACAAGATTAACTTTGAAGTGGCGCCGTAACACTAGATTCATTTGGCCCGTTGATAAAGGAACAAGTCAGGAAGAGGGGCTTGCCCCCGCTCTCGCAACAGCGGGGGCAAGCCCCTCTTCCTGACTTGTTCTATTTCTTGCTTTTTTAATTCATCGCCACGGTTACTGTCTCCGGTTCGATGTTATTCTTCGCCATTTCACTTCGCATGTGACGTTCTTCGCGCGTGGGACGTAGCTCCTCGGCTCTCTCATCGCCCGCAGTCACGACCTCTGAAAGAAAATAGCTGTCGCCATAACGATGGAACACAAGCAAACTGTGGTTCGGAATCCTATGCTCGTCAGTTGGCTCTGTCTGAAACAGCGCTCCATCGCGTCTGTGATAAACGTTTTGAATCATCAAACCAGTCGGTTCATCGTTGATACGCCTGATCTCGTATCGACCCGCCGGCAGAGTTTTTCCTTCTACCGTGAAATCAAATGGAATCGAAGCGCGAATCGCAGCTCCCGGATCTTGTGCGTGCGCACTCATCACAACCAACAAACTCAGAACACATCCCGTCACCATCACACCAAAAAAATTTTTCATGATTTCTCCCTCCGGCTGGAGGGCATAGAAAACGGCATGCCATTGATAACTCGGGTAGTCTCTGCTCAAATAGATAGAATTGGTGAATTAACTATGGTGCGTACAGTGTGGCGTTATGTCCTCGCAGTGGTTGCCGTTGGGGCAGCTTTGGTCATCACCAAATCACTGGAGCCATACATCGACATCACGCCTCTTTTTTACGCCGCGATCGTTGTGAGTGCGTGGTTTGGCGGTATGGGACCAGGACTCCTCGCAGTCATCTTGTCGGAACTCGCGATCGATTATTACTTTGTGCAGCCGATCTACTCGCTGGGCCTGGGAGCAAAGCACATCAGCTTTCTCTTAGTGTTTGGATTTCTCGCCATGCTGACCAGTTGGATGAGCGCTAAGCGACGGCATGCTGAGATCGCATTGAAGCAATCACGCGACGAACTCGAATTGAGAGTTGAAGAACGAACCGAGGCGTTACAGAAAGCGCAGACGGAATTGACCCACGTTACTCGCGTCATGACACTCGGTGAACTAACCGCGTCGATCGCGCATGAAGTTAACCAACCACTGGCCGCGATCGTCACCAACGGCAATGCAACGTTGCGCTGGCTCGGCGGTGCGACGCCAAACTTGTCTGAAGCGCGACAGGCGGTCGAACGTATTATTAAAGACAGTTACCGTGCGAGCGAAGTAATTTCACGAGTTCGCTCGCTCGTAAAAAAAGCTCCGCCGCGAAATGATCTGGTGGATCTCAACGAGGTGATTATCGAAGTGTTTGCACTCGCGCAAAGCGAGGCGCGCCGGAATCGAGTCTCCCTGAAGCGTCAACTTAAGAACGACTTACGACTCGTGCGCGGCGATCGAGTGCAATTGCAACAAGTGATACTGAATCTGATCGTCAATGCTCTGGAAGCGATTGCGAAGAGTAAGGACGGGGCGCGCGAGTTGATAGTCAGTTCCGATCAGGATTTCGATAAAGTGACCATCGCGGTGAGTGATTCGGGTGAAGGACTTGACGCCGCGAATCTCGAGCATGTGTTCGATGCGTTCTTTACGACTAAACCGGACGGGATGGGCATGGGGCTCGCGATAAGCCGCACTATCATCGAGGCGCATGGCGGGCGTCTTTGGGCCACCGCGAACTCGCCGAAGGGCGCTGTGTTTCAGTTTACTTTGCCGGTGAATGCGGGGAGTGCGACATGAGCGATGCGATGGTGTTCGTCATCGATGATGATGAATCGATACGCGAGTCGCTGAAGAGTCTCATGCGATCGGTGGGACTCGGCGTTGAGACATTTGCGTCGGCGCAGGAGTTTCTGCAAAGCACGCGCCCGGACGTTCCAGGCTGTTTGATACTCGACGTGCGAATGCCGGGACTCAGCGGTCTCGATCTCCAGCGCGAGCTTGGGGAAGCAAACATTCATATTCCGATCATCTTCATCACCGGGCATGGTGATATTCCGATGTCCGTGCGCGCGATGAAAGCTGGCGCGGTTGAGTTTCTGACGAAACCGTTTCGCGATCAGGATCTGCTTGACGCGATTCAACAGGCGCTCGAACGCGATCGGCGCGCGCGTTCGCAGCAAGCCGACAACGCGGAGCTTCGCAATCGTTATCAATCACTGACGGCGCGCGAAACGGAAGTCTTTGCGTTAGTGGTAAAGGGAATGCTCAACAAGCAGATCGCGCTTCAGTTAGGCACGAGCGAGATCACAATCAAACTCCATCGCCGCCAGGTTATGGAGAAAATGCGCGCCGATTCCCTCGCCGACCTCGTCCGCATGGCCGAAAGGCTCGCTGCGACGTAAGAGTGTTTCACGCAAAGGCACAAAGGTTACACAAAGACGCAAAGTTATACGAAAAATCTTCTTTGCGTCTTTGTGTAACCTTTGTGCCTTTGCGTGAAACAACCTATACCAAAGTATAGTCTCGCGAACCCAAACGTATAATAGTTTTCCCACCGCCTACCCTTGTATTCTCCACCTCGTAATGAATCCGCTGATCTCAATTGTTGATGACGACGAGTCGGTGCGACAGGCACTGAAGAGCCTGATCGACTCGGTCGGATTTCGGTCTGAGGTGTTCGGCTCGGGAGAAGAGTTCCTGAATTCGGCCTACCTTTTGCAAACGGACTGTTTGATTGCTGACGTCCGGATGCCGGGGATGACCGGGCTTGAACTCCAGGAGCGGCTCAACGCCGCCGGTTCCCCGATTCCGATCGTCTTCATCTCGGCCCATGACGATAAAGAGGCGCAAACACGGGGCCTGCGAGCGGGAGCGATTGCATTTTTGCAGAAGCCATTTAGCGAGGATTCGCTGCTCGGAGCAATAAGCGCCGGATTGGATAAGACTTAAATAAAAAGGGATTGTTGCGATGTTACAAACTGCCACTACTTTGAACTATCAAACTATAACTCCTCGCGTTGTGACGACGCCGTTGCCGAAACGTCCGGAATTTGCGAAGCGTCCGACCAATGATCTTTCAGTTCTCTACCCCCAGTCAGTACTGAAATCAAGCGACGCTACGGGTTGGCAAAACGTGCGTGCCATACATTTTCGCCACACCTCGAGAGAGGTGGTGATTCCCGCCTCAGACGATCATTGCATCGTGAAAAACCTTGGCGCGTCGTTCTTCGCCAATGTTTATCCGGGCAAACGGCGCTTCGAAGGCAAGATGCTTTCGGGCGACACCGCGATCATTCCGGCGGGCTCATCGTGGGTCTGCCGCGCTGAGGGCTCGGAGATGCCGAACATGCTGCTGCTCTATATGCGGCCGCTGTTTGTTCGTTCGGCGTCGGGCGAGTTGGACTTCTCGCACGAGAATGGTCTAACTCCGCAAATCGGTTTCAGAGACAAACACATCTGTCACGTTGCGATGTCGCTCTTGCACGAGTTGAACGAAGCTAATGTTGTCGGACGTCTTTACGCCGACTCGTTAGCGACAGGGCTCGCGATCCAACTCATAAGACACTACAGCTCTTTGAAAGACGTTCACGTGGGCCATGGTGGGATGGCCCCACACAAGTTGCGAAAAGCGATCGCGTTGATCGACCATCATCTTTCTGACGAAGAGGAAGGACGCGTTGCGCTTCGCGTTGTCGCGAGGACGGTGCGCATGAGTTACTTCCACTTCTCGCGTGCGTTCAAGCAATCGATGGGAATGACAGCGACCAACTACATAGCGGAACGCCGGATCGAACGGGCGAAGAAGATGCTGGAGGAGACCGAAATGCCAATCTCAGAGATTGCCCTGCGCTCGGGATTCTCCAGCCAAAGTCACTTCACGACGGCGTTCCGCAGGCTGGCGGGAGCCACACCCAAAGCATTCCGCGCAGCCCTTTAAATTCAAGGGCGTTATTGTAGGGGCGGCCCCTCCGTGGCCGCCCGTCGTTCAAAAATATGTTATTACGCAGATCGGGCGGCCTACAAAAAAAGAAACTAAAGCTCAGTCATTTGCTTCGTCCTCACCGCGCGGTGCTCGCCGTCGCATTCATCGCGGTGTTGGGCGAAGCTGTAACTGATCTGCTCGAACCATGGCCGCTCAAGATCGTCTTCGACTACGTGTTCGGCTCGAAGCACATGCCGGCGTGGATGTCCGGCTTGATCGGCGCGACTTTCGGTCTCGATAAAGTTTCCATTCTCCACTTCGCGGTTCTCGCGGTAATCGTCATCGCCCTCGCCGGAGCGCTCAGCGCTTACGCGGAAAAGTATCTCACCACTTCAGTCGGTCAATGGGTGATGCACGATCTGCGGCGCGTTCTCTATCACCACATTCAACGCTTGTCGCTCGCTTATCACGATCACAAACCAACCGGCGATCTAATCAGCACTGTCACCGCCGATATCGACTCGATTCAGGATTTCATCTCGCAAGCCCTCCTGGGCATGGTCGTCAATGTACTAACCCTCGTCGGAATGCTGCTGGTCATGTTTTATCTCAACTGGCGCTTCACCCTCATCGCGCTTTCGATCACGCCGTTTCTGTTTATCGTGGTCTACACGTACACGCGTCGCATCAAGCAAGCGTCGCGCGCATTGCGGAAGAAAGAGGGCGAAGTAGTTTCCGTTGTCGCCGAAGTGCTCAATTCGATTCGCGTGGTTAAAGCGTTTGCGCGCGAAGACTATGAAGAAGCACGTCTCGCACAGCAAAGTTTGGAGAATGTCGAGATCGCATTGAAAGCGCGCAGTCTCAAGGCGAAACTCGCGCCGGTGGTCCAGGTTATCGTCGCGGTGGGAACGTGTCTCGTGCTCTGGTACGGCGTCAACCTCGTGTTGAGCGGACAGATGACGTCCGGTTCGCTGCTCGTCTTCCTGCTCTATCTCGGGAAGATGTACAAGCCGATGCGCGATCTCTCGAAGATGACTGACACGATGTCGAAAGCGGGAGTCGGTTACGAACGCATACGCGCAGTGATTGAGACTGAAGACACAGTTCGCAATCTCCCGGGTGCGAAAAAAGCTCCCGACTTCCGCGGCGAGATTGAATTTGATCACGTGTATTTCTCGTATGAAAAAGGTTACGGCACGCTTAATGACATCAACCTGCGAGTGGAGCCGGGACAACTCGCAGCGCTTGTTGGTCCAACCGGCGCGGGCAAGACAACGATCGCGAGTTTGATTGGACGTTTCTACGATCCGGTTAAAGGTGTGGTGAAGATCGACGGCCACGATGTGCGGAGTTACAAACTCAAGTCACTGCGACGGCAGATGAGTTTCGTCTTGCAGGAGACACTTCTCTTCCGCGCGCCGGTTTGGCAAAACATCGCCTACGGCAGACCCGAGGCTTCGCGCGCCGAGATTTTGCGTGCGGCGGAGTTAGCGAACGCGGACGAATTCATCAGAAACATGCCGCAGCAGTACGACACGATGGTTGGCGAGAAAGGCGTGACTTTATCCGGCGGCCAGCGCCAGCGCATCGCGATCGCGCGCGCAATCATTCGCAACGCTCCGATCCTGATACTCGACGAACCGACCTCCGGTCTCGACGCCGCGTCCGAGGAGTTAGTCTTCGAAGCATTGGGCCGATTAATGTCAGGTCGAACAACCATCGTCATCGCCCACCGTCTCGCAACCGTGCGACGCGCGGACGTGATCTTCGTCATCGAGCACGGCGCCGTCGCCGAGCGCGGCACCCACGACGCCCTGCTCGCCACCGGCGGCCTCTACTCCAAACTGTACGACATCCAATTCCGGCATGAAGAAGAGAATGTCGAATTCAAGCTGTAGAGTTGGACTCTAACACGATGCGTTGATCCCATTGACGGATCTGTACCTCTGAGACATTCAATTCCGATATGAAGAGTTCAAAGCTATAGAGTCAGACGTCACTAAATGAAGAGAGCGACAGGCACGTGAAAATATTCGGCAAGAGCCTTAGCGTGAGTTCTACTAATGTTACGCTTACCATTAACCACTTCGGAGGCGATGCCGTCGGAGCCAAAGATATGCAAAAGATCGCGCTGCTTAAGCCCCCGTGAGTGCATTAACTCTTGTAGTGCTTCGTGAGGAAGCGCATCGGGAATTGGATAGTTTTTCTCTTCAAAACTCTCAACCAGAGTAGTCATTAAATCGAGCAGCTTATCTTCTTCAGGTGAACGCTTGTCTTCCTTGTCGATCAGCTTTTCGATTTCCGCCAGGAAATGCTCGTATTCAACCTCCGTCTCTATAACTCCCGGCAGAGTTCGGGCTAGCAGCTTCCCATACTTTTGTCGATCAATTGCTCTTTTGGCCACACCCATCTTTCCACTTCCCCTTGTCGTATTCCTTATGGGAGAGAACCTGCTTGATATAGATCGTTTGCCTGGCAGATTCGATTTTAACTATCAGTCGATAATCGTTACCTTTGATATTGAAAACCGTGCATCTACCTACTAAGTCGGCAGCCGGAAAGTCGCGCTTCATCTCTGCCGGGTTAGTCCAAATAATTCGTCTGCTAAGGCTATACCAAAACCTCAAAGATGTTTCAGCGTCGGGATTCTTTTCCCAAAACTCGCGTAAACGCTTCCTGCTTATAATGCGCAATTAGGTTATCTCAAACGATTCAAAGACTCGACCCGATCCTCTCATTTTGAGAGGTAGCTGTCAAGGACTCGGCTTTGGTGTTGGTGATGGTGATGGTTTGGCGAGGAACTGTTTCTGTGTGGGGAGTTCGGAAGCGTTCCAGCCGCCGCCGAGGGCTTTGATCAATTCGACGCTCGCGGTCATCTGTTGGGCCTGGAGGGCTACGGCGGTGCGTTGGTTGTTCAGGAGGGTGGCTTGGGCGGAGATGACGTTTAGATAACTGTCGATGCCCGATTTGTAGCGATCAGTTGAAAGGGACAAGGCTCGCTGAGATGAGGCGACGGCGTCGTTCTGTTCGTCCAATTCATGGGAAAGAATTCGCAGCGCCGCGAGGTTGTCTTCAACTTCCTGAAACGAAGTCAGAACAGTCTGGCGATAGCTCGCGACTGTAGCGTCATACTGCGCGAGCGACACCTCGGTCGCAGCCTTACGCCTGCCTTTATCAAAAAGCGTTTGCGTCAACGTTGGTCCAAGTGAAAAGAAGCGCGCGGGCCACGTGAACCAGCTCGCGATCGACGTGCTCTCCAGTCCCGCTGTCGCACCGAGTGTCAGTGATGGATAGAACGCAGCCTTCGTGACTCCGATCTCCGCATTCGCCTCGGCCACACGCCTTTCAGCAGCAGCGATGTCCGGACGACGTTCGAGCAATTGCGACGGTAGTCCAACTGGAACCGCGGGCGGCTGCGCATCCAACGGCGCGACCGGAAGCGAGAATGTCGACGCAGGCTGCCCGGTCAACAACGCAATCGCATGTTCGAGTTGCGCTCGTGAGATACCGAGATCGGTCGCTTGCGCAGTGGTTGTTTTCAACTGTGTTTCCGCTTGAGCGACGTCTTCATCGGAGGCGATGCCGGTTTGGAAACGAACGCGCGTGAGTTCGAGCTGTTGTTGAAAAGCCTCGATCGTTGTATCAAGCAAACGCTTCTCAGCGTCGAGCGAGCGAAGCTGGTAGTAATCAAACGCGAGCTCTGCTTCGACACTCAAACGCACGTTCTGTAAATCTGCCGCACTCGCCTGCGCCTCGGAAGCACTCGCGACGACCGTGTTCCGGATGCGTCCCCAAAAGTCCGGTTCCCACGTTGCATCGAACGGGAGCGTGTAGTTGACACTCTGCCGCCCCGGCGAGACGTTCGAATGTGTTGCCACTCCTGACTGTCGCGACACAATGATCGACGGACTCGTCGTCACTGTGGGGAAATACTGCGACCGAGATTCTTTGACGAGGGCGCGAGCAGCGCGGAAGTTTGCATCAGCGAGTGCGATGTTCTGATTGGCGGTGCTCAACTGCTCTTCGAGACTGTTGAGTTGCGGATCGTTGAACATCTCCCACCACTTGCCGCGAATCACACCATCACTCGGCCGCGCGAATTTCCAGTCGTTCGTTTCCTTGAAAGCATCCGGCGCGATCTCTTTATAAGCCGCCGGCGTCGCGACCGAAGGCTTCGTATACTTCGGCGCTTTATCACAACTCTTGAAAAGAAAGAGAGCGAAGAGCGAAACACCCAAAATTTGGAATTGATCACGCATTTTTTATCCGTGTTATCCGTGGCTTAATTCTTATTTGTTGAAGTCGATCCAGATAGAGATAGACCACCGGCGTCGTGAACAGCGTCAACATTTGGCTCACAAGCAAGCCACCAATAATCGAAATTCCCAACGGCCGCCGCAGTTCGGAGCCGGTGCCGGTGCCGAGCGCGAGCGGCAGCGCGCCGAGCAGCGCGGCCATCGTCGTCATCATGATCGGGCGAAACCTCAGCATGCACGCCTGAAAGATCGCGTCGCGCGAACTTTTCCCTTCACCACGTTCCGCTGCGAGCGCAAAGTCGATCATCATGATCGCGTTCTTCTTCACGATGCCGATGAGCAGGATGATGCCAATCAACGCAATCAAACTCAGATCCATGCGCGTCAGCAACAACGCCAGCACCGCACCTACACCCGCCGATGGTAACGTCGACAGGATCGTGATCGGATGTATGTAACTCTCATAAAGAATCCCGAGCACGATGTAGACCGCGAGCAACGCCGCGACGATCAGTAACGGCTCGCTCGCCAGCGACGTTTGAAACGCCTGCGCCGTACCCGCAAAACTCCCGTGAATCGTCGCCGGCATTCCGATACTCTGCTCCGTCTGATTAATCGCCTGCACTGCGTCACTGAGCGCGACACCGGGCGCGAGGTTGAAAGAAAAAGTCACCGCCGGAAACTGGCCCTGATGATTCACCGCCAGAGGCGCGGTCGCCGGCTCATAATGCGCAACCGCACTCAACGGCACGACCCCGCCGCTCGACGAATGCAGATAGATCTCCTTCAACCCCTCGGGACTCTGCCAGTAACGCGGCTCAACCTCCATCACGACGTGATACTGGTTCAACTGCGTGTACATCGTCGACACTTGCCGCTGTCCAAAAGCATCGTAAAGCGTGGCGTCGATCGACTGCGGCGTGATTCCGAGTCGCTCCGCAGTCGCGCGATCGTAATCAAGTGACGCTTGTAGTCCGCTGTTCTGCTGATCGCTATTGACGTCAGTCACAGCCGCCACTTTACGCAACTGCTGCAAGAGGATTGGTCCCCACTTCACGAGGTCGTCGAGGTTTTCACTCTGAATCGTGTACTGGTACTGCGCGTTACCGCCTCGGCCGCCAACGCGTAGATCCTGTGTGGCTTGCAGGAAGAGTGACGCGCCTTCGACAGTTGCGAGTTGACGGCGCAAACGACGAATGATCTCGTCGGCACTAACCTTCCGTTCTTCGAGTGGCTTAAGCGAGATGAACATTCGCCCGGTGTTCGTCGTCGTGCCGCCACCGCTGCCCGTGAACGCAACAACATTCGCCACCGCCGGATCGCTCTTAACGATGTCGACGAAGCGCACCATTCGCTGTCTCATCGCCGTAAACGACGAGTCCTGCGCTCCCTGAATGCCACCCGCGAGCCGGCCCGTGTCCTGCTGCGGAAAGAATCCTTTCGGCACGATCACAAGCAGATAAAAATTCACCCCAATCGTGATCAGGAGCACGATCAACATCGGCAAGGGATGCCGCAGCACCCACGTCAAACTCCGTTCGTACAAACTCAGCAGTGAGGCAAAGAATCGTTCACTGAGTCGATAAAGCCGCCCGTGATGTTCCGCTTCTTTCGCCTTCAAGAGCCGCGAACAGATCATCGGCGTGGTAGTCAACGAGACGACGAGTGAAACGAGAATCGCGACCGAAAGCGTCACGGCGAATTCGCGAAACAGACGTCCGACAATGCCGCCCATCAACAGCAACGGCGTGAACACCGCAATCAGCGAGATGCTGATTGAGAGCACTGTGAAACCGATCTCTTTCGCGCCGAGTAACGCCGCTTCCAACGGCCGCATTCCCTGCTCGAGATGGCGCGTCACGTTTTCGATGACGACGATCGCATCGTCGACAACGAAGCCGGTCGAGATCGTCAGAGCCATGAGCGATAGATTGTCGAGACTGTAGTGACACAGGTACATCACGCCGAACGTGCCGATGAGAGAAACGGGCACGACCACGGCCGGAATGATTGTCACGCGCGGATTTCTGAGGAAGACAAAGACCACCATGATCACCAGACCGATCGAGATGATGAGGGTGCGTTCCACATCTCTTACCGAGGCGCGGATCGTGGTCGTTTGGTCCGTCACGACTGTGAGATCGATCGCGGACGGAATTGACGCCTTCAGTTGCGGGAGGGCGGCGCGAACGCTGTCAACCGTGTCGATAATATTTGCGCCTGGCTGGCGAAAGATGATCACGAGCGCGCACGGTTTTCCGTTTGCGAGTCCCGCGGATCGCAGGTTCTCGACCGAGTCCTGCACGTTCGCGATGTCAGATAATCTGATCGCGGCGCCGTTGCTGTAACCGACGATGAGCGGACGATAATCTGCGGCTTTCAAGAGTTGATCGTTGACGGCGAGGTCGGCAGTCGTCGCGTTGTTTGCGAGCTGGCCTTTTGCGAGGTTCGCGTTTTGCTGCGAGAGCATGTTGCGAACGTCTTCGAGACCAAGTCCGGTGGCGTTCAACTGCGTCGGATTCACATCGACGCGCACGGCAGGCAACGAACTTCCGCCAACCACCACCTGGCCCACGCCCTGAATCTGCGAGAGCTTCTGCTGAAGAACTGTCGACGCGGCGTCGTAGAGCTTGCCTTGATCGTAGACGTCTGAGGTCAGCGCGACGATCATGATCGGCGCATCAGCCGGGTTCACTTTTCGATACGTTGGATTGTTGGGCAGGTTAGCCGGTAGATAACCGCGCGCCGCGTTGATTGCAGCTTGCACGTCACGCGCGGCGGCATCGATGTCTCGATTCAGCTCAAACTGTAACGTCACGCTGGTCGAACCGAGATAACTTGCGGACGTCATTTCCGTCACGCCCGCGATGTGGCCTAGTTGGCGTTCGAGTGGTGTCGCAACTGACGACGCCATGATCTCTGGACTCGCGCCCGGCAAGTTTGCCTGCACCGAGATCGTCGGAAAATCGATCTGCGGCAGCGGCGAGACCGGCAACAACTTGAACGCGACCGCACCGGCCAGCGCAATCGCCGCGGTCAAAAGCACGGTGGCAACGGGTCGATGAATAAATGGCGACGAAAGACTCATGATGCGAGATTGGTTTCACGCAAAGGCGCAAAGGTTACGCGAAGGCACAAAGAAGAAGGCACATTCATCCCGTTGTGCCTTTGTGTAAACTTTGTGCCTTTGTGTGAAAACTACCCTTCCAACCAAGACCCTTGATTTTTCGCGCGGCGGTGTCGAAGAAGAGATAGATCACCGGGGTCGTGTACAAGGTCAGCAGTTGGCTCAACATCAGACCACCGACGAGCGTGATGCCCAAGGGTCGTCGCAACTCAGATCCTGTTCCCGATCCAAACGCTAACGGCAGAGCGCCGAGCAGCGCCGCCATCGTCGTCATCATGATCGGACGAAAGCGCAGCAAACACGCCTGATAGATCGCCTCTTCGGGTTTCTTGCCGTGATGCCGCTCCGCGTCGAGCGCGAAGTCGATCATCATGATCGCGTTCTTCTTCACGATGCCGATCAGCAGGATGATGCCGATGATCCCAACAACGGTTAGTTCCGTTCGGAATAACAGCAGCGCGAGAATCGCGCCGACGCCTGCTGACGGCAACGTCGATAGGATCGTGAGCGGGTGAATGTAGCTTTCGTATAAAACGCCGAGGACGATGTAGACAGTGATGATCGCTGCCAGTATCAACAACGGCTCGTTCGTCAACGAAGATCTAAACGCCTGGGCCGTGCCCTGAAACGACGCCTGAACACTCCCCGGCATGTTCAATTCTTTTTCGGCGTGTTCGATCGCGGTCGTCGCATCGCCGAGTGATGCACGGCTCGCGAGATTGAACGAGATCGTGACCACCGGAAACTGTCCCTGGCGATTAACTGAAAGCGGCGCAGTTCCCGACTCAAAATGGCTAAACGTGCTAAGCGGCACTGACGTGCCGTTCGCCGCGCGAACGTAAATGTCCTGCAACTTTGCCGGATTGTTTTGAAAGTTCGGCAACGTTTCGAGTATCACGTGATATTGGTTTGACTGCGTGAAGAGGGTCGAGATCTGTCGCTGCCCGAAGGCGTCGTACAGCGTCTGATCGATCTCGAGTGGTGTGATACCGAGACGCGAAGCGGTCACGCGATCGATCATGAGCGTTGTCTGTGCCGCACCCGTTTGCTGATCCGTAGCGACGTCCTGAAGTTGCGGTAACGTCTTCAACTTCTCGACAAAGCGTGTGGTCCAGGTATTCAACTCGTCCGCGGTGGGCGACTCCAAAGTGTATTGATACTGCGTGCGGCTCACTCGATCCTCGACGCTCAGGTCCTGAACGGGTTGCATGTACAGCGTGATGCCGTCGATCGAGGCGAGCGCCGTTTGCAGACGATTCATAACCGCGGTGGCATCGATCTTTCGCGCGTCGAGAGGTTTCAGATTGATGAGTATGCGACCGCTATTGAGCGTCGTGTTCGTGCCATCGACACCGATAAACGACGACAGACTCTCGACCGCGGGATCTTTCAGTATGACTTGCGCGAGCTGCTGCTGCTTTTCGGCCATCGCCGGGAATGAAATGCGCTGCGACGCTTCCGAAATGCCTTGAATAACACCCGTGTCCTGCACCGGGAAGAAACCCTTTGGGACCACGAGGTAAAGCCAGATGGTGAGTACGAGCGTACCGGCAGCAATCAAGAGCGTGATCGCTCGAAACTTCAGCACCCAACGCAAGGTCGCGCCGTAAAAGTCGATTACTTTTTGAAACACTCGCTCCGACGCCTGGTAAAAACGGCCCTCCTCCGACTTTTCGCGCAGTAGTCGTGAACACATCATTGGCGTGAGCGTGAGGGAAACAACTGCCGACACAAGGATCGTCACACTCAGCGTGATCGCAAACTCGCGAAACAGACGTCCCACAATGTCGCCCATGAACAACAACGGGATCAGCACGGCGATCAGCGAGATCGTGAGCGAGACGATCGTAAAGCCGATCTGCTCGGCGCCTTTCAACGCAGCGTCGAGCGGCTTCTCACCCTCTTCGATAAAACGAACGATGTTCTCAATCATCACGATCGCATCGTCCACGACGAAGCCCGTCGAGATCGTGAGCGCCATGAGTGTCAGATTGTTCAGGCTGTAGCCCGCGAGATACATCACCGCCAACGTGCCGACGAGCGAGAGCGGCACGGCCACACTCGGAATGATCGTGGCGTACACATTTCTGAGGAACAGGAAGATCACCATCACCACCAGCCCCACAGTCAGCATGAGCGAGAACTGCACGTCTTTAACCGAGGCTCGAATCGTGATGGTGCGATCCGTCAGCATTGAGACTTGAATCGCGGGCGGCAGAGTGGTCTGTAATTGCGGCAGCAGCGCCTTGATGCGGTCGACAACTTGAATGATGTTTGCGCCGGGTTGTCGTTGAATGTTGACGATCACAGCGGGCACGTTGTTCATCCACGCCGCCTGCCTCACATTCTCCGCGCCGTTAACAACCGAGGCCACGTCCGACAACACCACCGGCGCGCCGTTGCGATAAGCAACTATGATCTTTTTATAGTCACTATCGGACACAATCTGATCATTAGCATCGATCTGATACGACTGAGTTGGTCCATCGAAATTACCTTTGGCCTGGTTGACACTCGTTTGCTGTAGCGCAGTGCGCACGTCTTCGAGACTGAGCCCGTACGAAGAGAGCGCGGTTGGATTCGCCTGAATGCGCACGGCCGGCTTTTGACCACCGCTGATACTCACGAGCCCGACGCCGGGCAGTTGCGAGATCTTTTGCGCGAGCCGCGTGTCAGCAAGATCTTCAACTTGGGTCAGCGGAATCGTGTTTGACGTCAACGCGAGCGTCAGCACGGGGGCATCAGCAGGATTGGACTTGGAATAGATCGGCGGCGACGGCAGATCGTTAGGGAGAAAGTTTGAGGCAGCGTTAATGGCAGCCTGGACTTCCTGTTCGGCGACGTCGATGTTGAGATCGAGTGCAAATTGCAACGTGATGATCGAGCTGCCGCCCGAACTCATCGACGTCATCTGGTTCAGTCCCGGCACTTGTCCAAACTGTCTCTCGAGCGGCGCTGTAATGGCCGACGCCACTACATCCGGACTCGCTCCCGGATAAAACGTGATCACCTGAATCGTTGGATAATCGACTTCGGGCAAAGCGGAGACTGGCAATTGACGATACGCGACGATACCGGCGAGCAGGATCGCGGCCATCAACAACGAAGTTGCGACGGGGCGAAGAATAAATGGCCGCGACGGACTCAACCTTTATTCCTCCTGTTCTCTCCGCGCACTGCAACCTTCACACCGTTTTGCAGCTTGTCGAACCCATCGACCGCAATCACGTCACCCGCGTTTATTCCTTCAACCGCCGTAACGTTCCCATCTGTCGTACCCGCGGAAACACTCTGCATTGCGACTGTTTGATCCGGCTTCACCAGGTACACAAACGAGTCCTGCGCGTTGCGCTGAATCGCGACTGACGGAACGAGAATCACGCCATGTTGAGTCGTAACCAACAAGCGTGCGTTCACGAACTGATTCGGAAACAAAGCGTTGTCGTTGTTTGGAAAAGTCGCCTTGAGTTTGATCGTTCCGGTAGTCGTGTCGATCTCGTTATCGAAGGTGAGCAACGCGCCGGACGAGAGCTTCGTCTGCTGAGCGCGATCGAACGCATCGACCGCAAGCCGGTTGCCGCGTCGCAACTGCTGTCGAATCTGCGGCAGATAATCTTCAGCGACACTGAAGAGCACGTTGATCGGTTGCAGTTGCGTGATCACGAGCATGCCGTTCGTATCAGCGGCATGAACGATGTTGCCGGGGTCGACGAGACGCAGACCCACGCGACCGCTGATAGGCGACGTGATGTGGCAATACGCAAGCTGGACCTTTGCGTTATCGATCTGTCCCTGATCGATCTTTACGACACCTTCGTATTGATGGACCGTGGCGAGCTGCGTGTCGAGCTGTTGTTTCGGAATCGCGTTTTTGCTGTAGGCGAGTTGGTAGCGATTCAGATCGACGTTCGCGTTTTCGAGGAGGGCCGCGTCACGTTGATACTGACCTTCCGCTTGTTCGAGTTGCGCCTGGAACGGGCGTGAATCGATCTCGGCGAGCAAATCCCCGTGGTTTACCATCTGTCCTTCGCGATAGTTCACGCTAATCAGTTGGCCATCGACGCGGCTTTTGACAGTCACCGTGTACACGGGCGCTACAGAGCCGAGTGCATTGATGTAGACACCGATGCTTCCCTGTTCGGCGACCGCAGTCGAGATCGCGACACCCGGTTGCGGTGGCGCCGTTTTAGCAGCGGCGGCCACAGTTACTTTTTGTCGACGTTGGAGAATGAGAAAGCCGGCGACGCCCACGATCAAGAGCAAGCCGAGCATCAGCCACAGCCTGCGTTTTCGAGGACGCGGTTGGACCACCGGAACCGGTGGCGGTTCTTCCGGCTGCTCATCTTGCGGTTCGATGTCTTCCACAATCGGATCGTCCATCGACCGTATGTTATGGAAGACAAAGGCTTGCTTCTTCTAGTTGTTTGCTCGGCTTGTCAGGTTGTTGCTGGTGAAGAATGGGCCAGAAAAAAAGAAAGTGTGGGTGGACCCACCCTCGGAGCCCTCTTTGGTCCACCCACACCCAAACACAGGGAAAATCCCCCCTCGTTCGATCTTAACCCTGTGCGTATGAAGAACGTCTCTTACCCTATAACGTTCGCATCCTACCTCGCCGGTGCTCTTTGTTCTTTCAGTTTGTTGTCGTCTTTATCAGCTATTTGCGGTAGCGAGAGGTCGAGGTCCTGGTAGAACTCTTTCTCGCCACCTTCGAAGTGATGACCACTTGCTTTCACTGCGTAAAGACGCTTTGCACCCGGCGTGGTTTCGTAAAGCGCCTGTGCCTCGCGGAACGGCGCGTTAGTGTCGTTAATTGCATTGAGAAAAACGATTGGGGTCTCATTCAATTTCTTCAAGTACTGACGTACATCAAAAACTTTTTCATTCGGCGTGCCGTGCGTGAAGTAGATGATGGAATCAGTCGGCCGCCACGCGCGTTCGCCATACAATGGCAAACTGATAGCAACGATCCTGCTCACCGGCACACTAAACCCGTGATCCGACGCGACGATAACGCTGTAATCAGCGCCGAGCGACCAGCCCGCCAGGACCACGGGCGCTTTGACGTCGATGCCCTGTTGTGCGAGTGATAGACGTGCGATCGTGTCGTAGTCACGCGTGAGATCTTCCGGAGTGATCGGTTTCTGCGAACTCGCAAAATTCACGAGATAACTCTTCACATCAATACCGACAACAGTGATTCCCGTCGCCGCGATATGCGCCGCAATGTCGGCGCAGAACGGACTCCAACCACCATCACCACTGGTGAAAAGTACGAGTGGTTGATTCGCGGCATGCTCCTGTTGATAAAGATGCAGATCGAGCGCTGGACCACTCCGAATCGTCGCCTGAAAAGTCGAATGTTTGACTTCGTGTGACAACTCTTCGCGCGTAACGTGGTGATAAAACCCGTGGTACCACTTCACTGCATACACAGTCGCGGCGCACAGAACGATAAGCAGGACGCCGACCAGCCCGAGGCCATAAATCCGTCTTTTTCCGCGTAATCCGTGGCTCATCGCTCTCGCATCCACGTCACCGCATTCCCCAACGCCGCATAAAACTCCTCGCGCGCGCCACTAAACCGGTGATTACTCGCCTTAATCAGCACAAACTTCTTCGGATCTCTCGCATTCGCAAACAACGCATTCCCAACCTTCTGCGGACTCGCCGTATCAGACGTGCTTTGGATCATCACGAGCGGCACAGGCGCGATCCGTCCCATCACCTCTTCACTCCTAAACCCGTAAAGCGAATTACCTTCATTGTTCAAATTCGCATGATTCGCGCCGAGCCCACTGACGAGCTGGTTCTGTTTCGGCAAACCAATCGAAATGATTCCCGCCCAGTTCGCACGCGTCTGCTCATCCGAACCAACCGCGATCGCAAAGCCCGCTCCGAGCGACCAGCCGTAAACATAAACCGGCGTTGCCGAATCAACCTTCGCGTAACTTCGCAAAACTACAGCAACGTCAGCGTAATCATGTGCCAGTTGCTTGATGCTCAAAGGAGTTTGCACCGACGAAAACTCGCGCAAGTAAACCTTCGAATCGATCCCGGCAACTGCGAACCCGAGGTGGGCCAATTGTTGCGCCGTGCGTGGCGCGAGTCCGCGCCAGCCACCATCGCCACACGCATAGATCGCCGGTATCGCCGGCTTGTCGCCTTTCGGCCGGTAAAAGTGAACTGTAAACCCCTGCCCTCTGACGGCAACGACGCGATCTTCAGTAACAACGTCAGGCCAGGTCTTTATGTCGTCGGGATCGTAATGATCCTGCGGCTCCTGAGCAGCGACACGGATCACGACGACGAAGAGAGCCAGGCCCAACAGAAGCCAACGATGAATGAGGCTGCGTGTTTCCATGTCCTAAACTTTTCCTGAAAACTTCTGCGCCCGAGGATCATCTCGAGACTGAGCGCGTTGCGAACCTGAATCACCGCGTAAAGCATGCTGAACGATATCCGCCGTTGATTGAAACAGAAATAGCGCGGCTCCCACGTGTGTGGGTGATACTTCGCTTTGTAGCGATACAACAGTTTGAAATCGTAATTGAGATTCACTCGCTCGTAGACGAACCGCATCAGTCGCGCGAGTACCGGGTGGTCCAACAGATCCGGATCGTCGAGCAGTGCGAGCGGCGCCAGACCCATTGACGCCATTTGGTAACCCTCTTCCCGCAAGAGACGCAGTATCTCCGCGGTAAGTAGCTCCATTGTCCCACGTATGGCATCGGGCCGGCGCCGCGTCACATCGAGGTAATAGCCGCTGCGTCCAAAGATCGGTTCACAAACGACAAAACCCTCGATTCGTTTTTCCGAGCGCGCGACGTAATAGCGTTTGGCTGATGGCTGCTCGAGCCCGAGCGAGCCGAGCACGAATCCGAGTTCGTGATTGCCACGGCACTTCAGCCATGCTTCGGAAATTTCGTGTAACTCGTTATTGATAGATTCGGCGTCTGCGGCGAACGGATGATGTTCAGTTACTACCACTCCTTCGCGTCGTGCTTTGTTTGTGGCAGCGCGGACCAGCTCCATCTTTCCGCCGGCGAGGGTAAAGCGATTCAGATCGAAAACCGCTTCTTTTCCGATCTGCACGTCGCCAAAACCCTCTCCGCGAAACGCCGCCAACATCGCCGGCGAAACCTGATACGCGCCTACCGGCCTCATCATTGCCCTTGTGAAATCACTAATGAGACGGCGCGCCTGTTGCGGCGCGCATACCGGATCGCCGGCGATTAACGCGACCCCGCCGCTAACTTGATACGCGATGAATCCGTCCACGCCAGGCGACGTGAAATAGGATTTGGGTCCTTCGAGCAGCACATACGAGTTTGAGTTTGTGCCGTAACTACGCACCCACGAATCGAGCTTCGCTGGGGATACTTGCATGACGTCCCGACCATCAGTAACTCAGCTTGTTAACCCTGTGGTTGTGCTTATAGTGACGCCGATGGTGTCGACGATGATGGCGCCAGTAGTTCTTATCGTGCCGCTCCTTGGCGCTAGCGGAGCCCGACTGCAAACCGAGAGTCGCCGCACCGAATAACATGACGGCCCCCAGCAGAAACGAAACCAGTGTTTTCATTGTCAATGTTCCTTTCCGAAGACATCTAAGCTGCCCCGTATTTCGCAACGAGCATGCCAGCGTTAAATGAGTCGGATTGCGCGGTAGTGAGGCTGTTTTAATGTGACAACTTTGCCGAACATTACAAGAACGCCACGGGTATTGAGCCGCAGATTTTCGCGGATGAACGCGGATTAAATCTGCGTTTATCCGCGAAATCTGCGGCAAAAAACTGAAAGAATCATTCGGATTATTTGTGCATCGTGTATTCAGGATGGAATGCGCGTTGCCGAGAGTTTTTTAATGCTTGGTAAAACCACACTACTGAGTTCGGTACTGACAGTTGCGATGCTGATCGCGGCCCTCGCAGTCACGAGCGCGGCGATTGCCAACATCGAGCGCACTGACGATCAGACGCTCGCGAAGATTCAGGCGCACGATCTCGCGCAACACATCAGCGACATGCGATCGTTCGATCCTGAAACTCTCACGCGCTCTGTGAATCTGATCAAAGGATCTCGGCCCAACATCTCGAGCGTTCGCATCTGGCAACTTTCCCAGGGAGATTTCGTCGAAAGGGCTGCCGCTAATGACAGCGCGCCCGCGACGCCGATACCTGAAGACATCAAGAACGCGCTGCGTAACGGCACCGACAAGACTCAATCAGTTTCGAATGAGTCGTTGTATCGCGTCTTCCATATCATTTCCGAAAACGGCCGTCCGAGCGGTACGGTCGAAATCGTGCAGCGCTTCGACAGTATCGGCATGGTGGCGCTTCGTTATTTGAAGAACGTCATCTGGATGTCGTTGATCGCAATCGCATTGATTCTCATCGGCACCTATTTCCTGTTCCGACAATTGCAGCTAACAACAAAACTCGAAACCGAGAAAGGCATACTTCGCGAGCGCGTTCGCGACGCGACGATCGAGCTGGAGGATCGGAATCAACAGCTTCAGGAAACGAATCTCGAACTCTGGCGCACGAATCGTCGCATGAACGAGCTCGGGCGTCTCGCTGCCGCCGGTCAAACAGCCGCGCACTTCGCACACGAAGTCGGCACTCCGCTCAACCTGATCAGCGGGCACGTACAGTTGCTGAAATCGGATCTCGAACGCGATCCGCGCGACGCGGAGTCGCGCATACGCACCATCAGCGCGCAGATCGAACGCATCGAACGCATCGTTCGCCGCATGCTCGACAAGACGAGGTTTGAAACTGAGCTCGCGCCGCTCGATCTCAATTCAGTGTTGCGCAAACTGTGCGACGCGATGTTGCCGGCGTTCGACAAACGTAACATCCGTTTAGTCGAGACTTTTGCTGACAACCTGCCGTTGATAGCAGGTTCGTCCGATCGTTTGCAGCAACTGTTTTTGAATCTTTTAAATAACAGCCTCGATGCGATGCCCGATGGCGGTGAGATTCAGATTCACACGGCGCTCGAAGGCAAGAACGGCAAAGCGCAACGCATCGTAGTTGATTTCATTGATACCGGAACGGGGATGACGCCGGAGGTGATGAGTCGCATCTTCGATCCACTTTATACGACGAAAGATCGCGGTCAGGGAACGGGCCTTGGATTAGTGATCGTTAGTCAAATCGTCGCTGAACATGGCGGCAGAGTTGAAGTCGAGAGTGAGTTGGGAGAAGGCACTCGCTTCCGTCTGACATTCGTGGCGATACCGAGCGACGTGCCGGCAGTGGTTGAAAACCATGAGCCTGAGTTGGAGTTTGGCTTGAGATGAAACACATACTTGTTGTCGACGACGATCAGGATTCATGCGACTTGTTGCGCGAGATCTTCTGCGCGGAAGGATGGCAGGTCGACACCGCACTCACGCCGTCGCAGGCTTTCAGCGTGGCGGAGAAAGAGAAGATCGATTTGGTTGTCAGTGACATTAATCTCGAAGCAAACCAGTCAGGGTTGGATCTGTTGAAGGACTTGCGCGCGCAGTGTCCGGTGATTTTGGTGACCGGCTTCGGCACGCTCGATTCCGCAGTCGAAGCGGCGCGTGAAGGCGCGTGGGATTTCATTTCGAAACCGTTCAAGGTTCAGGAAGTGGTGGCGATTGCACGTCGCGCACTCGAACAGGATCTAAAGAACGGCGGTGCGGAGCGACGCGCTGAGCAGATTTCCGCCCCCTACGAGCAGGGTGGATTACTCGGCCGCTCGCCCGTGATGATCGAACTCTATAAAGAGATCGCGCGCGTTGCGCCTACTCGATCTACGATTCTGATAGTCGGTGAGTCGGGAGCGGGAAAGGAGCTCGTGGCGCGATCGATTCACCAACACAGCACGCGGTCCGCCGGATCGTTTGTAGCTATAAACTGCGGCGCGCTCACCGAGACGCTTTTGGAAGCGGAACTCTTCGGGCACGTACGCGGCTCATTCACAGGCGCCGTTGGGGATCGCAAAGGGCTTTGGGAAGAAGCCGCGGGCGGAACGCTTTTTCTCGACGAAGTTGGCGAGACGAGTCCGGCGTTGCAAGTAAAACTCTTGCGCGCGTTGCAGGAGGGTGAGATCAGGCGAGTTGGATCGTCACGCGCAACACAAGTCGACGCGCGTATCCTCGCAGCCACAAATCGGAACCTCGAACAGGACGTCAAGGACGGAAAGTTTCGCGAGGATCTTTTTTACCGTCTGAGTGTAGTGACGCTGCGAGCGCCTTCGTTGAAAGAACGTCGCACTGACATTCCGTTGCTCGCGGAACGTTTCCTCGGGATGGTGCTCGACCGCGAAGGACACAAGCAATTAACTCTGTCGGAAGAGACCATCAGAACGCTCGTCGCTTACAACTGGCCCGGAAATGTGCGCGAGCTTGAATCGGCGATCGAATACGCGGTGCTGCATGCGCGCGGGCATGCGATTGTTCCGGAAGACTTGCCGGAGAAACTTCAGTCGGCCCAGGTGCGCGCAGCCGCGCGCTCGCCGTTGTCCGCGCTCTTCGAAGATCTGCCGGCGCTAGACGAACTCGAACGGCGTTACCTGTTTTACATTCTCGAAGTCACGGGCGGCAATCGCACGCGTGCCGCCGAGATCCTCGGCATCGATCGACGCACGCTTTATCGAATGATCGATCGTTACGGCGAATAAAGCCACTGTGGCCCTTTTGCCTTTTGGTCCAAGATAGCCACAGAATTTTAGCCACAGATTACGCAGATGAACGCGGATTCATTTCAGATCCGCGTTTTTCTGCGTAAATTCGCGGCTGTGAATAGAAATTGCCGTGGCCTGAGTTGTGCTGCGCCTCCGTTTAAATCTTCAGCAAAAGATCCTGCTGCTTGTGGCTGTTTCGATGTTGTTGATCTTGATTGCGTCGTCGTATCTGCACAGTAGTAGAATCCGCTCGCTCATCGAGAAGGACCATCACGACAACGCGGTCAGCCAGACCGTTGCGCTCGGCAATCGCATCGCACAGTACGACTATTTCTCAAACCTCGAAGATCTCCAGCAGGAGATGCAAGTCGTCGTCAGTTCACGGCCCGACTTCCGGCAAATCGACGTTTACGAGAACGAGCCGACTGTCCCGAAACTGCTTGCCACCACCGCAACCGGCACGAACGATCTGCTTGCTGCATGGGATGCCTCAACCGGCGCGACGTCAACTCAGATCAATCGCAACAACGGTCAGTACTGGCTGATTACCACTCCCATCAGCAACGGCCAACACAGCGGTTTCATCAAGGCGCTCGTGCTCAAGGGCTATCATCGCGGGCTCGTCAGCAGTCTTCATCGCGAATACAACCTCATCTTGATCGGCGCCGTGATCGCATCGGTGCTCTTGTTGTACTTGCTGTTTGTCTATTTCTTCCGCCGGCCGGTGAAAGACATCGTGCAAACGATGGCCCACGCTCGCAAAGGTGATCTCTCAGCACGCGCACTCGTACACAGAAACGACGAGTTAGGAGAAATCGCCGGCGGCTTCAATCAGATGATGGATGATATCGCGTCGAGATCTCGCGAGCGTGAAGAGCTGTTGGACCAGATCGGCAGCTTGAACAACGAGCTCGTGAAGAAAGTTCATCTCGCGACTACTGAGTTGCGCGCCGCCAACGGGAATTTGATTCGCACGCAACAGCGTCTATCACATGCTGAACGTCTCGCTGCGATCGGTCAGGTGACTGCTTCCCTCGCACATGAAATCGGGACGCCGCTGAATGCGATTAACGGCCATCTGCAATTGCTCGCTCGCAATCATCCGAGTTGTGGCGACACGCAGCGGCGTCTGAAGATCATCAACGCCCAACTCGCTTCGATCGTGCAATCCGTGAAAAGCTTGCTGGAACGAACGCATCGCAGGCCAATCCATCCGCAACCTACGGACATCAACCTTATCGTCGAGGAATTGTTACTCCTCGTCGCGCCGATCTTCGAGTCGCACAACATTCGCGTGTCTCAGCAGCTTGACGACGGATTGCCGTGGGTTCTTGCTGACGGCGAGAGTCTGCACCAGGTGTTTCTCAACCTCGTAAACAACAGTCTCGAAGCGATGCCGGGAGGTGGCGAAATGAAGTTTGTTACCAATTACGTCGCCGAGCAAAATTTGATTGAAGTGCGTCTGATCGATTCGGGCACAGGCATTTGCGACGACGCGAAGAATCACCTGTTCGAGCCGATGTGGACCACTAAGAAATCCGGCAGCGGTCTCGGTCTCGCGATTGCGCGCGAGATCGTTCTCGAACACGGAGGCCGGATCGAGTGTGTCATGGAAGTTGAGAAGGGGGCTGAGTTTCGCCTCGTGCTGCCGGTTGAAGCGAGATCCGGCGTGCCGAAGTTTGCTGAGGTGACTTTTGATGCCGCGTAAGATCCCACAGATTCTGACTGTTGACGACGATGCGGTCACGTGTGAACTGCTATGCGAAGTTTTCACGCGCGAGGGTTTTGGCGCTGAGTTCGCGAACAGCGGCGAGGCTGCACTCGCGGCAGTTTCGCGGCAACGTCCGGATCTGCTGCTCAGCGATATTCGCATGAAGACGCGGCTCGATGGTTTGTCATTGCTGGAGATTGTGCGGCGGGAGTATCCCGCTGTTCCGGTTGTGTTGATGACGGCGTTTGGTTCAATCGAGACGGCGGTGCGCGCAGTTAAAGAAGGCGCGTTTGATTACATCAGCAAGCCGTTCAATATCGATGAGCTCGTGGCGATCGTGCGGCGCGCACTCGCAAACGGAACGGGCAAGCAAGTCGCATCAGATCTCGATGATGATGAGCGTAGTTCGGGACTGATCGGACGCACACCGGCGATGCTCGAGATCTACAAGATGATTGCGCGCGTTTCCGATTCGCGCGCCGCAGTTCTAATTACCGGTGAGTCCGGAACGGGCAAGGAGCTCGTGGCGCGTGCCATTCACAATCACGGCTCGCGATCCACCGAACGCTTTGTTGCCGTGAATTGCGGCGCGCTTACCGAAACGTTACTCGAGTCGGAGTTGTTTGGGCACGTTAAGGGTTCATTCACCGGCGCCATTGCCAACAAGCGCGGGATCTTCGAGCAGGCCGGCGAAGGCACCGTGTTTCTCGACGAGATCAGCGAGACCAGCGCTGCGTTGCAGGTTAAGTTACTGCGCGTGTTGCAGGAGCGTGAAGTGGTGCCGGTGGGCGGTACGGAACCGATCAAAGTTGGGGCGCGCGTGATTGCAGCAAGTAATTCTGATCTTGAAAAGCTCTCCGCTGCGGGGGCTTTTCGCGGTGACTTACTCTACCGTCTCAACGTTATTCAATTACATCTGCCGCCGTTGCGACAGCGACGCGAAGACATTCACCTGCTCGTCTCGCACTTCTTACGCAAGCACGCATCTGGTCCAACACCCGCCATCGGCCCGGATCAAAAGACGATGCAATGTCTTGCTGCCTACACGTGGCCCGGCAATGTTCGCGAATTGGAGAATGTGATCGAGCGTGCGATAACTCTGAACCAGGGTGGCGTGATTACTATCGAAGATCTCCCGGCGCGCATTCGCCTGCAACCATCAGTCGAACCACCGGCGCTTTCAGCAGACGATCTGTCGGAACTCTTTACCGGCCTTCCCAATCTCGACGAAATCGAGCGACGCTACATCCTCCACGTCCTCGACGCGACCGGCAACAACCGCAAACGCACCGCCGAAATCCTCGGCATCAACCGCAAGACCCTCTACCGCATGGCCGCCCGCTATTCGATCGAATTCAGCCACGCCCACAATGCGGAAACCTCGCTCGACGTTCGTTGAACGAACGCCTGACCGGCAAGCTGGCGCATCTTGTGTTTCGTTAAGAAGTATAGTTACTGTTGCGAATACAAAGCTCATAGCGCCAACGGCGCGAAATATGAAAGCCAGGGGCAAGTCCCGACTTGTCGGGACGTCGCCCCTGGATCGATATCAAGAGATGCGATGCAACCCTGAAAGGGCGTAATTACTGTGGTTGTATTTCGGCCTTTCAGGCCTTGATGTTTCCAGCTTTTCGCAACCAGGGGCGACGCGCTCCGCTTCGCTTCGCGCTTGCCCCTGGCTTTCATATTCCGCGCCGTTGGCGCTGCGCACGCTTTCCAGATGGTGCTATAAGAATTCAGCAATTCGAGGATGCGTGAAATGTAGTTTTAGTCTCGCTCCGCGGCTTTCTTCATCAACTCGTAAAGCTTCTTCGTCGTGTTGAGGTTTCGGACGGTCATGTCCTGAAATTTTTTTCGACTGGAGAGTTTTGACATCTTCGTCTGGTTCATTTGTTCCGCTTGTGCCGACCATAACAACGTCCCCGGACGGTAGACGACCTCTTCGATCTCGCTATTCGCCGGTAGCTCGGCAAGGATGTCTTCGGAGTCGATTGTGTGGCGCAGGAAAATGACGTTGTAGCGCCAACTACTGTCACCACCCCAGCTCTTCGGTAAACTCTGCACGAGCTTCTCCATCTCCGAAAAACTACGCACAACTACCTTCGACTCGAGCTGATAATCTCGCGACAGCATCTGCTCGATTTTCTTCTCCAGCTTACGAGCATCTTTTTCTTTGGTCTCGAAAATAATGTTGCCGCTATTGATGTAGGTGCTGACATTCGCGAAGCCCATCGCCTCGAAACTCTTCTTGAGCGCGCTCATGCTGATCATGTTGTTTCCGCCAACATTCACACCACGTAACAGGGCAACATAAACATTGAGTCGCGACATAGCAGCGTAATCTTATCATTGACTGCCGATACTTCGAGGCTATAATCCCATCAACTCTCTCACATGGCCCAGCGATAGTTCGTCGACAAAGGAGCCACGCTATGAAACACCTCGGCCTTGCACTTCTGTTGATTCTTTCTTTGACGTTAACTGCTTCCGCGCAAACGTTTCGCGGCACGATCCTCGGCACGGTCAGCGATCCTAATGGCGCACTCGTCAGCGGCGCTAAGGTTACAGTCAAAAATGAGAACACCGGTCTGGAACGCTCGACGACCACCGATGATAACGGCAACTACACCGTTGCCGAATTACCGATTGGCGCATATACAGTGCGCGTCGAGCAGAGCGGCTTTATGGCGTCAGTTGTTTCGAACGTTATGGTCGAAGTCGCAAGCGAACGGCGCGTCGACGTGAAGCTCGCCGTTGGCGTCGAAGCGCTCGTAACTGTAGCCACTAACGTGCAGGTCGAAACCACAACCAACACGCTTGGCGGCACAATCACGACCAAAGCCGCCGAAGATCTACCGATCAACGGCCGCGACTTCACCAAGTTTCTCGTCACCGTTCCCGGCGCGACCGGCGATCCGTCAGGCGCGACTGACTCGCCCGGCTCGTTCGGCTTGTTTAGCGCCAACGGCAATCGCGGGCGCGCAAACAACTACCTGCTCGACGGCACTGACATGAACGACGGTTATCGAAACCTGCCGGCGATTAACGAAGCCGGTGTCTTCGGAACTCCCGCGACCATCCTGCCGATTGAAGCGATTTCAGAAGCGGCGATACTGTCAAACTTCGAAGCCGAGTACGGCCGCAACGCGGGCGCGATCGTTAATATCGTCACCAAGTCGGGCACCAATGATTTTCACGGTTCGCTGTTTGAATTTTTCCGGAACAACAAGCTCGACGCGCGCAACTTCTTCAATCCCGAACCCGATCCGCAAACCGCGTTTCGCAACAATCAGTTTGGCGGCGCGCTCGGTGGTCCAATCAAACGTAACCAGACGTTCTTTTACTTCGCTTACGAAGGCCAGCGCGAACGAGTTGGACTGAATTCAACTGCGCGCGTTCCCGATCCGAGTGAGATCCAGGCGGCTGGCGGTCCAACCAATCCCGTCATCGCTCGCTTACTGGCGCGGAACCCGTGGCCCGCTCCGAATCGACCGTTAGACCCCGATGACCCTGGCGCGCCGAATCTCTTCGTCACTACGCGTGCTTCGAATGACGTCGACAGCCTGATCGCAAAGATCGATCACTCATTCAACAAGGACAATCAACTAACCGGTCGCTATTTTTTCGGCACGAGCGACCAGTCGTTCCCGCTCGCGATTCTCGCCGGCAACATTCTTCCCGGTTTCAACACCACGACACCAACGACAGTCCATCTCGTCTCACTCTCTTATCTGAAGATTCTTTCCCCAACGAAAGTCAACGAGTTGCGGTTTGGTTATAACCGGTTCGACGAAGGGTTTTTTCCCGAAGATAACGATTTCGATCCGCGCTCGATTGGACTCAACACCGGCATTACGAACGACCGCGACTTTGGCTTGCCGCAGATTCGCATTCAGGATGAGCGGGGTATCGCGAGCATCGGCGCCACGCTTTCGGTTCCACGCGCGCGCGTCGATAGCAATTTCCACGTCATCGATAACTTTTCGTGGAAGCTCGCGAGACACGACCTGAAGTTTGGCTACGAGTTCCGACGGACAACGGTGGACCAGTTCTTTGATGCAGGCTATCGCGGCCGTTTGGATTTCGCATCGCTCGAAGACTTTCTCTCCGGCACGTTGAGCGGTGGCCGGGCCGCACGCGGCAATTCGAATCGAAACACCTTCCAGAACTCACATGCCGGTTACTTGCAGGACACGTTTCGCTGGAACCCGCAACTCACGCTCAATCTTGGGCTGCGCTGGGATTATTTCGGCGTCATCGGCGAGGAGAACGATCTGCTGAGCAATTTCAGTCCGACCGAAGGTCTCGTGCAAGTTGGTTCAGCAGGGCTCCCGCGTCTTTACGATCGCGACTGGAATAATTTTTCGCCGCGCCTCGGCCTCGCGTGGAATGTTCATGGAAACGGCAAAACTGTCGTGCGTGCCGGTTGGGGTTTGTTTTACGACGCCTTCTCGCAGGACTTCTTTGCCGGGCAGCTTCCGTTCAATACGTTCAATCCCGGACCCGCTTTCAATCCGGTTGGACCAGCGCCGGTACTTTTTTCGTTTTCGACCGAGCCGGTGATCCAGAACAATGTACCGATCTTTACAGACTTTCTTGACTCGGATGTTTTCGCAGTCGATCCGAACCTGCGCACTCCCTATATTCAAAACTACAACTTCAACATTCAGCGCGAGTTGTTCGAAAACGGTGTGCTTGAAGTCGGTTACGTCGGCTCACACGGCACAAAACTGTTTCGCTATCGCGATATCAACCAGCCTTTGAACCCGAGTGTTTCTTCGGCACGGCCGTTTGATAATGGACCATTCGCGCCTTCGGGCGGAACGTTCTTCTATGTGAATCAACTCGAGACCACTGCGATCTCTAATTACAACGCACTGCAAACAAGTTTCTCCGTGCGCAATCGCCGAGGCTTCTCCACGCAAGTCAATTACACCTGGTCGCATTCGATCGACAACGCTTCCGATGGGCAGGACTACGTCGCGAACGCAACGCAGCCGGATAATAGCCACTGCACGAAATGCGAAAAAGCGAATTCGAATTTCGACAGTCGACATCGCTTCGTCGTTACCGCGAATTACGCGCTTCCAAACCTTTGGGAGTCACATCCGCGTCTCGGCAAAGGTTGGCAACTGAACACTGTGATGACTATTCGCACCGGCAATCCGTTTCACCTGACGTTGTTTGACGATTACAACAACACGGGGGAGTTTTTCCCGCGACCCGATCTCATCGGTGATCCTTATGCGGGCACAAGCGCGCCGGATAACTTCATCAACTTGTCGGCGTTCAAAGTGCCTTGCACGCTCGATCCCGCGGGCGACGGCAGCGCCGCTTCATGCATTCCCGGCACCTGGCATTTTGGTTCGCTTGGCCGCAATGCTCTGCGCGGTCCGAGTTATCACAACGTCGACTTCTCGATCTTCAAAGACACCGAAATCACCGAGAAACTGCGACTGCAATTACGAGCTGAAATCTTCAACATCTTCAATCACCCAAACTTCTCGAATCCGCTCTTGCCGAGCTTCGCCGCCGACATAACATCGTCGATAGATCGGGTAACCGGTCGCGGCACAGGTTTTCTACCAATCACCGTGACCCCCGACGTCGGCATCGGCAACCCCTTCCTCGGCGGTGGCGGCCCGAGGAATATTCAGTTAGCGTTGAAGTTGATTTTCTGAGCTAAAGAAACAACGCCGAAGGCGTTCGCTAATTTCAGCCCAGGGTTCGAGCGGAGCGAGAACCCTGGGTAATCAACATAAAAGGCATTGAAACCCTGAAGGGGTTAATAGCATACACGCCTAACCCTTGCAGGGTTGGTCCCTTAATTTTTTTACGTTCCCCAGGGTTGTCACTTTCGCTCCAACCCTGGGCTGCAATTAGCTAACGCCTTCGGCGTATTGGGCTGAAATAGCGAACGCCTTCGGCGTATTGGCCGCTTAATATCTCGACTCCAAGGAGACCTTCATGCGCGCGTTCCCTCAGGATCTGAAATTCGGTTTGCGGATGCTTTTGCGAAAACCGCTGTTGACTATCGGCATCTCACTTTCCCTGGCACTCGGGATCGGGGCGAATAGCGCGGTCTTTAGTCTCGTCGATGCCGTTCTCTTCAGGCCTTTGAATATCAGGAATCCGGCGCGCCTCGTTTCGCTCTATACGAGCGACTACTCAGGCCCGCAATACGGCGGATCGTCTTACGCTGATCTGACTGACTTCCGCGACCGGACCAACGTCTTCGAAGAGCTTGCTGCGTTCACCGAAATTTCTACCACGCTGCGATCGGACAACCAGTCAGACCGTGCGTTCGGGCTGCTCGTGAGCGAAAACTATTTCGACTTGCTCGGTGTAAAAGCCGCTCGTGGCCGCACTTTCCAACCCGACGACGAAGGCGCGCTCGTTGTCAGTCACGGTTTCTGGCAAAAACGATTCGGCGGCGATCCCGCGCTCATCGGAAAGACACTCTTCTTAAACAACAACACTTTCACAGTCATCGGCATCGCACCCGAAAGTTTTACCGGCATCGATCTCGGTCGCACGACGGAAATCTTCGTGCCGATGCGAATGCATACTCAACTCGGCTTCGAACAGGGCTTCGCAACCAGCCGTAACACCCGTCAGTTTTCAATCATCGGACGACTGAAACCCGACGTCTCCGCGGATCAAGCGCAGGCAAGTCTCAACATCCTGGCGCAGCAACTCGCAGGCGCCTATCCCGACAGTTGGAAAGACCGCACTCAGCAACCACGCAGAGTCAGCGTTGTGTCTGAACGTTATGCGCGCGTTCCACCGGAAGCAAGAAACATTTTGATGGCATTAGCAGGACTCTTTACAGTCCTGGTGGCACTGGTACTGCTCATCGCGTGCAGCAACGTTTCGAACATACTCTTAGCGCGCGCAACTGCGAGACATAAAGAGATGGCAGTTCGCACCGCTCTCGGCGCGAGTCGCAGCAGACTCATCAGACAGTTGCTTACTGAAAGTCTGCAACTGTCGCTGATCGGCAGCATCCTCGGGATTCTGCTGGCGCCCGTGTGCATCAAGTTATTGATAGTCACCTTTTTGCCGTCGACAGCTACTCCACTTCCGATCGACATCGGCATCAATCAGCGGGTGATTCTCTTAACTTTCGCGATTGGATTGATCACGGCGCTGATATTCGGCCTCGTTCCGGCGCTGCACGGGAGCAAGACTGATCTGACCCTCGCGATGAAAGATGAGTCACCGGCGCTGCAAGCCGGTTCGCGCCGCTTCGGAATCAGAAACCTGTTCGTCATGGCCCAGATCTCGGCTTCGTTGATGTTGCTGATCGTTGCGGGATTGTTTATCCGAAGTTTGCAGAAGGCGCAGCATGTCGATCTCGGTTACGACATCAACAATGTTCTCACGCTCAGACCCGACGCGGCGCTGTTCGACAAACCGGACGCAGCGCCGCAGCTTGTCTTTTACAACCAGATGCTCGAGCGCGTCAGATCTTTACCGGGCGTTGAAGCCGCGAGCTTCGCTGATTTCATCCCATCCGGCGGAGGGCGGCACACGACTACGATCAGCGTTGAGAATTACACACCACGGCCCGAAGAGGGCATGAACGTGTTGAACGGAGTCGTCGCGACTGACTACTTCAAGACGATGGGCATGACGTTGGTAGCGGGTCGCGAATTCACCGAGCAGGACAGAGAAGGCGCGCCGCGCACTGTGATCATCAACGAGGCACTGGCCCAACGTTACTGGCCCGGTCAGGATCCGCTGGGCAAACACCTCACGATCGGCGGCGACAGACGTGGGCCGGTGGAAGTAGTGGGCGTCGTCAGGAACGCAACTGCTTACATATATCAGAAGGGCGCGTTGCCTTTCTTCTATCTTCCGATGCAGCAAAGCCTGTCACCGGGCGGAATGGCTCTGCACGTGCGAAGCAAAGGCGATCCCATGGCGATGTTGCCGTCGGTGCGCAATGCGTTGGACTCATTAGGGCAGAATGTGATGCTCAGGGACGTTAGACCACTCTCAGATTTCATGAACGACTCGCTACTAATGCTGCGCATTGTCTCAACTCTCACCACGCTATTCGGACTACTGGCGTTGACGCTCGCTGTCGTCGGAGTGTTTTCCGTAATCAACTACTCGACGAGTCGAAGAACCCGCGAAATCGGCATCCGCATCGCACTCGGCGCACAGCGTGCTGACATACTGCGGATGATCTTGAAAGAAGCAACGTTCATTGTCGTTGCGGGCGTGATTGCGGGATTGCTCATGGCATTTGTGACTGGACGACTGATCTCATCACTCATGTTTGCGAGTACCGGCACTGACGTGCCCGTGTATATCGTCGTCGCACTCGTGCTGATTGCGATCGCGATGCTGGCCTGCTTTATCCCCGCGTACAAAGCAACAAAAGTCGATCCAAGCGACGCATTGAGATGCGAATAGAAGCATTTGTAACGTTAGCTAGAACAAGTTAGGAAGAGGGGCTTGCCCGCGCTGATCGAGGATTGGCAGAGCGGGGGCAAGCCCCTCTTCCTGACTTGTTCTAATCAATCATCTAAATAACGCTCCAGATTACTTTAACGTCAGACGAAGGAATGCTTCTTCGAGACTCTCCTGAGCCGGGCTGAGCTCGTAGACTTTGATTCCATGAGCGACGAGGAGAGCGTTTATTGCGGGGATGCTTTCGGCGTCCGTGTCGAGATGCAAAAAAGAAGTGCCGTTCCGGCTGACCCTCACACCTGATTCTCTACTCAATAACTCAAACGCGCGTGTCAGGTCGTCCACTCTGACTTTGTACAGACTCATGGGCGCGACGAGCGTCTCTGGTCCACCTTCGTAAAGCAAACGTCCTTCGTGAATGATACCGACTCGATTGCACAGTTGTTCGATCTCAGTCAGCAGGTGACTCGAGAGCAGAACAGTCAACTTGAATTCATCGCGCAGACGGCGAATCAGATTGCGTGTTTGTTGTATGCCCTGCGGATCGAGACCATTAGTGGGTTCGTCGAGAATGATGAGGTCCGGCGTCGGTAAAAGTGACTGGGCGATGCCGAGACGCTGGCGCATCCCGTATGAATAAACCTTCACTGGATCGCGCGCGCGATCGCGCAACTCCACGATTTCGAGTACCTCTTCAACACGCTTCTTCGAGACACCGCCAGACAGCGAAGCCAGCAGTTGCAAATTCCTGCGTCCTGAAAAGTTCTCGTAGAACGCAGGGGTCTCGATGATCGCCCCGACACGCGAACGTGCCCGCAGGTATTCCCAACTCGATCCGCGCACCGGAAATTTGATTAAACCCGACGTCGGCCTAACTAAACCTAACAACATTCGCAACGTTGTCGACTTCCCCGCTCCGTTTGGTCCGAGAAAACCGTAGATATCGCCTCGCTCCACTCGCATCGTTAGACGATCGACGGCCGTCCGACCGCCACGGAAACGCTTCGTCAACTCTTCAGTCTGTAGTGCTATCTCCGACATCAGTAGCCTGCTTCCACCAGCAACGGCCAATGGTCCATACGGCCGACTGCGGCGTCGCGCAAAACTGCCACGCGCCCAATATCTTTCAGTTGAGTTGGACCAAAAATGTAATCGATGCGGCGATCGTTGATTGCCGTGTCGCCGCCGGCGCGTCCCAGATCGCGAAAGCTGCGCAGGATGTGACTGTACGATTCACTGTCGTGTTTCAAATTGTCCGTATAAAGATTGGTCTCATTGGCAGCTTTCAATTCAAAGTTGAAATCACCGGCGATGAAAACGGTCGCCGATTGCGCGCGAGACTGGGCCCAATCCATCAACTGTTCTGTGTAGGCTCGCCGGCGTGAGGCATTGAACGCATCAGCGTGAGCGCTTACAAGCACAACGTCGGAATGCGATCGGAACGAAGCGGCGAGTGCATATCGATCGCCCACCGGAATCGAGGTGAACGTGGCGCCGGTATCTTTAACGAGGACGGCCTCGAATCGATCTCCTCTGCCCTGCTGCGCAACTGCGCCACGATATTCGCCGTTGAGCAACTTGAGTAAGTTGTTCAGTTGCGCTTTGCCTGTCAGTTCCTGCAAAGCAACCGCGTCAGGATGCTCACGCAGAATCACTTCCGCAACTGCCGGCAAATCTTTGTCGTGCGCGCGTGTGTCGTCTTCGAGTTCGGCGTAACCGATGTTCCATGTGAGCAGACGAAGGACGTTGGAAGAGTTCGACGACAAGCTTCTCTCCTCAGCTTCGCGCGGCTTAGCGAAGTGAACGGCGCCCGCGATCATCAAACAGAACAGGACCAGAAGGATGAGCTTCACCCACATGTCAGGTAACAATGTCCTTCCGCTCGAAGATCAACACGGTCGCCAGCAACAGCCCTGCCGTATACGCACCGCAAACACAGGCGTAATGCCAAAGACTCTGCCACGGAATCTCCGGCTTGAACACGTCGCGCCAGAATTCCATGTCAGTGGTAAAAAAGTAAGGCCGCAGGTGCTCGAAAAACTCCACTCGCCCAACGATGTAGAGAGTCAAATAAGCCGCAATCGTCATGACGGTGGCTTGTACGGGCGATTCGAAGACTACTGAACAAAGAAGCGCGAGAGCAGCGATAACAAGCAGTGCCCATGTGCCTGAGAGTGCAGCGTAACCAAATCTCATGAGAGCGTCGTTGCGCATGATCTTTCCGGGCGCATCGACGAGGTTGAGTGGACCAGGATAGAGCTCGAGATTGCCCCAACCGACGAAGATCAAACCGATTATCAGGTTCAACCCGATGAAGAACGTCAACAGGAGACCGGCATGAAGCGCGGTCACCATAAACTTCGAGAGGACGAGGGAGGCACGCGAAATTGGACGCGTACAGATCATGCGGAGAGTTCCGGAGCGCGCCTCGCCGGCGATCTGCGAGCCGGCGCTCATCGACACGAAAATCGGTAGCAGTAACGTAAAAGAAAACAGCAGCGAGTAGAGCGCGAACGTCAATCCGTTGAAATATTGTTTCGATTCGTACGTATATTTGAATTGTTCGACCGCTTCGCCGCCTGTTTTGCGTGCGGCATAGGTGTAGAAACCCCAGAGCATGAGGACAACCAAGCCAATCAAAACGATAAACGAGAGGTAGAAGATCCGCGCGCGAAACAGTTTTTCGAGCTCTAGTTTGAGTAGTGTGAACATGACTTCTTCAGCATATTAACGGCGCAAAATGTGGAGGCAACCGGACTACCCACAGTTGTCGAGGTTTTGTATCCACAGATTACACAGATTATTTTTATACGAAATGTCACTCAACCGCGTTGATCTCAAAACTTGCTTCGCTCTTTTGCTGCTGGGGTGTGTTTTGGTTGTGCTTTACCGGGCTGGGGTTGCCGCCAGCGGCGTCAGCGGCATTCCGTTTTTCATGAAGGTCGCGTTCGTGCAATCCGCGATCTATCTTGCCGCGGCGTGGATTGTCACTCGCGCTCGTTCTTCAAACTCGACACTTCTAATCGCGATCGTATTCGCTGTTCTCTTTCGCGCGAGCATACTCTTTGCGCCGCCATATCTCTCGGACGACATCTATCGATACATTTGGGACGGGCGAGTACAGGCTGCGGGCATTAATCCTTACCGTTATATTCCCGCCGCGCCCGAGTTGGCCCATCTACGCGACGACGTCATTTATCCGAAAATTAATCGACGCGATTACGCGCACACGATCTATCCGCCAGTCGCGCAGTTTGTCTTCTTAGTGACGACGAGAATCAGCGAGAGTGTCGTCTGGATGAAAGTCACGATGCTGATTTTTGAGCTCGTTGCTATCTGGGCGATCGCGAGTTTGCTTAACTTACTCGGGCGGCCGCGCCAACTTCTCCTGCTCTACGCATGGCACCCGCTCGTCGTTTGGGAGTTTGCCGGCAGCGGACACGTCGACGCCATTGCCATCGGGTTCATTGCCCTCGCTTTTCTCGCGTGGCAGAGGAGATCCGATCTCGGCGCCGGCTTCCTGCTCGCCAGCGCCACGCTCGTCAAACTCTTTCCGCTCGTTCTACTGCCCGCAATGCTCAAGCGCAGGCGCTGGAAAATCGTGCCGGTTTTTGCAGCGACAATCGTCGTTGGTTATCTCGCGTATCTCAGTGTTGGACCAAGACTTTCCAGCACAGTGGGATCCGAAGCTTGGAATTCACGTGACTTGAAGTCGCGGC
>JADMIO011430513.1_pt1 | contig 104901 bp, 91 predicted proteins | sample 8958161 | NCBI WGS metagenome assembly JADMIO01 (sample SAMN16585339, study PRJNA669376) | soil metagenome | isolation source: Crop rotation soil | place: USA: Cullars Rotation, Alabama | collected 2011 | reverse complement strand
GGCCGCGACTTCAAGTCACGTGAATTCCAAGCTTCGGATCCCACTGTGCTGGAAAGGTAAAACCCTGCCGGGTGCTGGCTTTTATCTATGTCGTTATAATACATCATCGCGGTGGCAGCCATAATTTTTTTATCGCTGGGAATGTCTTCTCCTGCAAGGAAAGTTTTCCGTTGCTTGTCGGCGGCATCCAATGCGTTCTTCACATCGGCCTGTGTTTTTCCCTGTGCCGTTAACGCCCTCTCGAGTGTAGTAAGGGAAGCGGCAAAAGCGGTCAAGGGCGAGCCCATAATCCCTTCTATCACATACATACGCTCCTTGGCATAAGGCGACCATGCAGCATAATTCTTTTCATACTCATTCAGTACATCCTTATATTCAGGCTTGTCTTTTGCCCATTCCGAAAATTTAGCTTCCTCTCTTTGTTTTGCCTCATATACATGATATTTTTCGAGCTGTTTGGTTTCGCCTTCAAAAAACTTCCAGTAATTGGCGACAGAAGCGTAGTTTTCTGCAAGCTTTAATTTTACGGCGGGGTCCTTAATCATCTGTTCATGCATATCTTTCAGCCGCACATCCCGCAGCCGCACCAGGGAAGGATTATCAATTTCGTTTTTCAGTTTTATGCCATAGGAAATCTCGTAGCGGTTGGTGCCGCCCGGATAGCCGAATATCATGGAGTAATCCCCATCCTTATATCCCTTCAAGGAAACCGGTAAAAACCATTTTGGTTTCAGGGGAACATTATCTGCGCTATACCTGGCAGGTCTGCCGTCTTTAGTGGCATACACCCTGAAGATGGAATAATCGCCCGTATGGCGGGGCCATTCCCAGTTATCCGTATCGCCCCCGAATTTACCCACACTTTCCGGCGGCGCACCAACAAGGCGGACATCCCTGTAAATTTTATAAACAAACATGATATACTGATTTCCCTTAAACATGCTGTAAATTTTTGCGGAAACGGAATTAGCCGAATCATCCACCTTATCTGTGACCTCTTTAAAAAGATCGCTGGTCTTTTTTGCCCTGTCTGCATAATTCAATCCCTTTAACCCTCCCTCCACCTGGCCGGTAACGTCTTCTATGCGCTCTAGAAAAGTTACGGTAAGATCAGATTTTATTTCCTGGTCTTTTGTATACGCATAGAACCCGTTTTTAAGATAATTGTGTTCAACAGTACTTGAACCCGCAATTACCCCATACCCACAATGATGGTTGGTAAAAATTAATCCCTGGTTGCTGACAATTTCGCCTGTGCAGCCCGTCCCAAAAATAACGACAGCATCTTTTATCGAAGGTTTATTGATGTTGTACAATTGCTCTTTAGTGAGCTTTAAGCCATGCTTTACCATGTCGCCATATACCTGCTGGCCAAGAAGCATGGGCAGCCACATACCCTCATCGGCAATGGCTTTGCATAAGCTAAAACATAAAAAGATAAAAACAGATATTTTCTTAATCATAGTGACTGATTTTTTTATAAGTTATTCATTGGTTAATCAAAAATAAATAATAATTACGGGGTTGTCATCCACAGTTCGTTACCCGGCCAGAATCCGGGCTGGTCTTACTTTTTGAGGCTACGATTCCGTCCCCGCTTACCGGGCAAGACGCAGCCGGTAAGCTACCGGGCTATGCCTGTGCGCCCGGTTTTAAATTTAAGTGATGGACTGTTTTATTCGTAAAATGAATCCTCTTTTGAGGCGGTGTTTAATAATCTATAACCTGCTCCTCCATGAGTTCAGGAATCTCCCTGAACTCATACTGCTGGTTCCTGAGTTGGGGTTCAAAACCTGCTTCCCGAATAGCATCCTGTATTCCCCTGCTTGTGAACCTGTGAGGGGCTCCTGCGGCGCTCACTACATTTTCTTCGATCATAATGCTTCCAAAATCATTCGCGCCCGCGTGAAGGCATAACTGCGCCACTTGTTTTCCGACGGTAAGCCAGCTTGCCTGTATGTTTTTGACATTGGGCAGCATAATCCTGCTCATGGCGATCATCCTGATATATTCTTCGGGCGTGGTAAGATTATGAACACCCCTGATCTTTGCAAGTAGGGTATCCACATCCTGGAAGGTCCAGGGAATAAACGCTATGAAGCCTTTGGCGCCTTCAGGCTTTCTTGCCTGCACTTCTCTTATTTTAACAAGGTGCTCAAATCTTTCCTGTATAGTTTCGACATGGCCAAACATCATCGTTGCCGACGTGGTGATATTAAGCTTGTGAGCTTCGATCATTATATCCAGCCATTCCTGTGTTCCGCATTTGCCTTTGCTTATCAGGCGCCTTACCCGGTCATTCAAAATTTCTGCGCCCGGGCCCGGGAGCGAATCTAGCCCCGCGTTTTTCAGTGCGATCAACACTTCGCGGTGTGTTGATTTGGCAAGTTTGGTGATATGGGCAACTTCGGGCGGACCAAGAGCATGCAATTTTAAAGTAGGATATAATTTCTTTAATTGCTTAAACAGGTCAACATAATAATCCAGTCCCAGGCCGGGATGGTGGCCTCCCTGTAAGAGCAATTGTTCTCCGCCATATCGAAAGGTTTCATCGATTTTCCTTTTATAAGTTTCTATCTCAGTGACATATGCTTCCTCATGCCCGGGAACGCGATAAAAATTGCAAAATTTGCAATTAGCGATACACACATTAGTAGTATTCACATTCCTGTCAATTATCCAGGTCACCTTATTGTAAGGTACCTGCTTTTTGCGCAGCTCATCTGCCACAAGCATCAGTTCCGCCAAGGCAGCGTTATTAAATAAAAATGTGCCTTCTTCAGCCGAAAGATTATCGAATTGAAGCGCCCTTTGAAAAAGCTGCGAAGTAGTCATATTTTTTCATTTATTTACAAAAAACACGTTTGCCGTTTGTAAAAACCTCTGCAAAAGTACAGGCATATGACTTAATTTGAGCTTTGTTATGGTAAGAGGATGGTTATTTATACTATTTATATATTTTGGCCACTTTTGTTACAGCCAGGAAATATATGAAAAACCCGCGAAGCTTATAACAAAGTTTCCGTTCAGGCAATTAAGCGGTGGTGTTATTCTTGTTCAGGCCAGGTTTGATAAAATTGTGCAACCTTTAAATTTCATTCTGGATACGGGCAGCGGCGCGATTTCACTGGATTCGGCAACCACCGCCGAGTTTAATATACCTCATACACCTTCAGGAAAGTCCATTAACGGTATTGCCGGGGTAAGGGAGGTAGACTATGCAAAAAATAAAAGCCTCATTTTTCCGGGCCTGGAGGTTGACAATCTTGATTTTTATATTAATGACTATGATATACTCAGCAGCGTTTATGGACAAAAGATTGATGGGGTTATAGGCTACAGTCTCTTCAACCGGTACATTATAAAAATTAATTTTGACAGCCTGCTTATTGAAGTATATAATCCCGGCCACATAAAGTATCCTGCAAGTGGTTTTTTGCTTCATCCTTTATTTACCGCATTGCCCATTCAGCCATTGACCATAAAGGACGCTAAAACGGTAACTGCAAATTTTTATTTTGATACCGGTGCAGGGCTGTGTTTTCTAATGAGCAAGCAATTTGAAGAAGATAGCATCGTCCTGAAAAAGCATAGGAAGCCGGTTTCTATACAGGTTCAGGGATTTGGCGGCAAAAAGAATATGTTACTCACCATTATGAAAGAAGTAAAAATAGGGCCTTATAGATTTAGAAAGGTCCCTGTAAATGTGCTGGACGATGAATACAATGCCACGTCATACCCTTTTATTGGAGGGCTTATAGGAAGCGATATTTTGCGCCGGTTTAATATGATACTTAATTATCCAAAACGGGAGATCCACCTGTTGCCAAACAGCCATTACCGTGATGAATTTGACTATTCGTACACGGGGATGAATATGTTTTATGTAGATGGCAGAATTGAAGCAGACGATGTGATCAAAGGATCGCCTGCAGATAACAGCGGCCTAAAACAGGGTGATATTATTATGGCAATAAACAGCAATTTCAGCAATGATATATCAACATATAAAAATCTTCTGCAGGTTATAGGTGAAAAAATCACATTACTTGTTTCAAGGAATGGCGTTCCAATGGTATTGACTTTCAGGGTGGGGCGTATATATTAGCAATACTTTTCAAAATTCTTTTTGGGAAAATGAATTCCTTTAGCTCAAATTTGCGGCCATGATCAAATTTGAAAAATTTACTCTGGACAATGGCCTTAGAGTAATTGTGCATGAAGATAAAAGCACTCCCATGACGGTTCACGACGTTATGTATGATGTAGGTGCAAGGGATGAAGCGCCGCACCGTACCGGTTTTGCTCATTTATTTGAACATCTCATGTTTGGCGGCAGCACGAACATACCTTCCTATGATGAGCCGCTGCAAATGGCAGGGGGAGAGAACAATGCGTATACAACCAACGACCTTACGAACTATTACCTGCAACTTCCCGCCGAGAATCTCGAAACCGCTTTCTGGCTGGAAAGTGACAGGATGATTTCCCTTGCTTTTGACGAGAATTCGCTCGATGTTCAAAAGAAAGTCGTGGTGGAAGAGTTCAAAGAACATTATATCAATAAGCCCTATGGGGATGTGTGGCACAAAATGAGGGAGCTTGCCTATACAGTTCATCCGTATCGATGGATGACCATTGGTAAGGAGATAAGTCATATTGAAAATGCCCGGTTGCAGGAAGTGAAGGATTTCTTTTTCAAACATTATACGCCCGCCAATGCGATATTAACGGTCGCCGGTAATGTTACCGTGGACGAGGTTAAAAGGCTCGCCGAAAAATGGTTCGGAGATATACCGGCAGGGGAAAAGTATATTAGAAATATTCCTGCCGAGCCAAAGCAAAATGCTGCAAGGTTCCTTGAAGTGACAGCCGGTGTTCCGCTGGACGCTTTATATAAATGCTGGCATATGTCTTCAAGGCTCGATAAAAGGTATTATGCGGCCGACCTGATCACAGAAATCCTTGGCAATGGCGGCTCGTCCCGGTTGTTTCAACGCCTTGTTAAAGAAGAACAGGTTTTCAGCAATATACAGTGTTCACATTTGGGAAGTATTGATGAAGGACTTTTGTTTATAGAGGGGAAGCTGGTGAAAGGTGTAACAATGGACGAGGCAGAAAAGGCGATCGGGGACGAACTGGAAAAAATGAAAGAAGGGTTGATACCAGATACGGAGTTGCAGAAAGTAAAAAACAAGACAGAGAGTCTCATTGCATTTGAAGACATAAGCCTCATAAACCGCGCCAATAGCCTGGCCACTTATGAACTGCTTGGAGACGCTGATTTAATGAATAAGGAACTGCTCAATTACCAGGCAGTGAGTTCAGAGGATATTTTGCAGGAGTGCCGTACTATTTTTACCGGTACAAACTGCAGCACAATATATTACAGGAGTGACAAATAAGCGCGTATTCTTATAAAGATTCTCAAAAAACATAAAAAATGATTCCAGGTACACACAGAACTTCTATACTAAACAGAACGATTCCTCCTCCCATAAAAGACGCAGTGGAATTTAATATCACGCTTAAGCCCTGCCAGATATTTTTTCTTACAAACGGAGCTCCCGTGTATTATATTAATGACGGCACCGAGGAAGTTGCGATGATAGAACTGGTTTTTAACGCAGGCAACTCATATGAAAATAAAAATATGGTTGCGTCAGGTACCAACTATCTTATAAAAAACGGTACAGGTAAAAAAACGGCACTTGAAATAAATGAACATTTTGAATATTATGGCGCTTATTTGAGCCAGAACTGCCGCAATGAGATATCAACAATAACCCTGCATTGTCTTTCGAAACATCTGAAAGAAATATTACCTGTAATACGGGAAATTATAACTGATTCAGTTTTTCCGCAGGAGGAACTGGAAATATTTAAACAAAACAGCATTCAGCGGCTCGCCGTGAATATGCAAAAATGCGATTTTGTGGCAAACCGGCTCATTGATCAATATTTATACGGCGCTGAGCATCCCTATGGCAGGGTAAGTACTGTGGGCGATATCCAGGCCGTTACACGTGAGGACCTGCTACAGTTTTTTAAAGAGTTTTACATCCATGCCAAGTGTACGGTCTTTGCAGCAGGAAAGCTCCCTGCAGATTTTGAAAGCCTCATGAATGCATATTTTGGAGACCTCCGGCTTAATGAGAGTCAGCCTGCTGTTACTTATAAACACGAACCCGCTTCTGATAAAAAAGCACGCGTTATCAATGATCCTGAAGGTGTGCAGGGAGCCATCCGTATCGCACGTCCCTTCCCCAACAGGCATCACCCTGATTTCAAAAAAGTAACCGTACTAAATACGTTGTTTGGCGGCTTTTTCGGTTCAAGGCTTATGAGCAACATAAGGGAGGAAAAGGGATATACTTACGGGATACACAGCTTTCTTGAGAACCATATCCGTGAAAGTGCGTGGGTAGTTAGCACCGAAGCAGGGAAAGACGTATGTGAGGCAGCCATTGATGAGATATATAAAGAAATGAAAATCCTGCGCGAAGAACTCATCGATGACGAAGAGCTGCTGCTGGTAAAAAATTATATGATGGGTATCAGCCTGGGCGATGTAGATGGTCCTTTCCATGTGATATCAAGATGGAAAGGTTTAATACTGAACGGCCTTGATGAAAATTATTTTTATGATTCGATGCACACCATAAAAACTATTTCTGCGGAAGAGTTAAGAGAGCTTTCCGGCAAGTATTTATTGCCTGAAGAATTTTTTGAGTTGGTTGTAATTTAGGTTAGCTTCATAAAAAATAAGTATGAGATTTATAGTCCGGCTTCTTATAACAGCTGCAGTTGCTTATGGATTGTCGATGATATTAACCCCGCATATTCAGATAGACTCTTACGGAACCGCTGTAATTTTTTCTCTGGTCCTGGCGTTTCTGAATGCAATATTGAAACCCATCCTCATAGTTCTCACATTACCGATCACTTTGGTTACGTTAGGAATTTTTCTGCTGGTAATAAATGTTTTGATGATTCTCCTGGCCGACGGTCTCGTGCCGGGGATCCACATTCATGGTTTTTTCTGGGCATTTATTTTCGGTTTGTTATTGTCTATCCTGTCTTCTGCCTTCAGCAATATTGAGAAAAAGCTGGCAGAATGAAATATATCTGCCACAAAAATGATTCGTAATCATACAGATTCTCCTTCTTTTTATTTACGGCTGAATACTTCAAATTTGCATCATGCAATTCCACAGAAACAACCTGTCCGAAGATACATTGATCGATCTTTATAAAAAGCTGCTTTTTCCAAGATTGATCGAAGAGAAGATGTTGCTTCTGCTGCGGCAGGGAAAAATTTCAAAATGGTTCAGTGGTATCGGGCAGGAAGCAATCTCTGTAGGTGTGACCTATGCATTGCGGCCTGATGAATGGATAATGCCTTTACATAGAAATCTCGGCGTGTTTACGGGGCGCAACATGCCTTTACATGAATTATTTCAGCAATGGCAGGGCGTTGAAGATGGTTATACCAAAGGCCGGGAGCGCAGCTTTCATTTTGGCAGCAGAGAACATTTTATATGTGGCATGATATCACATCTTGGGCCCCAGCTGGCCATTGCGGATGGAGTTTCGCTTGCGTATAAATTAAAAAAAGAACAAAAAATATCTCTGGCTTTCACCGGGGACGGCGGAACAAGTGAGGGGGATTTTCACGAAGCATTGAACGTAGCGGCTGTATGGGATTTACCGGTAATATTTATAATTGAAAATAATGGCTATGGGCTTAGCACCCCGGTAAGTGAACAATACCGGTGTAAAAATTTGGTGGATAAGGCCGCAGGCTATGGGATGGAAGGCGTGCAGATCGATGGTAATAATGTATTATCGGTTTATGAAACCGTGAAAGGCGTTCGTGAATACTGTATAAAAAATCAGAAGCCTTATTTAATTGAGTGCATCACTTTTAGAATGAGGGGCCATGAGGAGGCAAGCGGAGTTAAATATGTTCCTAAAGAAATGTTTGCACATTGGCTTGAAAAGGACCCTATAAAAAATTATGAGCTATTTCTTATTGAAGAAGGCCTTCTTGACCACCTGGCCGTTGCGGCGATACGAAATGAGATTAAGGAACACATCGAGGCTGAATTAAAAATTGCGCTGACATCCGCAGAAAGAACGCGCGGCAACGCTGCGGATAGGAAGAGGAGAACTGAAAGAGAGCGGGATGATGTTTTTGCAAAGCCCGAACCTGGCACCATATCCTCAGGAGAAAAGATCCGGTCTGCCGCTCCGGCCGGTAGAACGGGCCGGTTTATCGATGCGATAAAAGAAGGACTTCATCAATCGTTGGTTCAGCATCACAACCTGGTTGTAATGGGACAGGATATTGCAGAGTACGGGGGCGCATTTAAGATAACCGAAGGTTTTGTAGATGAATTCGGCAAAGAGAGGATTCGTAACACACCGTTATGTGAAAGTGCGATTGTCGGGGCTGCGTTGGGTTTGAGCCTGGAAGGCTTCAAAAGTGTTATGGAAATGCAGTTCGCGGATTTTGTGACTGTTGGTTTTAACCAGATCATTAACAGCCTGGCTAAAATTCATTACCGGTGGGGACAAAATGCTGATGTTGTTATACGAATGCCTACGGGTGCCGGCGTCGGCGCGGGCCCCTTTCACAGCCAGAGTAATGAAGCCTGGTTTGTTCATACACCCGGTTTAAAGGTGGTATATCCTTCTACTTCCCACGATGCAAAGGGATTATTGATCGCGGCTATTAATGACCCCAACCCGGTCATGTACTTCGAACACAAAGCTTTATACAGGAGCATAACAGGGCCATTGCCGGAATCATATTATGAAGTTGAGATCGGGAAGGCACGACAAGTGCGCACAGGCCACGACGTTAGTATAATTACTTACGGGATGGGCGTTATCTGGGCAATGGAATACGCTGATGCCCATCCTGAAATTTCAATGGATATTTTAGACCTGAGAACGTTGCTGCCGCTGGATTACAAGTCAATAAGAACTTCTGTCAATAATACCGGGAAGGTGCTGGTTTTACATGAAGATACGCTTACCGGCGGAATAGGAGGAGAAGTTGCCGCATGGATCGCACAAAATTGTTTTGAATTTTTAGATGCACCCATCATACGCTGCGCATCACTTGATACTCCGGTACCCTTTAATATTGAACTGGAAAAAAATTTCCTGGCAAAATCGAGGCTTGGTGAAATGATACAGAAATTAATAAATTACTGATGCCTGTTTATTGCGGATAAAAAAGGGGCACAATTAAAGTCCCTGAAGTTTCTAATTTGTAATTACAATAATGCCATTTAATTTTTATCCTCAGCAGGTATAAATTTCATTGATATTGAATTTACACAATGTCTTGTATTTTTCGCAGTAAACCGCTCGCCTGTAAAAACATGGCCGAGGTGGGCGTTACAATTCGCACATACAATTTCTGTCCTGCTTCCATCTGCATCGGGAATACGTTTTACGGCTCCCGGTATCTCATCGTCAAAACTTGGCCACCCGCAATGCGAATCGAATTTATCTTTTGATTCGTATAACGGTGCGTTACATCTTCTGCATACATAAGTGCCGGCCCGTTTGTTATTGTTATATTCCCCGGTGAATGGTCGTTCCGTTCCCTTGTGCACTATTACCCTTTCTTCCTCGGGAGTAAGTTTATTAAATTCCATGATAGTATTCTTTTTTTGATATTGATCTGCAAATTTAAGTAAACACTTCCTTTGTTCAACTCATGCGACTGACCGCTTCGGCAATAAACTTACTGCTTTGCTGAAACGGGACATTAAGATCCAGTGAAAACCATTTACATAAAACCGCCGGTTTTTTTGCAGCCGGAATTTTAATTTAGCAGATATAATTATCATTTGCAGCACATCGAGTTTTTTCATATTGATCATTTTGAAAATAATTATCACAGGGTACAGCCTCCGGAATACCTCAGGCATTTCATTGACTTTTTTTGGGAGACCAAATTCGATTTACTCCTCCGGCAAAATACACGTGGCTTTTCAGATGCACTATTTCCCAACATAGGCTATACTTATCTTATTAACCTGGGCACTCCCTTCATAATGCAGGTGGACGAGCAACGCTTTGAAATGAAAGGCGACGGATTTTTGCCAAGACATAAATCCATTGAATGTTTCCACCAGGCAGGTAACTGCTTATTTGGTATCAAATTCAAAGTTTCGCCGGTAATATTTGAAAAGAAAATAAATTTTTCGGAATACACGCGGTATATTTTTCCCCTGAGTTACCTGCTGGACCAGCACATCATTAATAAGGTAAAACAGGCTCCTGATTTTGATGCAAGGGTGCATATCCTGGTTTATTATTTTCAAAATATTGTTCAGAAATATTCAGGGTCCTGGAGACCGATACAAATTGTTACTGAGATACTGGAGCATTGTAATGCAACCAACAACTTCACGGTGCCCGTGCAAAGCTTTGCGCAACGATATAATATTTCCACGCGCACACTTCAGCGTTACTTTGAAAGAACCACCAGCATCAGCAGTAAGAAAGCTTTACAGATATTAAGGATAAGGAAGGCAACACAGCACCTGGCTACTTCGCCCCGGGATTTCCATTTTTCTTTATACGGCTACTATGATCACAGTCATTTTTATAAACACCTTAAGAACTTTTTGCAAAAGGAGACCATAAAAAATCTTCACCCTCATCTGAAATTACTGCGGGAACTTCACCGGTAAAAAGCTGACCTTATTGATCCGCCTTTCCGACGGCATTGCTGATACCGGCCTGTCACTACAACAAGTTTCGATTAAAGGTTACATTTTACTGTGCCCTTTGTCTTTCTTCTTCCGATCCCGTGGTTCTTTTCCTCGCGCCCTGTACGGTGGTTTTTCCAAACCTGTAGGTAAACGTAAGTGTACCGACACGGCTTTCGCGGAACGCATGCCATTTTTCAATGTATTTTCCCGGGTAGGTAATGACTGCCTTAGGTAAATTGGTCCAGAAAATATCAGTAACATTAAAACGTAGCGTGCCCTTGCTTTTCCAGACTGTTTTTTGAACCCCGGAAGAAAGTGCCCATTGAGGTTTGGCAACCATGTAGCCATCCCTTCCGCCGGAATTAAAGCTTGCATTTAATTCTGCAGTCCACCCTTTTTTAAAAGAAAAAGTATTATCTGTTTTAATATCCCCTGCAGGAGCGCCATTGTTAAGAATGCTTCCGCCCAAAATACCGCGGAAATGATTGTAATAAAGATTCGCATTATTAATCATAGACCACCATGAGGTAACCGTAACAGGCGCAGATACCGATAAGCCGAGATAATCGGATGCTGTAAGATTTACAGGTATCTCCACGGTAATATTTGAATCTGGTAAATGACTGTTAGGAAACACATCCTTAAATTTTGCTATTGCAATATTCTGGACATCTTTTGTGTGGCTGTAGCTCAATGCAAAATTGAGGTTCTTTATAGTGTAATTTATTTCATATGACCAGGTTAACTGTGGCAATAAAGCAGTATTGCCTGTATTATAAGTGCTCACATCTATCAAAAATAAAAAGGGATTTAGCAGGCTGTAATTTGGCCGGTCAATGCGACGGCTGAGGGAGAGTCCAACTGTTTGATCTTTTTTTATTTTATAATTGAAAAAGGCGCTCGGAAATAGCTGGAAATAGGAGGAATCAAAATGAATATCTCCCTTCACCTGGTAAGCTTTAAATTTAGTTGCCTCTGCTCTTAAACCAAACTGGAGGTTGAATTTTGGGTACTCTTTACTAAAATTAAGGTACCCGGCGTTATTCCATTCTTCATACAAAAAATGATTGGTCTTCGTGGTATCAATTTGCGGAGTGCCGCTGCTGGCATCAAAAAATTTTGCATCATTATCAGAAGCCACGTCGCTGGTTTTAAAACCTGCTTCCAGCTTTGCACCTTTTTTTAAAGGGTTTACATAATCTGCTTTTCCTGTTTTGAGCGTTAGCTTTCCGCGCTGGTTTCCCAGGAGAATATAATCAGGTTGCAGCGTTGTACCGTTCAATTTATAATATTGAGTAGCATTATTACTCAAAGCATTTGTATGATAAACACCGTAATCGATATCTGCCGTCAGCTCCCTGCCGCTGCTGTCAAAAGTGTGTTTGAAATTGATGTTGCCTATCGTATTGGTGTTGCCGTTGGTACCTGCCTGATGATTTTGAAAAGTATAGGAGGGCTGTTTTTGATTGTCTATTACCGTGGAGTTATTTGTATTCAGGTTCCGGTAATCAATAAAATTACTATTGACTACAAAGCCAACAATTGTTTTTTTACTGATGAAAAAATCCGCACCTAAGCGGGCAAGATGGAAATTCAATGGAAACGTTGTATAGTTATCTTTTTTATCTTCCCCGTCGAAGATGCCGTTGGTATAGAAATTCCTGTCCAGGATAAGATGGTTTAATCCTTTCCTGTAAGAATAGCTATAATTTCCAAACACATTCACTTTTTTATTGCGGTAATTAAAAGTGGCACCTGTATTTACTTTTGGATAAACACCCTGGCCATAGCCGGCTGTGAAAGTGCCGTTGGCGCCTAAACGCTGATCTTTTTTCATATGAATATCGATAATGCCGGAATTGCCTGCAGCATCGTACTTTGCCGATGGATTGGTAATTATATCAATACGGTCTATGGCATTGGAAGGAAGTCCCTTCAGGTAATTGGCAAGATCTGTCCCGGTCATAGGAGTAGGTTTACTGTCTATCATTATTATCACTCCCTGTTTTCCCCGCAAGCTAATCGCATCGTTTTGATCAACATTCACACCGGGAGAGCGTTCCAGCACATCCATAGCGGAACTGCCGGCGCCGATAATGCTGTTGTCTACATTTACTACTATGCGGTCTGAAAGCTTTTGTATGAAGGGTTTTTTGCCTTCTATCACTACTTCTTTCATTTCAGAAGATCGCTGGATTAACAAAACAGGTACCCGGGATGTTGGTTCACCCGGGGATACCTTAAACAGATCCGAAAACCGTGCAACATAATTTACCATAGTTGCTTTTATAAGATAGGACCCGAAAGCGACCTGCTCAAATTCGGCGATACCCCTGTTATCGGTAAGGGCAACCTTCACCAGCGACGAGTCTTTGCTTTTAATTAATTGAACTGTTACATTTTCCAGTGCATGCTGGTTTTCATTTTTTACGGTCACTGTAATGATTCCTGTATTGGTTGGTTGAGCAATAAGTGCAATAAAGGGAGAAAGCATAAAAAATAGCAGCAGCATCGTTTTCATATAAATGATTTGCTGCAAAATGAGAATAAACCAAATCATCTCAAATGGATAGATTACTAAAGACAAAAGTTAACCTATGAGTGGGGCGATCCTAAAAATTGCCTGTCGCAATTTTACATGAAGCTGATCAGGTATGGAAGTATTCCGCATTTAAAAGCGGGATTTCCAAATAGGGAAATTCGCCCGGCAGAGAATTACGGCTGAAGGGCTGGGGCTTTCCGGCCGGGATGGAAGCGTTAACCCAATCGCAGGAGGGCGCCGGAGCGAATAGCCCGTACTGCAGCGGAATAAGGACCGAACAGTGACGGCCCCAAACGTGCTGGTTACTTTATTAACCAACAATCATAACATTTGTCACACCGGCACTTTTAATTTCGTTTTTCATATGCAGGTGTCACGGGCACTTTATATCCCTTATTTTTTAAGAGAGATTTAATTTCTGCAACCGCCCTTTCCAGTTGCGGATCAATTCCTTTTGCCATAAGGCCGAGATCTTCATCGACAAGTATATCAGGATCCACTCCGTGACCCTCTTTGAACCACGTTCCATCTGGGTTAAACATCCTGAATGAAGGAACGGTAATATTTCCGCCATCTATAAGACCGGGCACGCCGGAGATTCCAATTAAGCCGCCCCATGTTCTGTTTCCAATTAATGGCCCGAGTCCTTTTTTGCGAAAGTAATCCGGAAAGGCATCACCACCCGAGCCGCTCCATCCGTTGATAAGCATAACCTTCGGACCAAAATTGGCGTAAGGTGGCCAGGGACTGCTTTCACCGTCGCGTATTGCCCAGTACGCAAGCGGGGTACGATTAAGCAGTTCAATAAACCTGTCCGGTATTTGTCCGCCACTGTTGAACCTTTCATCTATAATTAAGGCCTTTTTGTTCCATTGTGCATTGAACTGTCTTATTAATTCATTCTGGCCATCGATTCCTGTGCTCGGCACATAGATATAGCCGGCCTCACCGCGTGTTTCAGTATCCACGCGCCTGCGGTTGTCTTCTACCCATGCCAGGTAACGCAGTCTTGCCTCATCTTTCATGGTCTTTACTATGGCCGTTTTAGCTCCATTCCATGATGGCGAAGAGTTGAAGGTTAATTCAACGGTTTTGTCAGCAAGGTCCTGGAAAAGTGCATAAGGCTCCTGGGCGGTTGTTAACGGTACTCCATCCACTGCGAGTAAATAGCTGCCTTCATTTATATTTACACCCGGCATGTCCAGCGGCGACCGCGCTTCCGCATCCCAGGAGGCGCCTCGTATGATCTTTTTAATTTTATAAAAATTTCCTTCAGCTTCGAAATCTGCTCCAAGATACCCTACGGTTTCGCTGTTTTCCTTTTCAAGGTCTCCGCCCCCGTAATAGGTGTGGGATGAATTAAGTTCACCAATCATTTCTCCTATAATAAAATTAAGCTCCTCTCTTGTTGAAGCGCCGGTGAGCACGTTGCTGTAGCGTTGCTTTACCTGTTCCCAGTTAACGCCGTGCATATTGGGATCATAAAAATAATCGCGCTCCAGCCGCCATACATCTGTAAGAATTTGTTTCCATTCTTCCATAGGATTTACGAGCATCTGCATTTCGGAGGTATGAACCGGCTTTTCAAATTTCTGCGACTCGTCGGGCTTTATAACCGCCCAGTTATCTCCGCGCTGGACCAATAGCTTCAGCCTGTCGGCAGACATGCTATAATCATTCACATCATCAAGAATAGTTTTTTCTTCCTTCTTTTCAATATCATAGATTTTCAGGGAAGCTTTACCGTCAGGCTCATCGCGGGGAGGGAACCTGAGATATAGAATTTTATTTTTTACAGAACCAAGTTTTCCATAATTGCCGGCATGTACCGGCAGAATTTCAACCCTCGATTCAATTCCATCAAAGTCGATATTGACCGGCTCGACTTTTACGCGGATCTTCTGAACCGTATCAACAGAGGATTTAAACTTGTGCTTTACTTCAATAACTTTTGTCACCGGCTCTGAGGGGAGCATCTTAACGGTATCGTTTTTTGGAAATAAAATCGAGCGCGTGCTTTTTTGTAAGGTGAGCACAGCTACCTGCGTAGAGTTTGCATAGATAAACGAATTATCTATATCGCTGTAATAAGGTGAAAATGCCTGGTTCGTGAGCAGGTAAATATATTTTCCTTCGCTGTCAAAAACAGGATCAGTGGAATTATAAAAACCACTGGTAACCTGTTTGAGGTATTTGTTTTTAAAATCAAAGATAAACACGGCGCTGTGATCATTTTCGAGATCACGGCTGAAAGTGAGCCACCGCCCGTCGGGCGACCAGCTGCAGGAAAAATTTTCCAATGCAAAATGAAAATAATTTAATGCCCTGTCGACTGCTATCGTCTTATCAGTTTCAAGGTCATATACCTGTATCTTCATTGCCTTGTCAATGAATGCCAGTTTTTTACTGTCGGGCGACCAGAATAAATTATACCTGAAGCCCGGGCCGTAACTGGTAAGCTTACGTGGCTTACCGGAACCATATGGAGTTATCCATAGCTCATATTCTCCGGAACGATCGCTCCAGTAAGCAATATTTTTTCCATCAGGCGACCAGGCAGGATACCGCTCGGCTGCGCCCGAAGACATGGTAAGATTTTTTACAAAGCCATTTTCAGCAGGTAATGAAAATACATCTCCGCGTGCTTCCATGACAACCCGGTTTCCGTCGGGACTCAGGCCTGAATGTTGAATATATTTATCAGCTTTTTCAATTTTAGGTTTTAATACCGCTTTATCACTTACCAATGAAATCTTTACCTGGTTTATTTGTTTTGTCGAAAATCTATAGAGGTACAGATTTCCCCCGGCTTCAAAAACGATTTCCTCGGGGCCTGCAGAAGGAAAATGGATATCATAGTCTTTGAAATTAGTAAGTTGTTCTACATTTTTTGTATTGATGTTGTAGCTCCATAAATTCATTCTCACTTCAGGACCGCGGTCCGAAAGGAAATAGATCTCATCATTATGCCACATGGGAAATTCATTGCCTTCTTCCGTATTTAAGCTGGTGATATTTTCCGAGGTATTATCTGCCAGGTTGAAAATATGGATATCGGCCTTCCATCCACCGCGGTATCTTTTCCAGTTGCGGAAGGCCTGCGAGCGGAACGTAACGGCCATCTTTTTTCCATCCGGGGAATAAGACCCAAATTCCGCATAGGCAAGTGGCAGTTTTACAGAAGGCCCGCCTGTTGGAGCTATCGTATACATCTGGCTGAAGCGGTTCCGGCCGCTTTCTCTTGATGAAGCAAATAAAACGCGCTTTCCGTCCGGCTGCCATCCTACAACACGGTCGGTATACCCGTGGGAGGTAAGTCGCAGTGGAATTCCTCCTGAGACCGGTATAACGTATACGTCTTTATTACCATCGTAATTGCCGGTGAAAGCAATGCTCCTGCCATCAGGTGAAAAGCGGGGGAAACTTTCAACCCCAAGGGGAGAGCTCAGTTTAACGGCTTCGCCGCCTTCCTTTGGCATAACCCAAAGGTCATTGGCGTATGTAAAAACAATCTGTGTTTTTGAAACATCGGGGTACCGGTAAAGGCCTGCATCTGTCTGGGCCAGGAGGGGTATTGCAAATAGATTACAGGCTAAATACAAAGCGAGGTTTTTCATGGAACTGGTTTTGAAAATTTAAAAAAATAACGGAGATTTCTTTTGCAATGAAGCAGTTGTTTAAAAATAAAAAGTAAAATACCAATTATTTTTTAACGGAAAAATTTAATGTGTGGAATGGTAAACAGGGGGATTTATAAAGCACACGATTATTTTAAAAGGTGCCATTTAAACCGAATGCCATTTTAATTCCACGGTGCCACGGTAATTACAATGAGTACCGGATTAACAGCAGGAAAAGAAGTGTAAGACAATAGAATTATAGATACATTGCTGTTCGTCTCTTATTCCTCACCTTCAAATCTTGCGAGTTCGCCCTCATCCAGATCATCGCCCGGCTCCGGCTCTGTAGAAAGTTCGGGGTCCTGTTCGATATCTTTTTCTGCTTCTTTATGTGCAGTTGAGATAATTTCATTTTCCTTTTCCTGGTCGTTTTTATTTCCGGATGATTTCCTGCCTGTGTTTTGCATACAATAGTTTTAATTTTTATAGGCTAAATATTATGCCAGCTTTTCTTTTAATCACTTCCCTTTTCTCCTGCAAACCAGTGTTCTTTGTTTTTAAACAGCACATTAAAAGTGGTGAAAGATCCATATATGCGCGTTATATATTGCTGCAGATTTACTTTTTCCTCGTCAGTGAGTTTTTTATGGCTGTTGATGTTTTGCTCCAGTACCCGCAACCTGTCGCGCGCCATTACGATTTTATGAAAGAAAACATCGATAGGAATTTCCTTGGGCTTCAATACAGTGTCTTTAGGCTGCAACAAAATTTTTCCGCCGATCCATTTTTCACCCAGCTTCACCACCTCACTAACGTCGCCCCATAGCCGCAATATTTTAAGCAGGGATTTCTCTACCTGCGAGCCGGTTTCAATCTCTTCGGTTACATTTTCCGGCTGGATATCGTCAAGCTCATTGTCGGTTTTATCTACTTCAATAATTCCCTTGTGTATGAAAGAGATAAGATATGTGGCATAACGGATGCCAACGATAACACCGGGACCATACCGGGTGTGCTGCAGCCTTGTACCTATTCCCAAAAGTGTTTGATCCATGAAGTAAATATTTTAGGGCAAAGGAATGAAAAACTTTTGAAGGTACATTTTGATCCCATGATTACGTCAATATAGTTGTACGATATAGCTATTCGACACCGGCGATGATTTTAAAGAAAAGATTTGCCGACTTATATCCGTCTAACCCCGGGTCATAACCCCAACCGGAATTTTTTTTTCGGAAAAGATTCTCTATGATTGCATAAGTATTCTTTATTAAATTTTTCTGCGAATGAGTATATCTAAAGAAGTTACACTGCGATCTGGTCACAGGATTGAATCGATAGATATATTGCGCGGCATTGTTATGGTGATCATGGCGCTTGATCATGTAAGGGATTTTTTTCATCATGATGCAATGATTGGGAATGATCCGCTGGATTTAAATACTACATGGCCGTTTTTATTTTTCACAAGATGGATCACGCATTATTGCGCACCCGTATTTGTTTTCCTTTCAGGAACTTCTGTCTTTTTATATTCTCAAAGAGGCCGCACAAAAAAACAGGTGGCCTTTTTTTTGTTCACCAGAGGCCTGTGGCTTATGCTGGTGGAAATTTTCATTATTAATATTTTGTGGGAATTTGATTTCGGATCGTTTTTATTCCTGCAGGTTATATGGGCCATCGGGCTTTCGATGGTTATATTATCAGTGTTGCAATTTCTGCCCTATAAGGTTTTATTGGTAACCGGGCTGGCAATTGTGTTATGCCATAATTTGTTAGACGGTATAAGGGTGGATCATCCCGCAATTGCTTCACTTGGCTGGTCTGTTTTTCATGTATTACGTTTCTACCAGGTAACCCCTCATTTTGCGTTATTGATCGCTTATCCTTTTTTTCCGTGGCTGGGCTTAATGATGTTGGGCTATTGCATGGGAAAATTGTATACCAGGGAGACAACATCTGCGCAGAGAAAGAAGTTTTTACTTATTGCGGGCATTGTTGCGGTGGCCCTTTTTATTATTGTAAGGTTCATAAATGTTTATGGAGACCTGCGCCCGTGGACACCGCAAAAAACCGCTCTCCTGACCTTCTTTGATTTTATCAAAACGACAAAGTACCCGCCCTCATTATTGTTTATACTAATGACAATAGGGCCCGCGCTTATAGTACTTGCGTTTACTGAAAATGTTTCCAATTGGTTTACCAGGTTTATGATAGTGTATGGTAAAGTCCCTTTTTTTTATTACATACTCCATGTTTTCCTGATTCATTTAATTGCCCTGATCTTTGCCCTTGTGTCAGGGCGCGGAACGGGGAACGTTAATTTCATGGGACCCCAGCCGAATGGTGGCTACCCTCTTTGGGTAGTATACATTGTATGGGCAAGCGTAATTATTATTTTATACCTTCCATGTAAATGGTACAGCAGGTATAAAGCCAGTCATCCCGAAAATAAATGGCTCAGCTATTTGTAACATCCGTTCGGGAATTTTTTATGATACCATGATCCCGGGTTTCGTTTTTCTTCAAATAGTTGAAAGCATGGTTCATTTTTTCACGGTCAAATTCTTTTTCATTATTAGCAAGAAATATTGTTGCAACCCCGTTTCCGATGAAATTAGTGATGGCTCTTGCTTCACTCATAAACCTGTCAACACCCAGTAATAGCGCAAGGCCTTCTACGGGAATCGCTTTTACAGCAGTTAAGGTAGACGCCAGCACGACAAACCCGCTTCCTGTAACCCCCGCGGCACCCTTTGAGGTTATAAAAAGGATACCGATTATAGTAACATCCTGGCTAATGCTTAAATGCACGTTATATACCTGTGCCAAAAAAAGCGTGGCCATAGAAAGGTAAATCGTTGTGCCATCCAGGTTGAAGGAATAGCCCGCAGGAACTACCAGACCTACCACTGATTTCGAACAGCCCATTTTTTCCAGTTTTTCCATCAGTGAAGGTAATCCCGCTTCCGAAGAAGAAGTACCGAAAACGATCAGCAGCTCTTCTTTTATATATCGTAAGAAATACCACAGGCTTATTTTATAATACTGAAGGATAAATCGCAGCACTATAAAAATAAATAATGCCATTGTAATGTAAATGGTAAGCATAAGCTTACCAAGCGGAAGCAAAGTATGCAATCCATATTTTCCTATCGTATATGCCATACCTCCAAAAGCGCCGATGGGTGCGAGGAACATTACAAAATGTAATGCCTTGAAAACATATTTCGAAACAATTGATAAAAAAGTAATTATTTTTTGCCTGCCTTCATATTTACTTAACGCTATTCCCAGCGCAATGGCTACTATTAATACCTGGATGGTTATGTTATCTTTCAAAAACTCCCACCAGCTGAAGCTTTGGGCTTTTTTCATATATTGCGTAATATCTCCGCCCTGTATGTTGCCTGTCACCACACCGCTTCCCGGTTTAATAATGTGTACAACTATTACCCCGATTATCAAAGCGAACGTGGTAACGATCTCAAAATAGATGATTGCTTTACCACCTACCTTTCCCGCCGTCTTTAAATTGGTCATACCACTTATGCCCAAGGTAATGGTTAAAAAAATTATAGGGTATATAAAAAGGGTTACCAGCTTAATAAAGCCCTTTCCCAACTGTTCCATCCTTATTGCATTCACAGGTGAAATATATCCAAGGACAGCACCGGCTATTATTGCTGTCAGCACCCAGAAAGTAAGATTTGTAAATAATTTTTTCATTATAAAGAATAAATCGCTTGTTTGTGTCGCTCAGCAGCCAGGAGCCGGACAGTTTACTGCACCCAATCCCCCCGGGCCGGGTATAACAATGTAGTCAATTTTAGCTCTACAATAATCATATGTATCGTGACTGAATTTATGAGTTTGCTTTATAGTATTATTTCGGGACAGTGTACCGGAATTTCTATGATTGAATATAATTGGCTTTGTCAATTACAGGAGGTTTATTTGACATGGATAATTTTTTGTTCCTGCAATACATATTTAATTCATTATTCTCCCGGATGATAGTTCCTTTCCACATGTTTCAACACATCTTCTTTATAAAATAACACATCTTTAAACTGGCCCTTTGTATACATCTCAGCCTGGTCGGTAAAATGTTTCGATTGAGGATTACCGCTCTCACCGCCTGCCAGTAATGATTTTGCTTTTATTTTTTCCCCGAATTCCACGGCGCATATAAAACTGTTGCCACCTACCCCATACCTTTTCTGCGTACCAGGGTAGTAACTGCTGACATAAGAAGGCAGCATTCCCCATGTAGAAGAAGCAAAACCAACAGGGATGCTTGGTTGTTCATCGCTATACAGCTGGTCAATATCTCCAGAGATCCGCTGGAAACGGTTGATGGTTCCCCACGGTATTTTCCAGTCGCCAAATTTATTTTTCAATTCCTTTACCACAACCAGCAGAGGCTCTATAAGATCTTTCGGGGAAGCAGTGGCTGCGAAATGCCTGGTTCTTGTTACCTGGTCAATATATTGATAGTCCTCTTCGTCATTGCCTCGTATCATTTTGGCTAATATTCTTTGTCCCCATTCAATGGCCAGCGTGGTGGCAATTGAATTTTCCCCGCACCGGAAATCCCATCTTTTTAATACGGCAACCGGTTCTGTTAATTGCGGGTACACTGAATCGTTAGTGGTAATATTCTTTTCGAATGCCTGTACCAGTGCGGGAACGAGCACTTCAAATGCAGTGAGGTAACTATCATAACCTGCTGCAATCACTTTATCAATCGTATACATTTTTTCCCTGCCCAATACGCGAACCGCATTAATGCCGCGAAAATTTTCACCGTCGGGGGCCATGTAGGCAGGATAATTTTCTTTTTTCGGGCTATATACTCCTGCGGCGGTAAAAGGCGTGGAGTTGCAATTCTGGATCCAGCCGTTTGGCGGATTATAAATATGGATACTTTCATTTACCGTATGCAGTCCTTTCCACTCCGTTGCCGGGATACTTCCATCAACCGGTTTGGCCCAGTTAAATTTTATATCTCTTACAGGAATAAAATTTCCATGCCAATAAGCAATATTACCTTCTGCGTCTGCGTATACAGTGTTATTGGAAGTGTTGGCGCGAATGTCCATTACCTTCCTGTACTCAGCAAAGCTTCGCGCCCTGGTTCTTTCCCAGCTTTGTATCAATCCATCCATAGAGCGGTTATTGGATCGTACACTTATCCACCTGCCATTACGGTTTGCCATTACGGGCCCGTGACGCGTAAAAAAAGCGGTTATGGTTTTGGATCGGAATGTAGTTCCACTCAGGTAATGAAGCAGGATTTTTTTTTCTATTACCGGCCTTTGCAGGTTGTTATACAGGTATACCCAGGTATTATTTTTATTTGAAACTTTTTCGGCATAAAGGTCCGCCACATCCACAGCGCTTGAAGTATGCATCCATCCGCAGTGTTCATTAAATCCCTGGTAAACAAAAAACTGTCCCCAGGTTACAGCGCCATATGCATTTAAGCCCTCTTCACTTATCATGTGTACTTCGGGGCGAAAATAAAATGTTACATGAGGGTTAATGTATAAAATTGAATGGTGAGATGCAGTAATGGAAGGAGAAAAGGCAAAACCGTTAGAACCCGCCGATATTTCTTCTGCACTTTTTTCTGTATTGGTGGCACCCGCAATGTTGCCTGTATAGAAGTTTTTTAATTCACTTTCTGTAATGTCGCCAATGTTAATCGCGCCTATGCTGCCGTCGGTCCATAATAACGGGTACCAGGGCTTAAAACGATATAGCAAAACAGGTTTAATACCTGGATTTTTATAGAGATAATAATTTATTCCGTCTGCAAAAGCATCTAATAACCTATGCAACCATGGGGGACTTTTCCTGTAATCCGAAACTGCCGCGGCAGAATCAATGATCATCCTGATAAGCAGATCGGCATATAATGATGATTCGCCCTTTACTTCCGCCAGCCTGCCCAGCTTTTCAATGTAATTCATCTCAACCCTGCCGAAATCATCTTCACACTGGGCATACAACAAACCAAACACGGCATCTGCATCACTTTTTCCATAAACATGAGGAATGCCCCAGTTATCGCGGATAATGGTTACCCGTTTGGCTTCTTTTTCCCACCGGTTTATTTCCTCTTTTGAAAACTGTGCAAACAGCTGCAAAGGAAGCAGCAGCAGATAAAACATTCTTTTCATTGACGATGTTGTCTTTTACGTTCACGTAGTTCCAGCCTTTTCATATTCAGTCGGAGCGCTATAAATCCTGTAAGGTGCAGTTAATCTGTGATCTGAAGCACCAGGCTGCACATACAGGCCCGCTCAAAAAAATACTCATTGAACAAGAAGTTGCTTTAAATTTTTAGAAACGATAGCATATCTTTTATGCTGGTTATACAAAGAAATTAGTGCGGTGTATTTGCCGTAAACACCCTTATGAAATTGCCGCCCATAATTTTAAAAATATCCTTTTTGCTGTAGCCGCGATCCATCAGCGCTTTCGTTATAAGCGGGTATTTTGTTACATCGGTTAATTGCTGAGGAGTAAACGGAATGCCGTCAAAATCGCCGCCCAGGCCAACATAATCAACACCGGCAAGTTTTACAATGTAATCTAAATGATCAAGCAAAAAATGAAAAGGCGCCTGTAATGCAGCAACTTCGGCGGAGTATTTATCATAAATAAGATCCTCTGCAAAAGACTCATCCCGGCCGGAAGCCATAATTGAATCTTTCTCTGCCTTATGTTTTTTCAGAAAAGCATCCTGCCGGCGCGCCACCGTGCTGTCAAGAAAGCGCGGGTAAAAATTCAACTGGATCACGCCGCCGTTTTTTGCCACGGCTTTTATCTGGTCGTCTTTCAGATTCCTGTACACCGGGCAAAGCGCGTAGGCGTTACTGTGAGAAACCAGCACTGGTTTCTTGGTTGTCGCGATCACGTCCCAAAAGGTTTGTTCGCCTGTATGACTCAGGTCAACCATCATTCCCAGGGAATTCATTTTCTTTACAACCTGCTTGCCGAAATCGGTAAGCCCCTTGTGTGGCAGATGCTGCAATGTATCGCTTTCATTTTGTGCGGATGTTGCCCAGGAGGTATTATTGTTATGGGTTAAAGTCATATAACGGACGCCCCGTTTATATAAACTATCCAGCTTACTAATATCATCTTCGATCATGTGGCCTCCTTCAACGCCCAACATCGCACCGAGCTTGTGCCGCGTAACAGCTCTTTGTAATTGTGAAGGGGTTGTAACCAGCACCATCCTGGCAGGATTGCGGTGTATCCATGCGTACAAAGAATCAATTTCGCGGTTGGCAAATTTGTAGGGGCTAGGCTGAAGGCTGTCACAAAATATGGAGAACACCTGTATGTCCAGGCCACCTTGTAGCATCCGGTTGAGATCACTGTGGGTTTTACCGGTAAGGTCGGTATCGAACTGGTAGCCTTTTTCAATGGTAACGCTGATAATATCATTATGGGTATCACAAACGATAGCCTCCTTATGAACTTTTTTGTAGTCCTGCGTTTTGCCGGCAACGAGGATCATCATTGCAAAAATAAACGCATGGAATTTTTTCATAACGGGCTTAAATAACAATATGTAGTGCATGGCCCGAAATTTTTTAACTCCATTTTCAAAATTGTAAAAAGTAAAAAATCAGGGTGCATCGTTGACAAAGAAATTTCCGGAATTCGCAGGTCAAGTTAGAAAAAATCCTGAATAAGGATGCGATATTTTACGGAGAAGTATTTACTGAATACCTTCTTCTTTTTTAAAAGCATAAGAGGTATTCAAAAGGTACTCATAAAACTCGGTCAATGTGCAGGAGACGATAAATGAATAGGATGGCCTGTATATCTTTTTATATTTGGCGAGGGTATCACCGCCAAGGCCTGTAATTCTGTGTATTAGTTTGGAGTTAAAGCGATAATCCACATAACGGTCCTGTTCATCTTCAACCAATCTTCTTTGGAATGCAAGGTTTTGCTTGTTTTTTCTGAAATGAAACATATTAACGAGCGCATCAATATCAAGTCCGGGAGGCTCGCCCGGAGTAGAAGTGGAACGTAGTGCTGGCTTTTCCAGGTTGAAAATTTTTGAGTATTCGATTCTGTTTTCGACAGAGTCACGATGATAAGAGTCAGCAAATACAGTAATTCCCTGCAGCAATTTATACCGGGCATTTACTCTTATCCGTAATGAAATGTCAAAGGATGTGTAATTTCCAATAGTTCTTACGGGAAATTTAACCGTTGATTTTCCCCCGTAAAAAAAACTAAGTGAATCATTTTCCGAAACGTTGATATGATAGGCACCCAGCGAATCGGTAGTGGTAAGAGTTCCCGAGGTGCTGGCGACATTAACACCGGGTACTACATACAGTTTGCTGGAATCATATACAGTCCCCGATACCGTGATCTGGCCGGCAGCCGTTGTGACATGCAATACCTGTATTAAAAAAAATGGGAGTGAAAATTGTAGCAGCTTTCTTTTCAAAATTTGTATAATGAGTAATATTACATCTTTGAGCTTTCCAAAACGCAGCGTTCTTTTTTTTTAACGCTGATTTTGGAAAATCGACAGGTTCGTAATGATCATTAACAGGAATGTTTAAAGGATCATATCTTATCCAACAATTTTTCAATTTGTTCCGGATAATAAGTGTGCTCAAGTTCATGCACCTTTTTAGCAAGGCTTTCTACTGTTTCATTTTCATTAACAGGACATGTCTTTTGAAAAATTATTTCCCCGTGATCATATTTGTCATCCACATAATGAATGGTTATTCCGCTTTGTTTTTCTTTTGCCTCAATAACAGCCGCATGTACCGCATTTCCATACATGCCCTTTCCCCCATAGGAGGGCAACAGCGCCGGATGTATATTGATAATTTTCCCATGGTAGGCATCAATCAATACAGGAGGAAGCTTCCATAAAAATCCTGCAAGTATGATAAAATCTATACGGCGGCTCTTCAATTCTTCAACATAGCCCGAATCAGTAAACGATTTTTTTTCAACCATCAAAACAGGGATACTTTCATTTGCGGCAACTAATAATACTCCGGCACCAGGATTATTACATACGATTATGTCAATCGTTGCCCGGGTTGAATTCTTAAAATGCCGGATTATTTTTTGGGCATTACTGCCTGTCCCGGAAGCAAATATTGCCAAATGTTTTTTTTCCTGAGTCATCCTGCTGGTCCTGTTTGGTTTTACTGCCGGTTACCGGCAATTAGCTTTAATCATTCATTAATGGAATCTCAGCATCTTATCTGTTTCACCATAACGATATCCAGGCAATACCTGCCAGTGAAATGGTTACCGATAAATCAAAGATCAGAACTTTAATTGATGCGGTGAGCCCCATCGCCGGTTTATCGGCATCAGTCATTCAGATTATTTCAAGCCATCATTGGACCTGTAATGAAAAGATGCATCGATCGAAGTAAATCTTTTTATCCCTGAATTGTTTAACCGGTAGCCTATTTTCAAAGATGCATTTTTGCTTGTAAAATTCTTTATATATTTTCAAAATCCTGATTACTTTATTTTATAAACATGAAGGAATGTATTAAAAGCGTATCACGAAAAAAGCCCTGAAACGCAGGCGGGACAAGGGTAAAAAAAAATTAAAAATGTTAACACTTTGTCAACATACTGCCTTATTTTTGTCGTATCAAGAAATTTTTCCATTATCATCAAGACACGTAGTAAGTGTATGAATAAACTCACCAGGCTATTTAGAGGGACGATTGCGTTGCTTCTTTTTTTTGCTTTAATCTCCCCTGAATTTTTGTTTGCAGCAGATGGTGAAAGCTTATTTAAAGCCAATTGCGCAAGCTGTCACAAACCACTTGTTCCGTATGTAGGTCCTGCATTGAAAGGCGCAAGAGAAAGGGAACCTTCAAAAGATTGGGTATATAAATGGGTGCCCAATACTACCGCGATGGTTCTTTCTGATCCTTACGCCATGAAGCTAAGGTCAGAATTCGGCAACGTGGTGATGACTTCATTTGATTTGAAGAAAGATGAGATTGATGCCATACTTAACTGGGCAGATAAATACGTAGAACCCGGTCCCGGCCCCGAAGGTCCGGCGGCACAGGGCGCCGGCGAATCGGATAATACGATACTCTACGGGTTATTAACTTTAATTTTAGCGATTATAGGATTGACCCTTTTGCAGGTTAACAGTAACCTTAAAAAACTAACCGACGAAAAAGAAGGTATAAGATCTCCCGCACCTGTTCCATTCTATCGCAATAAAGCTTATCTGGTACTTGCAGTGATTGTTCTGTTTTTATTCGGAGGATATTTTTTGGTGGAGGGAGCAATGGGTTTAGGCCGCCAGCAAGGCTATCAACCTGAGCAACCTATTTATTATTCCCATAAGGTACATGCTGGTGACAACCAGATAAGCTGCCTCTATTGCCATACCGGCGCACAGGATAGTAAGCATGCGAATATTCCGTCAGTGAATGTTTGCATGAATTGTCATATGGCAGTAAAAGATTATGGAGGAAAGCCCCTTACGCGCGACGATGGATCTTCGGTTAATCCCAATGCAGAGATTCAAAAGTTATATCAATATGCCGGTTGGAATCCCAACAGCAAAACCTATGATAAACCCGGTCAGCCTATTGAATGGATAAAAATCCACAACCTTCCCGACCTGGTTTATTTTAACCACTCCCAGCACGTAAAAGTTGGCCGCATTCAATGCCAGACATGCCACGGCGAAATTCAGAAAATGAACCAGGTGAAACAATTCGCCGACTTAAGTATGGGATGGTGCGTCAATTGCCATCGTACAACAAACGTTCAGTTTAATGATGACCAGGGGCATGGCAATAAGTTCTATAGCATTTATGAAAAGTTCCATGAGGATATAAAAAACCATAAATACGATAGTGTTACCGTTGATAAAATTGGCGGAACAGAATGCCAGAAGTGTCATTATTAATTAACTTATTAGCACGTTATTGAATTATACAATATGATCATTACAATATGAGTAAAAAATATTGGCAAAATTTTGAGGAGTTACATCAAAGCAAGGCTGAACAGGGTGCATTGAAAAATGAATTCAAAGAAGAACTTCCATTTGAAGACCTGGCCGATGAAAATATTTTCAATGCAAAAACACCGCGCAGGGATTTTCTGAAATATATGGGATTCAGTACTGCCGCAGCTGCGCTCGCAGCAAGCTGTGAAATGCCGGTTCGCAAAAGCATTCCTTATTTGCACAAGCCGGATGATGTGGTTGCGGGAGTTCCGAATTATTATGCATCCACTTATATAAACGACGGAGATGCCGTACCTGTTGTTGTGAAACAGAGGGAAGGCAGGCCCATTAAAATAGAAGGTAATGATCTTTCATCGCTTACCAGCGGAGCGACGAGCGCTCAATGCCAATCTTCCGTTTTAGATCTCTACGATACCACCCGTCTTCGTTACCCGCAGGCTAATGGAAAAGAAGCAACCTTTGAAGTAATTGATAAAATGATAGCAAGCGAGATGGCTGCAAATGCGGGCAAGCCAGTTGTACTATTAACGTCCTCTATTACTTCCGCTACAACCCGGCAAATTATCTCTGAATTTCTGGCAAAATATCCCGGCAGCCGGCATGTGCAATATGATGCTGTTTCTTACAGCGGACTAATAATGGCCAACCAGGCGTCTTATGGCAGAAGAGAAATACCCGCCTATCATTTTGAAAATGCAAAAGTGATTGTAAGCCTTGGGGCAGATTTTCTGGGAACCTGGTTAAGCCCTGTTGTTTTTGCGAGTCAATATGCAAAAAACAGGAGAATACAGGCTGATAAACCAGCAATGAGCAGGCATTTTCAGTTTGAAGGCCGTTATAGTATGACCGGTGCTAATGCTGATGACCGATATGTGCATAAGCCTTCAGAAACCGGGGCGGTAGCACTTGCTTTATTAAGTGCTTTGAGTGGGAGCCCTTCGTCTTCATCGAATCTTACCGGTAAGGTAGCCGAAGGAATTAAAAAAGCTGCCGCGGCACTTTCTGAAAATAAAGGCGAGGGGCTTGTTGTTTGCGGAAGTAATGATCCAAATATTCAAATAATAGTAAATGCAATTAATGAAGCAATAGGAGCGGTAGGTAAAACTATTGACTGGAGTACACCGGTTAATTACCGGCAGGGACTAGATACAGAAATGGCCACGCTTACCGACGATATGAATGCGGGAAAAGTTGGGGCATTACTGGTATATGGTGCCAATCCTGCTTATAGTTTTTTCGCGGCAGATAAATTTGTTTCCGGAGTAAAAAAATGCCCTCTTACGATTTCATTCAGTGAAAAAATGGATGAGACAACTGAGTTATGCAAATACATAATTCCATCTCACCACTGGCTCGAGTGCTGGGGTGATGCAGAGCCGCAGACGGGATACTTTAGCGTGATCCAGCCCCTTATTCATCCATTGTTTAAAACACGTCAGTTTGAAACTTCTCTTTTGAAGCTTACCGGTAATGCAAATGAATATGAAGCCTATTTCAGGAATTACTGGATAACAAAGCTCGGACTTGAGAATTTTGAGAAGTTCCTGCAGGACGGAGTCCTTGAACATGTATCGGTAACTACAAAAAATCCTGTTCCTACAGACAGTATTCCCACTAAAAAATCGAAAGCTGTACCGGTACCTGCACCTGCAACGCCTTCCTCAAAGGGCACAACGACTTTCAGCGGAAATATTGCAGATGCAACCACAAAGATTAATGGTATAAAAGGCGGAGATATTGAAATGGTGCTGTACGAAAAAGTATCGCTGGGAACCGGTAACCGTGCTAATAACGCCTGGCTGCAGGAAGTGAGCGATCCCATTTCAAAAGCCACATGGGACAATTATGCCATGATATCACCGCAAATGGGAAAATCGTTGTTTGACATCGATGTGTTTAACAAACGGGATGCTGATAAATATGAAGTACACGTTCAAAAGCCGGTTATTAAAATTACCGCCAATGGTAAAACCATAGAGATTCCTGCGCTCATCATCCCCGGCATGCACCCTAATGTTATAGCGGTGGCCGTAGGGTATGGAAGGCAAAGTAACAATAAAGACAAAACAGCGGAATTTATAGGGCCTGCTGCAAATGGAGTAGGCGTAAATGTATATCCCCTTGCCATTTTTAACGGAACAACGGTTACTTATTCTGCACCTGCAACGATTGAAAAAACAGGGAGCACATTTCCTATCGCCCAGACGCAGGTGCATAACATTACTGAAGGCCGGCCTGTGGTTAGGGAAACAACCCTTGCGCGGTTTATATCTGACCCCGGTGAGGCCAATAAGGAAGCAGAAGAGGAGATAAGCAAGTATGGGAAAAATTTTGTAAGAGATGCCACTTTATACCCTTTCTATGATAAGCCAGGTATTAAATGGGGAATGAGCATTGACCTTAATACCTGTATTGGCTGTTCTGCGTGCACAGTCGCCTGCGTAGCCGAAAATAATGTTTCAACCGTGGGTAAATATGAAGTATCAAGGTACCACGACATGCAATGGCTTCGTATCGACAGGTATTTTACAGGAGACCCACAAAACCCTGATATTGTTTTTCAGCCTATGCTGTGCCAGCATTGCGATAATGCGCCATGCGAAAATGTATGCCCGGTATCTGCAACCAACCATAGCAGCGAAGGTCTCAACCAGATGATATATAACAGGTGCATCGGAACAAAATATTGCGCCAATAACTGCCCTTATAAAGTGCGTCGGTTTAATTGGGCCGATTATAATGGAGCGGACAGTTTTCCTGATAACCAGCGGGGAATTATTTCTGATGCAACTGCAGAGCTGAATGAAGACTTGACAAGGATGGTCTTAAATCCGGATGTAACGGTACGTTCAAGAGGTGTTATGGAAAAGTGCAGTTTTTGCGTGCAGCGTTTGCAGGAAGGAAAGCTCAATGCCAAAAAGGAAGATCGTCCGCTTAAAGATCTGGAAGTTAAAACAGCATGCATGCAGGCATGCCCTACCCAGGCGATTATGTTTGGGAATGTTAATGATAAGGATAGTAAAATATCTCAGCTCAGATCACGTGAGCAAAAGGAAAGAAAGTATTATGTGCTGGAAGAGTTGCATGTGCTGAGCAATGTAAATTATCTTGTAAAGGTGAGAAATACCGACAGGATGGTGGGGAACCCGCATACGGAAACCGAAGAAAAAGGTTAATTATAAGGAAATAGTTATTTAATAATATTACAGCATTCAACCTGTAGCTAAAAGCTAAAACGGAATATGTCATTATTAAAATACGAATCGCAACTGAGAGAGCCGTTGGTAGACGGAGATAAAAATTATCACCAGATAACTGAGGACATTATAAGCCCCATAGAAACGACGCCAGGGAAACTTTGGTGGATTGGCTTTTCTGCTGCGATCTGTCTGCTTCTTTTTGGTGTTTATTCAGTTTACCGGGAAGTGACCTACGGCATTGGCCAGTGGAATCTCAATCACACCATCGGCTGGGGTTGGGATATTACCAACTTTGTGTGGTGGATCGGTATCGGCCATGCCGGAACGCTGATTTCCGCAATCCTGTTACTATTCAGGCAGGGCTGGAGAACAGGAGTGAACAGGGCAGCGGAGGCGATGACCATTTTTGCGGTAATATGCGCAGGACAGTTTCCTATTTTTCATATGGGCCGTGTGTGGGTTGGGTTTTATGTAATGCCTTATCCAAATTCAAGGGGTCCCCTTTGGCCTAATTTTAATTCGGCCTTATTGTGGGATGTATTCGCAGTGTCAACTTATTTCACGGTTTCCTTATTATTCTGGTACACGGGTTTATTGCCTGACCTGGCAACCGTTCGGGACCGGGCCAAAACTAAGTTCAGGAAAATGTTTTATGGCCTGGCGTCTTTCGGGTGGACCGGAAGTACCAAACACTGGCAACGCCACGAAAGCCTGGCATTGGTTCTGGCCGGGTTGAGCACCCCGCTCGTATTATCTGTGCATACAATAGTATCCATGGATTTTGCGACTTCAGTTGTTCCGGGCTGGCATACAACTATATTTCCACCTTATTTTGTTGCAGGTGCTATTTTTTCAGGTTTTGCCATGGTACAAAGTCTTCTTATTATAACCCGCAAAGTTTTGCAGCTGGAAGATTACATAACTGTTGGTCATATCGAGGCGATGAATAAAATTATTGTGCTTACGGGATCTATCGTGGGCTGTGCATATCTCACAGAATTATTTATTGCATGGTATGGGCAAAACCAATATGAGTGGTGGGCTTTTCGCCAGAACAGGGTGAATATTTTCAGCCCTTATGGGTGGGCATATTATGGTATGATGTTTTGTAACGTGGTATCACCGCAGATTTTTTGGTCAAGAAAATTGCGAAGGAATGTAACTTTTACCTTCTTTATGTCTGTCCTGATAAACATAGGAATGTGGTTTGAGCGCTTTGTAATTATTGTTACTTCTATTTATCGTGATTTTATTCCGTCTTCATGGAGTACTTACTATAGCCCGAGTATTTGGGAAGTTGGTTTTTACCTTGGAACGTTTGGGCTTTTCTTTACCTGTTATTTCCTTTTTGCAAAATTTTTCCCGGTGATCGCAGTTGCAGAAATTAAGGCGATTTTAAAAACCAGTGGTGAGGACTATAAGAGGAAAATGACAGAAACTGAAAAGCTGGATGCTGAGAAATTCTATGTTGCAGAAGTAGAACATGCACATTAAATTTTCCGGCAGCGGGAGAAACGAATATATTTTTAAATTAAATAACCCTTTGGGTCGGTATGAGAAAAAAATTTGTTGTGGGCTGCTTTGATGACGAAAAGGTCTTGTTTCCTGCGGTTAAAAATGTGAGACGGGCAGGCTATAAAATTCATGATGTATACACCCCGTTTCCGGTTCATGGTCTTGATCATGCCATGGGATTGAGGGAGACCAGCCTGCATACAATGGGATTTATTTATGGGATTACCGGAACGACTATTGCTATTGCCGGCATGGGCTGGATTTTTACCACAGACTGGCCATTGAACATTGGCGGTAAGCCACATTTTTCCCTTCCTGCATTTATTCCTATCACTTTTGAACTTACGGTATTACTGTCGGCAGTGGGTATGGTGTGGACGTTCTGCTGGCTTTGTAAAATGATGCCGGGGGTTAAAAAGCATCATTTTCACCCAAGGGCTACTGATGATCTTTTTGTTATGGTAATTGAATGTACGGGAAGAACCAACGAAGTTGAAGTACAAAGTTTTTTGCAAAATAACGGGGCTCTTGAAATCGAGGTACAGGAAGCCGAAGACGGCTGGTGGTTTGGACGGTACGACAGAGAGCAAAAGCTATACAGGACTGAAGAGGTAGGATATTAAATGTTAGAGTTATCAGGGCCTGGAACTTGAGAAGGTTTGGGAAGTTTGATATAAAAAGCCGTGTTATTCATTCGATAATTATGAAAAAAATAAAAATTATTGCGGCGGTTATGCTGATGGCGACATTGGTGACAGTTTTTGAAAGCTGCGACAGCAAACGTGAGCCGGGTAAAACCTATATGCCTGATATGGCATATAGCCGGGCTTATGAAGCGTATGATGCCGGCTCTAACAGGTTGAAGGGAGAAAATATCAATTATATTCCCTATCCCGTGGAAGGCACTATCAGGAGAGGTGATTTGTTTCCCTATCCCCTGCCGAACGATTCCAACGGTTATAAAATGAGTGCAGAAATTAAAGACCCGTTGCCACCGCTTGATACGATTCAAATGGCTGAAGCGCAAAGATTGTTTAATATTAATTGCGCTATATGCCACGGGCCTAATATGGATGCGCAGGGGCCGCTTTCAACAGGCGGAAAGATACCTGCGGTAGCAAATCTCACACTGGCGCAGTATGTAAAAATGCCGGAAGGCACCATGTTTCATTCCGTGACCTATGGCAAAAATAATATGGGAAGCTATGCATCGCAGTTAACCCGCATGCAAAGGTGGATGGTAATACAATATGTAAAATCAAAACAGCAGGCAAATGCGCCTGCAGATTCAACAAAAGCCGGAGGCAGCGCCAAAGATTCTGCAGCAGCAAAAAAATAAATTCTAATTCTTAAAATATTTTTAATGGACAATCAATATGTAACACCGGCAGGATATAAAAAATTGTCGGCCGCACTTATGATTGCTGGCCTGCTCACATTGATATTGGGAATTATCTTTTTAAATCCCGGTGCGGGCTCACATGGAGATAATTTAAATAGTACCCGCTTTTGGGCAGTAATACTCCAAAACAGTTTGTTTTGGTTGTTTCTTGTAAATACAGCTACCTTTTTTATAGTTATATCAATATTGTCTATGGCGAGTTGGCAGGTTGCTTTTCGCCGAGTTTCGGAGGCCCTTTCATCCCTCGTCCCTTTACTCGGCATCATAACATTGGTGGTTATTTTAAGTATAGTTTTTGGCCATAGGGGCGACATTTATCCGTGGCTCGATAATGAAATGATGAAACATGATGAAGTGCTCAAAGGGAAATCCGGATTTTTAAACCCTACGTTTTATACAGTCGCCTCGGTTATCTGTATTGGTCTTTGGTCATTAATCAGTAAAAAATTGCGGGATCTTAGTATTGAAAGTGACAGGATTGGCACCATGGATCTTGAAACAGCTAAGAACTGGATGAGTAAAAATATGTTCTGGGCATCCTTTTATATTGTTTTATTTGTGCTTACAGTGGGTTCCACAATACCATGGCTCTGGATTATGAGTATTGATGCGCATTGGTTCAGCACTATGTTTAGCTGGTATACTTTTGGAAGTACATTCGTTACGGGCATTGCACTTATTACCATATTTGTAATTTACTTTAAAAATCAGGGCCAGCTTGAATTTGTTACCCAGGAACATTTGCAGGATTTGGGGAAATATATATTTGCATTTTCCATCTTGTGGACATACCTCTGGTTTGACCAGTTTATGCTTATCTGGTACGCGAATATACCTGAGGAAACTATTTATTTTAAAATAAGGTCCCAGGGGCCATACCGCGGCTTGTTTTTTTTGAACCTTGTTTTAAATTTTGTATGCCCTTTGCTGATATTTATGAAAAAGGCTACCAAGCGCAATTATACTATTGTAACATTTATGTGTGTGCTTATTATCTTTGGACACTGGATTGATTTCTATCAGATGATCATGCCGGGTACTGTCAAATATCATCCCCATTTAAGTTGGTATGAATTTGGAATTCCGCTTGGTTTTGTAGGAATTATCATGTGGGGAGTTGGAAGGTTTGCTTCGAGGGTACCGATGACTGCAATGAACCATCCTTTTATGAAAGAAAGTATCATACACCATGTATAGGAGCCCGATTGCGTACTTAAATGTACCAGGATTTAAAACCAGGCAGGCCGGGCCTGGAAAAAAGATAAATAATTCAAAAGACTTTTACACCGAATGATAGCAACACTACGGAAAATTTAGAATCATGACCGACTTTTTTACGATAGCGATACTCGTGCTGATTTTTCTGGTTATTTTCCAGATTTCAAAGGCCAGCGAATATGTAAGCATTTTGAAAGGAGAGGAAAAAGCAAGAAAGCAGAACAACCGGATAAACGGGTTTCTCATGATTGCTTTTCTCATCGCAGGGCTTGTGGGTGTATGGTGGTGTAATAAATTGTATTATCCCAAAACGTTATTTCCGCAGGGGTCGGCATCCGCCGAGGGGGAAAATATTGATACGATGTTATGGATAACCATTTCCGTAACCGGCCTTGTGTTTTTTATAACCCAGATATTGCTATTTTGGTTCTCGTTCAGGTACCAGGAAAGCGACAAAAGAAAAGCCTATTATTTTACCCATAATAACAAGCTCGAATTAATATGGACCGGTATCCCGGCTATTGTATTAACAGTGCTGGTGGTGTTTGGATTGAAGTACTGGTTTACATTTACTTCAGACGCGCCAAAAAATTCCCAGCTCATAGAGATTACAGGCCACCAGTTCGGATGGGAAATGCGCTATCCGGGCAGAGATGGAACACTCGGGAGAAAAAATTTCAAGCTCACAGATGCCGCTCAAAACAATCCACTCGGTGTTGACTGGGCCGACCCTGCAAGCCATGACGATATTCATGTTGCGACAACCATGCATGTAGTGGTAAATAAGCCGGTAAAGCTGGTAATAAATTCGCAGGACGTGATACACGACGTGGGTCTTCCGCATTTTCGTATGAAGATGGATGCAGTTCCCGGAACACCGACCACGCTTTGGTTTACGCCCATTTATACGACCGCACAAATGAGAGAAAGAACAGCTAATCCGGATTTTACCTACGAGATCAGCTGCGACCAGATGTGCGGAAGAGGGCATTACACCATGCGTGGGATTATTGTGGTAGAAACGCAACAGGAGTTCGATGGGTGGATGGCTACTCAAAAACCGGAATATTATAAGGCTTTTCCTGCATTGGACCCTAACAAACCTGCCGCAGCAGATTCAACATCTAAAACAGTTGCACAAACAATTGTACAAAAAAAGTAAAAGTAACAGGCCTCAGCGCTTTTTAAACATATTGCTATGAATAACGAAGAAGTTTCACATCAACAACCTCTGGTAGTCCACGATTTGGGGCATGCCGCTCACGAGCATCACCATAAGGAAACCTTTATTACCAAGTATATTTTTAGCCAGGATCATAAAATGATCTCAAGGCAGTTTCTTATTACCGGGATGATATGGGCTATGATAGGCGGCTTATTTTCGGTTATATTCCGGTTGCAATTAGGTTATCCGGACCAGACTTTTCCATTTCTTGAAGATTTTTTAGGCCATTGGGCAAAAGGAGGGAAGCTTGATCCGGAATTTTACTATTCATTGGTGACCATGCATGGAACTATCCTGGTTTTTTTCGTATTAACGGCTGGCCTTAGCGGAACTTTTGCTAATTTCTTAATACCGTTGCAGCTGGGGGCGAGAGATATGGCATCCCCTTTTCTGAATATGCTGTCTTATTGGTTTTTCTTTTCGGCTTCTGTGGTAATGATGTCATCCTTATTTGTTCAAACGGGCCCTGCAAGCGGCGGCTGGACTATTTACCCGCCATTAAGTGCCCTGGGAGACGCGTCCGAAGGATCCAAAATAGGGATGGATCTCTGGCTTGTGTCCATGGCATTATTTATCGTTTCGCAATTGCTGGCAGGCCTCAATTATATAAGTACCATTCTTAATATGCGTACCAAAGGTATGAGTATGACAAGGATGCCATTGACCATCTGGGCCTTATTTTTTACAGCCGTTCTGGGAGTGCTTTCTTTTCCTGTATTATTATCGGGAGCCATCCTGTTGTTATTTGACAGGAACCTGGGCACCAGTTTCTTCCTGAGCGACATTGTTATCGGCGGAAAGATATTGTCCAATGAAGGGGGGAGCCCTATTTTGTTTCAGCATCTTTTCTGGTTTTTAGGCCATCCCGAGGTGTATATTATTCTATTGCCGGCGATGGGTATAGCGTCTGAAGTGATGTCAACCAATGCCCGTAAACCTATTTTTGGATATATGGCAATGGTAGGTTCATTGTTCGCTATTGCCTCACTGTCGTTTTTGGTATGGGCCCACCACATGTTTGTAACAGGTATGAATCCATTCCTCGGCTCGTTCTTTGTGCTGCTTACTTTATTGATAGCAGTCCCGTCTGCCATTAAGGTTTTCAACTGGCTTACTACCCTTTGGAAGGCCAATATCCGTTTTACCCCCGGAATGCTTTTTTCAATTGGTTTTGTGAGCCTGTTTATTTCCGGTGGCCTTACTGGAATCTTCCTCGGTAACTCGGCATTGGACATACACCTGCATGATACTTATTTCGTGGTTGCTCATTTTCACATTGTGATGGGTGTGGCCTCCATGTTTGGTATGTTTGCCGGTATTTATCACTGGTTCCCTAAAATGTTTGGAAGATATTTGAACAACACACTTGCTTACATTCATTTCTGGATTACGCTGATAGGGGCTTATCTCATTTTCTGGCCCCTCCATTACGCAGGATTAGCAGGTATGCCACGCCGTTATTACGATATCGCCAACTGGGAATCATTTAAAATGTTCGGCGGTCTTAATGAGTTTATAAGTGTAGTGGCATTAATCGTTTTTGCCACCCAGCTCCTGTTTGTGTGCAATTTTGCATACTCGATTTTCAAAGGAAGAAAAGTTACTACGCGCAACCCATGGGGTTCAAATACGATGGAGTGGACGACCCCGATACATCCCGGGCATGGCAACTGGGTTGGTGAAATTCCGGAGGTTCATCGCTGGGCTTACGACTATGGTAAAGACGGAAGAGAATTTATTCCTCAAACCGAGCCAATCGGGGAATCAGAAAGCGGGCATTGATCTTTGGGCAGTGAGAGGAAGAATTTATTTACGGGTTATATTGCGATGATTTTGCCCTGGTCATTCAGGGCTTTTTAAATAAGATTTTATAGATGGACAAAGCAGCAACAGGTTTTCCAAACTCAGCATCTTTTGTGCTGGCCGCGAGGGTGAAAGATTATTTTCTACTGATAAAATTCACGCTGAGTTTTACCGTTGTTTTTAGCTGCGTGGTATGTTACCTTCTTTCGCCCGGTATTAAGTTTAATTTTACTTCGGTGCTTTTATTGTTTATTGCCGGGATGTTGATCACCGGTTCCGCCAATGCAATAAATCAAACTGTTGAAAGGGACACGGATGCTTTAATGAAACGTACAGCACAAAGGCCGGTAGCCTCGGGGCGTATGGAGCCTGATGAGGCCTGGACCTTTGCAATTATTTCAGGAATTGCAGGTATTCTGCTGATGTGGGGGTGTTTTAATCTGATGAGCGCACTGCTGTCTTTGCTAAGCTTGCTGCTCTATGCGTTTGTTTATACTCCGCTAAAAAAAATAAATTCTATTTCGGTTTTAATAGGCGGTTTGCCGGGCGCACTTCCCTGTCTCATTGGTTGGGTTGCCGGCACCAACACGTTTGAAGGTGGCGGCTGGGTAGTTTTCGGGATTTTATTTTTATGGCAGTTTCCCCATTTTTGGGCAATTGCATGGGTAGCTCATAAAGATTATCAAAGGGCCGGATTTAAATTGTTGCCAGGCGCCGGGGGCCCCAACAAATTTACAGCCCTGCAAACGGTTATCTATTCGATGCTCATGATACCGACAGGTATGCTGCCATTTTATTTTCATATAAGCGGGATCATCTCATTCTGGATTTTAATGGCCTGTAACCTATCAATGGTATTTCTCAGTATACTGTTGTTTGTGAAAATGAATGTACCTGCCGCAAGACGACTAATGTTCGGCTCCTATTTTTATCTCATGATTGTTTTCCTGGCTCTTTTGTTTGATAAAGCGTAGGAGGATGAAGGCAAATTATAAAATTAAGCGGATTTGTAGAATAGAATATACAATATGATCGGAGTAATGAATGAAGAAAGAAAAAGGATACATCCACACAAGTTTACCTTGTGGATCGGACTGGCTGGTATTGTAATGATGTTTGCGGGACTTACAAGCGCGTACATAGTAAAACGTAACCTTGCAAACTGGATCACATTTGATCTTCCCAGGATTTTCTGGTTTTCCACGGCGGTGATTATCTTCAGCAGCCTAACGGTGATACTTAGCCGCAATTCTTTTATGCAGAGGGAAATGAGACTATACAGGCGCTGGCTCGCCGTTACTTTACTCTTGGGCATTTTGTTTGTATGCCTGCAGTATATTGGGTTTAGCCAGCTATGGCACAACGGGGTTACACTTACAAGGAATGTATCATTTTCATTTTTATATATAATTGTAGGCCTGCATGCCTTGCATGTGCTGGCGGGTGTGATAGCGCTTGTTGTTATATTGGCGAAAGCCTACAGTATAAAAACAAAAAATTACAGTTCCGTTCCCATTGAGATGATGAATACCTACTGGCATTTTGTAGATTTTTTATGGATATATTTATTGTTTTTTCTGGAGATGATAAGATGACGTGTTGACCGCTGATAGGTAATAAAGCAATAGATACTTCAAGAGCTTTAGACGCAAACAAACAATAAACGGTTGAATAATTTATTTATATTTTTGCAATAACCTTTTAAAGAGTAATAATGGAAACAGCTCTGGCGCAACCCAAAACCAAATTGTGGACCGGCGGTAAAAGTCCATTCAACGTTAGCTATGGCAAGCTCATGATGTGGTATTTTTTAATGAGCGATTCCTTCACCTTTGGAGCTTTCTTAATTTCTTACGGAACAATCCGTTTCAGCCAGAATGTGTGGGCAGATCCCAATCGTGTATTCAATGCATTTCCTTTTGCCGGTCATGAAAACCTGCCGCTTGCCTTCGTAAGCATCATGACCTTCATACTTATTTTGAGTTCGGTGACCATGGTGCTGGCGGTGCATGAGGGACACAACATGAATCGCAGGGGTGTCGAAAAGTGGTTACTGCTGACGATATTTGGAGGACTTGCTTTTTTAAGCTGCCAGGCATGGGAATGGACACATTTGCTCACGTTGAAACACCCGGTTTTGGTAAACGGTAAAATAGAGGAGTGGGCAACTACGGTTACCCATAATCCATGGGGCCCGATAATTCCGGGCATGATGTATGAGGGACACCCGGTAAGCAATCCGGGGCCTATTGCTTTCGGAGGATATTTTTTTGGGATAACGGGTTTCCATGGCTTTCATGTTTTTTCGGGAGTTATTATTAACGCTGTAATGCTTGTAAAAACAAGACTTGGACACTTTGACGAACGCGGCCACTACGAAATGATTGAAAAGGGCGGGCTTTACTGGCACTTTGTTGACCTCGTATGGGTATTTGTGTTTCTTTGCTTTTATTTAATTTAAAGCAAAACCTGGCGGGTATGAATTTTTTGGAAATTTTAAAGTATTGATATGTCTTCAGAAACTACCACAAATTTAATATCACACGAAGGTGATGAGGCACAGGTAAAAAGAATCTGGAAAACTTTCTGGATCTTATTGGTTCTTACTATTGCAGAGCTTAGCCTCGGGCTGTCAATTTACACCATACATAAAGGTCCCGACCCCAACCAGTTCCTGGTGTTGGTTTTCAAAGGAATTGTTTGCATTCTCACGCTGGCAAAGGCTTTTTATATCATTTCTATTTTCATGCATCTTGGAGATGAGATCAGGAACCTGATCATGACGATCGCGGTGCCGGCAACTCTTTTTATATGGTTCGTAGGGGCATTTCTTTACGATGGAAACAGCTGGAAACATTTGAGGAATACGGATGCAGGAAGTCATCCCTCCAGGGAGCATGTACAACAACACCCACCTCCTGCAATGGGAAAGGGTGAAAAAAATTAAGGAAAAATTATTATTCAGAAAAATATTACAGTTAGCTATCACTCGTGTGATAGCTAATTTTGTTTTATAAACGAGGTATGTATAGGAAAACATTTTTGGCTTTAACGCTGGCTGTTTTATTGCCGGTGATAAGTTATATTTTAGTGAGGTACTACAGCAACAGGGATGTGCAGATGCCACACCGGTATTTTTATGACAGCGTGAATGTAATTGAAAAGGGTGCGAAAACCATTGATGATACTGTATGGCACCACGTAAGCAACATGCAGTTTATGAACCAGCTTGGGAAGAAAGTTTCTTTGGATGATGTAAAAGGTAAAATTATTGTTCTTGATTTCTTTTTTACAAGATGCCCTACTTATTGCCCCAAACTTGCAAAAGCGATGAAGCGGTTGCAAAATTCCTTTATTAATAACGATTCTATAGTGCAGTTTATATCTGTAACGGTTGATCCTGTTCATGACTCTGTAACACAACTAAGGAAATGGGCAGAAAGGTATGATGTAAATCCCGATAACTGGTGGCTGCTTACCGGTAACCGTGACAGTATTTATCATTTTGCTATTAATGAAATAAAAGCCAGCATCGCGGACGTCAATGTGGATACTGCATTTGTACATACAGCAGATTTTTTTCTGCTGGATAAAGAACGAATTATCAGGGGCTGGTATAATGGCTTTGATTCAACGGCTCAAAAAAAACTAGTGAGGGATATTCCGTTATTAATGCTTGAAAAAGACCGGAAAAAAACTTTTAAACAATTTGTAAAAGAACTTTTTGAAAGAAGCTGAACTATCATTTTGCCCCAAATTAACCACCTAAACAAGGAACGAATTAATGCAGCCGCTTTTACAGGATAACCTTCCAGCCCCTGATTTACAGAGAAATGATAAGAAAGCAAAACTGCTGATCTGGACAGCTTCAATCATTGTATTTATCTCGGTGGCTGTTCTTTCCAGGGTAAAGCTGAATATACGTTTGCCGTTTAATCCGACCGTTTTTGCTGAATTGAACGCGGTGATCAATTCCATAGTTACGTTGCTGCTGATAGCAGCGCTTCTTGCCGTGAGGTCTAAGATGTTTTTGCTTCATAAAAAACTGATGCTTACAGCGATAATCCTCTCTGTGATTTTTCTGGTCTCCTATATCTGCCATCATCTGCTGGGGGGGGAAACCAAATACGGCGATCTTAATCACGATGGAATTGTAAGCGCAGATGAGCGATCTCTTGCTGGCTCCTCGAGATATCTTTATTATGGTATACTGGCAACACATATCCCGCTTGCAGGGATAATTCTGCCGTTTATTTTATTTACCGCATACAGGGCATTGACTGCAGATTATGGGCGTCACATGAAGCTTGCGCGAATTACATGGCCTGTGTGGTTGTATGTGGCAGTAACAGGAGTACTGGTATATTGGATGATCCGGCCTTATTACGGATAAAACCTGTTTATTACAACCTAAAACGTATAGGCACGGCCCTATAATCCTAACTCTTTTACAGGGTCCCAGAACAGTTTTTCAAAATCAGCAATAGTGTCCTCTTCTACCTTTATTTTTTCTTTTCTTAATAATTTTTCCATAAGATCGGGTGTTGCAAAGTGCGCTTTCCCGCTCAGCACCCCGTTCCTGTTAACTACACGATGGGCCGGAATACCGGGCCTCGCATTATGTGCTGCATTCATGGCCCAGCCAACCATACGTGCAGAAAGTTTAGCGCCCAGGTAATTGGCGATGGCGCCGTAAGAAGTTACCCTTCCCTTAGGGATTTGCCGTACCACAGCATACACGTCTTCAAAAAAATTATATTGCCTTGTGGTGGATCGCGCAGATTCTATCGGAGGATTTTTTTTAGGAGTCTTTTTTGACATTATTTTTTTGTGCAGATAGTTTACTCTTTAAGGGTTCCGGAACATTTTCATAATTGTAAGGGCAATGCCTGCAGCCATTGCCACAGCAATAACCTCTTTGCAGGTGATATTTTTCGGTAAAAACGAGATAGCTATTTTCGTTATAATAAAAGTGTACGCCTTCAGTAAAATTGTCATCATTGCTTCTCATTGCTGCTTTTTAAAATATGGTCAAGCCGTTCATCTGCATCAATTATTTTTTCAGGCAAAGAAAAACACACATAGAAAACTTTTTTACTTTCGGCAATATCAAGATTTTCATAATGCGTTTTGATACTCAATTCCTGTGGTATGTTCTTATTTTTGTGTACATCATCTATGTCGGCAATCAAAATAAGGTCATACAATTTAATTACGGTTTTGGTAAAGTTATATAACCCGGGAGAATCTGTTTTTAAATGAATTTTACCATGGGGCTGCAAAATCTTTTGGTACAGCCTTAAAAACCTGGGGTGCACCAGCCTTTTTTTAGCTTTCGATATTCTCAGTTGGGGATCAGGGAAGGTGATCCATATTTCCTTCACTTCGTTGGCGGCAAAATAGGTATCTATTTTCTCAATCTGCGTTCTCAGGAAAGCCACGTTGGTAAGGTTGTTATTTATTGAAAATTTTGCACCCGCCCAGATACGGTTTCCTTTTATATCAATACCTATAAAATTTTTTTGTGGATACAATTGTGCCAGTCCGGTTGCATATTCACCTTTACCGCAGGCGAGTTCCAGTGTAATGGGTTTATCATTCCTAAAAAATGCATTCCAGTTTCCGGCCATATTTTCAGGATATTCCAGCACATTGGAAAACGTTTTTATCTCAGCAAATCTTTTTAATTTTTTTTGCGCCATTGGCGGCAAAAGTAAGGCATACCATGAAGTATCAGTTTGACAAAAATCATCGGCCGGCTTTCTCATTTCAACAACGGGCCTTTATTGGATACACCTGCCCCGGCGAAGGTAATTTTACCTTCTTAATCCCGCTATTTACCGATTTTTCTGGCAGGCAGACCTATATACTATTTTAAAAGGTACAACCTGATTCTACATTTGCTCAAAAGAAAAGAATGTTATGGAACAGAATGAAAATGAAATGCGCCGTTATGGGGGAATAAGCAGTTCGCGGGCCTGGAGTGGCCTTATACTCGTTGCCGCCGGAGGTTTATTACTGGCTTATAAGATGGGTGCCCCCATACCTCGTTGGGTATTTACGTGGCCTATGTTGCTGATAGCATTTGGATTGCTGACCGGTGTCAAAAGCAGGTTTCATAATCCGGGAGCCTTTATAATGATAATAGTCGGGAGTGTTTTTTTAATTGATCAAACCAGCCCGCAGCTTAATTTTCATAATTACATCGCGCCCGTAATACTTATATGCATAGGACTTGTTTTTATTTTAAGGCCAGGGCATAACCGTGGAATGTCAAGGAGAAACCGGCGGCAAATGTATTATAATAATCCCGTGCCGGCCGTTCCGCCACCGCTTAACTACGCCGGTACTTCGAATAGCATGCAGGAAGATAATGCGGAGTATATTGAAATCAATACAGCTTTTAGTGGGGTAAAAAAAATTATTCTGTCGAAGAATTTTAAGGGCGGGGAAGTAAACAATTTTATGGGTGGTACAGAAATAAACCTTATGCAGGCTGATATGCAACATCCCGTTGTGGTTGAGGTCCATAATGTATTTGGGGGTGCGAAACTAATTATACCCTCGAACTGGGATGTAAAAAATGAAGTTACCGCTGTATTTGGCGGCATTGAAGATAAACGAACTATCAGCACCTGCACAGCTGATCCCGGGAAAACGATTATCTTAAAGGGAACGTGTGTGTTTGGGGGTATAGAAATAACCAGTTATTAATTGGCTATTAACGGTTCCGGGTACGTAAATTATTCAATTTAATAAAAAGTTACACTGTATGAAATGGTATCTTGCGAAATTGGTTTACAGAATTATTTGCGGAGATGGCAGGCATACTCCACAGTTTGATGAGCAACTGCGGCTTGTATCTGCAGAAGATGACCTTACTGCTTTTCAAAAGGCAAGAATCACAGGCCATCGGGAAGAGGATAATTTTTTAAATCATACACAAAAACCTGTTCTCTGGAAGTTTATTGATGTTTCCGAATTGCACCCGCTAAATGAATTAATTGACGGCGCAGAATTGTATTCGCGTATTTGCGAAGAGGAAGACGCCGAAATTTATACGAAACTTACCTACCTGCGGGCCTCACATCTGCAGGCGAACTGTTCGCAAAAATCATTTGGGTTGAATTAAGATCTGCAATGACCAACTCCATTCTATCTGATAAACGCTTGTGGGTCTTTTTCAGCGCGTGGTGGCTCGTATGGATGTTAATTCAATACGTTATACTTAAGGAAATTCATATTGACGATAAGCATGCCGTTACCGATAGTGTGGTAAGCAATCTTCTTTTAGCTGCTATTTGTTTCTTTGTTAGTAATAATATGAAGTACTACCTGCCCCGGCAGGAAAAATACTGGTATATACTTGTTACCGGTATTTCGTTAAGCGGCATCTGGGTTTTGTTGCAACACGGTGCGATGTGGTTGATTTTCAGGGAAGGGGATTCTTATCCGGATATGATCACATCGTCCCGCGGTGTTCGTTACGGGGCAGGATTTTTATTGATCAGCAGTATGAGCATGTTTAGCCTTTTGTGGTATAGCCAGCGGGAGCAAAAAGAAATGGACGCGAGAAAATCTGAAGCGGAACATCTCGCCAGAGAGGCAGAATTATTTAAGCTGCGTCAGCAATTGCAGCCACACTTTTTGTTTAACAGCCTTAATTCAATAAGTGCACTTACAGGGTCGCAGCCTGAAAAAGCCAGGCACATGATTGAGCAGCTAAGTGATTTTTTGCGCGGCACAATGAAGAAAGATGACCAGCAGTGGAACACACTTGAAGAAGAGATGCAATACCTCGCACTGTACCTTGATATAGAAAAAGTACGCTTTGGTCATCGCCTGCGAACAGAGATAATATTCAATGATGCCATATTGCCACTAAGGTTACCTGCATTGCTGCTGCAGCCTGTTGTAGAGAACGCAATCAAATTTGGATTATACGATACTTACGGGGAGGTATTAATAACACTCAGGGCAACGCATGAAAATAATTATTTAAAGATAACGGTACAAAACCCGTTTGATCCCGAAACATCACAGCCATTGAAAGGAACCGGCTTTGGCTTATCATCTGTTCAGAGAAGATTATTTCTGTTATTTGCAAGATACGATCTTTTAAAAACGGAAAAAGACCACGAGCATTTCATTACAACCATACTTATACCGCAAACAATATGAAGGTTATAATTATTGATGATGAGCCTTTGGCGAGAAGTATCGTAAAGGAGTATTTACAATCGTACGATGATGTCGATGTAGTTGCAGAATGTAACGATGGGTTTGAAGGGATGAAAGCCATCCAGCAATATGATCCCGGCCTGATTTTCCTGGATATACAGATGCCAAAGATCAACGGCTTTGAAATGCTGGAACTTGTTGAAAATCCTCCGCCGGTAATTTTCACCACAGCTTTTGATGAGTTTGCTATAAAAGCTTTCGAATCGAATGCAACCGATTATCTTTTAAAGCCATTCAGTAAAGAACGTTTTGATAAAGCAATTCAGAAATACCTGCACCACGCGTCGGCTCCCGCAGGTGCGGTAGTAGAGACAGCAGCACAATCGCCTGCTCAACAAAATCGTATCGTGGTAAAAGACGGCAGCAAAATCAAAATCATACCGGTGAATCAGATCCACTATCTTGAGGCCGCGGATGACTATGTAAAAATTGTCACCGCAGAAGGCTCATTCCTGAAAAAAAGAACAATGAATTTTTTCGAACGATCTCTAAGTATTTATCATTTTGTGCGCATTCACCGCTCTTATATAGTGAACACACAGCTCATTACACGTATTGATGCCTATGAAAAAGACAGTCATCTTGTATTATTAACTACCGGGGCAAAAATTCCCGCAAGCAAAACAGGATATGTAAAGCTTAAGGAGGTATTGGGTATTTAAATAGTTACATTTTTACTGGTTTGGAATTTTGGATTTTTCACAATACTTCCCACCGGGTTCGGGAGAATCTGCCAGCTCCTTTTAATACTAACATATTGTCGTTTGTTCAGGAAGAAATATCGAAGCAGCATCTACTTGACTTTTGTTTCAACCTCTTTACGACCAACTATAGCTTGGGTTTGATTAGTTTAAAGTTTTGCCTTATATGTTCCCTGTGCGGAATATTTTCCTCCCTCTTTGAGAAAATACCGGAAGCATGTTGGAAATTCAATTTTTCTTTGAATCCATAGAACCTTAGATTCTTCAATCCCTGTATTTTAGATAACCTTGAGTTTGACGCTTTTGATAATTGATTATTGATAAGTTTTGAATAAAAAAATTTTAAGAAGGTAACATAGACAACATCGGTGCATGAACCTTACTTATCTCATGCCTGAAAGGAAATAATACTTTTAAAAAAAATTTAATTAGTTGTACTTTTAGCCGGAGTTAATATGAAAACAGCTGCCAATTCCCCTATATTACTGAATATGGTGTAATTATTGTGGTACAACCCGCTATGAATCGAATACTAATTGTTGATGACAACTTTGACATCCTATGGGTAGTAGAAACTGTGTTAAAGAGGTATGGATTTGAAGTAATGGCTTTACCCAAAGGCGAAGATGTGATCCCCAAAACGAAGACTTTTCACCCCCAGATTATTTTACTTGATGTTTTTCTTTCAGGAATTGATGGAATCGAGGTCTGTAACAAGTTAAAAACTAACCCGGCCACCAAAGGAATACCCATTATTATGTTTTCTGCACATACCAACTTTCCTGATATAAAGAAGTTTTGTAATCCCGATGATTTTATAGCAAAACCTTTTGATGTAAATGAATTGATCAAGAAAATAAAATATCAGCTCGAGGTAAATAAAGATTTACAGCTGAACGGGTAGTATTTCATAGTAAAATAAAAGCCTTCAATTTGAAGGCCTGAGCTGTAGGGGGAGGGATCGAACCTCCACGAGGCAGTTAGCTGTAGCGCAAAGTTCAGTGGTCGACCCTGGTCATCCCGATTTTCATCGAAACGGCTCTACACTACGTTTATCCTGTTATCCTCACCCCCGAGACAAGAGGGCATGTCTGCCAAAAATTTCATCACCCCACAATTTTGAATAACTATAATGCAAATCTAATATCTAATCCTGAATTAAAAAAATATTTCAATAAAAACTTTTAAAGTATATAAATAATTTAATAAAAATTGTATATTTGTAAAATATTTCTAAAAATGAAATTTATATGGCGTCTAAGTTGAATCTTGACAAACTTGATCTGCAAATTATACAGGAAATGTTGCAAAATGCCGAGACCCCATATGCCGAGCTAGGTAAAAAACTCTTTGTCAGCGGAGGTACAATACACGTACGCATTAAAAAGCTGGAAGGATTCGGCATTGTCAAAGGTAAAAAACTAAGTGTGAATTTAAAACAGCTTGGCTACGATATTACTGCTTTTGTTGGTATCTTCCTTGAAAAAAGCTCATTATATGATGTTGTTGCAAAGGAACTTGAAAAGATCCCTGAAATTATCAGGTTAAATTATACCACGGGCAATTACAGTATGTATGTCGAAATTGTTTGCAAGGATATCAACCAGCTTCGTTATGTTCTTCATGATGAGCTTCAGAAAATTAAAGGTATTGAACGCACTGAAACACTCATTTCCCTTGAGGAAAGTTTCAACCGCAATGTGCAGGTCGCAAGGGACATTAATTAATTTTTTATAGTTAGTGGCTATTTGTTCAATTTTCTGTTACCCAGATCCCATAAAAAATAGATAGAACTGCCGTTAGTGGCGATCCCGATTTAATTTGGGGAATTTGCATTTACGTTACGCCGGTTTTTAATGGATCAGGTAACCAGAAAAAAAGTATTACTCGCACAGGTCGAATTGGGCATCATTCCTAGCCCCTTACATCCAACGCGTCCCTCAATCCATTGCCTAACAAATTGAAAGCAAGTACCAATATCATAATGGCTATACCGGGAGCCAGTGCAAGTGTGGGATTATGTGTAATTATGAAATTATAATTCTCTTTTATCATAAGGCCCCAACTGGGCATTGGGGGCTGTACGCCTACTCCCAAAAAACTTAGCCCGGCCTCAATTATTATTGCGCTTGCAAAATTAGATGCCGCAATTACTATTACAGGTCCGAGCACATTGGGCAAAATGTGTCTTACAATAATTCTCATGTCCTTAAGGCCCAAAGCTTTTGCCGCCTGTATATATTCCATTTCCCGAATTGCCAACACCTGTCCCCTGATTATCCGGGCCACATTTACCCACATCGTAAGTCCCACAGCAATAAATATTTGCCAGAAACCTTTTCCCAATGCCAGGGTCATCCCGAAAACCAGTAACAAAGTCGGCATACTCCATATCACATTGATAAGCCACGTTATGAAACTATCGGTTTTTCCACCAAAATATCCCGCGGCGGCACCCAGGATGATTCCAACAGTAAGCGAAATAAGAACGGTTATCAGACCTACAGCAAGGCTCACTCGTACACCTACAACCAAGCGGCTTAGAATATCACGTCCAAATTTATCAGTGCCGAGCCAGAAAGTTTTTGAAACGATATAATTTTTTTCAGGTAAGAGAATTTTTGGGTATGCCTGCTTTTCCTCAACACCTTCATCAATATACTTATCAATAAAAACTGAATCGCTGCTTTCCCGGAAATCAGTGATCGGGATAAAAACATATTTGTCTTCTGCACCCGAAATAAGCCGTTTGAAAAACCAAGTTGATGCTATTTTCTTTTCCTTTTTAACCTTCAGAAACCGCTGGCTGAAGCCCGGTTTTCTTGCCTGTATTTCAACAATCTGCCTGTCAGCATTTGGCGTCGCGTCAGTAGAAATAAAATAAGCAAACACCGCAATGACCACGGCTGTGCAAATAATAACAAGGCCGAGCATCGCACCTTTATTCTTTTTTAACCGTCTCCATGCATTTGTTGAAAAAGAAAAAGATTCACCCATGATTGATAAATTATTTCACCTGCAGGTTATTTTACTTTTCTGCCTTTCCATTTATAAGATCCAAATTTACCTAACCACCCCGCAATCAAAGTATAGATAACATGAAAAGGTTGTGCGGCTAAAAAAAGCCACAGGAGTTTTTTCTTTTTAAAAAAACCGGCTACCGGGAAAAGAAAAAAGAGTTCGGCAACAGTTTTTACTATCAATAAAACCAGGAACAAATAAAGAGCATCCCGATAGACGAAAGAGCAAACACCCATAAAGAAAATCCAGGCGTTAAAAATATATACGAGGAAAAGCACGGCCGTTATTTTTGAGTCCGTATAAATTCCGGCTTTACTGGCCCAGCGAATTCTCTGGTTCATAAAATCTCTGAGAGTTTCGGACGGAAGTGTTTGAACTATTGCCTCAGATGACTTCAAATACATTACCTTATCGGGAAATAGCGTTTGAATTTTGTGCATCAGCAACATATCGTCTCCGCTTGCTACCTGGTCAATTCCTTCAAATCCGCCCACTTTTTTAAACGCGCTTTTTTCATAGGCGAGATTAGCCCCGTTGCACATGCTGTGAAACTTTTTATAAACGGAGCCGCCGGTTATACCCTGCAGTGCAATAAAATCAAGGGATTGGAATATTTTTAAAAACTTTTTAAAAAGCGAGTCACCATGCAGTGAAACGCCGTAAACAACCGGTGCCGCAATAAAAACCGGCCTGAATTTTTCATAATATGAAGCCATGGTTTTCAGCCACTCCGGCTGAACAATGCAATCGGCATCAGTTGTAACTATCAAACTGCCTTTGGCAAGATCAATTGCTGTTTGCACCCCTTTCTTTTTATAAGAATTCAAATTTTCATTTGCGGTAAAATTTTTCAGGTCAAGTAACGTGATATTATTTTTTTGAAATGAACGGGCAATCGAGGCGGTTGCATCATCCGAATTATCATCAACTATTATGATCTCAAATAAATTTTCAGGATATGTTTGTTTAAGTATTGATTCAATACAATTCCCAATATTCTTCTCTTCATTTCTTGCAACTACAATCACCGTTACAACAGTAGAATGGTTAAGCAGGTTTCCCGGGTGATATGGTTTAAGCTGCAACCAGCTTTCCCGGTAATAAAGAATGAGCGTAACATAGGCAATTAACAGTAGCAGCGATATCAGCAAAAAGATCATCGGGCAATTTAAGCATGGATATTTACAATTATTTAATGCAGCAATAACAAAAAAATTTTTTTTTGACCCCGAAAGAATAGGTAGATTTGTAGTTGCATAAACAACTGTATGCCAAACAACCAATTCAAAAAGGCCGAACTGTACAGTTTCATCACAGGAAAAGCCTCTACAGCAATTGCCAGGAGATTACAACGGAATTTCAGGCAATCTGGAATAGAAATAACCATTGAGCAGTGGAGTGTATTATACCATTTATGGCGACAGGAGGGTCAAAGTCAGCAACAATTATGTGGTGCCACTTTCCGCGATAAGCCCAGTATAACAAGGCTGGTTGACAATCTTGAAAAGCTAAGGCTGGTAAAAAGAGTACCGTCAAAGGATGACCGTAGGATTAATCTCATTTATTTGACCAGGGAGGCTTTGAATCTGCAGGAAAAAACAATGGCGCTGGCCAATAAGACATTGAATGAAGCGCTGGAAGGCGTGACTAATGATCAAATAGAAATCGCCAAGGAAGTTTTACAGAAAGTATATGACAACCTTGCATCGCCGGTTTTAGCTGAGATGGAATAAAATTTTAATAAAAATCTTTATAAAATAAAAAAATCATGAGCACTACAACATCGGGTTCGGTTTTAAAGGGAGCAGAATGGCTCATTAAACAAAGCAATGCCTTTGAAACGTTTACGCCTGAAGATTACACGGAAGAGCAATTGATGGTACGCGACATGTGTCTCCAGTTTTTGCACACTGAAGTTCTTCCCATCGTTGATCGGATAGATAAAATGGAGCCTGGCCTCATGCCGCATTTAATGGAGAAAGCAGGGGAACAGGGTTTATTAGCAGCCTCGGTTCCGGAAGACCTCGGAGGCCTGGGAAAGGATTTTGTGACTTCAACCCTGGTAAGTGAAGGACTGGGGGGCGGTTTTTCTTTTAGTGTGGCAATGAGCGCACACGCCGGTATTGGGACCCTTCCCATTTTATATTTCGGAACCGAAGAACAAAAAAAGAAATATATTCCAAAGCTCGCTACAGGTGAATGGAAGGGTTCATACGGACTAACGGAGCCGGGTAGCGGCAGTGATGCACTGGGTGCAAAAACCACCGCGATTCTTTCAGAAGATAAAAAATATTATCTGCTGAACGGCCAGAAATGCTGGATAACGAATGGGGGTTTTGCCGATGTTTATACCGTTTTTGCAAAAATTGATGGCGACAAATTTACCGCGTTCATTATAGAACGTGGATTCGAAGGTTTTACCCGGGGCCCTGAAGAGCATAAAATGGGTATTAAAGGGTCTTCCACAGTGCAGCTGTATTTCCAGGATTGTAAAGTACCCGTCGAAAATGTACTCGGTGAAATTGGAAAAGGCCATATCATTGCCTTCAATATTTTAAATATAGGGCGGTTGAAGCTTGCGGCTGCCGCCGTGGGCGGTGCGAAGCTCGCACTGAGCGGAAGCATCGAATATGCAAATAACCGCGAGCAGTTTAAAACTGCTATTGCAAACTTTGGGGCCATCAGGCACAAGCTTGCTGAAATGGCTATAAGAATATATGCTCATGAAAGTGCCCTGTATCGCGCTGCTAAATGGATCGACGAGAAAGAGGCGGAGCTTCTTGCTTCCGGCAAACCGTTTAATGAAGCATTGTTGGGGGCTGCGGAAGAATATGCGATCGAATGCGCCATTTTGAAAGTACACGGAAGCGAAGCCCTTAGTTACATAGTGGATGAAGGTGTGCAAATACACGGTGGCAATGGCTATAGCGATGAATATATGATCAGCAGGGCATACCGTGACAGCAGGATAAACCGTATTTATGAGGGCACTAATGAAATAAACCGCTTACTCTCTGTTGATATGATTTTAAAAAGAGCCGCTAAAGGAAAACTGGACCTGATCGGGCCCGCATCGAAAGTGCAAAAAGAATTAATGAGTATTCCGGAGTTCGGGGATACTGAAGAAGGAACCTTTGCCAAAGAGCAAAAACTGGTGGCTAACATGAAGAAATGTATTCTAATGGTAGCAGGTGCGGCAGCCCAAAAATTAATGGCCGGCCTGCAGCAGGAGCAGGAAATCATCATGAATATTGCCGATATGAGCATAGAAACTTTTGTGGCTGAAAGCACATTACTCCGCGTGATGAAGCTCGCCGACAAGCAAGGAGAAAATAATGCAAAAGTTCAGATAGCGATGATGCAATGTTACCTGAATGACGCTATAGATAAAATTGCCAAATGTGGTAAAGAAGCTATCAATGCTTTTGCTGAAGGCGATGAGCAAAAGATGCTGCTGCTCGGATTGAAACGTTTTACAAAATCGGAGCCCTTTAACAGTAAAACTGCCAGGAGACTTGTTTCGGATAAGCTGACCGGGGATGGTAAATACGGTTTGTAAGTTTAAGAATATTGTTATTGCGGTACCGGGTACAGCCGCCTTTTTATTACCTTCATCTGATGAAAAAGACCTTGTTTTTTTTCTTTCCACTCTTTTTTTTAAGTTCTTTTTCTCAAAACAAGGCGGGATTTTTTTATGTACGAACAACCGATTCTCTGCCTTTTTTAAAATATGGATTAGGTGAAGACCGGTTGGGCGGTGCTAAAATGACTTACCTCGACAGTAATATCATTTTGAAAGTAGTAGATAGTTTCAAAACTGACTATAAAGTTCAGCTTTCGCAATTACATGCTGCATATATTGATAAAAGCAATGTGAGTAGAACCCCGGCTGCTGAACAGTACCAGCACCTTACAGGCGACTGGAAAGTGTACGGGGATTCACTTTTTGATTATGTAACCATTCAGTTGGATGAGAGGCTTCCGTACAAGAGCGTCCAGGAGATTCATCCTTCGAAAATTGTAGTGGATATTTTTGGGGTAACCAGCAATACCAACTGGATTGGCCAGCTAAGCTCTGCAACAGAGATAAAGAATGCGTGGTACGAACAACCGGAAGACGATCTGATGCGTGTTTTTATTGAACTCAGGCACCAGCAACATTGGGGCTATAGCATTTTTTATGATGATTCTGATAAACTAACCATAAGGGTTAAACGCCAGCCGCGGGCATTATCTTTGAAGAACATGGTTATTGCAGTCGATGCAGGTCATGGGGGAACAAATATCGGGGCTACGGGTGTTACAACGAAAATTAACGAAAAAGATTACACATTACTTATTGCAAAAGAACTTGAAAAAGTACTGCGTCAGAAGAAAGCGAAAGTTGTAATGACAAGAGTGAATGACACCACGTTAAGTATGCCCGAAAGAATCCGTTTTTTAAGACAGCAGCATCCTGATTTGCTCATAAGTATTCATTTGAATTCCTCCCCGAAAGACACTACGCGGGGTGTAAGCACTTATTACAGGTATATAGGTTTCAGACCGTTAAGTATTGCTATCTTACACAGCATGACGGGTGCAGGATTGAACGAATTTGGCAATGTGGGAAGCTTTAATTTTTCATTGAGCGGTCTTACAGATTTTCCCGGTTGTCTTGTAGAAGTTGCCTTTCTGAGTAACAGGAATGGTGAGAAAAAAATTCTCAATCCGGGATTTCGCAAACAGGTTGCCCAACGAATAGCCGGAGGTGTAGAATATTTTTTAAAAAATTTATAAGTATATTTATTTAAACCCTTGACAGTGCCCGTTAATTTTTACGATTCCATAAAAAAAACGTTTGGAAAATTAAGTCATCTTGCTGAAACACTTATCGGTTCTGAAATTGTGCGCCTCGGAGCCGACATTAAGGAGAAAATGAAAAGCGGTGAGAAGATTTACAATTTTACTATCGGGGATTTCGATTCATCTGTTTTCCCTATTCCTAAAAAACTTGAGCACGAAATTATAGAGGCGTACCATAACAGGCATACGACTTACCCTCCTGCAGATGGCATCCCTGCCTTGAGGGAATCCGTTTCGAGGTTTATTAGCGAAAGAGAAGGCATCGAGTATGAATTGAACGAAATTTTAATTGCGGCGGGAGGCCGTCCGCTTATTTATGCATTATACAGGGCACTGGTCGATAAAGGCGATAAGGTAATTTATTCTGTGCCAAGCTGGAACAATAACCATTATGTTCATTTTGTTGAAGGCAGCCATGAAGTAATAGAGACAACGGCTGAAAATAACTTTATGCCTACGGCTGAAGATATAAGACCCCATATAAAAAATGCCGTTCTCATTGCATTATGCTCGCCTTTAAATCCTACGGGAACTGTATTTGAAAAGGAAGAACTGGAAGCAATATGCGATCTGGTTCTGGAAGAAAACATGCGCAGAACAGGCGAGGAAAAAAAATTGTACGTAATGTATGACCAGATGTACTGGGCACTTACTTATGGTGATTCACGGCATTACAATCCTGTAAGTTTAAGGCCTGCTATGAAACACTATACCATATTTATTGATGGTATTAGTAAGGCATTTGCAGCAACGGGCGTTAGGGTAGGCTGGGCGATGGGGCCCAATCACGTATTAAATAAAATGAAAGCCATTAACAGCCACATTGGTGCCTGGAGCCCGATGGCAGAGCAGCATGCCACTGCAAAATATTTATTGCAGGCAGATGCAATAGACGATTTCCTGGGTTCTTTTAAAAAAGAACTTGAAGAAAGGCTACGGCTCATTTATGAAGGTTTTCAAAAATTGAAAGCAGAAGGTTTTCCTGTAGATGCCTGTGCTCCACAGGCAGCAATATATTTAACTATACAATTTAAACTTGTAGGCAGAACCAATCCTTCAGGAAAAATCCTGGCAACACAATCTGATGTAACCGCGTATATTCTAAATGAGGCCAGGCTTGCCGTGGTGCCTTTCTATGCATTTGGCGCATCCGAAAGTTCTGATTGGTACCGGTTAAGTGTAGGCACCTGCAAAAAAGAAGAGATACATGATATGCTGAAATTTTTGAAAGATGCACTTTCTAAGCTAAGCCCTTAGGTCATTGCTCATCTGCCATTGCATAATTTTCATGCCTTTGAACTATCATGTTATTTTTTAACAGGTATTCAGCAATCTGTACAGCATTCGTTGCGGCGCCTTTACGCAGGTTGTCGCTTACTATCCAGCAATTGAGTGTATTAGGCTGCGATTCATCTCTCCGGATTCTTCCCACAAAAGTTTCATCTTTTTCATGCGCAGTTAACGGCATTGGGTAAATAAAGTTGTCGATGTCGTCCTGCACTACCACGCCGGGAGACTTTGACAACAGCTCTTTCACATCATCGGGGTTGAAGTCATTTTCAAATTCGATATTTACACTTTCGCTGTGTCCGCCCATAACAGGGATCCGCACACAGGTTGCTGTTAAACGGATACTTTCATCTCCAAGTATTTTTCTTGTTTCATTCACCATCTTCATTTCTTCTTTGGTATAACCATTTTCGAGAAATACGTCTATCTGCGGGATGGCATTTTTATCTATAGGGTATTTGTATGCCATTTCACCCGGGATATTATTGCGTTCGTTCATTAATTGCTGCACTGCTTTTACGCCCGTGCCGGTAACACTTTGGTAAGTTGAAACCACCACTCTCTTTATGATATATTTTTGATGAAGCGGGTTCAGTATCAGCACCATTTGTATGGTGGAGCAATTGGGATTGGCAATTATTTTATCTTCTTTTGTAAGCACGTGGGCATTTACTTCAGGTACAATTAATTTCTTCGAAGGATCCATACGCCAGGCGGATGAATTGTCTATTACCGTGATGCCGGCTTTGGCAAATTCGGGGGCCAAAACCAGTGAGGTGCTTCCTCCGGCAGAAAATATAGCAATCGCAGGCCTTGCCGCAATTGCGTCGTCAGCTGAAACTACTTTGTACTTTTTATTTTTAAAGGTTATTTCTTTCCCGATCGATTTTTCAGAGGCCACAGGGATAATTTCTGAAACAGGGAAGTTTCTTTCTTCCAGCACCTGTAACATCTTACTTCCAACAAGTCCTGTAGCGCCTACAACTGCAATTTTCATTTTAAATTCTTTTTCCAGTTAAGTTAAGTGGATACAAAAATACAGCAAAGCCATAAAGTAAGTATCTTTAAAGACAAAGCTACTACTTATGGGAAGAAGTTTTTTTTCCTGGTTTTCCCTGCTTATGTCTATAAGCATCGTTTCAACGGCCCAGGTCAATGAAAATTTTAACGACGGCGATTTTACAAATAATACTGAATGGTCAGGCAATACTTCCGATTTTGTTGTGAATTCAGCTTTACAGTTACAAAGTAATAATACAGTCACAAATAGCAGTTATTTTTTAAGTACCCCCAATATCCTGGCCACTAATGCACAATGGGAGGTGTATATCCAGATCGCCTTCAATCCCTCATCTGCGAATTATATTGATGTATACTTAACTTCTTCCTCCGGTGATTTAATATCAGACGGCAATACAGGGTACTTCGTGCGTATTGGAAACACAGATGATGAAATAAGTCTTTATCGCAAGGACGCCGGGAACATTACAACGAAAATCATTGACGGGGCAGACGGGGTTTTGAGCAACACCAACAATATCGTCAAAATAAAAGCAACAAGGGATGCCGGTAATCAATGGATGCTTTTCAGGGATTTTACAGGAACGGGAAATTATTATACCAGCGAGGGAGCGGCCACAGATGGTATTTACAACACGTCTTCGTTTTTTGGATTTTGCATAAAACAAAGCACAGGCAGTTTTTTCCAGAGGCATTTTTTCGATGACATAGAAATAAAACCTTATGTGCCTGACATTATGCCGCCAGTCATTCAGTCGGCCACAGTGATTTCACCCACAGCACTTGATGTGCTTTATAGCGAGCCTGTCGAAATGCAAAGCAGCCAGCTTATAACAAACTATTCAGCAAATAACAGTTTGGGTGCACCTGTTACCGTTTTACGGGATGCGGCAAATCCATCCCTTGTGCATCTTACTTTCACCGCAGGCTTCACTAATGGGATCGTAAATACGCTCACTGTTAAGGGAGTGATGGACCTTGCGGGAAATGCAATGAGCAGCGGTACCGTGGATTTTGGTTTCTATACGCCACAACAATATGATGTGGTGATTGATGAAATAATGGCTGATCCGTCTCCGCAGGTTGGCCTGCCCGACAATGAATGGATTGAGTTAAAAAATACATCTGCTTTTGATATTAACCTGCAGGGTTGGAGATTAGCTGATCCAACGGCGCAAACGGGAACCATGCCTGGTTTCATTTTGCAGCCTGACAGCTTTGTGATTGTATGTACGGGTTCAGCCGTACCTGCGTTTATTCCGTTTGGGAGAGTGATAAATGTTACGAATTTTCCTTCTTTTGATAATGATGCGGGCCTTATATCACTTTATTCTGCGGCCGGGAAAACCATTCATGCCGTTCAATATACTTCAGCATGGTATAGAAATGAGCTCAAAAAGAACGGAGGATGGACGCTTGAAATGATGGACACAAAAAACCCATGCGGCGGAATTAGCAACTGGAAGGCAAGTATTGATGCAAAAGGGGGCACGCCCGGCGAGAGGAATTCTGTTGATGGTATCAATGAAGATGAAGTAACTCCGCAACTTTTACGGGCTTATACAATAAATGATACAACTATTACTTTAGTGTATGACGAGCCGCTGGACAGCCTGAAGGCTGTCACGGTAAATAATTATTCGATTGATAACGGTATTTCGGTTGTGAATGCATCGGGCGTTTCACCTGTTTTTGACCTGGTAAATATTGCGTTAAATGCTCCTGTAACTGCCGGAACTGTGTATACCGTTACCGCAGCTAACGTTACCGATTGTAAAGGTAATGCCATAGGCGCAAAAAATGCGGCAAGGTTCGGTATGCCACAGGAAGCGGATAGTTTTGACATCATTATTAACGAACTACTGTTCAATCCAAAACCCGATGGGGAAGACTATGTGGAGTTGTATAACCGTTCACAAAAGATTATTGACCTTAGCCATATTTATATTGCCAACCGCAATAGCAGTGGTATTGTCAGTAACATACAACAGGCAACTTTGGAAAACATTTTGTTGTTTCCGCAAGGGTTTATAGTTCTTACCCCGGATCCTGCAGCGGTAAAAAATCAATACATAACAACTAATCCGGATGCCTTTATAACCGTGAAAAATATGCCTTCTTTCCCTGACGATGCCGGCGACGTAATTATGCTGAATAGCCAGGGAGCGATAGTAGACGAAATGAAATATTCTGATAAGTGGCATTTTCCGCTGATTTCAAATACAGAAGGAGTTTCACTGGAGCGGATAGACTATAATGCCCTCTCTGTGGAGGCCAATTTTCATTCTGCAGCGACATCTGCAGGCTATGGTACGCCGGCGTATAAAAATTCGCAGTACAAGGTGAACGAAGAGATACCGGGTTTAATAACCGTTACCCCCGATATTTTTTCTCCCGACAATGACGGCACTGATGACTTTGCGACAATAAATTATAGTTTTCCTTCCGCCGGGTATGTAGCCAATATTACTATATTTGATGCTACCGGTCGGGCGATCCGTTATCTTCAGCGAAATGCTTTGAGCGGTATCAAAGGGTATTATAGATGGGATGGTCTTAATGATAAGGGCATGAAGCTTCCACAGGGAATTTATATAATTTACACTGAAATTTTTAATGCTGCCGGAAAGAAGAAGCAATTTAAAAATACCATTGTGCTGGCAAGAAGGTATTAACTCCGGGTTATAGATTATGAATTCCGGATCTTTGATTCACGTAATTTTAATTATTTCCAATGCTGTTTATGTCATCATCAAAATGATCAGGGAGCTTGTTTAGCTGTGCTTTGATTATAAAGTAGCTCGTAATTGCAAAAGTTAACCCGATCAGTATAACAGAGAAAAGATTTTCTGTCCCAAACATCATTACGCCAACGATGACGCCGATAATTTCCGACACAAACCAGCCGGCTACTGTATAAAATTTCCATGTAGCAGGTCTTACGCCCTTATCGCGGGCAATCCTGCCGATCTCTCTTGTTAAGAATATAAGCGCAATCACTTCGAGCATACAAATAATATTAAAAAAAAATTGGGGTACTGCATTCTGCCCTGGCCGTTATTTGGTTACCTGCGACCTTCATCTATTTTAATTTGTACATCATAACGTTCACACCAAATCAATATCAAAATTTACCAATTGAACGAATTCGTGCAGGCGGATATCGATGTCTTTCTTACTAATTTCCCTGAGGCGCTGGGGGCCAAATTTTTCAACGCAAAAACTAGCCATCGCTGAACCGACAATTATTGCGGTCTTCATATTCTCAAAACTTATATTTTTTGTGCGCGCAAGATGCCCAATAAAACCTCCGGCGAACGCGTCACCTGCTCCCGTGGGATCAAATACATCTTCTAAGGGTAATGCGGGAGCGAAGAACACATGATTTTCATGGAATAATAGAGCGCCATGCTCACCTTTCTTAATGATAAGGAAGCCGGGGCCCATTTCCAATACTTTTTTAGCCGCTTTTACTAATGAAAATTCACCGCTTAGTTGCCTTGCCTCACTATCATTTATCATAAGCACATCAATCATCGTCAATACTTTTTTTAGATCATCAGGTGCACTCTCTATCCAGAAATTCATCGTATCCAATACAATTAATTTTGGTCTTGTTCTTAACTGATTTATTACACTGGCCTGCAGGGGAGGTGTAAGATTTCCCAGCACCAGGAATTCAGAGCCCTGGTATTCTTCAGGAACCTTTGGATTAAAATCTGCCAGAACATTTAAATCGGTTACCAGCGTATCACGGGTATTCATATCCAAATGATATCTGCCGCTCCAGAAAAACGATTTTTTATCCGGAATTATTTCCACGCCGGTTAATTGTACACCGCGTTTTTTAAGTTCATTCATTTCCTCTTCAGGAAAATCATTGCCAACAATAGAAATCTGCTGAAGCGGCCGTGTGAGATGGCTGGCTGCGTATGCAATATAAGTTGCGGATCCGCCAACAATTTTATCAATTTTCCCAAATGGTGTTTCAATTGCATCAAACGCCATCGAACCTAAAATAATAATCGCCATAAATATGTACTGGTTTTTAGTGAATGCTGCAAATGTAAAAGATTAAAACAGAAGTTCATGTTCAGTGTTTTGAAGTTAAAATGCCCTTTATTGTGGGATTATCCTTATGCATTGATACGGTTTACGTTTATCTTTCCCGAACCGGTGATAAATCTATAATTATTAAATGTGCTGCGGGCCTTGCTGAATCCAAAACCGATTAACTTTGTATAATTGATTTTTATGTTGTTAAGTATTCATCCAGAAAATCCCCAGCCGAGGTTGCTGAGGCAAATTGCGGATTGCCTGAAAAACGGAGGTGTTATAATCTATCCAACTGATACTATTTACGGGCTTGGCTGTGATATATATCAGCCGAGAGCGATAGAGCGCATTTGTAAAATAAAGAATGTGGACCCCCAAAAAGCACAGCTTTCCTTCATTTGCCGGGACCTCAGCCACCTGAGCGATTATACCAAAAGTATTGATACGCCTTTGTACCGTGTTCTTAAAAATCATCTGCCCGGTCCCTACACTTTTATTCTTCCCGCGAGCAAGCAGGTGCCTAAAATTTTAAAAAGTAAAAAAGATACCATAGGCCTGCGTATACCCGACAACGTTATTTGCAATGCTATTCTTGAGGTCCTTGGAAATCCGATATTAAGCGCCTCGCTTCCGGGAGAGATGGTAGAAGAATATACGGACCCTGCAGTTATTTATGAAACATTTGGTAAAGTGGTTGACTATGTAATTGATGGCGGCCCGGGAGGTATTGAACCATCAACGGTAGTGGATTGCACCACCGGTGAATGGATTGTAACCCGCCAGGGGCTCGGCGAATGGCATGTGTGAAATACACCTTGATCGCACACCAGGATAGGCGGGAAAGGCAGCGGCTTAATAATAAATTTAGAATTAACCCCCGCAGGTATCCGATTCAGGGAAATCAGGCTTATAAGGCCGTTCGCATTAATCCAATTCATCCACATTATTGTGATAAAGACGGGCAGCGTGAATATTAAAGCTTTTGCGGTGGTACCGGCACAAGCCATGAATTTCGATCGCGTCACGGTGTTCAGGCGTACCATAACCTTTATTATTATGCCAGCAGTACATTTCATATTTTTCATGCAGGCATAACATATATTCGTCGCGATAGGTTTTAGCAAGCACACTGGCAGCGGCAATGGATGCATACATGCCGTCGCCCTTTACCATACAATGATGTGGCATCTTTTTGTAAGGCTTAAACCGGTTGCCATCTACCAGTAAAATATCAGGTTTGCTTTTGAGTTTATTTAGTGCGAGATGCATGGCTTTATAAGATGCCTGCAAAATATTGATGCGGTCAATCTCATTGTTGCTGACACCTGCAACTGCAAAAGCAATACTTTCCTTTTCAATTAATGGCCTGAGATGGTCGCGCTCTTCCTTTGTTAGCTGTTTGGAATCATTGAGCTGGGGATGGTAAAAATCTTTTGGCAAAATAACGGCGGCGGCATATACAGGCCCGGCAAAGCATCCGCGCCCGGCTTCATCAAGCCCTGCTTCAAAAAATTTATTATGGAAAAAAGGAAGAAGCAATTTTTTTAGCAAAAATAAAAGACCATTTGCAGATTTGTTTTTATTAGTTTTCAACATAATTTTTTAATTTATTATAACGGCATCTATGTGGCTGCCGGGTTACCTTTACCGCAGAAACAGAAGATATGCAGGTTGGATCGCAAAAAGATTTTTCAAAAAATATCGCGCGGTGGCTTTTTGCAGGAGTTATCATGTTAATAATTCAGATTTTGCTTGGAGGTATTACAAGGCTAACGGAATCCGGGCTAAGCATAACAGAATGGAAACCCCTTACAGGTGTTTTGCCTCCGCTCAGCCAGGAGCAATGGCTGTCAGAATTTGATAAGTATAAACATACTGATCAGTTTCGATATATACATGCAGATTTCTCACTCAGCGATTTTAAATTTATTTTTTTTTGGGAATGGCTCCATCGTTTGTGGGCAAGATTAATGGGTCTTGTATTTCTGGTGGGATTTTTTTATTTTCTTGTGCGAAAACAGTTCAGGCGGAACATGGTAATCCCGCTTATCATATTATTTCTTTTAGGTGTTATGCAGGGTGCTATCGGATGGCTCATGGTAAAGAGCGGGCTTGTTCCTGAAAAATTATTTGTAGGGCATATAGAATTAGCTGCTCATTTTATAGCGGCGCTGTTACTTCTTTGCTATACCCTGTGGTTTGCGCTTACCCTCGCAATTCCGGCAAATAAAATGCTGCTAAATTCCGGGTTAAAGAGGATTACCATAATATTGTTTTCGATCCTGTTTATACAACTGATTTACGGGGCATTCATGGCCGGCCTGCGTGCCGCCACGGCAGCGCCAACATGGCCAAAGATCAATGGCCAGTGGGTTCCCGGTTCGATCAACAATTTATCTCCGGCCTGGAGAAATTTAACTGATAATAAGCTCATGGTACAGTTTATCCACCGGGACATTGCATATATTCTCCTGGCAGGAGTTTTTCTATGGTGGGCCAGGGCAAGAAGAATCAATGGCAATCCATTGTTTATCAAAACAAGGGTTATTCCCGTTGTTCTTATTACTTCTCAGGTAATACTTGGGATTGCCACAATAATACTCTCGCCATATCGCAATAACCTTGTATGGTTTGGCGTTGCCCATCAATTGGTCGCCATACTATTTCTCATGACAATGCTTTTTATGTTGTATATTATCAGAAGATCGCAGGTACCGTTCACAGTTAACTGAACAGTATTAACATTCGCTATGAAAACATTTGTTCAAAATTTTTACTATTCATTTCCCATACAGCTATTGCTTCTTCATTTCCGAAAGGCCCAGGTCCTGCTTATTTTCTGGTTTATTCTTTTTTTAACCATCACCGGAAATTTTATGAAATTATTCGGCGCCAATGCATTGTTCCTTGCTCCTGAATACCTGGGTAATGTAAACGCCGCGGGCGCAGCTATTACCGGCATATCAACCGGGGTTTTTATAATGAGCTGGAATATTACCACCTTTATTTTACATAGCCAGCGTTTTCGCTTTCTTGCAACCAACTCAAAGCCATTTTTAAAATATTGCGTTAACAACTCTGTTATTCCTATTTCTTTTTTACTGGTTTATTTTTGCGAGGCATTATCGTACGACCGGAAGATGGAACTGATCTCTCTTGCTGAATTCATCGGTATTGCAGCAGGCTTTACAGGCGGGTTTCTTTTACTGATAACACTTTCATTTGTGTATTTTTTTACTGCAGACAGGAGAATTGTAAGGACGTTCAAACCGGATTTTATCAATTTTCACAAGCAAAAAAAAATTGAAAACTATACTGATCCGTTTGCGGAAAACAATTTTGGATTACCGGTTGGTTATTATTTAACTACGCGGTTCAAATTTAACAAAGCAAGGAACGTAGCACACTACAGCCAGGAATTCCTGGATGTCATTTTTAAAAGACATCATTTTTCTGCAATGATTACTTTGATGGCGGCATTTATTTTTATGATCTTTATCGGTTTTTTTCTTGACCATAGGGTTTTCCAGGTGCCGGCGGCGGCGAGTATTCTCATACTTTTTGCCTTGTTGATTGCCGTTATAGGTGCTCTTACCTATTTCCTGAGGAGCTGGAGTATGTTATTTGTTATCTTTCTTTTTATTGTTCTCAATTTTCTTTACATACATGATATTATCGATCCGCGTAATAAGGCATTCGGGCTTGATTATACCAATCCGGTAAGGCCCGAATATTCGTTGCGTAATCTGGAGGCTATGAATACTGCTGAAAGGATTGAAGCTGATAAAAATAATATGCTGGGTATTCTCAACCGATGGAAACAAAAACAAGGTGAAGACAAACCGGTAATGGTTGTTTTTAATTTTAGCGGCGGCGGCGTAAGAAGCGCAGCCTTTGCAATGAGCGTTTTGCAGCAACTCGACAGCATAAGCGGGGGGACAATAATGAAAAAAACGGTCCTTATGAGTGGGGCCTCCGGCGGAATGCTTGCTGCTGCTTATTTCCGCGAGCTGGCCAGGTTAAAAGCGGCCGGAGAAAATATTAATCTCCAAAGCAGGGCATATATCAATGATATTTCAGATGATTTGCTAAACCCGGTATTTTCTTCAATGATTGCCAGGGATCTTCTTTCCCCGGCACAGAAGTTTTCTGTTGGCCCATATCGATACGTCAAGGACAGGGGCTATGCTTTTGAACAAAAATTAAATGATAATACGCATGCGTTACTAAATAAGAATATTGGTTTTTACCAGGCTGAAGAAAGGGATGCACGTATACCCCTGATGATCTTAAATTCGGTAATAACACGGGATCTTAGAAAACTAATGATATGCACCCAGCCGGTGAGCTTCATGATGCAGGCAGCTTTTCCAGACAGCGCTTCGAAAATGAGTGGGCCTGATGCAGTCGATTTCGCAGCCATGTTCAAAAATGAGAACCCCATGAACCTCCGGTTTCTTACCGCACTGAGAATGAACGCCACCTACCCGTATATTTTGCCCAATGTATGGCTTCCTTCCAATCCGATAATCGATGTAGTGGATGCGGGGCTGAGAGACAATTATGGCCAGGAAACCTCACTTCGTTTTTTACATATTTTCAGAGACTGGATAAAAGAAAATACCCGTGGGGTAGTAATTATCCAGGTAAGATCAAGACAAAAAGGAGGATGGGATAATACTTTTGTGAACGGGGATATTACCGGAATTATAACCAAGCCGTTTACCATGATGCAAAGCAGCTGGTTCATGCTCCAGGATTATTTCCAGGATGATGAAATCACTTATGCACAAAACTCACTTGACAGCAATTTTCGCCGGCTGGCTTTTATGTATATCCCTGAAAAAGAGGAACGTGGTGCTACTATTAATTTTCATTTAACGGCAAGTGAAAAAAAAGAAGTGATCTCTTCACTAAAAAGAAAAAATAATGTAGAGGCGTTTGAACAGGTGCGTAAATACCTGGGATATTAAGGCTGGATGAGCCTGAATGCTGCAGGCAAAATCTCAATATTAAATTCCCCTGAGGTTTGCACATGATCGCCGTCAATGTGTAATGGCGCCATAGCAGGATTGTTGATTTTAATTTTATCAGTTTGAAAATAAAGAATGTTTTTCGTGTGGGTTTTTTCCTCGTGATTTAATATTTTTCCGGCTTTCATTTGCTTCATTACAGACCAAAGAACGCGTGGCTTACTCATTTTCTTAACAACAATAATATCAAGTAGCCCATCGTTGAGGCTTGCTTCCGGCGCAATAGTAAAATTATTTCCAAATTGATTGCTGTTGGCAATGCAGATAAAGTAGGCATCCAGGTTGATTTTTGTTTTTTTTATTTTCACCTCAAAAGGATAAGGAGAGGCATATAAAAAGTTTTTAACAGATTGCCTGATATAGCTGGAAAGCCCGCGTTTTCTTTGCAGTGAGAAATCATAGGCAACCTGGGCGTCAAGCCCGATCCCGCAAAGCATACAGGCGAGTTTTCCATTTATCAGGAAAGCATCAATACATCCTGCTTTGCCCTGGAAGATAATTTCGAGTGCCTTGTCAACTGACCGCGAAATTTTTGCAGTAAGTGCGAGGCCATTCCCTGATCCAACGGGAATGAGGCCAATATTTATTTTTAAATTTAATAAGGATGCTATCACCGGGTTGATGCTTCCGTCCCCACCGCAGATCACAATATCAGTTATTTCATCCCTGGCTACTTTTTCCCTTAAAAAGGGATACTTTCCGTCTTCAGCGGTAAATAAAATCTCATATCCAATATTTCGTTCTGTACATTTCTTTATGATTTTTTTTTCCAGTGGAATTTTGTTTTTTGTTCCGGACACCGGGTTAATGAAAAATAAAATTTTACGTGTCATGCGCTGGCAGAAATGAACATTTGCAAGGTGATTAAATTTTTGTTTACTTATAATTATTTGAAGAACTTTTTGCTTAAAAAATATGGCAGTGTAAAAAATATGGCAGTGTCTAAATTAAAGCAGTATACATTAATTAAGTGTATCCCATAAGAGGTCTTTTAACTGCGCAAGCCCCTGTTGTGCTATGGACGAAATAAAAATGTTAGGTATATCCGCTGGTAATTCCCTTTTGACAGCTTCCTTTAATTCATCATCCAGCATATCGCTTTTACTTATGGCAATCACAAATTTTTTGTCAAGCAATTCGGGGTTATATTCTTTCAGCTCATTTCGTAAAATATCAAATTCAGCTCTGTGGCCTTTACTGTCGGCCGGTATTACAAAAAGTAACACAGAATTTCGCTCGATATGCCTTAAAAACCTGAACCCAAGGCCCTTTCCTTCCGCTGCGCCCTCAATAATCCCGGGGAGGTCGGCTACACAGAAACTTTTATGATCCCGGTATTCCACTATTCCAAGCTGTGGTGTTAAGGTAGTAAATGCATAATCAGCAATCTTTGGGGTTGCGGCAGTTATTACTGAAAGCAATGTCGATTTCCCCGCATTCGGAAAACCTACCAAACCAACATCGGCCAGTATTTTAAGTTCTAATATTTTCCATCCTTCCTCGCCGGGCTCGCCGGGCTGTAAATATTCAGGAGCCTGGTTAGTGGGCGTGGCGAAGTTTGAATTGCCAAGGCCACCGCGTCCGCCCTTCATCAGAATAATTTCCTGGCCGTCTTCTAAAATTTCCGCGTTCACTTTACCCGTTTCTTCATCTCTTGCAACAGTTCCCAATGGAACTTCAATAATAATATCCTCGCCGTCCCGGCCGGTGCGGTTATTTTTACTTCCGTTTTCGCCATCACCGGCTAAAACATTTTTGAAATAACGAAGATGCAATAATGTCCATAGATTTTTATTGCCGCGAAGAATAATATGAGCTCCCCTGCCACCATTACCCCCGTCAGGGCCCCCATAAGCTGTAAGCTTATTTCGCATGAAGTGTTTACTGCCCGCCCCCCCATGACCGCTCTTACAAAAAATTCTTATGAGATCTATAAAATTTGTTTTTTCCATCAGCGTAAAGTTCGCGAAGTTTTTTTAGGAATTATTTTTGCACCGTTATAGTAAAAGAAATGTTTAAACCACTAACGACCGCCATTTTTATTATTTTGTTGCTTGCCTGCTCAGTCAATAAAAAGGCGCAGGTAATGCAAGACATGCCTCCATGCCTTGCAGCAAAAATAAAGGCTATGGCGGCAGATCCGAACCAGGGATCCCCGCTATCTGTTACCCGGTTTACGTATAAGCAACAAACTGTGTATTATGTGGTATCGCCATGCTGTGATAAATTCAATGTTGTTTATGATAGTGTTTGTAATGTTTTGGGCCACCCCGATGGAGGATTTACAGGCAGGGGCGATGGGAAAATGCCTGATTTCAGGCAGGAAGCAACCGGCGAAAAAGTGATTTGGAAAATCGATAAACCGCAATAGAGCTTAATATTTTTTTCCGAAGTTAAAAACCGCTGTCACCCTGTGTAAAGTTATTTACCCCTGGTTTCTCCCCATGTTTTATATTCAGGTCCGCCGGTAATATTTTGTTCAGAAATTTGTCTTAGCGGTTCGCAGGGCATCCAATGGTGTTGCATATCAATCGTAAGTTCCTGATAAATTTCCGTTCCTTTTGTTTTCCATAGAGCCATTTCATCGCTTACCTGTTTGATAATTTTTGCCGGATTGCCGACGAGCATACTTCGCGCAGGAATTTTTTCATCCGCTTTTACAAAACTTAATGCACCCACTATACATTCATCGCCCAATTCAACATTATCCATTATAACAGCGTTTATCCCAACAAGGCAATTTTTTCCAATGACTGCTCCGTGAATAACGGCACCATGGCCTATGTGCGCATTTTCTTTTAAAACAACAGTAACGCCCGGAAACATATGAATGGTGCAGTTCTCCTGGATGTTACAGCCATCTTCAATAATTATTTTTCCAAAATCGCCGCGAATAGCTGCGCCGGGCCCTATATACACATTTTTGCCAACGACCACATCGCCTGTCACAGCGCTCAGGGGATGAATGAATGAAGTTTCATGTATAACAGGGATATAGCTTTTGAATTGATAAATCATAAGTATTATGCAAGTTTTTTTCCGGTACGGAAACATGTTCCCTTGAACAATGCAACCAGGTGGTTGTGCTGGTTCATAACGGTAACATGATAAAGCCCCGTCGATTTCCCGTTATGTATTTCTTTTGCTTCGGCAATTAGCTCATCGTCTTCATGAACCGATTTTAAAAAGTTAATGGAAGTATCTAAAGCAACCGAAAAATTATTACGGCTATTGCATGCGAAGGCGAATGAACTATCTGCTAATGAAAATACAACACCTCCATGTACTATGCCAAGCCCGTTCAGCATTCCGCTGCGTACCCGTAATTTAATTTTGCTGTAGCCTTCCTTAACCTCTATTATTTGTATGCCAAGCCACTGGCTGAAGAGATCTTTTTGCATCATGTGACGTACAACCACAGCCGCCAGCTCATCTTTTTCCATATTATGATTATTGACCGGAAAATTTGGGTCTTCTTTTTTCCAGGAATGCAGCAACGCCCTCATGAAAATCATCTGTGAGTGCAGCTTTTTGCTGCAGCTCATCTTCAGTGTGTAATTGCTGTTCCAGGTTTTGTTGCAATGATTTGTTAAGAGCCTGCTTGGTATAGGCAAGCCCCTTGGTAGGCAGCGCTGCCAGGATCGCAACGATTTTTTCAGATTCCTGGATAAATACACTGTCAGGAAAAAATTTATAGATCATACCTGCTCTTTCTGCTTCTTCAGCAGAAATTTTATCTCCAAGCATCATAAATGCACTGGCTTTTTGCAGGCCTACCAGGCGTGGCAGAAAAAAGGTTCCGCTGCTGTCGGGAATCAATCCAATTTTGCTAAACGCCTGTATAAAGAAAGCTGATTGCGCGGCAATAACAACATCGCAACATAAAGCAATATTGGCGCCGGCCCCCGCCGCCACCCCGTTCACCGCCGCGACTACCGGCTTGTTGAGGTTTCTTATCTTACTGATAATGGGGTTGTAGTGTTCGCAAAGGATTTTTTCCATTCCGGCTCCATAGGGGTCCACAATTTCTGCAAGATCCTGACCTGCACAGAAAGCTTTGCCCGCACCTGTAATGAAAACACACCGTAGGTTGCTATTATTTTCACATTCATCTAAAATTTTTTGTAAGGCCAGTGCCATTTCCCGGTTGAATGCATTGAATTTTTCCTGCCGGTTAAGGGTCACTAATGCAATGTTGTTTTTAATTTCAAAAAGAATAGAGGGCATTTAAAATGTATAAAGTGAAATATACTTCGGTTACTTGGAAAATTGCTTATCGGTCGAAAGAGATGATTTATAGTTTAATGCAGTGGCACTAATGGGATCAGGTAACTTTAAAGTATATTTTTAACAGACATAGATTCATGATTTTTTTCTTTTAGAAAATCCTTAATCGTCTCGGTCATAGATCCATTTTTAAAGGTACAAATCATCAGTGACATTTAAAATAATCAAATGGCTCCAGGCAATCATTACATTGATATAACGCTTTGCAGGATGTAGAGCCAAACTGGCTGATAAGCCTGGTGTTGCCTGAATTACACAGCGGACATTTGATAAGAGCATGCCCGGGATAATTTTTGCCGGAAATTTTTTCCTCCGGTGGCGCTATCCCATAGGCCTTCAATTTTTCCTTCCCTTCATTGGTCATCCAGTCGGTTGTCCAGGCGGGGGAAAGTTGTTGTGTGATTTTGATAGTGCTGAAACCTTCCTTCAGAAGCGCGATCCTTATATTCATTGCAATTACATCCATGGCGGGGCACCCGCTGTAAGTGGAGGTGATAAAAACTTCTACTTCGTTGCCATTACACTTAATATCTCTTATAATGCCAAGGTCTGTGATCGACAGTACGGGGATCTCAGGGTCATTAATATTCTTCATTAATTCCCATAACTTACCGGTAATATCTTCTTTTATGTTTTCCATTATTATATCTCACCATTCACAGCCGGGATATGCTCTTTGTAAGAACTGCATTTCGGCCAGTATAAAACCAAGATGCTCCGAATGGATCCCGTTCTTCCCGCCGGTCTGCATCCAGATTTTTCCTTGCCACGGGAAGGAAAGTGTCGCTTCTGCCAGTACATTCCTTACTTTATTGTTCCAGTCGTCTTTTATTTCACTAACAGTTACGCCTATACGCTTTTCGTTGACCAAATTTTCATATAAGGCGGCTTCAAACATCTCACCGGTAAAGGGCCATACATCGTCAAGCGCTGTTTTTATACGCCGGTTACTTTCCTCAGTTCCGTCTCCCAGCCTGATTACCCATTCGCTGCTCCACCTTACATGATATGTAACTTCCTTCAGGGATTTTTCTGCTATTGCCGCGAGTTGCTTATCAGTTGAGTCCATCAGTTTTTGGTAAAAATAGAACTGGTAAGTGCTGAAAAAAAATAATTTAACCATTGTCTTTGCCCAGTCCCCATTTGGTATTTCCGCGATCAGGCAATTCCTGAATTCACGGGCATCCCGCATGTAAGCGAGCGTATCTTCTGTAATTTCACCTGAATTCTTTATGGGGGAAAAAATATTGAAACGTTCTTTTTCATCGGCGGAATTAATTATTGTAGCCGCATATTGATAAAAATTTCTTGATTGGCCGATTAAATCCAGGGCAATATTGCTGATGGCAATGTCCTGTTCCAGTGTAGGACCGTGACCGGTCCATTCGCTAAGGCGGTGACCCATTATGAGGCTGTTATCTCCTAGGTGAAGACAAAAGCTGAAAAGCGGGTCAAGGGGTATATCGGGATGAAGTTCCGGCATCATTATTCAAAAATTGAACAACAGGAGTGCCATGAATATACGGGAATTATTTACATGTGTTTCAATTCATCCGGTAAATTATAAAAGGTGGGATGACGATAAATTTTATCATTTGCCGGGTCAAAAAGGCTGGATGCGTCATCAGGATTCGAGGAATGGATATTTTTTGATTCCACCACCCATATGCTCACGCCTTCCATGCGCCGTGTATAAACATCCCTTGCATTTTCTATAGCCATCCGCGCATCTGCTGCGTGAAGGCTTCCCACGTGTTTATGGTCAAGGCCCTGTTTGCTTCTTATAAATACTTCCCAGAGAGGCTCATCTGAATTCATCATTAACTATTGATTTGTTCTTTTCCATTGCTTGCATTAAATATTGTAACCGGATGTGGATGTAACCTTTTTTTTCATTTTTTTCTTTTGAGCATAAGCGATTGCAGCATCCCTTACCCATTCACCGTTTTGATGCGCACTAACCCTGGCGGCTAAACGCTCTTTATTGCAGGGGCCGTTTCCCTTCACAACATTCCAGAATTCATCCCAGTTTATTTCGCCGAAATCATAATGCATTCTTTTTTCATTCCATGTGAGATGCGGATCTGGTATAGTAAGCCCCAATATATCAGCCTGCTCCTTACAGATATCTACGAACTTCTGCCTCAGTTCATCATTGGTAAATCTTTTTATTTTCCATTTCATGCTCTTTTCAGTATGCGGAGATGCATCATCATTCGGGCCAAACATCATAAGGCTGGGCCACCACCACCTGTTGAGCGCATCCTGTGCCATTTCTTTTTGAGCATGCGAACCCCTGCAGAGCGTGAGTAAGATTTCAAATCCCTGCCGTTGATGGAAACTTTCTTCTTTACAAATTCTTATCATTGCCCTCGCATACGGCCCGTATGACGCCCGGCATAAAGGAACCTGGTTCATGATGGCAGCTCCGTCTACGAGCCAGCCGATGGCGCCGATATCTGCCCAGGTTAAAGTAGGGTAATTAAAAATTGAAGAATATTTGGCTGAGCCGCTCAGCAACTGGCCGATCATTTCTTCCCTGCTTATTCCCATCGTTTCGGCTGCTGCATACAGGTAAAGTCCATGCCCCGCCTCATCCTGAACCTTGGCAAGTAAGGTAGCCTTGCGTCTTAGCGAAGGGGCTCGGGTTATCCAGTTCCCTTCAGGAAGCATCCCGACAATTTCGCTGTGCGCATGTTGGCTTATCTGGCGAATTAATGTTTTTCGGTATTCTTCCGGCATCCAGTCTTTAGGCTCTATTTTTATTTCCCGGGCGACCTTATCATCAAATATTTCCTGTAACTCTTGTGCGGCCATCATAAATTATTCTTTCAAAGTTACAAATTCGGGATTGCAAAAGCCAACGGTTGATAGTTAAAGTTAATAATGCCCGTCGTATCCCATCATAGATTTACCTGAAAATTTCAGAAACGTAATATGTCTCAGGATGTTGTTATTATTATAAAAAATTAAAGATCTGGAATATGACAATAGGCAAAGGATACTTTTCTTACCAGGTAAATTAGAAGGCATAGAATAATATTTGAAAAAAAATTGCCTGAAAAATATGCCGGTAATAATTTTGAAAAGGGAAATTTAGCAAAATAGCCCCGGAACATTAACGGATTGCGCGGGGGTGATGAATTTATTTAGTGCTTTATTTTGCACAATAAGAGCTCATCGCGGCAACCCGGAATTATTTTGCAACGGTTACTTTGATATAAAGCAATGCTGATGTTGCTTAACAAATACAGCGGGAATGACCTACCAGGAAAAATTTGACGAACTGCAAAACCTGTTCTCAGAGAAATTTGATGTCTATAAGGATCTTCAAAAAAAACTTTGTTTGGAAAATGACGAGTCAGATGAATTTTTAAGAACTAAATCTGAATTTGAAAAGTCGAGCAATGAGCTGCAGGCTTTTCTTATTATGTTCCGGGAAAACAACGCGTCGCCCAATGATGAATTTGGCACTACCGGTGGAAGATGTACACAATAACGGCGATTGAAAGACTCATTTATTATCAAAATCCACAACAACTTTTTTACTCCTGGGATGTGACTGGCATGTCAGGATAAATCCCGCTTTCACCTCATCCTGTTCCAGGCCGTAATTTACTTCCATCTCGACATCGCCTTCCAAAAGTTTTGCTTTACACGAACAGCAAACACCACCTTTACATGCAAACGGCAAATCTGCTCCCTGCGCCAATGAAGCATCCAGGATGCTGTTACTGTTATAATCCAGCGTAAAAGTGAAACTGCGTCCATCCATTTTTACGGTGATCTCGCTTCCGTGATCTTCCGGGCTTTTTTTCGGTATATAAATTTTTGTTTTTTTCTCTGTCGGCGTGGCGAATAATTCAAAATGGATTTTCTTTTTATCGATTCCACGTGCTTCCAGGAATTCCCTGGTAGAGAAAATCATTTTTTCCGGGCCACAAATAAAAAATTCATCAACAGATGGAAGATCAATCAGCGCAGCAAGCCGCCTGCATTTCTCAGTATCTATTCTTCCGTAGTTTATATCCGCTTCCGTTCTTTCCCTGCTCAGGATGTGGTAAATCCTGAAATGCTGCAGGTGTTTATCTTTGAGTGCCTCAAGGTCTTCCTTAAAGATTATAGAGGACACTGTTCTGTTGCCATAAACAAGTGTAACAATACTTTCAGGTTCTGTTCCCAATATCGTTTTAATAATAGAAATCACGGGGGTAATTCCACTTCCGGCAGCAAAAAGGACATACTTCTTTTTATTAGCGCTGTTTACCTCGGTAAAAAATGTTCCGGTGGGGGGCAGCACCTCAAGCACATCTCCCTGTTTAAGTTGCTCATTGGCGAAGGTGGAAAAAGAACCGTTATAAACTTTCTTAACAGCAATACGTAATTCGTTATCAAACGGGCAACTGCAGATGGAATAAGATCTCCGGATTTCTTCTCCGTCCATGGTCTTTTTAATCGTAATGTTCTGGCCCTGCCTGAATAAAAAATCTTTTTCAGATTCTTTTGGAATATCAAATGCAATGGAAACACAATCCTTTGTTTCCTGCCTGATGTCTTTAACTGTCAGCTTATGAAAATGAAGCGCCACTTTGAATTGTAGATTTATAGTTTCGTGTTTATAGTATGCTCATCTTTCAGAGGCGATGTTTAGTGCCTGCGTCAGGGCTGTTCACAGAATTCTCTACGGGATCTCCATCCCCTGTAACGCTTATTGCATATGAACGGTAAGAACTGCTACGTTGGATTGATAATATCAATTTAATCATTTTTGATTCCTTTGTAAAATAGCGGGTAGCCGTAAACGGTAGTTAGCCGCTGGATTCGTGATCGGCAATACATACACTTTCATATCGTCTGTCTTGCGGATATAGAAGCGGATGATTCTTTCAATTTTTGGCAAATATGATTCGGAGGTGCGCTCAACTTCTCTTAAATTACTTACGAAGCGGCGGCCGGCTCTGAAACAGGTATCTTTTAAATTTTTTTTTCCGGAGCCGATCTGATCGCACAGGTTTGAAGTCCCAATGCCAATAGTATCTGCAATATCGTACATTGAAGTTGCTGTAAAGCCCTTTTCTCGTGAAAGTTGCGAGGCCCTTGATTTATACATTTTTTTTGACCCGTTTTTTGCCGGAACTATTTTACCATGCCGGTCATTCTTTCAAAACTAACACTTATTAGGTTTTTGGTAAGAGGGCTGATTTGAAAATTTACGGCATAATTAAGATTTTTAATACCGATTACGCATTATTAATAATTAATTTTGCCGCATTCAAAATATAGAATGCAATTACAAGCGGTAGACAGGGTGGACAAAATTTCACCGGAAGACTTTAAAAATAATTACTACCTGCCCAAAAAGCCATTGGTAATTACAGAACTTGCAAGACAATGGCCCGCGTATCATAAATGGACATGGGATTATTTTAAAGAAATCGTCGGGCATAAAAAAGTAGGGCTCTATAATAATGTAAAGAGTGACGCCTACACACCTATAAATACCGCCGATGATTACAAGACATTTGGCGAATATGTCGACCTGATTAAGAAGGGTCCTGCGGCATGGAGAATTTTTCTTTTCAATATTTTTGATCATGCTCCCCAGCTTATCCGGGATTTTACGTGGCCGGAAGACCTGATGAAGGGTTATGTGAAAAAATACCCCATGTTATTTACGGGTGGCCAAAGTTCTATAACCCACATGCATTTTGATATCGATCTTTCCCACATTCTTCATACCCAGTTTGTGGGCAGGAAAAGGATTCTTTTATTTCGCTATGAAGAGCAGTATAAGCTGTATCGCAAGCCTTTCGAAGTGCTGAGCCTCGTTGATTTTTCCAATTACAATCAAAATTCAGGCAACCCTGACTATGAAAAATTTCCTGCCTTAAAGTATGCAACAGGGTATGAGCTTGTGCTGGATCATGGTGAAACATTGTTTATGCCGGCGGGTTACTGGCATCATATGGAATACCTGGATAGCGGGTTTGCCATGAGCCTCCGTGCTCTTCAAAGTTCAATTTCAGGGAAGGTCAAAGGTGCATGGAATTTACTTGGCATGAGGAATATCGATACGATTATGAAGAAAACGACTCCGAAATGGTGGTATAATTACAAAATAAAAAAAATTCAAAGGCTCGCAGAAGAGGAGCTAAAAAAAAATTTTTCCAATTAAATAACCAAAAATTCTTTTTATAAAAAAATATTATTAATTTAGCAGCCCATTCTGTTCTTCCTTATCCTATTATTTAAGAACCGGTCACACAAACCCAATAGCTTTAATTAATCAAAAATACCCTCAATTAATATATTGTCAAGAAATTAGATTTTTTTCTTGTGGTTTCAGAGGTAAGCAAGGCCGGTGATTTTCATCACTGGCCGTTTTTTTAACGCCATAAATGAAATTTTATATTACTTTACTCCATGGGGCGGTTCATGAATTTTACCAGGGGCATCAACGCTTTAAAGGCAAGGACTACGTCTTTTGTTAAAGCAGGGCTTGTAAGCAGGGTATCAGGGATATTTTTCGTAGCTACAAAACTTTTTAATTTCAGGAACGGGGTTGCGGGATTTTCCTTATCATATCCTTTTGGAATGTTTACCAGCATTTGTCTTTCGTCCATTTCCAGCCCGGAATACTGTGTCTTAAAGGCAGGGCTGTTGATAATTTTTTTAAATGCAGGAAAACAATAGTCAATTTCCTGCCTGACCTTTTTTAATTCAGGGGCTGCAGGCATCCAAAGCCCGCCACCAGCAAAGCTTTTACCGCCGGGTTCGAGGTGAAAGTAATAGCCTGCAAATATTGATTTCTTTCCTCCCCGGCTTATATAAGCACCCATATTGGTTTTATAGGGAGTCTTATCTTTTGAAAATCTGATATCACGGTTTATGCGGAACGTACAGTTTTTTACCTGCAGCTCCTTTATATCTTCGTCAAATGTTGCCGTAGCCTCAAGAAGTTTCCCGATGAAATTTTCAAAATCAGTTTTTGCTGCAAGATATTTTTCCCTGTTACTATCGAACCAGGGCTTGTTGTTGTTCTTTTTGAGGTCTTTTAAAAAACTTAATGTTGAGGATTGAAACATTGAATTAAGCAGAAGTTCAGGACAAGTTAGTCATTCAGGAAAAGGCAGTTATTTCACGTTGCTCCAGTTTTCACCACTTTTGATCCGGTAGATCGTCATTTCACTTACATTGTATTTATCGGCGATTTGTTTATAAGTAAGTTTTCTTCGCGGATTATCGATTAATGCCTTGATCGATTTTACCTGCGGTAAAGTAAGCTTTAAGCCCTGCGTTCTTGCATGCTGAACTTTTTTGTAGGCAATTTTTTCAGGGCTTTTTTGCTGATGCCTGCTTACATCCTTTTGTGATGCCCATTTTAGATTTTTAGCGTTGTTATCGGTTTTATTATGGTTGAGATGAATAACAAACCTGTCGCCGGCAGAATTTTTTTTAGTGAAAAGCCTGGCAACTTCCCTGTGAAAATAAATTGTTCCATTATTATCATCAATATGCAGGTTAAGGGTTTTATACCCTGACGTAAGCGAACCCTCCAGCAGTTTTCCATCGGTTAGTATATCGTCATAATAGCTTGCCGCACGGCCATGTGATGAAATGGCATATTTCTTCCGCAATTGCTTCCATCCTTTGAACTGAAGCTGCTTCCATATTTCGCCGCTATTTTTTTTTATCATAGCTAAAAGGTTTAAAATAAAGTTACAAACTAAGTTTGTATCATTTTTAAAAAATCCTGCTCATTAATTATTTTTATCGTCTTTATTTTAGCCGCTTTTTCCAGTTTGCTTCCTGCCGAGTCGCCGGCAACAAGATAATTAAGGTTGCTGCTTACAGAAGAAAGAAGTTTGCCGCCATTATCTTCTGCCAATTGTTCAGCATCGCTTCTTTTTAAAGTAGGTAATGTGCCCGTAAACAAAAAAGTCAGTCCTGAAAGTTTGCCGGTTTTATCTTCTGCTTTATCTCCCCTGGTATTCAGTCCTATATCAGCAAGTTTCAAAAGCATTGCAATGTTATCGGCGTTATGGAAAAAGTCATAAATACTTTCGCCTACTTTGCTCCCGATATCTTTTAGCTGCTGTAACTGCTCCAGTGAAAATCGCTGAAGGTCAAAAATATTTTCTACACTTTTGCCTAAGGTCTTGGCTGTGGTCTCGCCTACATACCGAATACCCAATCCAAAAATAAGCCTGTGCAGACTTTGATTTTTTGAATGCTCAATTGCATTTCGCAGGTTAGTAATAGACTTTTGACCGAATCCTTCAAGTTTAGCAATTTCTTCGTAGTCGAGTGAGTAAATTTCGGGAATACTTTTTAGGAAACCGAGAGAATAAAATTTACGGATATTGGCTTCCCCGAGACTTCGGATATCCATGGCGTCTTTACTTACAAAATGAATAATACGTTCTACAACCTGCGCCTGGCAGTTGATATTCACACACCTCCACACGGCCTCTGATCCCGGTTTCACAAGGGGATCGTGGCATACGGGACAAAGAGAAGGAAAAATGATCTTTTTTTCACTTCCGCTTCTTAATTCAGCAAGCGGTTTTACTATATAGGGGATTACATCTCCCGCACGCTCCACTATAACGCTGTCGCCTATACGCAGATCTTTTTCCTCAATTACATCTGCATTGAACAGGGAAATAGAAGTAACTGTAACGCCTGCAATATGTACAGGTTCTATTTTTGCAACCGGAGTTACTGAGCCTGTGCGCCCTACCTGGAAATCAACTTTGACCAATTTTGAAGTTGCCTGCCTTGCTTTAAATTTGTAAGCAATTGCCCAGCGCGGATGGTGGGTTGTGCTGCCTGTTTGCTGCTGCTGTTCCACATCGTTAACCTTTATAACCATGCCATCTATTTCATATGGTAACTCATCTCTTTTAATTTCAAATTCCCTGCAAAAATCAATGACCTGCTGAATATTGTGGAACACCTTCTGGTTGTTGACAGGGGTCTTGAAGCCAAGTTCAGACAACATTTGCAGGGAGCCTGCATGCGTTGCCAGCAGCCTGTTATTTTTTGGTATGCCTTTTTTACTGAGCCTGATATAACTTAAGTGGTACAATATCGCTTCCAGTTTTCTTTTCCTAACGGCCGCCGGGTCTTTCATGCGAAGGGAACCCGCTGCTGCATTTCGGGGGTTGGCAAGCGGAGCAATCCCTTCTTCGGCCAGCATCATATTATATTGCCTGAAATTTTCTTTGGTCATCAGGACTTCCCCGCGTATCTCGGCCAGTTCAATTCCATAAGCCGAAAACTTTGCCGATAACGGAACAGAGCCTATTTGCTTTATATTAAAAGTTATATCATCCCCGGCAACTCCGTCGCCCCGGGTAGCTCCTCTTACCAGCATATCTTTTTCATAAATAACTGAAATACTTGCGCCGTCAAATTTTGGCTCCGCACTATAAGCGACCCGTGACGCATCGATAAGCCCTCTTACTCTTTTGTCCCAATCAACCAGGCCCTGCGGATTATAACTGTTCTCAAGGCTTAGCATAGGAACAAGGTGAGGTACCGTTACGAATTCTTTGTTCAGGCTGTTACCCACTCTTTGTGTAGGTGAATCGGAAGTTATTAATGCGGGATTATCTTTTTCAATTCTCTCCAGCTCTTTATAAAGCATATCATATTCTGCATCGGAGATGAGCGGGTCATTCAAAATATAATACCTGTATTCATGAAACCGGAGTACATCTCTAAGCGCGTCCAAGGAGATCACACCTTTCAACAGCTGGCTGGTTAATAATTGCAGGTCTTTCGTTTGCTCCTTTGTGTACATGAGAAAGATTTGCCGTAAAATTAAAAATAGGGAGTTAAGCGTTTATTAAAAAGCAGCAGTAAGTTAATATTAAAAAACTGAGATAAAAAACACCCACCGATTGAGATGTATGGCTGTACGGGGTATTTCATGTAAAATTATTTAGTGTAGAATATAAAATTATTTAACGTAGTGATAAGAAGTTTCGAATAATGTGTTTATTTTACACAATAAATTGCCTGTTATGAAGAAAGCTTTACTCGGGTTGAGCCTTATCTTTTTGTGTTTACATAGTTTTTCACAGTTATTATCATGGACGCCGGATTTTATACAGGAAAGCAGCGCTTCTGTTGTAATCACAATGGACGCTACAAAAGGTAACCAGGGATTATTAAATTACACGCCAACAACGGATGTTTATGTTCATATAGGTGTAATTACCAGCTTAAGTACCGGCCCGTCAGACTGGAAGTATGTAAAATTTACGTGGGGTACAACAGATGCCCAGGCCCAGGCAGCATCTTCAGGAAGTAATAAGTGGTCTTATACAATAACAGGCGGATTGCGGGCCTATTTCGGAATTTCCAATCCGGCCGAGACAATTCGAAAAATAGCTATTCTTTTCAGAAATGGATCGGGAGCTCTTAAACAGGCCAATGGTGACGGTAGTGACATGTATATACCGGTTTACACAACCGGCCTTGCTGCCAGGTTTACGGTTCCATTCATACAGCCCACTTATATCCCACAGCCTGAAACTATTGTAAAAAACATTGGGGATAACATTGCAATGACCGGTGTCGCAAGTAGCCCTTCAACATTAAAGCTTTATTTTAATGGTTCGGTGGTTCAAACGGCTTTAAATGCTACAACTATTTCTGCCAATCCGGCTATAGTTGCCGGTGGAAGTCAAACACTGGTGGTCGAAGCTAATGATGGCGTTGCTACCACGTCCGATACTATTCGGTTTTTTGTTTCGGGAGGTATAACTATTGCTGCATTGCCTGCAGGGGTCAAAGACGGCATTAATTACGACGCCGATAATACCTCTGCAACTTTGGTCTTGTATGCACCCGGAAAAACAAGGGTGTCTGTAATCGGGGAATTCCCCGGGAGTAACTGGATTGAACAATTGCAATACCAGATGAATGAAACCCCCGACGGCAATTACTGGTGGCTCCGGCTAACAGGATTGACACCCGGTAATGAATATGCATTTCAATACCTGGTTGACGGCACTTTAAAAATTGCTGAACCCTATTGTGAAAAGATTCTTGATCCCAACAATGATCCGCTCATCCCCGCCGCTACATATCCTGCATTAAGGTCCTATCCAACCGGGCTTACAACCGGAGTAGTGAGTGTTCTTCAAACCGCAGCTCCTGCTTACAACTGGCAGGTTAATAATTTTCAGAGGCCCGATAAAAGGAACCTCATCATTTACGAATTGCTTGTGCGTGATTTCGTAGCGAACCACGATTGGAAAACTTTGCGTGATACATTGAATTATATCAAAGGGCTTGGAGTTAATGCAGTAGAGATAATGCCTTTGAATGAATTTGAGGGCAACATCAGCTGGGGATATAATCCTGACTTTTATTTTGCTCCTGATAAATATTACGGGCCCGCGAATACTTTGAAAGAATTTATTGACAGCGCGCATAAAAAAGGAATAGCCATCGTGATGGACATTGCGCTCAACCATTCATTTGGCACATCCCCCATGGTGCAATTATACTGGGACGCGGCCAATAGCAGGCCTGCCGCAAATAACCCGTGGTTTAATCCTGTGCCTAAACATGCATTTAATGTGGGCTATGATATGAATCATGAAAGCCTTGCCACGCGTTATTTTGTGAGCCGTGTTGTAGCTCACTGGCTAAATGATTATAAGGTAGACGGCTTTCGTTTTGACCTCTCAAAGGGATTTACGCAAACACAAACCTGCGACAATACGGGTAATAATTGTGATGTAAATGCATGGTCCGCCTATGATTCAAGCCGGGTTGCCATATGGAAAAGATATTACGATACATTGCAGCTGAAATCCCCCGGCTCTTATTGTATATTGGAACATTTTGCTGCAAACCAGGAAGAAACTGAGTTATCAAATTATGGAATGTTGCTTTGGGGGAACATGAACTATAATTACAACCAGGCATCCATGGGCTATTCCACCGACTGGAATTTCGATCAGGCCTTATCGACCGTACGCGGATGGACGAACCCCTATCTCGTTACCTACATGGAAAGCCATGATGAAGAGAGACTGATGTATAAAAATATTCAATACGGCAATTCATCAGGTTCTTATAACATCAAAGATACGGCCACTGCGCTGCAGAGACAGGAACTGTGCGCAGCATTCCTGTTTACAATTCCCGGGCCCAAAATGTTCTGGCAGTTCGGAGAACAGGGTTATGACTATCCTATTAATTATTGCCAGAACGGGACTATTAATAATAATTGCCGCACGGATCCTAAACCTATAAGATGGGATTATTTGCAACAGGCTGGCAGGAAAAAATTGCATGATGTGTACAGCTCGTTAATAAAGCTCCGTTTCAATAATTTATACAAGGATCTTTTTGTGTCTAATGCGGTGCAACAGGATTTCACAGGAGCGTTTAAAACTTTAAAACTTAGCCAGGCCGGAGCCTCCATTGTTGTTATGGGAAATTTTGACGTAGTGCCTCAGAGCAGTTCTGTTACATTTGAGAATAGTGGCACATGGTACGATTATCTCAATGGAACGACGATTACGGCGACCGGGGCTGCGCAGCCATTTACTTTGCAGCCAGGAGAATATCGTGTATACCTGAATATGGATGCGGATTTGCCGGTAACACTTATTAGCTTTACCGGTAAACAGAGCGGTAACCATAACCTGCTATCATGGATCGTGGCCAATGAACAGGATTTAAGTTATTATGAAGTACAGCGCAGCAGCAACGGGCAAAATTTTTCCGCAGTATCCCACGTAAATGCAACAGGAAGATCCAGCTATTCTTTTGCTGATAATATAACATCAGGTATTTCATCTGTATACTACTACCGTTTAAAAAGCGTGGATAAGGATGGCAATTTTAAGTATAGTGCAGTTATAAAAATAAAAATCGCGTCTGTCAGGAAGTTTGCTGAAGTAAATCCCAATCCTTTTACAGGAAAACTGGTAGTAAATATTGCATCGGCAGGTCAGGATAAAGCGACGCTGATAATAACTGATCTCGGTGGCAGGCAGCTGTTTAAGCAGAACAGGGTATTGTCTGCCGGGAATAACGAAGTGGAGATAAGTGAAGCAGAAAAATTTTCAAAAGGCACGTACCTTTTAAGCATTATTGAATCCAGGCAAACACAAAGTATTAAAGTGGTCAAAGGACTTTGATAAAGATGCAGACAAGTGATCCCTTTACTTGTCATTTCAACTCACATTAAAATAATCCTAAGCAATATTTTTTTTCATTATGGCAGTCACTTCGAAAGAGATCTTTCAAAAGAATATAAAGACCGTTAAAGCGATACAGTCAGAGATACAAAGCGCCAACAGGGTTGGTTTATCAGTCGATTGCGTAATTTTTGGATTTGATGAAAACAAGCTCAAGGTTTTACTCATCCGGTCGGATCTGAAGAGATATCAAAGCAAGTGGTCTTTGCTGGGAGACCTTGTAAAGCCCGATGAAGATCTTGACGGCGCTGCGTACCGGATATTGAAACAACGTACCGGCTTAAATGATCTGTACCTTGAACAAATACGTACTTTTGGAGAAGTGTCACGCCACCCCGCAGGCCGTGTTGTTACGGTTGCTTATTGCTCGTTGATAAATATTCAACATCACCGGTTAAAAATTCTTGACAATGAACTGCACTGGCATGAAGTTGAAAATGTAACAGATCTTGCATTTGATCATCAGAAAATATTTAAAGCCTGTTATTTCTGGCTCCAGAAAAGAGTACAGGAGCATCCTTTGGGTCTAAGCCTGCTGCCTAATAAATTTTCTCTCCGGGAACTTCAAAATCTGTACGAGGCCATCTTAAACATCAAGCTGGACAGGAGAAATTTCAGAAAGAAATTTTTCTCTATGGATTTTTTGGTAGATATGGGAGAAAATGAGCAGAATGTTCGTCACAGGCCTGGAAAGCTCTACAAATTTGATTATGAGAAATATGAAAAGAGGAAAAAGATCTGGTCGGGTATAGACTTCTGACGGCGATAACGACGTTTGCTTTGTCACAGAAAATTCAGGATCACGTATGAAAATTTTTGCGCAAACAACTCTTAAAAAAAAATTATTATTGATAAATTTTCATTTATTTTGTGTAAAATATACACATTACCTAAACTGTAAATTTTTACTTCTTAATTAATAAACGATTCTTGCTATGAGAAAATACTTTGCTCTAGTATCAAAGCATATTTTTGTTTTGATTTTATTTGTCTCCTTCACTTTTATTGCCCAGGCACAGGTTACCGTAAACGGCAGGGTTACCGATTCAAAAGATAGTCTCGGCCTTGCTGGTGTTACAGTTAGTGTAAAAGGCGGCAAGACCAGTGTTCAAACGGATGCCAATGGGTATTATTCTATCAAGGCGCCATCGCACGCTACATTGATTTTTTCATCGGCAAGTTATGTTAGAAGGGAAGTAACGATAGGCAGCCAGGCAAGCCTGGATATTTCTCTTAAAGCCAGTAACCAGCAACTAAATGAAGTGGTAGTGATCGGGTATGGCACGTCCCGTAAAAAAGACCTTACGGGTGCTGTCGCTACAGTTACTGCCAAAGATTTTCAAAAGGGAAATATCACCACGCCGGAACAAATGATTGCAGGTAAAGTTGCGGGAGTCTCTATTATTTCCAACGGCGGGCAACCAGGTCAGGGAAGCACCATTCGTATCCGTGGTGGTTCATCGCTGAGTGCGAGTAACGATCCGCTAATTGTGATCGATGGCGTTCCGCTCGATAATGATGCTATCTCCGGTGCAAGCAATCCATTGAGCTTTATCAATCCGAATGATGTGGAATCTTTTACTATCTTAAAAGATGCTTCAGCGGCTGCAATTTATGGCACAAGAGCTTCTAACGGAGTTATTATCATTACTACAAAAAAAGGACGCTCCGGAAACCTGAGAGTAAATTTTTCATCAGTGAATTCCATATCATCTATTATAAAAAAAGTTGACGTTTTATCCGGCGATCAGATTCGTACCATCGTAAATCAATTTGGCACGGACGCGCAGAAAACTTTGGTAGGCAAGGCAAATACAAACTGGCAAAACCTGATATACCACGATGCGTTTGCAACGGATAATAATCTTAGCCTTACCGGCGGACTGAAGAAACTTCCTTACCGTGTCTCAATCGGCTATTCCAACCAGGATGGCATTTTAAAGACGGATAACCTGCAAAGGAATTCGCTCGCACTGGTGCTGAACCCGGTTCTTTTTGATAACCATTTGAAAATTGATGTCAATTTAAAGGGAAGTATTGAAAATGCCAGATTTGCTAACCAGGGGGCCATCGGCGATGCCGTATATTTTGATCCCACACAAGAAGTAACTACCGGTTCAAAAAGATACGGCGGTTACTTTGAATGGCTTAACAGCGATGGCACACCTAATACACTGGCTGCCAGAAATCCTTTGGCGATGTTATATGACCGGCATGATAACAGCAAGGCTCAAAGAAGCATTGGAAATATCCAGTTTGATTACAAATTTCATTTTTTGCCCGATCTCCGTGCCAACCTTAATCTAGGGTATGATGTATCCAAGGGCACTGGAACCGTATTCATTTCAGACAGTTCTTCCCTTGAATATTCGACCCATGGAGAAAACAACCATTATAAACAAACAAAGCAAAATACATTACTTGAATTTTATCTGGACTATGCAAAAAATTTCAATTCAATAAAAAGCAGGCTCGATGTTTTGGCGGGCTATTCCTATAATAACTATCTTACCACCATTTACAACTTTGCCAGCTACAATGCACGTGGCGTAAAAGTGATTAATTCTGACCCTGATTTCCCATTTGATAAGCCGGAGCATACCTTGCTTTCTTATTTTGGCAGGTTGAACTACACTTACAACGACCGCTATCTTTTGACCGCTACTTTACGCAGGGATGGTTCTTCCCGTTTTGCGCCGAAAAACCGATGGGGCGTATTTCCTTCTATGGCACTTGCCTGGAACATAAAGGAAGAGTCCTTTCTCAAATCCGCCAATGTGATATCCAATCTTAAACTTCGTTTAGGGTATGGCGTTACCGGGCAACAGGAGGGCATCGGTAATTATGACTACCTCTCTTATTATGCCCTAAGTACTTCTACCGCTTCTTATCAGTTCGGCAATACGTTTTATCAGGCTTTCCGACCGGGAGGATATTATGCGAACAGGAAATGGGAGCAGACGGCCACATATAACATAGCCATGGATTACGGCTTTCTGAACAACCGTATTTCAGGAAGTGTGGATTTTTACCTTAAAAAAACATCCGATCTTTTAAACAGTATTCCGGCGCCTGCAGGAACAAATTTTTCTGCTTTTGTTCTGGCTAATGTGGGAAGTACGGAAAATAAAGGTGTTGAATTCAGTATTAACGCGCAGCCGGTGCAGACACGGATTTTATCATGGGATGTGTCATTTAATGCCACTTATAACAAAAACACGATTACCAACTTAACTATAGTTCCTGATGATCCTAGTTATATCGGATTCCCCAGCACCAACATCAACGGTGTACAGGGTTTTGCGTTCCTAAATGCTGTTGGAACCAGTAAAAATACTTTTTACTTATACCACCAGATATATGATCCAAAAACCGGGAATCCAATAGAAGGTTTATTTGAAGATACGAACAGGGACGGTATCATCAATGAAGATGATAAGTATAAAGGGAAACGGGCAGATCCGGATTTCTTTCTCGGGTTCAGTACCAACCTCACCTACAAAAAGTGGAATGCCGGCTTTGTATTAAGGGCAAGCTTTGATAATTATGTATATAATAATATTTTCAGTGCGAACGGAAGGCTTAATACCATTCTTGGAGCGCAGGCAATCGGCAATGCATCTTCTAATTACCTGACGACGTTATTCAAAGGCACTACTGACCAGCAATTGCTGAGTGATTATTATATTCAGAATGCTTCTTTCTTAAGAATGGATAACCTCAATGTAGGATATAACGTGGGCAGAATTATTCACAACCAGGCGGCATTACGTTTAAACCTGAGTGTACAAAACGTATTTGTAATAACAAAATACCAGGGTTTAGATCCTGAAATCAGCAATGGCGTTGATAATAATTTTTACCCGCGGCCACGCGTGTTTGCGTTGGGAGTAAATGTGGATTTTTAATTAATTCCTGATAAAGTTAAAATCATAATATGAAACACAACATTTTTAAGGCAGCAATAACTGCTTTTTCTTTAATGGCGGTTATTGCAGGCTGTACAAAAAAGTTAGATCTTGTACCCACTAATGATATCACCGCAAGTACCGTTTATAAAACCCCGTTGGGTTATAAAGAGGCTTTGGCTAAAGTGTATCTTGCTATGGCGATGCCCGGTAACAGGGGAGGATATGGCAGTAACCAATGGGGTGGCTTGCCCGATATTCCGCCCCAGATACTTTCAGATGAGGGTAATTCTGATTTTTTCAGGGGATTTTGGTACCTGCAGGTGTTGACTACCGATGAAGCCGGCTGGACCTATCATGGTAATACAGACCCGCTGGGCATTCACCAGATGACCTGGTCGTCAATAAACCAAACAGTTGCCGGCGCATATTACCGGGCTTTTTTTCAAATTACGCTGGCGAATGATTTTATCAGGCAGTCTTCTGATGCCAACGTAAGCAGCCACGGGATAAGCGGCCCCAGCGCCGACAGCATAAAGAATTATAAGGCCGAAGCCCGTTTTTTACGCGCGTTCCAGTATTGGGTGTTAATGGATCTTTTTGCCAATCCTCCGTTTGTTACCGAAAACGATGCTATCGGAGCAACTACTCCCAAACAAATACAGAGAAAGGATTTGTTCAATTACATCGAAACTGAATTAAAGGCAATTGACGCCGATTTACTTCCCCCGCGGACTAATGAATATGGCCGGGCAGACCAGGCGGCAGCATGGGCTTTGCTCGCACGGATGTATCTGAATGCGGAAGTATATACCGGAACTGCAAGATATACAGATGCCATTACCTATTGTAACAAGATAATCGGTGCCGGCTATACCCTTCACCCTAATTATAAGGAACTGATGCTGGCAGATAATAATTTAAATACGGATGAATTTATTTTCTCGATCAATTATGACGGCACTTATACTCAGAATTACGGAGGTACCACCTTGCTGGCTCACGGGCCCGCCGGCGTATCCGGGGACAGTTCGGGAACAAATGGAAACTGGGGCTGTATAAGGATGACCCAGCAGTTTGTATCACTTTTTGATAACCAGGATATACGCGGGCAATTCTGGACATCAGGCCAAAATCTTGATATGGTCCAATTGCTGGACGTAACCTCAGACGGGTATTCTTCTACAAAATTCAGAAACAAAACACGCGATGGAGGACCGGCGCCCCACCGCGACGCTGCGGGGAATTTTGTTGATATCGATCTGCCGTTGTTTCGCCTTGCAGAAATTTACCTGATATATGCCGAGGCGGTACTGCGTGGCGGTTCCGGCGGTGATAACGCTACTGCACTTTCCTATCTTAATGCACTAAGTATAAGGGCAAGGCCTAACGATCCCAACGCAGGTAGTTTTGCCCAGTTGACCTTGCCTTATATCATAAATGAAAGAGGCCGTGAATTATTCTGGGAAGGATCCAGGCGAACTGACCTGATCCGCTTTGGTCAATTTACTACAGGGGACTATTTATGGGCCTGGAAAGGCGGAGTGCAGGGTGGTACAGCTGTGGACGCCCACTTAAATATCTTTCCTATCCCTTCTACCGATATTGGTGCTAATCCCAACCTTAAACAAAATCCGGGTTACTAATCAAGATAAAATTATCAATATGAAAAAATTATCAAAATTCTTATTGCTGCCGGCTGTGCTCGCTTTTACAATATGGTCGTGCAAAAAAGATGAGAATAAAATATATTTAGAGGGTGGTACTCCGCCGGTACTAACTTCATCCGTATCGGGCGACATACCTCTTTCTGATGCGAACAAGGACAATGAGGCGGTTAAATTATCGTGGACAAACCCGGAGTATCAATTCACCACAGGCATAAGTTCACAGAATGTTTCTTACAGAATAGAAATAGATACCGCAGGATCCAACTTTACCAGCCCAAAAAGGCAAATAATTTCTGTGAGCAAAGACCTGTCAATATCCTTTACGCAGGGGCAATTCAACGATTATCTGTTAAATCAGCTGCAATTAACCGTTGCCACTCCGCATAACCTGGAAACAAGGGTAACCTCATTTTTAGCAAATTCATCGGCCCCGCTAATATCTAATGTTTTAAAATTCACGGTTGTTCCTTATGCCATTCCGCCCAAAGTTCCCCCTCCATCAACAGGTAAATTATATCTCGTGGGGAGTGCAACTGCGGGGGGTTGGAATAATCCCGTGCCCGTGCCCGCGCAGGAATTTACTCAAATAAGCCCCACGCTCTATGAGATTACTATTCCATTGATTGGAGGGCAGGAGTATTTATTTCTTCCTTTGAACGGAGATTGGGGACACAAATACGCCGTGCCTGATAAAACGGTGCCAGGCCTTAATAAGGGCGGTGATTTTAAATATGACGCGAACGATAATTTTCCAGGCCCTGATGTAAGTGGCACTTATAAAATAGATGTTGATTTTCAAAGAGGAAAATTTACGGTCACAAAGCTTTAATAACGAGGTTTTCATCTTAAGAAAACCACGCTACATTCAGCATAAAAAAATAATTATGAAATATCTAACCAAATTACTTTTTGCGGCTTTCTTTATTTTTGGATTCGTATCATGTGAAAAGCTGGCAGACCTGCCACATTACAAAAACGGGAAAGCACCGGTATTAACGGCATCTGCCACTACCATCGCTGCTGCGCCCGCAGATTCTCTTAAACCGGCACTTACTTTAACGTGGACATTTCCGGCATATGCCACTGATTCATCTAACATGAAATATGTTGTTGAAATTGATTCTGCAGGAAGAAATTTTTCGCATGCGGCCACGCGCACTATCCTTGGCCAGTTAAGCACCACTTTTACTGCCAAAGAACTCAACACCATTTTATTGGGATACGGCTTTTCTTTTGGGGTGCCTTATGATGTTGATATAAAAGTTGTCTCCTCCTATGCAAATAATAATGAGCAGCTGCAATCCAATACCATAACGGTAAAGATGACCCCTTATGCCATACCACCCAAAGTAGCTCCCCCGGCTTCGGGGCATTTGTACCTCGTTGGCGATGCATCACAGGGTGGCTGGAATAACCCGGTACCGGTGCCTTCGCAGGAGTTTTCACAGATAGATTCTGTAACCTACGGAGGTGTTTTTGACCTGATAGGCGGTAAACAATACCTTGCGCTGCCCGTCAATGGCGACTGGAGCCATAAATATTCTGTGGCCGACAATTCAATTACAGGTTTAGCAGATGGGGGGGATTTTGGATATGATCTCCCGGCAAACCTGCCTGGTCCAGCAACCTCAGGTCTTTATAAGATTATTTTTAATTTCCAATCGGGAAAATTTACCGTAACACCTTTTGCAGGGATACTGCCATCTGATTTATTTATTGTGGGAGACGCCACGCAGGGCGGATGGAATAATCCTGTTCCGGTACCGTCCCAACAGCTAACACGGCTTAATTCCTCTGAATTTGAGATAACCATACCTCTTATAGGAGGTAAGCAATATTTACTGCTGCCGGTTAATGGTGACTGGAGCCATAAGTTTGCAGTTGCTGATAATACACTACCAGGGCTCGACGCCGGTGGAGATTTCGGTTATGATCTCTCACAAAACTTTCCCGGCCCGCCAGCGGATGGCACTTACAGGATCACAGTAAATTTTGCTGAAGGCACAACAGGCAAATTTTCAGCCGTCAGGCAGTAGAATCCTTTCAATATTATAAACCGCTTCATTCCGGGGCGGTTTTTAATTTTGTAATAGCCGCTTTTATCTAATTACTGTATGATTTATGAAGCTATTATTGGGCCTCATTTATTTGAGCGGTTTTTCATGTAAAAAAATTCAGCGAAAAATATTTCACCTGGAACGGACCAGCATTACGGGAGCTGATTCTTTTTTCGCCAAAGGTGCAGATATAAGCCGGATCACTACAATTGCGCTGGATGCTTTTAAGTAATTTTCAACTACATTTATTTTAGAAAATACTTCTAAAGTAAACCGGGATGATATGAAAAAATTTTTGTGGTTGTTATTTGCCCTTTCTTTTTTGTTACTGTATCTCCCTGCTCATTGCAATGCCCAGAACGTACTGGTTCGAAAACACACCAATTTGGATGGAGACTGGAAATTTCATCCCGGCAATGCATCCGATCCTTCAAAGGATTTCAATTATTCCATCGCCAATATTTTTTCAAAAACGGGTAGCGCAGAAGGCACAGCCATTAACATTAAATTTATTGACACAGGGTGGCGCACCGTAAGCTTACCGCACGACTGGGCAGTGGAACTCCCGTTTGTAAATTTGCCCAACCCTGATGTGATGGCACATGGCTATAAGCCGGTAGGCGGCTTATTTCCTGAAACAAGTATTGGATGGTACCGAAAACATTTTTTTGCAGAGAGAAAAGATTCTGGACAGCGGTTTCAAATACAGTTTGACGGGATATTCCGCGATGCCAACGTCTGGATCAACGGAATTTACCTGGGGAATAATAAAAGCGGTTATGTTGGAGTGGATTATGATATTACTGATTTCATTAACTATGATAAAGAGAATGTAATCGTGGTTCGTGTGGACGCGTCACAATACGAAGGATGGTTTTATGAAGGTGCGGGCATCTACAGGCATGTATGGCTTAATCAATATAACAATATACACATTGCAGATAACGGGGTATTCGTTTACACCCGTGTTCAGAATAATATAGTCTCAATAAATATTGAGATCCCGGTTTGCAATCAAAATCTGTTTTATTCAGGTTGCGCAGTTTCCGCTGTTGTTACTGACCGGGATGGAAAAATCCTGGGCCGTGCAAATGAACAGGCTCTCTCATTGAACATCAATGAGACCAAGGCCATCAACCAAAAGATTTCTATAGTCAATCCAAGGCTGTGGGCTATTGACGACCCATATTTATACCGCGTAATTACTTATGTTAAATCCAATGGAAAAATAATTGATACCAATAAAAAAAGGTTTGGCATAAGAACAATTGCCGTAAATGAAAACGGACTTTTTATTAATGGCAGCTATGTAAAAATAAAAGGGGTTTGTGATCACCAGGACCATGCGGGTGTGGGAAGTGCTTTGCCGGACTATTTACAATATTACAGGATACAATTATTAAAGGAAATGGGTGCCAATGCGTACAGAACGAGCCATAATGCTCCTACCCCGGAATTGCTGGATGCCTGCGACAGCCTGGGCATGCTGGTTTTGGATGAGCAGCGATTGCTTAACAGCGGCGCCGAATATATCAGCCAGTTTGAAAGGCTCATTCAAAGAGACCGGAGTCATCCATCCGTTTTCATGTGGTCGATAGGTAATGAAGAAGGATGGGTACAGACTAACAGCACGGGAAAACGGATCGCACAGACATTATTGGCGAAACAAAAAGAATTGGACCCCTCACGGTTAAGCACATACGCAGCAGATATCGGAAATATTTTTACCGGTGTTAATGAAGTAATTCCTGTTCGCGGTTTTAATTACCGCATAGCAGGTGTGGACCCTTATCATAAAGATCATCCTAAACAACCCATTATTGGCACCGAAATGGGCAGTACAGTCACTACGCGTGGTATTTATACAAAAGATACCATTAATGCGTATGTTCCTGACGAAGATATCACCGCACCCTGGTGGGCCAACACAGCGGAGCAATGGTGGACGCTGGCTGCCGAAAGAAGATGGTGGATGGGCGGGTTTGTATGGACCGGATTTGATTACAGGGGCGAGCCCACTCCATTCGAATGGCCCGATATCAATTCTAATTTTGGTATTATGGATATGTGCGGATTCCCCAAAAACATTTATTATTATTATCAATCATGGTGGACGGATAAAGATGTATTGCACATTTCTCCGCACTGGAACCAGCCTGCCGGCAAGGCAGGTGCGAAGGCTAAAGAGGGAGAGCCGGTTGATGTATGGGTAAATAGTAATGCCGATAATGTTGAGCTGTTCCTGAACGGAAAAAGTTTAGGCAAAAAAGATATGCCCCGCAACAGCCACCTTCAATGGAATGTAAATTATGAGCCTGGAATACTCTCTGCCGTTGCTTATAAAAACGGGAAAAGACTTACTGCAAGTGTTGAAACGACCGGTAATGCTGCGGAAGTAGTGATTACTCCGTATAAAACCACCCTGTTGGCTGATGGAAAGGATGCCACCGTAATAAATGTAAAAGTGGTTGACAGGCAGGGCCGGGAGGTTCCTGATGCTAACAATCCTGTGAGCTTTACCATATCGGGTGATGCAAAAATAATTGGCGTTGGTAATGGCAATCCAAGCAGCCACGAACCCGACAAATACTTTGACAACAGGTGGCAGCGAATGTTATTTAATGGTAAATGCCAGTTGATCGTTCAGGCAGGTAAAAAACCAGATTTTATTCATATCGAAGCCGCTTCGGAGGGCCTTGGAACAGCCTCCACTGATATTGTGACCGTGGATGCTTCGTTGGAAAATATTGTTACGCCGGCCCCCATAAGTAAGGGAATCAAAAAGACCACTGGCAGAATGCTTGGCGCCGATATCTCTTTTTTGCCGGAGCTGGAAGCAAAAGGCATTCATTTTTCAGATAAAGGAAGAGAGAAGGATGCGATAGCGATATTAAAAGACCATGGGTTCAATTATATACGCCTCCGCATTTTTAATGATCCCGCAAATGACAGCGGATATTCGCCCGGCAAAGGCTTTTGCGATTTACAGCACACTCTTCAAATGGCCAGGCGCATCAAAAGTGCCGGCCTGAGATTCCTGCTTGATTTTCATTATAGTGATACATGGGCAGATCCCGGGAAACAATATAAACCGGCCGCATGGAAATCGTTGAGCTTCGACCAGCTTACAAAAGCCCTGCATGATTATACAAGCGATGTACTGCAGGCTTTGAAACGACAAAACACATTGCCTGATATGGTACAGGTAGGTAATGAGATCAATCATGGGATAGTATGGCCGGATGGCAGGATAAATAATCCGGATAACTTATCCCGGCTATTGAAGGCAGGTATAAGCGCTGTGGAAGAAGTGGCACCGGCTGCTGTAATCATGCTGCACATTGCATTGGGTGGACAGCACGATGAATCTGTTTTCTTCATTGACAATATGCTTGCAAGGGGAGTCCAGTTTGATGTAATTGGATTGTCGTATTATCCCAAATGGCATGGTTCATTGGATGACCTGAAGAACAACCTGACGCTGCTTGCAAAAAGTTATAAGCAGGATATTATCGTAGTTGAATATTCTCAACTAAAAAAAGAAGTCAATGATATCGTCTTTGGTCTTCCGGGCGATAAGGGCAAAGGCACCTGCATATGGGAGCCCTTAAGTACATGGGAATCCTTGTTTGACAAGGAAGGGAAATCCAAAGAGTTAATTAACGTATATGACGAAATAAGTAAAAAATATATGCCGCACTAAACTGCGACCGGTTTTTCGGTTTTGTCGTTATTTTTTTTGATGGAAAATTTTATTCTGTCAATCTTTTGCAGGCGAAATATATTAATAAAAGATATGGATTTGAAATCGGGCTTAACGTATTCGCTTATCAGAAACGGCCTCATGTATGATTATCCAAAGCTTGAGAATTCTTTGCAGGCGGAGGTCGTAATTCTTGGCGGCGGAATTTCAGGCGCCTTATCTGCTTATTATTTATCCAAAGCAGGGATCGGCTGCGTGGTTATTGATGCGAGAAGTATAGGATTGGGCAGTTCTTCGGCGAGCACTTCTTTGCTGCAATATGAACTCGATGTTCCCTTAATCAAATTGCAAAAGAAGATTGGCTATAATAATGCGGTGCGCTCATATGAGTTATGCGCCGGGTCAATTTTAAAATTAAAAGACATTGCAAATGATATTGGATTTAATGATTTTCAGCTAAAAAACAGTCTGTATTATGCATGCAGTAAAAGACATGTTTCATTTTTGAAAAAAGAATACCGTATAAGAAAGGATAATCATTTAGATGTTACATTTCTTGATAGCGATGACGTTAAAAGCGAATACGGCTTTGAAGCTCCGGCCGCCATATTATCTCAATTGGCAGGCCAGACAAATGCTTATGTTTTTACCCACATGCTTCACCAGTATAATTTAAAAAAAGATTGCAGGGTATTTGACCGCACCAACATAGTTAAAATAAAACACGACGCCGACGGAGTAGAGTTGAGATCAGAAAACAACCACATCATCACGGCAAAAAAGCTGTTATATGCCACCGGTTATGAAGGAGTGAATTTTATAAATAAAAAGATAGTACAGCTAAATTCAACATATGTTACAATCAGTGAACATGCTTCCGGAGCAAAAAATTTTTGGAGAGATGGCGTGCTCATCTGGAATACGGATAAACCGTATATGTATATGAGGACCACACAGGACGGAAGGATCATGGTAGGGGGAAGAGACGAAAAATTTTATGATCCTGATAAAAGGGATAAGCTTATAAATCAAAAAGCAATAAATCTGAAAAAAGACTTTAATAATTTATTTCCGGCAATAGATTTCAGGCCGGAATTTAACTGGACCGGCACGTTTGGAAGCACAGAAGACGGCTTACCTTTTATTGGGCCTTATAAACCTTTACCCAACAGTTTCTTTTCATTGGGCTATGGGGGCAATGGGATAATATTCGGCCTTATTGCTGCCGAGATAATTACAGATCTGGTATCGGGAAAAGACAATGCTGATGCAAAGATTTTTGCATTTGAACGTATTTAAAGCCTGTCCGATGAGCTAATTTCAACCTTGTAAACGGAACACATGATTGTTTATACCACTGCAGAAACAAACGAAGATATTCTACAGATATTAGAACTTCAAAAACATAATTTGCCGCAAAATCTCACAGAAGAACAGATAGCGGCGCAAGGCTTTGTGACAGTCATTCATAATTTCGATATTTTAAAAAAAATGAATGTGATAGAACAAAGCATAATAGCAAAGGACGATGACCGTGTAATTGGCTATTTGCTGGCCATGACCGGCGAATCGAGGAATGATATTCCGGTATTGATTCCAATGTTCAATGCCTTTGACACAGTGATGTTCGGGAATAGGAAAATAGCCGAATATAAATACATTATTGTAGGGCAGGTGTGTATTGCCGAAGGCTGGAGGGGTCAGGGTATTCTTGACAATTGTTATTTGGAATACAAGAGACACTTCAGCAAAAAGTATGATTTTGCCGTAACTGAAATTATGGATAAAAATAAGCGCTCACTAAATGCACACAGGAGGATTGGATTCGTGACCATCCATAATTACCAGGATACTGCAGGTGATAAATGGAGCATTGTATTGTGGGATTGGAGATGAATCAAAGCATACCAGATCTTCATAAAGGTCGGAGTTCAATTAAGGCAGTGCCAATAAGGAATTAAATTGATTAAGCGCGTTGAATGGCATGAACATTTTTTAATTTAGCAGGAAATAACCTTCTATAACCAGTAACTGTTAAGCCAAACGATGATACATGTTCTCATAAAGGAATTTATTGAGCAATCAGTTTATCGAATGGAGGAAAGCACGAAAAGGATTGTGAAATGTTTGGATGAGATAGATGAGACGGACGTGTGGAGATCCCCAAATGACAATTCGAATAGTGTTGGCAATCTCATTTTACATTTATGCGGCAATATCAGGCAATACGCCATCTCAGCTCTCGCCGGAAAGGAAGACGTAAGGCAAAGAGATAAAGAGTTTTCAGCAAAGGCCGGCCATAGAAAATCAGCGCTGTTGAAGGAACTTACCAACACGGTTTCTGAAGCAGCAGCTATAATTGAAAATAGTAACGGAGACAGCTTAACTAAAATTTATCACGTTCAGGGATTTAATTTATCCGGTATTGGGATTATCATTCATGTTACTGAGCATTATTCATACCATACAGGGCAAATTGCTTTTTGGACAAAACAACTCACCAATAAGGATTTGGGATTTTATGCCGGTATCGATCTGAATATTAAAAACACAAATTAACTGACTTTTGAAACAGATGTTAACCGCGAAGACTCATATTTTAAAAATGTATAATTATTTGTATTCAAAAGAATTTTTTACTTTCGGTATATCAAACAACTGAACATTTTAGGTTTACTTTATATATAATCCATTACTTAAAACCAACTATTATGATCACCAGGCTGCTTACATTAGCTGTAGTCGCTTCTTTTGTTTTTGTAAACATCGTAACTGCACAAACTGTCTCAGGAAAAGTTATTGATGGTAAAAGCAAAGAACCCTTATCAGGAGTTTCTGTTAAAGTGGTAGGAACTTCCAACGGAGCAACAACAGACGCCAACGGTGCATTTACCGTGAACGCGGGTCCTCAATCAAAGATAGACGTTTCACAGGTGGGTTATGCGCCGAAAAGGGTATCTGTAAACGGACAGCAGGAAATTACAATTGAATTATCAATTCAACAGACGGTCCTGGAATCGGTAACAGTTTCCGTGGGAAGCAGGAATGCCCAGAGAACGCTTACCGACACACCGCTGCCTGTGGATATATTCTCTTCAAATGATCTAAAATCTACCGGTCAGTTAACTTTTGATAAGGCACTGGAATACCGTGTGCCCTCGTTCAATACGGTTAACACCCCCGTAAACGATGCAACAACCCTCATAGATCCTTATGAAATCAGGAACCTCGGCCCGAGCCGTACCCTGGTTTTGATTAACGGGAAAAGGAAAAATTTAAGTTCATTACTTTATGTGCAGTTTTCGCCGGGGAGGGGAGAAACCGGTGCAGACCTGTCTGCTATACCTCCCGACGCTATCAAGCGCGTGGAAATATTGCGCGACGGAGCGTCTGCCCAATATGGTTCTGATGCAATTGCCGGTGTAATGAATGTTATCTTAAAAGATAAAGTTGATTATAATTCATTAACATTAAACGGAGGTATTACCAGTAAAGGAGACGGCGGAACTTATGGGCTATCTTATAATGGTGGTTCTGATTTTGCAGGCAAAGGGTTTATTAACTATACCGTTGATTTCAGCCAGCAGAATAACGCCGTTCGGTCCGGAAAGATCGATGTTACCACCGAAATAGCTACATTCGGCGACCCTTCAAAGCCCCCGACAGACCCTGCTAATGCACCCATAGTGAATTATCTTAGAGTTTATCCAACCGGCAATAATACAAATGGAACCGGCGAAATCACCGCCGCTAAATTCGAATATAATCTTGGAGTTCCGGTTGGCGATAACGGTCAGTTTTACAGTAATGCCGCATTTGTTACTAAAAAAGTAGTGAGTAATGCAAACTACCGTGTTCCCTATTGGAGACTCGATGATGGATTACTGCATGTTCCTGATCCTAACGGGGTAGACTACACAAATACCGGGAACCCGATTTATAAAGGCTATATTGGTTACCGCCCGTCATTTGAAGGTGATCTGATAGATTACAATGCTACCTTTGGTTTCAAGAGTGAAAAAAACGGCTGGAACCAGGACGTAAGCTTTACACTAGGCGGTAACCAGCAACTATATTCGGTTAATAATACGATAAACGCAAGCTTGGGGACAGCCAGCCCTATTACTTTCAAGCCCGGAGGGTTTCGTTTTACAAATGTTGTCGGCAACTATGACATTACTAAATCCATAACAGATAATTTCGGCATCGCATTTGGGTCAGAAATCCGGCAGGAAACTTTTAAGATCATTTCGGGAGACACTGCTTCTTATTCGGGCGAGGGTGCCAATTCATTCCCGGGTATCCGTGCAGAAAACGCATCAACTAATAGCCGCTATAATTTCGGCGCTTATTTTGACGCCAGTTGGGATATCACCAAAGAGTTTTTAATAGATGGCACGGTCCGGGGCGAAAAATACAGCGATTTTGGAGATGCCTTTGTCTGGAAAGGGTCAACGCGTTATAAGATAAGTGGTGATAAAATTGTACTCAGAGGTTCTGCTTCTACGGGTTTCAGGGCGCCTTCATTGCAGCAAATATATGATCAGTCGACCCAGGCATCATTTGTTGGGGGAACCATCCAGTTATCCGGATTATTCAATAACAGGAGCAAGCAGGCGTTCGCATTAGGCATACCACGGTTAAAGCCGGAAAAGTCCAACAATTATACTGTTGGCCTGGGCTTAAATCCTGTCAAGAACCTGAGCGTTACGCTGGATTATTATAGTATTCTTATTAAAGACAGGATCGTTTATAGCTCCCCGATCTCCTCAAATGATCCTACCAGTACTCTGGGCCAGATTTTGTCTAATGCAGGAGTTGTACAAATTCAATTTTTTATCAATGGTATCAAGACCGAAACAGACGGACTTGATTTTGTTGCCAATTACAAAAATATCCATCTTGGTAACGGAAGACTGGGGGTAAACCTCGCCGGCAATTATACTTTAGTTAATAAAATAGTAGGTAGTCCTAATAACCCCAAAGCAATTGCGGATGCGGGCGCTAATATTTTAAGCACTCAAATACGATCGTTACTAACTGAAAGCCGCCCCCAATACAAGGCAGTACTTGGTCTGGATTATTCTATCAATAAGTTCAGTTTTAATTTGAATAATACTTTGTTTGGACCAACAAAATTCCAGGATCTGGATAATGGCGGAGCTATTATGAATAATATCAAGCAGGTGTTTAAAACTGCCGTTGTTTCGGACCTGAATATTGGGTATGCCTTTACTAATAAAGTATCGGCTTCTGTTACAGTAAACAACCTGTTGAATGTATTACCCAAATGGGACCTGAAATTAACCGGCAGTTCTTCAGATCCTAATTATGCAAAGGCTGTTGCAACGCTTAATGATCCGGCTGCTAAAAGTTTGCTGGAAGGATTTTTGGAATTCAGTGGCAGGTACAGAATACTAGGTTACAACGGTTCTCAGTTCAGCCAGTTGGGAACTATTTTCCAGGCCTCCGTCAACTTTAGGTTTTAAAAAGCCGGTGAATTTTTAAATGGTGCGTTTATTGACACACCCGTTTTGGTACCTGGATGTTTCAAAATAAAGCAATACACCAGGCATTTTTACCTGTGCCGGCTCTCCAGGTATTTATTATGGATAATTTGTTCCATGGGTATTTCATAAACTTTGCTTTCCACCCACGAAATAATATCCAGGTAGGCGAATGAACGTGTTTGAAACCGGTTTTTTTCCAGATGTTTTATTTTTTCGAGGAACCGCTTAAGCTCCGGTTTTAATTCTTTGGGCCTTACTTTGGTAGAGTGGCGCAAAAAAGTAAATATTTCTTCTTCAACAACTGTAAGATTTTCCAGGCGGGCCATAAAGCGGTACACTGATTTAATTAACGAATCCAGTATCTCTTCATTACCGATTTCATAGTGGCACAGGAGATGCATAAGCCGCGCATAACATTGCAGGTCACTGCGTAATCCCTGTTGAGTATCATTAATGATCTTGTGGAGATAATCAATTGCGGTCAGGTAGTTACCTGCACCAAAATACAGGGATGCAAATTTATAATTGAAAACAAGTATCCGGTGGCTGTCTACGAAAAGGGCATACTCTTTTAATTTTGCTTCCACTTCAGGTACAATGGCAAGGCCCTCGGCGAAGTTGCCCTGCATAAGATACTGGTTAATTTTGGCGCTATTAATATAAATGGACGTATGGGTGCGAAAATTGTCATGCTGGTTGGCCTCGGGTGTCTTTGCAAAATCTTCAAACTGCCGCAGCGTGATTTCAAATTTCCGGAAATTGCGAAGGTCAAAATGAGCATTCAGCAGGTTGTGCATCCCTTTCACGTAGTGTCCCGTTTCCACAGCAACCATTATTTCATTTTCGCTAAAAAGATCGATCCATTTCTGACTATACCGGTAATACATTAAAAAATCCTGGCGAATAAAGGCGTACCAGCAATAGCTCTGGTATAAATAGAGCTGTTCATAAAAGCCATGAATAGCATTAGCATCTGACGGTAACGAATTTTTGAAAAAATCGCGGATGCCTTTTTCATCCTGTTCATTACGCGCGTGGCCATTTTTTACATACCACCGGTAAAGTAGCAAGGCCAGGTTGGACAGCCGCGTTACCCTGTCTATATGCCCGCTGATATCGAGCGCCTCTTCTGCCAGGAGTTCGGTTTTTTCAAGAGCGCTGCGGGTTATGTGCAGCGTTTCAATTTTTTTCTCAAGGGAGATCACCTGTACCAAAAAGTTCATTTTCTGGTTGGCCTTTGCAAGCTCCTTTGCCTTCTCAAGTATGTGCAGGCTTTGGATTTTGAGGCCTTTGTTGTAAAGCAGCCTGGCATTGTCCAGCTGCTCACTTAGTTTCAGGTCTATATTCTCATTTGTTTTTAATAAACGCAGGCTAGCCAATAATTGTTTGTATAAATGCGTTTTTAAATTAGATAACTGAGGTTTGGTTATATCATTCAGGTTTTTGAGCAGGATTTTTTCATCATATTCTGAAAGCTTATCCAACGCATCAAACAGCCGGATGATTTTAAGATCTTCTTTTGCCGAGCTTCTTTTAATATAGAGTTTGAAATGCCTTTTCTCAGACTTTTCAAGTGACTGGACCAGTTGAAATAATGTATCGGAAAAGTGGTTGGGCATCATTAAAAATTAATCCTGAAAAGCTGAATAGAAAAGGGTTTGTGAACAAAACAATCACTTCAGCGATAATATTTTAGGGTACAAGTTAATAAGTTTAACCTGGTGAGGAACCGTAAGTTTGTCAAGAAATGAGTTATTAAACGGCTGGCGTTGCGGCGCTGTTTGTTGAGGTTTCTCATTATAAGCTGGCATATCAGCACAACATAAATAATTAAAGAGTCTCATATCAAGCAATCGTAAGGGCTGTCCTGTTTCAACAGGAGAGCCCGTTTTTTTTAGAATGCGAAAATAGCTTGTATTAATCATTTGTGAATTTCTTAAGTGTTTCATCCCTTATTTAATACTTTTTATTACCCGGGGGTAACCTGTGGTTTTAGTGCTGTCAAAAATAAGACCCGCAGGGTCATAACCGGCAGGCCTTATAATTGTTTTAATAGGGATTTATTCGAGATGTGTACTAGACTTTTCCAACAGTGATCTCTTCACTCACGGTAGTGTGTGTGGTTATTTTATACACTTGGGTTTTATGCGTTTTCATGGAAGTTACTTCAACTATTACTTCAAATGCCGGGGCGTTCAGGTCATCTTCGGTAAAATCCAACCGGTATTTCCGGGAAAAGTTTGGCTCGGTTGCCATAAACTTTTCATAATACAAAGAAGTATTGTTTTCATCTTTTATACTGATGAAGTATTCTTCCGCTTCATTGTTGTTAAGGTCGAGCTGAAACACGGGATGGTCATTCACCTTGCCTATGAATTTAAATTCTATCGGAGCTGCTGTTTTTAAACCGGCAAAAGCCGCGTGTGAGGTCCCTATTGTACAAAGGGTAAATAAACCCATTGCAATCATTTTCGTTGTTTTCATTACTTGTTTCATAAAGTGAAATTTTAGATTAAAAATTAAGTTACATTCTTATTACCGGGTAACGTGGTGTAAAAGTAGAGGGCTACAACTCGTAAGGCAAGCTAACTTATCTGATTCTTCTTCATCTTAAAAGTGATAATAAATTGTGAAAATCACGGCCCGTAAAGGATTTTATAAAAAAACCTTTGTGACCGCCAACAGGATGTTTGACCTTTGTCACAAAGGGGATCTGTTGTATAATTCATAATTTTGCCGCCCACATTATCTATATGCGAACGTACTTCCGGCTGTTATCTTTTGCAAAACCAATAGGCAGGTATGCCTTACCCTATATAATTTTTACTTTACTGGCTATTATTTTTGGTACGCTTAACCTGGCATTACTGGCTCCTTTGTTGTCTACTCTTTTTAAGCAAACTTCTGTTCAGCAGATCCCGGTAAAGCCGGAACATTGGTATGATATTTTTAAAATGTTTAATTATTATACAAGTTATACGAATGCCCGCTATGGTATTTATCACACTCTCGAATTCGTATGCCTGGCAATCATAACTTCGGTTTTATTGGGGGGAATTTTTAGATACTTCGCCGAACGTACAATGGAGAATTTAAGGGTGCACACGTTATTAAATTTACGCAGATCTGTATTTAATAACGTTATGAAACTCGATCTTGGCTATTTCAGTAATAAAAGAAAAGGTGATATCATGTCTAAAATTGCGTCTGATGTACAGGTGGTGCAATATTCTGTTACCGGTACGCTGCAGGTGATCTTCAAAGAACCGCTCACCTTATTATTTTATCTGGTAATGCTGTTTATCATTTCCTATAAAATGACGCTGGTTTCAATGTTAATTATTCCCGTTTCGGCATTTATTATCTCTAAAATTGTAAGAAAATTAAAACAGGAGGCGGTAGCCTCGCACGTTTCTTACGGAGTTATGATAAGCTACCTTGATGAAGCCCTCAATGGCATGAGGATTATTAAGGCATTTAACGCATTTGATTTTATAACTGACCGGTTTAATACAGAAAATCTCCGTTACTCAAAAATAATCCGCTCCATGGCTAAAAGACAACAACTTGCTTCACCGGTTTCGGAGTTTTTAGGGATTGTGATGGTAGTAAGCATCGTGCTCTACGGAGGTTCACTGGTATTAAGCAATAAAGGGGAATTAAGCGGGGCCAACTTTATTGCATATATAGCTTTGTTTTCCCAGATCATGCGTCCGGCCAAAGCCATTTCTGTATCATTCAGCAATATACATTCCGGGATAGCGGCCGGAGAACGTGTATTGGCACTGATAGATGAAAAGCCTTCGATAACTGATGCTCCAGACGCGGTAAAAATTCAAAGTTTTAATGATGCCATCAGGTTTGAGAATGTTTGTTTTACTTATCACGAAAAAAATGTGTTGCATAATGTGAGCCTTACTATTCCTAAGGGAAATTCTGTTGCATTGGTCGGCCCGTCAGGTGGCGGAAAATCTACATTGATGGACTTTCCAGCACATTGGGATCCTAAGCTTAGAATTCCACGTGGACAAGTTGTCGCG
>JADMIO010838842.1_pt1 | contig 104906 bp, 98 predicted proteins | sample 8958161 | NCBI WGS metagenome assembly JADMIO01 (sample SAMN16585339, study PRJNA669376) | soil metagenome | isolation source: Crop rotation soil | place: USA: Cullars Rotation, Alabama | collected 2011 | reverse complement strand
GCGACAACTTGTCCACGTGGAATTCTAAGCTTAGGATCCCAATGTGCTGGAAAGTGTTCTTGGCGAGCGCCTTGCTGATGATGGCGTCGAAGAGCGGCGAGATGTTCGTGTTCAGCCGGGACGGCATGACCGGCTCGTCCTGGAGGATTTTCTTTGCGATCGTCCAGGTGCTGGTCCCGGTGAAAGGCTTCTCGCCGGTCAGGAACTGGTACAGGATGATGCCGGCGGAAAAGATGTCGGTGCGCCGGTCGATCTCGCCACCTTCGATCTGCTCCGGGGACATGTAGGCAGGCGTGCCGACGATTGCGCCGGCCTGCGTTTTCTCCGAGGCCGAGCGATCCGCATCGGTGATGCGCGCTACGCCGAAGTCGGCGAGCTTCACGCGTCCCTTGCTGTCGATCATCACGTTCGCGGGCTTGATGTCGCGGTGGATGATCCCGGCTTCGTGCGCGAAATGGAGGGCTTCGCAAAGCTCCCCCATGATGTGGACCGCTTCCTTGATGTCGAAGCGCTCGCTGGCGTCGAAGAAGTCCTTGAGTTCCTTGCCCTGGATGAACTCCATCACGATGTAGGCGACTTCGCCTTCGGCACCGAAGTCGTACACCTGGACAATGTTCGGATGGTTCAGCCGCGCGACCGCCTGCGCCTCGCGGTCGAATCGCATTGTGTATTCGCGCGCGGTATCTTCGTCGAGCGAACTCTTGAGAATCGTCTTGATTGCGACCTTGCGGTGCAATCTCGGATCCATGCCGGCATAGACGACGCCCATCGCGCCCTTGCCAAGGACGCTGACGATGTCGTAGCGCCCGAGGCGCTTCAGTTCAGCTGGGGGTGTCGCCATTACTTTTTATTCCCGCGGCCCACCCTGAACCAGGGCCAGGATCGTTCTGTCTTCGGCTCGAAACCAGAGCGCAAGCCGGGCGCTTCGACTTCGAACCGTAATGATTCACCACTTTAGCGGATTTCGCTACCCCCGCAAAGGCTGTTACTGGGGTAAACAGCAGGAAAAAGGCGACGCGCGCCTTCAGCCGCGGGCGGTGCGCTTGGCCGCTTCGCGGGCTTCGATCGCGGCGCTGCGCTCGAGCAACCGCCTGGCTCGCATGACCACCGGGATGTCGATCATCTTGCCCTCCAACGCAAAAGAGGCCCGGCCGGCGGCTTCGGCTGTGACATTTTCCTCAATCACGCGCCTGGCGAAGGCGAGGTCGGCGGCGCCAGGGGTGTACTCCTCGTTCACGATGGGTACTTGCCCTGGATGGATGCAACCGGCGCCCATGAAGCCGAACTGGCTCGATCGGCGGACCATCTTGCGAAAACCGTCCCAGTCGCCGAACCCGGCCACGCTTGCGATAAACCCGAGCGGCATGATGCCGCCGGCGCGGGCCGCGAAGATCATTTGCTGCTTGGGCATTTGCAGGGTCTCTTCGATCGGCGCCATGCCGTTCTCGAGCGCGAAATCCTCGCCGCCGATGTTCATCGCCGCCAGGCGATCGATTGCAGTTGCGATTTCCGGCATGCGGAAGAAAGCAGCCGGCGTCTCGACCATGGCGATGAAGCGCGTATGGCCTACGGGGAGGCCCCGGCTCGTCTCGAGTTCACTGACCAGTTCGTCAAGCATCTTGAGGTGGTCAGCGCCGTGTACCTTGGTCACCGCGATGCCATCGACATTGGCCCCGACCGACGCTTCGATGTCGCGGACCGCCATGGATAAAGGCCGGTTGATGCGCACGACCACATCGGCGCCGCCACGCCGCACGCGCGCGGCGACGTCCTGAACCAGCCTCCGGGCGCCCTCTTTTTCGGCCGCCGGCACGCTGTCTTCCAGGTCGATCTGGATGCAATCAGCACCGCGGGTGTGTGCCTTGTCGACATAATTTTGGACATTGACCGGCACGTAAAGGAGCGACCGCCATACGGGCAACCCGGCCTTCATGCGCTTGTCTCCCCGCCCTCGAGCGGGCCTTCGCAAATGGCTCCGATCGCCAGCAACTCGGCGTACCGCGCGGCATCGACGCCGGCTTCGGACAGGAGCGCGCGGTTGTGTTGGCCGAGACTTGGCGCCGGGGTGCGCACCGAACCCGGTGTGCGCGAAAGTCTCGGCACTACGTGGTGCATTGGAAAGGCGCCCATCGCGGAATCGGGGTAGTCGGCGATGAGCTCACGCTCGAGCACGTGGGGATCCGTGATGAGTTGCGAGATGTCGTAGATCGGGCCGATGGTGACCTCCTCCGATTCGAAGAACCGCACATTCTCGGCCTGTGTGCGCTCCGCGATAAATGCGCCAATGATTGCATCGAGCTCTTTGCGGTGACGCACGCGTTCGGCGTTGTTGCTATAGCGCGGGTCGGCGATGAGATCGGGGCGCCCGATCGAGCGGAACAGCCGCTCGGCCATTTTCTGGGTGGACGCAGACAGGCAAACCCACTGGCCGTCGCTCGTTCGATAGGCGTTGCGCGGCCCAGAGGTCGTCGAACCGCTCCCGGCCCGCGGCTTCACCTCCCCTGTCAGGCGGTAGTTTGCGGCTTGCGGACCGAGCACCGAGAACAACGGGTCGAGAAGCGGCAGGTCGATCACCTGCCCCGCCCCGCCGTTGGTTTCCACTTCGCGCAAAGCGATCATCACTGCCGACGCGCCATACAGCCCTGCGATGCTGTCCGCCAGGTACATCGGTGGCAACACCGGCTCCCGGTCTTCGAACCCGTTCATCGAGGCAAACCCGGACATGCCCTCCACCAATGTGCCGAAACCCGGCCGGTGCCGGTAAGGGCCGCCCTGTCCCCAGCCGGAGACGCGCACGATCACGAGCCTTGGATTGCGTTCGAACAGAACTTCCGGCCCAAGTCCCATCTTTTCCAGCGTCCCAGGACGAAAACTCTCTACCAGCACCGCCGCAGTCCGCACCAGCTCGAGCAGCAGCTCTTTGGCCTCGGGCTTTCTCAGCTCGATGCACAGGCTCTTTTTGCTTCGCGCGTAGATCTTCCAGTTGGTGGCGACCCCTTTGGTCTTCCAGGCTCGCAAGGTATCGCCCGCCGGCGGCTCCACCTTGATCACCTCGGCGCCAAAGTCCGCAAGCAGCTGGGTGAGCGTGTTGCCGGCCACGAGGCGCGAGAGATCCAGCACGCGCACGCCGTCCAGCGGCCCTTTTGCGTCGGGCTGGAAATCGCGTTGCTTCGGGACCGGCGTCACGATTATTTCCTAATTTGACAAAACAATATGCTTGTAACCCGCTTGGCTGGCCATTCTAAGAAAACATAAGTTCGACAATCATAGCGTGGCGGGAACGCTGGTACGACCCCGCGCGCGTTGCAGGAACCAAATAAGCGCAACCAACAGCGCAGCCGGGAAGAAAACCCAATGCGGCGAAGGACGCCTCGGATTGAGCACCTTGACTTCCACGACCTTGTAGCCTTGTTCCACCCCCAGTTTTTTCGCACGGCTGCCAAACTTGACGTTCGACACCTCCAGGTCCTTGCCAAGTGCAACCAGCGTAACGCCGCCCGAACGCAGGCGCTCGCGCCCATTCGCGCCTTCGCCCAAGGGCAGCGCGACCGTCTTGCGAATCGCTTTGCCCTCGATCGACTCGCCGGCAATGCTCACCGCGAGCCAGTCGTCCTTCTCGAGCCCGTCGGCGACGCGGTAGATCTCCGCGGCCGGCATGGAAACGTATTTTGGATAGAACTGGTCGATCACCCAGTCGGGACGGAAGAAAAGAAACGTGGCCGCCATCAACAGGCCGATCTCCATCCAGGTGCAACGGGCGCGAAACCAGCCCATCGTGGCCGCCGCGAAAAGCAATGACGCTATCGTGGCGCTGACACTAACCATGGCGATTTCCCACCACGATCCCACGCCGATCAGCAGGATCTGCGGGTTGAAGATGAAGACGAACGGCAGGATCGCGGTGCGAAAGCTGTACCAGGTGGCTTGCAGGCCCGTGGCATTCGGGTCGTCCCCCGAGATCGCCGCGGCCGCGTACGACGCCAGCCCGACGGGCGGCGTGACGTCGGCCATGATGCCGAAATAAAACACGAACAAATGAACCGCGATCAAGGGGATCACGAGATCGCTTCGCGCGCCCAACTCCACGATGACCGGGGCCATGAGCGTGGCCACGAGGATGTAATTGGCCGTAGTCGGGACCCCCGCGCCGATAAGCAGGCAAATCACCGCCGTCAGCACAAGCATCACCAGCACGTTCCCGGCCGAAATCTGCTCGACGAAGTCGGTCATCATTAGGCCCATGCCGGTCAGCGTGATGACGCCGACGATGAGGCCGGCACTTGCGCATGCCACGCCGATGCCAATCATGCTGCGTGCGCCCAGTACGAGTCCCTTCCACAGGTCCGTCAACCCTTTGCGCAGGCCCACCATCGCAGTCCCGGAGCGCCGGAACAAGGCCAGCAGGGCCGGCTGCGCAACCACCAGCACGATCGCCGCCGCAGTAGCCCAGAACGCCGAAGTACCGGGCGATAACTCCTCCACCATGAGGCACCAGAGCAGCACGACAATCGGTATCAAGAAGTGCATTCCCGCGCGCACGGTCGGCCACGGCTCGGGCAGCCTCAGGACCGGCGCGAGCGGGTCATCCTGCGGCACGTCGGGGTAGCGCGCCGAATAGGCAAGCAGTCCCAAGTAAGACACCATCGTCAGAATTGCGAGCGCCCAGGTGCTTTGGTCCCCAGCCGCCCACCGCACCAGCGTGATCGCGTAATAGATGACCGCGCAGGCGGCAAGCGTTCCGCTCACGCCGAGCGCCCAGCCAAGCAGGCTTTGGCCGAAGGTACGCGTGTAGCCTCGCGGAATCACCTTCAGGTCGTATTTGAGCGCTTCGAGGTGGACGATGTAAAACAGCGCAATGTACGAAATGATCGCCGGCAGGGCGGCGTGCTTGCAGATCTCCGAGTAAGGAATGCCCACATACTCGACCATCAGGAAAGCGGCCGCGCCCATGACCGGGGGCATGAGCTGCCCGTTGATTGATGACGCGGCTTCGATTGCGCCGGCCTTGACACCCGAATACCCGGTGCGCTTCATGAGCGGGATCGTGAAGATGCCGCCGGATACCACGTTCGATACCGAGGAACCGGACACGACGCCATTCAATGCCGACGAGACGACTGCAACCTTGGCGGGCCCGCCGCGAAGGTGCCCCAACAGGGCGATCGACACCTGCATCATGTAGTTGCCCGCGCCGGCGATGTCGAGGAGCGTGCCGAACAGCACGAAAAGGAAAATGAACTGGACCGAGACGCCGAGCGCAACCCCATAGACACCTTCGGTCGTCAGCCACATATGCGACACGAAGCGCTGGATCGTGGCGCCCTTGTGCTGGATGACTTCCGGCATGAGCGGACCGGCAAAAATGTAAATCAGGAACACGCCTGTCGTGATGAGCATGCCCATGCCCATTGCCCGACGCGTAGCTTCGAGCATGATCGCGACACCGATCAAGCCGACGGTCATGTCCATCGGGGTCGGCTGTCCCGGACGCGTGGCCAGGTCGTTGTAGTAAAGATAGAGGTAGGCGCCGCAAAAGGCGCCTATGGCGGCCAGCACCAAGTCGGTCCATGGGACCACCTTGCGCGATGAAGACCTGAAAGCGGGGAACGCCGCAAAGGCGAGGAAGATCGAAAACGCGAGGTGTACTGCGCGCGCCTCGGTGTCATTGAAGATCCCGACACCCAGGACGAACGGCAACGGAGAGGCGTACCACACCTGGAATAAAGACCAGGCGGCGGCGCCGAGCGCAAGAAAAGCGCCGACCTTGCCGACCGGCTCGCGGCCACCGAGGTCGGCTTCCTTGACGAGTTGCTCTAGGTCCGGCGAGGGCGCGAGAGATTGTTTGCTCATGATTTGCCAGTGACAAACGAAAAGGGCGGAATTCGCATTCCGCCCCCGGTGGCCTTGCTGCCTTGCGGCTTACTTCAGCCAGCCCTTTTCCTTGTAGTACCTGACCGCGCCTTCATGGAGCGGTGCCGACAACCCGTCCTTGATCATGTGCTCGGGCGCAAGGATGGCCAGCGCCGGGTGCAGCTTCTTGAACTCGTCGAAGTTATCGAATACGCCTTTCACGACAGCGTAGACGGTATCGGCCGGAACCTTGCTCGAGGACACCATAGTCGCAAGCACGCCATATGTCTTCGTGTCGGCCGTGTTGTTCGGGTACAAACCGCCGGGGATCGTGGCATAAGCGTAGTACGGCTTTTCCTTGACCAGCTTGTCCACTGCAGCGCCGGTCAGCGACACCAGCCTTGCCCCGCAGGAAGTGGTGGGGTCCTGGATGTTGGCCGACGGATGCCCGACGCCGTAGAAGAACCCATCGATCTTGCCGTCGCAAAGCGCCGCGCCGTGCTCGTCGGCCTTCAGTTCGGAGGCGAGCGAGAAATCGGCGAGTTTCCAGCCCATCGCCGCAAGGAGTTCCTCCATCGACGCGCGCGTGCCTGAACCAGGATTGCCGACGTTGAATTTCTTGCCCTTGAAATCGGCGAACGTCTTAATGTTCGCCTCCTTGCGCGCGAGCACGGTGAAGGGCTCCGGGTGCAGCGAAAAAACGGACCGCAAGTCGCTGTGCGCCCCGTCCTTGAACTGCGCGAGCCCCTTGACGGCGTTGTACTGGACATCGGACTGGGTCGCGCCGAGATCGAGCTCCCCGGCCTTGATCGTGTTCACGTTGAACACCGAGCCCCCGGTGGACTCGACCGAGCAGCGGATATTGTGTTGCTTGCGGTCCTTGTTGACCAGGCGGCAAATGGCGCCGCCTGCAGCGTAGTACACGCCGGTCACGCCTCCGGTGCCGATGGTCACGTACTTTTGCTGCGAATAAGCTTCAGGCGCTGCAGAGGCGAAAACTGCCGCGGCCAGGACGGCGGCGGTCAAAGTGGCTCTTTTCATGGATGGCTCCCCCAGTGTCAGGGCAGCTTATCGAACGGCGCCTCAGGCGGCAAGCGCGGCCGGCACACCCAGCGTCGCCGACAGGGCCACCGAAAACTTCGTCACCAGCTCATCGAGCTGCGCCTCTTCAATGATGAAGGGCGGCGCGAAGAGTACGTGGTCGCCCTGTACGCCGTCGACCGTCCCGCCCATCGGATAGCACATGAGGCCCGCGTCCAGCGCGGCCTTCTTGAGCCGGCTGTTCACCCGGCTCGAAGCGTCGAAGGGTTTGCTGGTGGCACGATCTTCGACGAGCTCGATGGCACGGAAAAGGCCTCGACCGCGGATGTCCCCGACGTTCGGATGCCGGCCGAAGGCTTCCTTTAGCTTAGCGTCGAGCAGCGCTCCAAGCGTGCCCACTCGCGCAAGCAGGCCGTCCTCGTACAGGCGCTTTTGCACGGCGAGGGCGCCAGCGCAAGCGGCCGCGTGACCGAGATAGGTATGCCCGTGCTGGAAAAAACCGCTGCCGGCAGTGATCGCGTCGTAGACCTTCCTCGTTGCGATCACGGCTCCGATCGGTTGATAGCCCGCGCCGAGGCCTTTGGCGATACAGACAAGATCGGGCACCACGCCTTCGTGCTCGAACGTGAAAAGATCGCCGCACCGCCCCATGCCGCACATCACTTCGTCCAGGATCAGGAGCACGCCGTATTTGTCGCAGACCTCGCGCACTTTCCCGAAATAACCGGTCACCGGTGTAACGGCGCCAAGCGTGGCGCCAACGACGGTCTCGGCGACGAACGCAATCACCTTATCGCCGCCCAAACGCAGTATTTCGGCCTCGAGCTCGGTCGCCAGCCGCGTGGCATACGCCGCATCGGATTCGGCTTGCAGCTTGCCTCGATAGGCAAAGCAGGGCGAGACATGCGAGACGTCGATCAGCAAGGGTTCGAACTGTTTGCGCCGCCAGGCATTGCCGCCGACGGCGAGTGCGCCGAGCGTGTTGCCGTGATAGCTGCCGCGCCGGGCGATGATGTGCTCGCGTTGCGGCTCGCCTTTCTCGACGAAGTACTGCCGCGCAAGCTTGAGCGCGGCCTCTACAGCCTCCGAGCCGCCTGAAACGAAATAAACCCGCTCGAAAGCATCCGGCGAGCGACGGATCAGCTCGTCGGCCAGCGCTTCCATTGGCTCGTTGGTGAAGAAAGAGGTGTGGGCAAACGGCAACCGGTCGAGCTGCTCCTTGATCGCCTTCACCACCGCATGGTCGGTATGGCCAAGACACGAGACAGCCGCGCCGCCCGACGCATCGAGATAGCGCTTACACTCGCGATCGATCAGGTAAGGACCATCGCCACGCACTGCAACCGGGTAGTCGTTTTTCGGGTTGCGGTGAAAGACGTGGCTCAAGCGCTCTTCCTTGTAGTCCTATCGTGCAAGATTCTCGTGCAGCCGGGTTCGCCTCGCTTCCAGTTCGCCGGGCAGATGCGCGCCGAGCCGGCCCAGCAATTCATCGTGCGCGTGGAGTTCCTCGACCCAATCGCCCGGCTCGACTTCACTCAGGGTCGCATAGTCGTCGCGGGTAAATTTTTCCAGGCCGTTCCAGGAAAGATCGTCATAGCGCGGCATGATTCCCAGGGCGGTACTCGCGCCCTTGGTGCTGCCTTCGCACCGCTCAACGATCCATTGCAGCACCCGCATGTTCTCGCCGAAACCGGGCCAGATGAACTTGCCGGCCGCATCGCGCCGGAACCAGTTGACCCGGAAGATGCGCGGCGGCTTCGCGATTGCCTTGCCTACCTTCAGCCAGTGCGCGAAATAATCGCCGATGTTGTAGCCGCAAAACGCCAGCATGGCCATGGGGTCGCGCCGAACGACGCCGACTTTGCCGGTGATCGCCGCGGTCGTTTCCGAACCCAGCGTTGCGGCCATGTAGACGCCATCCTCCCAGCTCGGCGCCTCGACCACGAGGGGGACGGTGGAAGAACGGCGCCCGCCAAACAGGAAGGCCGAAATCGGCACGCCCGCGGGGTCTTCCCATTTTTCGTCCATGGAGGGGCACTGGGCCGCCGGCACGGTAAAGCGCGCATTCGCATGCGCGGCCAGCCTGCCGCAACCGGGTGTCCAATCCTTGCCTTGCCAATCGATAAGTTTCGCGGGCGGCGTCTCCGTCATGCCCTCCCACCAGACATCGCCTTCGGGCGTGAGCGCCACGTTGGTGAAGATGACGTTGGCGCGTAGCGTTTTCATGGCGTTCGGGTTGGTTGCCTCGGACGTCCCGGGAGCAACGCCGAAAAATCCGGCTTCGGGATTGATCGCGTAAAGGCGGCCATCCTTTCCAGGTTTGAGCCACGCGATATCTTCGCCAACGGTCGTCACCTTCCACCCGGCGAAGCTCTTGGGAGGAATCAGCATCGCGAAATTGGTCTTCCCGCACGCTGAAGGGAAGGCAGCCGACACGTAGTGCTTGGCGCCTTGGGGCGATTGGACCCCCAGGATGAGCATGTGCTCGGCCAGCCAGCCCTCGTCGCGCGCCATGATCGAGGCGATGCGCAGCGCAAGGCATTTCTTGCCAAGCAGCGCATTGCCGCCATAGCCGGAACCAAACGACCAGATTTCCCGCGTCTCGGGGAAATGCACGATCCATTTTTCGCTGTCGTTGCAGGGCCAGGCAACGTCCTTCTGGCCCGGGGACAGCGGCGCTCCCACCGAGTGCACGCAAGGCACGAATGCGCCGTCCTCGCCCAGGTGATCGACGACCGCACGCCCCATCCGCGTCATCATGCGCATGTTGACGACTACATAAGCCGAATCCGAGATCTCGACGCCTACTTGCGCGATATGCGAACCGATGGGACCCATCGAGAACGGCATGACATACATGGTGCGGCCGCGCATGCACCCGTCGAACAAGCGCGTCATGGTCGCGCGCATCTCTGAGGGGTCCATCCAGTTATTGGTCGGGCCGGCGTCGTCCTTCTTGGCGCTGCAGATGAAGGTACGGTCCTCCATGCGCGCCACGTCAGTCGGATGGGAGCGCGCAAGGTAGCTGCCCGGCCGCAGCGCCTCGTTCAACCTGAGGAAGGTGCCGGCAGCGACCAGCTCCGCGCAAAGGCGCTCGTTTTCCGCTTCGGAACCGTCGCACCAGACGACGCGTTCCGGCTTTGCGAGTTGCACAATCCGGCTTACCCAATCGCGCAGGCGGCGGTGCCGCACGTACGTTGGGGCGCCGGAAAGGTCCGTGACTGGCTGATTCATGCAGTGCACTCCAAAATGAAAACGGCCCTGGGCTCCCCGGGCCGAAAATCCAGACTTCGAATGCATGGAATTGTAGCAGCGCCGCCCCCCCGCGCCACGCTCTGGGTCGCTGGCGCGAACGCCGAATGCTGCGCAGCATTATTTTCCGGGCGCCTGCGCAACCCCTTGTAAGCCTGCAGCTTTACAGCTTTGGGCCAACCGCTCGCGCAAGGCGGTACAAGGTTCCGGTCGTGGTGACGAGGACAATGACACGCGTTACATGCGCCGCAGTGACCAGCGGCACGCCGAGCTGGAGCACTTTTGCCGTGATGCACATTTCAGCAATCCCGCCCGGTGCCATGGCCAGCACTACGCTGGCGAGCGGCAAACCATAGGACCACGCGAGTCCCGCGCCGAACGAAGCGGCCAGCACGATGGCAAGCAAGATGCTTCCGAAGGTTGCAGTGACGAAAACAGGCATTTTGTCGAGGGATCTTCGCTCGAACCGGCCGCCCAACGCGCAACCGACGAGCAGTTGGCCAAGGTTCGACACGGTTGGCGGCATGTCCGAAAGCGCCACTTCACTGACGGTCAGCCCAATGACGCTGAAGAGCGCGCCGAGCATGAACGCGTTGGGCGCCCGCACCAGGCTGAGCAGGCCTCCGCCCAGCGCAGCAAGGGCAAGCAGGATCCCAAGACCGCCCCACTCAAGGGTAGCGGTCGCCGGAGGGGGGAGAGTTGCGCCGTGTACACCCGCATAAGTGAGCGCAAACGGAATCACGATCACCACGGCCAGGATCCGCATTGACTGTGCGACGGCCACCCTGTCCACCCTCGCGCCGAATTTCTCGGCGAGCACCGCCATCTCGGCCGCCCCACCGGGCACACTGGCGAAGAATGCGGTCGTGCGATCAGTATCCGTCACGCGGTGGAGAAACCACGCGCAGGCGCAGGCAATGACGAGCGCAAGCGCCGCGGCGAGGAGGAGGAACACCCAATAAGACAACACCTGATGCGCCACGATTGGGGTGAAGTACAGCCCAAGGGCAGCGCCGATGATGACTTGGCCGGCCTGTCGCGCGCCAGGCGGCGGCCGCAATTGGGCACCGCTGAAGTTGAGCAATGCCATGAGTACCAGCGGTCCGATCATCCAGGGCAGCGGAGTTTTCAGCCAGGCAAACAGCGCGCCCCCAGCCGCGCATAACACCAGGGCCGCGACCGGATTCAGGAACGTGTCGCGCGCAGCCTTCACTTGCCGATACAAAAACGGGAGAAGATTTCTCCCAGCAGGTCGTCTGAACTGAATTCCCCGGTAATCGCGGAAAGCGCGGCCTGGGCCAGGCGGAGTTCTTCGGCAAAAAACTCCGGCCTGGATGCATGCAGCGCGGCGGCGGCCAGATGCGCGTCAGCCTCGGCCAAGGCACGCAGGTGGCGCTCCCTGGCGACGAAGGGCGATTCGGCGATTTTTTCCCAGCCTGCCGCTTTCAGCATCGTCGATCGAAGCAGGCCGATTCCCTCACCCGTCTTCGCCGAGAGGTGGACTTCCGGTGGAGCACCTTCGACCCGGCGCGCCCGTTGGCCGCGCAAGTCGACCTTGTTGAAGACATCGATACGCATAACGTCCTGTGGCAGTCGAGCCGCGATCTCCCGATCCTCCGCTGTCTGCCCGAACGCGAAGTCCATCACCATGAGGACAACGTCAGCGCGGCCTACCTCGCGCCACGTGCGCTCTATCCCGATACGCTCGACTTCGTCGCGTGCATCGTGAAGCCCGGCCGTGTCCACCACATTGAAGGGCACGCCTTCGATCGCGATCGACTCGCGGACCGTATCGCGCGTTGTGCCGGGCAGCGGCGTAACGATTGCGCGCTCTTCGCCCGCAAGGCGATTCAGCAAACTCGACTTGCCGACATTTGGGCGGCCCGCCAGCACCACGTTGACACCCGAACGCAACAGGCTCCCGGCCCGGCTGCGCAAACGCACGAGGTCGAGCGAGCGCCGCACGTTGGCAAGCCTTGCCTGCATGTCCGTGCGGTGCTCTGCATCGACCTCCTCCTCCGGAAAATCGAGCGTCGCTTCGGTCAGGGCCCGGAGTTCCGTCAGCCCGGCCACAAGATCGCCGACCGCCGCCGAAAACTCCCCCGTCAGGGAGCGCAGCGCGCTGCGCGCCGCCTGGGCGGTGGCTGCTTCAATGAAGTCAGCGACCGCTTCGGCTTGCGCGAGGTCGAGTTTCCCATTGAGGAACGCACGGCGTGTGAATTCGCCGGGTTCGGCAAGCCTGGCGCCGGCGTCGACACAGGCAACGAGCACCGATTCAAGCACCACAGGGCTGCCGTGGCCCTGGAGTTCCAGTACGGCTTCCCCGGTGTACGAGCCCGGCGCCGGGAAATAGAGCGCAATGCCCTCGTCGATCCTGGCACCGGTTGCGTCAGTCATTGCGACGAGTGTGGCCTCGCGGGGAGGCGGCAGCCGGCCGGTCAGCGCCCTTGCGATCGCAGGCGCCTTGGTTCCCGAGACGCGGACGATTCCTATGCCGCCGCGCCCCGCGGGCGTGGCGATGGCGGCGATCGTGTCGGGACCTGCCTCAGCGTTTCCCATGGGCAGGTTTGTCGCGCTCGAACATGCGCTGGATCTGCCACTGCTGTGCAATCGAAAGGATGTTGTTCACAAGCCAGTAGAGCACCAGCCCGGCGGGGAAAAAGAAAAAGAAGATGCTGAACACGAACGGCATGAACATCATTACCTTGGCCTGGACCGGATCGGGCGGGACCGGGTTCAGCTTGGTCTGCACGACCATCGTGATGGTCATCAGGATCGGCAGCACGTAGTAGGGGTCGAGCGCAGCCAGGTCCTGGATCCAGAGCATGAAAGGCGCGTGGCGCAGTTCGATCGCAGCGAGCAGCACCCAGTACAGCGCGATGAAGACCGGGATCTGGACCATGATCGGGAAGCACCCGCCGAGCGGGTTGATCTTTTCCGTCTTGTACAACTCCATCATTGCCTGGTTCTGGCGCGCCCGGTCGTTGGCATATATTTCCCGGATCTTGGTGAGCCGGGGGGTGACCAGCTTCATCTTCGCCATCGAGCGATAGCTCGCGGCCGAAAGCGGGAAGAAGACGATCTTGATCGTGACCGTCAGCAGGATGATGGCCACGCCCCAATTCCCCGCGAGGCTGTGATACTTCTCGAGCAGCCAGAACAACGGCCAGGCGATGATCGTCAGCCACCCGTAGTCGACCACGAGATCGAACCCCGGCGCGACTTCCTTGAGCCTTCGCTGTTCCTGCGGCCCTGCGTACAGCGGCGCATCCACCTTCGCGGTCGCGCCCGGCGCTATGGGAGAAACCGGCAGCACGACCCGGGCGCTGTATACGCCGTCCGGTCGCTTTTCCACTACATAGTCACGGGGCCCGGTTCCAGTCGGCACCCAGGCCGCGACGAAATAGTGCTGCACAAAGGCAATCCAGCCGTCGTTGGCCTGCTTGGCGGCGTCGACCTTGCCCTTGTCGATATCGGAGTACTGGATTTTTTCGAATTTCCGCTCGCCGGTGTACTCGGCGAACCCATTGAAGCTTTGCGCGCCGAACGACTGGGCGAGCGAGCTTCCGCCCGCCGCCTGTTTGCCGTCATGAGTGAGCTGGAAGTAAGCGTGAGGGGCGATCGGAGCGCTCCCCGTATTGCGGATTTCGAGGGCGACATCAATGAGGTAGCTGTCGCGCCTGAAAGTGTAGATCTTGTCGACGACCAGCCCGTCCTTGCCTTCGGCCGACAACCGCAATTGGAGCGCATTGCGGCCCTGGCCGAGCTCACGTTCGCCGGGCAGGACGCGCCACAGCGTGCGGTGATTGGGACCGCCCTCTCCGGTGAGCCCGCTTTGCGCGAAATAATGGTGTTCCGGACCAAGGAGCACCAGGTTCTTGGATGAATCGTCGGCTTCCTTGTGCTTGAGCAACTCGAGCCGTGCCACCCCACCGCCGAGCGTATCGATATCGGCGACGAGCACATCGGTGCGCACCTGGATGATCTCGCCCTTGGCAGCTGTAGCCTGGGTCGGCGCAGCGGGGACTGGCTGCGCCGCAGTGACGGCCGGCGCTGTCGACGGGGTGGGCACTACGCCCGGTACGGACTTCGACTCGGCGGCCCGCTGCGCCGCGGGCGGCACCGGCACCGGTTTTGGCCGTCGCTCCTTTTCCCACTCCGTCCACAGCAAAAGCAGCGAGAAACTGAAGACGAAAAACAGGATGAGTCGTTGGGTATCCATCGATTTCATGAGTCGTAGCGTCCCGGCACAGGGTCGTAGCCGCCTGCGTGCCACGGATGACAACAGGCGATCCTTCTCGCAGCCAACACTGAACCGCGCAGCGCCCCGTGGCAGCGAATTGCTTCGTCGGCGTATTCCGAGCAGGTCGGGAAAAAACGGCAACGCGGTGCGAGCATGGGGCTCAGGAAATAGCGGTAAGCGCGAATCAACGCGCGCAAAAGCGTCTTCAATCGGCAATCCTCACTTCGCCAGCTTTTCCAGGCACGTACGCAACCGGGCGACCGTGCCGGTCGAAGCTTTCAGTCCATAGGGCGGCCGCACCAGTACGTCCAGCGTACCAAGCTCCGTTTGCGCCTGCCTGAACGCTTCGCGGATGCAACGCTTGATACGGTTTCGGTCGGCGGCCAGGGCGGCATGTTTGCGCGAGATCAGGATCCCTAGCCGCGGCGGGCCGGACGGGCGCGGCGAAAAAAAGAAGGTGAAGCCATGGAACGTTCGCCGCGTGCCGCCGCGCATCAACGCTTCGAACTCGGCACTGGTGCGGATGCGCTTGTCCCGGCCGAACCCCGCCGGGTGCCTTACTCCAGCGCCCGGCACGCGCGAGAAACTGGGTGCGCGCCCTCAGACTGCCAGGCGCACGCGGCCACGTGCACGCCGCGCGTTGATCACCGCGCGGCCACCTGGTGTTTTCATGCGGGCGCGGAACCCGTGGGTCCGGGTGCGACGCGTTTTGGAGGGTTGATAAGTACGTTTCATTACTGCCTCGGGCCGCAAAAAGGCGCGTATTACACGCTGTAGCTAACCCCTTGTCAACTTTCCGGGATTTTTGCTGAAGGCCTGTGGATAAGTGCCTCCGGAAAGGGTAGAATGACAGGCACGAAATGCGGCCGTTCCCGGGGTGCGCGAGTGCCTTCCGAACCGCGCAGCGAAACTCCAATTATTACGTTAATGCAGAACCTCTGGGACGCCTGTTTACGCCGCCTCGAACGCGAGTTACCGGCCCAACAATTCAACACGTGGATTCGCCCGCTGGCGGTTGACGGCGAGGCTTCGGATCCGTCCAGCCTGACGCTCGCGGCGCCGAACCGGTTCGTGCTCGAACTGGTGCGAGAGCGCTTTTCGAGCCGCATCGAAAAGTTATTTTCCGAAGAAGGCGTCGGCATGTTGTCGCTCAAGCTGGTGCTTGCGCGCAGCGCCGACGGGGCCGTCCGACCGACTCCAGCCGCCCCAGCACCCGCACCCGTTCACCCGGCCAAGGTGCCCCAGACGCTCGAGCGCGCAAGGCTGAATCCTGGCTTTACCTTCGACAGCTTCGTGACCGGCAAGGCAAACCAGCTCGCACGCGCAGCCGCTATCCAGGTTTCCGAAAATCCGGGCATCTCGTACAACCCGTTGTTCGTCTACGGGGGCGTAGGCTTGGGCAAGACCCACCTGGTCCAGGCCATCGGCAATTTCGTGGCCGAGCAAAGGCCGGACGCCAAGATCCGCTATATCCATGCCGAGCAATACGTGACCGATGTGGTTCGCGCCTACCAGCAAAAATCCTTCGACGAGTTCAAGCGCTACTACCATTCGCTCGACCTCCTGCTGATTGACGACATCCAGTTCTTTTCCAACAAGGGCCGCACGCAGGAAGAGTTCTTTTATGCGTTCAACGCCCTGGTCGAGGCCCACAAGCAGATCGTCATCACCTGCGACACCTATCCCAAGGAAATTTCCGGCATGGAGGAGCGCTTGATCTCGCGCTTCGGCTGGGGCCTGACCGTCGCCATCGAACCGCCCGAGTTGGAAATGCGGGTGGCCATCGTTTTAAAGAAAGCCGAGGCCGAAGCCGTCGTCCTGTCGGAGGACATCGCTTTCTTCATTGCCAAGCATATCCGCTCGAACGTCCGTGAACTCGAAGGTGCCTTGAAAAAAGTGCTCGCCTACTCCCGGTTCAATGCGCGAGAGCTGTCGCTCGACCTTGCCAAGGACGCGTTGCGCGACATCCTGAACGTAGCCAACCGGCAGATCACGGTCGAGAACATCCAGAAAACAGTGGCGGAGTTTTTCAAGTTGAAAATCTCCGACATGCACTCCAAGAAGAGGACGCGAAATGTCGCCCGCCCGCGCCAGGTCGCCATGGCGCTCGCAAAGGACCTCACGCAAATGAGCCTGCCCGAGATCGGCGAGGCGTTCGGGAACCGCGACCACACCACCGTGTTGCATGCGTGCCGCACGATCGCCAACCTGCGCAAGCAGGACTCCGTCATGAATCGCGACTACCTGGTCCTAGAGCAGGTGCTCAAAGGATGAACGCAGGGATGAACGCTGAAATGTACGCAACGATGAATGGGATCGGAGCCCGGGAAACCTGTGCAGGACCTGCGTACAGAATGTGGGTAACTCGCCGATTCGGTGCCGCGCGCAAAGTGACCCCAAACGATGCACAGGCAGCGCACAGGGGACGGGGCTCACCGTTTCCCATGCAAGCTGCTGTGGCAAGAGGGCTTTTATTCTTATCCCCGGAAGTTATGCCCTCTATTAACTATTACCAAGGATATATAAGATGATTCTGGTAAAAGCAAAACGCGACGAGCTTCTCGCGCCGTTGGCGTCGGTCAGCGGCATCATCGAGCGACGCCACACGCTCCCGATCCTGTCCAATGTCCTGATCGAGAAAACCGGCAACACGCTGTCGTTTCTTGCCACCGACATCGAAATCCAGATCGTGTCGCGCTCGGCGTTGGAGCAAACAGGGGAGACCAAAGGCGTCACGGTGGGCGCGCGCAAGCTGGTTGAAATCCTCCGGGCGCTGCCGGATGGCGAGGTCACCTTGTCGACGCAGGACAAGCGGCTGCAGGTGAAGTCGGGCCGCAGCCGCTTTTCGCTCCAGACGCTGCCGGCAGAAGATTTCCCGCGCCTCTCGCGCCCGGCGGGCGAAGTATCGAAATTTTCGATGCCCCAGAAGGCGCTGCGAAAGCTGCTCGCGCTGGTGCAGTACGCAATGGCGCAGCAGGACATCCGCTATTACCTGAACGGGCTCCTGCTCGTCGTGGAGGACAAGCAGCTCAAGCTCGTGGCGACCGACGGTCACCGGCTTGCCTATTGCTCCATCGCGCTCGAAGCCGAACTGTCCCGCCAGGAAGTAATCGTCCCGAGAAAGACGATCCTCGAGCTGTCCAAGCTGCTGTCGGACACCGATGAGCCCGTGCAAATCGAGATCAGCTCGACCCAGGCTGCGTTTACCTTCGGCACGATCGAGCTCGTTTCCAAGCTCGTCGACGGGAAATTTCCGGACTACACCCGGGTCATCCCCAAGGATCACAAAAACACGGCGACGATCGACCGCGAATTGCTGCGCCAGGCGCTCTCTCGCGCGGCGATCCTGTCGAACGAGAAGTTTCGCGGCGTGCGATGGGTGCTTGCCGACGGAGTCCTCAAGATCGTTTCCTCCAACGCCGAACAGGAAGAGGCCAACGAGGAGCTCGAGGTCAAGTATTCAGGTGCCGCGCTCGACATCGGGTTCAACGTGACCTACCTGCTCGACGTGCTCAACAACGTCTCGGGCAGCGAAATCGAGGTCAGTTTCGGCGATGCGGCATCCAGCGCGCTGATCAATTTCCCGGTCGAGAAGGATTTCAAGTACGTCGTCATGCCGATGAGAATCTAAGGAAGGAATCACCCGAGTGGCAGAAGAAGCAGCGGTCCAGCAGCGCCCCGAAGCAAGCGATTACGGTTCTGACAGCATCAAGATCCTGAAGGGGCTGGATGCGGTTCGCAAACGCCCGGGCATGTACATCGGCGACACGTCGGACGGCACCGGCCTGCACCACATGATGTTCGAGGTCGTGGACAACGCGGTCGATGAGGCGCTTGCCAACTGGTGCGATGAGATCGTTGTCACCATCCACACCGACAACTCGGTGTCCGTGATCGACAACGGCAGGGGCATTCCGACCGGCATCAAGGACGATGACGAGTTCAAGCGCTCGGCGGCGGAGATCGTCATGACGGAGCTGCACGCCGGCGGCAAGTTCGACAACAACACGTACAAGGTCTCGGGCGGACTGCACGGTGTTGGGGTTTCGGTCGTCAACGCGCTATCCGAGTGGCTGCGGCTAACCGTTTGGCGGGACGGAAAAATCCACCAGATGGAGTTCCGCGACGGGGTGGCCGTGAAGCCGCTCGAAATTACCGGGAACACGGAGCGGCGGGGCACCGAGGTGCATTTCCTCGCCAGCAAGGCGATCTTCGGCAACATCGACTACCACTACGACATTTTCGCGCGGCGGCTGCGCGAACTCTCGTTCCTCAACAACGGGGTGCGCATCCAGCTGATCGACCAGCGCACCGGCAAGGAGGAGAACTTCGCCTTTTCCGGTGGCGTAAAGGGATTCGTCGAGTACATCAACCGCGCCAAGACCGTGCTCCACCCCAACGTGTTTTTCGCCACGGGCGAACGGGACGGCATCAGCGTGGAAGTCGCCATGCAATGGAACGACTCGTACCAGGAATCGACTCTGCTTTTCACCAACAACATCCCGCAAAAGGACGGCGGAACGCACCTGACGGGCCTGCGCGCGGCAATGACCCGGGTGCTCAACAAATACATCGAGGAACTGGAGCTCGCAAAAAAGGCCAAGGTCGAAACCATGGGCGACGACATGCGCGAAGGCCTGTCCTGCGTGCTGTCGGTCAAGGTGCCGGAACCGAAGTTCTCGTCGCAAACCAAGGAGAAGCTCGTGTCCTCGGAGGTCCGGCCGGCCGTTGAGGAAATCGTCGCCGAAAAGCTCAGGGACTACCTGGGCGAACGCCCGGCCGATGCACGCGTGATCACTGCCAAGATCATCGACGCGGCCCGCGCGCGCGAGGCCGCGCGCAAAGCGCGCGAGATGACCCGAAGGAAAGGCGTGCTCGATGGCATGGGCCTTCCCGGCAAGCTGGCCGACTGCCAGGAAAAAGACCCGGCGCTCTGCGAGCTCTACCTGGTGGAGGGCGATTCGGCCGGAGGCTCGGCCAAGCAGGGCCGCGACCGCAAGTTCCAGGCGATCCTGCCGCTCAAGGGCAAGATCCTCAACGTCGAGAAGGCGCGCTTCGACAAGCTGATTTCCTCGCAGGAGATCGCCACGCTCATCACGGCGCTCGGCACCGGCATCAAGGAAGACTACGACATCGCGAAGCTGCGCTACCACCGGATCATCCTGATGACCGACGCGGACGTTGACGGGTCCCACATCAGGACGCTGCTGCTGACCTTCTTTTTCCGCCAGATGCCCGAACTGGTCGAGCGTGGCCACATCTACATCGCCCAGCCGCCGCTTTACAAGGCCAAGCAGGGCAAGGAAGAACGCTATCTGAAGGACGAGCATGAGCTGAACGAGTTCATGCTGCGCCAGGCGCTCGTCGATGCGTCGCTGGTCCCGTCGGCCGATGGCGAACCCATCCGGGGGGAAGCGCTTGGCGTTCTGGCCAAGGCTTATCTTCTTGCCGAGGCCGTGATCGAGCGCGTCTCGCGCTGGATCGACCGAGACGTGTTGCAGGCGATGCTGCGCGGCGCGCAGGTCGACCTGACTAGCCGTGAGGCCGCAGAGGCGTCGGCGCAGGCGTTGCTCGCCCTGCTTCCCGACAACGGCATGCGCATCAGTGCCCACATCGACCCGAAAACCGAGCGCTACCAGATTCGCATCGAGCGAGTCCGCCACGGAAACCTGCGTTTCACCGATATCGACCCCGAATTCACCGTCTCCGGCGACTATGCGCAGATTCGCCGAACCGCGGAAATGCTGCGCGGGCTGGTCGGGCCGGACGCGAGCGTGCAACGAGGCGACAAGAAACACGGCGTCAAGGATTTTGCGGAAGCCATGAAATGGCTGTTCGCCGAGGTGCAGAAATCCATGAGCATGCAGCGCTATAAGGGGCTGGGCGAGATGAATCCGGGTCAGTTGTGGGAAACCACCATGGATCCCGCCAAGCGGCGGCTGCTCAAGGTCCAGATCGAGGACGGGATTGCGGCCAATGAAATCTTCACGACGCTGATGGGCGACGAGGTGGAACCGCGCCGCGCCTTTATCGAGTCGAACGCGCTCGGCGTTCGCAACCTGGACGTCTAGGCGGCGCGCTTCCTGGCTTTTGTCGCCGGTCGCCTGGCCTTGGTGGCGGCGCGCGCGGGCTTGGTTTTGGCGGCGGCCTTCTTAAGCGCCTTGACCGGTGCTTCAACCGGATCGTTGGCCGCGGCTTTCTTCTCCGGGGCGCCAGGTTTGGCGGCGCGCGCCTGGAATTCAAAGCTGATCTTCCCCCCTGGCGCCTTGACGAGAAACGCCTTGAATGGCCGCCCCTTCTTCGAGATGAACCGGTTCAGCAGGTCCGTCTTTCCGGTCGCCAGCAGTTTTTCCATCTGCTCGCGCTCGATGGACTGCTGCAGGATGATCTTGCCGGACCGGAAATCGCATGTCCGCTGAGAGGCCACTGCGTTCTCGCAGACATAGGCCATGCCGGAATCGAACACGCGCGCGCCGCACTTCGGGCAGGCGCCAAGCGGTTGCTGGGAACTGAAGTCGGGTGCCTGGCCGCCTTCGTCTTCGGGACGCGCCTGGCCGAAATCGAATTCGATGCGCTGCTCGTCGTTCAGCTTGAGCACGGCCGCGAACGGCCGGCCCATCCTGCTGCGAAACCCGGTCAGGGGCCCGATCGTGCGCTTTGAAATGAGCTCCGCGACTTCCTCGGGCGCCCATTCGCGGCCTGAAATCACTTTCCAGAGATTGAAGTCGCACGCCTGGCACTGGAACTTGCGGTAGTTTTCCTGGATGACGCCGCCGCATTTCGGGCAGGGCGCGTCGACCGTTGCAAAGGCCGTGTCCGGGATGTCGCCGTCCTTTATGCGCGCGACCAAATCGCGGGTGACCGACTCGATGTGCTCCATGAATTCGTCGCGCTTGAGCTGGCCGTGCTCCATTTGCTTGAGCTTGAATTCCCAGTCGCCCGTGAGTTCAGGCGAGGTAATTTCCGAGACGCCAAAGTGCTTGAGCGCAAACAGGAGCGAGAACGCCTTGGGAGTGGGCACCAGTTCCCGGGCGTTGCGGTGAACGTACTCTTCCCTGATCAATCCTTCGATTACGGCGGCGCGCGTGGCCGGCGTGCCGAGTCCCTTCTGACCCATCGCCTCGCGCAACTCATCGTCCTCAAGCAACTTTCCGGCGCCTTCCATTGCAGACAGCAAGGTGGCCTCGCTGTAGCGGGCGGGCGGCTTGGTCTGGTTTGCGACCGATTGCACCTCGAGCGTCTTCACCTTTTCGTCCGCGCCGACGGCCGGCAGGTTTTCGTTTTCCTCCTGGGTGGCCTTGCCGTACACGGCGAGCCAGCCGGGTGTTTTCAGGATGCGTCCCTCGGTCTTGAACTTGTGGCCGGCCACCTCGGTGATCCGGGTGGTCTGCAGGTGCTCGGCGGGCGGGTAAAACACCGCCAGGAACCGTCGTACAACGAGGTCGTAGAGTTTCTGCTCCGGCTCCGAAAGGCTTTTTGGCGCCTGCAGCGTGGGGATGATCGCGAAGTGGTCGGAAATCTTGCTGTTGTCGAAAATGCGCTTGTTCGGCTTGACCCAGCCGCCCTTGAGGATCTGGCCCGCGTAGAGCACGTACGAGCCTTCCTTCAGCATCTCCAGCGTTTTTTTCACCGTCGGCACGTAGTCTTCGGGCAAGGCGCGCGCATCCGTACGCGGATAAGTGAGCACCTTGTGCTTTTCATACAGCGCCTGGGCCAGGCCGAGCGTGTTCTTGGCCGAAAAACCGAAGCGGCCATTTGCCTCGCGCTGCAGGCTCGTCAGGTCGAACAGCAGCGGGGATAACTGGGTGGAGGGCTTGGTCTCCTCGGTGACCGTGCCGGTTTTTCCCTCGCACTCGGCCCGGATGGCCTCGGACTTCTTCGCATCCCACAGGCGCTCGGCTTTTTTCTCCGCGTCGTCCAGCTTTTTCCAGGCCGGGTCGAACCAGCGCCCCGAATAGTCGCCCGCCTTCGCGCCAAAACGGGCATGCACTTCCCAGTAGTCGCGCGGCTTGAAAGCGCGGATCTTTTCCTCGCGTTCCACAAGGATCGCGAGAGTCGGCGTCTGGACGCGCCCGACGGTCGTGAGATAGAAGCCGCCTTCCTTGGAGTTGAAGGCCGTCATCGCGCGCGTGCCATTGATGCCCACCAGCCAGTCGGCCTCCGAGCGCGACTTTGCCGCGTCGGCGAGCGCGAGCATTTCGCGGTCGGCACGCAGCTTCTCGAAACCCTCGCGGATGGCCGACTGCGTCATCGACTGGAGCCAGAGCCGCTGGATCGGTTTTTTTGTTTTTGCGTGCTGGACGATGTAGCGAAAAATGAGCTCGCCTTCACGCCCGGCGTCGCAGGCATTGACCAGAGTATCGATGTCCTTGCGCTTGATCAGCCGCAACAGCACGTTCAACCGCGGCTCGCTCCGCTCGATTGGCCGCAAGGCGAAATGCGGCGGGATGACCGGCAGGTTGCTGAACGACCACTTGCCCTTCTTGACGTCGTGCTCCTCGGGCAGGGCGAGTTCGAGCAGATGGCCGACGGCCGAAGAGACGACGCAATCGTCGCTCTCGAACCAGTCGCTCTTCTTGGAAAAGCCTCCGAGCGCCTTGGCAATATCGGAAGCGACCGAAGGTTTCTCGGCGATGATGAGCTTTTTGCCCACTGGAGTGAGGAGGAGCCTGCTTGGAAAGGGGGCAGATGATAAGCGCAACCGCCGGGCGATGACAACCGAACGCTTTGCGAGAACAACCGATGCGCGTTCAGTTCGACAAGCGCGCGCGTCCCGGCGAGAGCAGTTCCTCGGCGATCAGCATGGCCGCCGGCGTTTCCAGATTCCACAGCACCATCAATACGATAAGCTTCAACTGATCGAGCGATAAAGTGCGTCCCGCTGCGGCCATCGCGCGATCGATGACCAGCTCTCGCAAGACCGGATCGAGCACGCCGATGATTTCGAGGCGCATCACGAGTCCGCGGCAACTGGCGTCGAGCTTGGCGCATTCCTTCGGCGCATAGGCGCGTGTCGCGCGATTCGATCCGGGGAAGGGCAAGACCCTGCGATAAGGCGCGTGCAGGACACCCGACAGCCAGGAAAGTGCCTCGCTGATGTCGGACTCCTCAAAGCCCGCCGCAGACAGTTTCCTTGCGATCAGCTCGTTGTCCTGCGAGAGGTCGGTCCGGTGGCAGTTCTCAAACAGGTAGACAAAGATGTCGTACATGGCGTGTTCTTCTTCTCAGGTCAACCGTTGATAACGCCCACCGGGCAAAGGATCGACCAGCCCGTCGAGCTCCAGGCGCAGCAGTTCGGCTGCGATCGTTTCCGCGGGAAGGCCCGCGCGTGCGCAAAGCGAGTCGATGTCGACCGGGTCGAATCCCATGTGGGCGAGCAACCCCCCGGCCAGTGCCGGATCGGCAACGACGGCCGGTACCGGCTTCCATCCGCCCAATTCAGCCAGGACGTCTTCTGCCGTATCGACGAGCTTGGCGCCCTGCTTGATGAGCGAATGGCAGCCCTTGGACAGGGGCGAATGGATCGAACCCGGGATTGCAAACACTTCCCGACCTTGTTCAGTCGCCATGCGCGCCGTTATCAGGGAGCCGCTGCCAAGGGCGGCCTCTACCACGAGGCAACCGCGCGAAAGACCGCTGATCAGGCGATTGCGGCGCGGGAAGTTGTGCCCGATTGATGGCGTGCCCACCGGGTACTCGCTCAAGAGCAATCCGCGGTCGGCGATTTCGCCAAAGAGCGCCGCGTTGCTTTGCGGGTAGATCACATCGATCCCGGTGCCAAGCACTGCGATGGTGGAACCCTGCCCGGCCAGCCCGCCGCGATGCGCGGCCGCGTCGATGCCAAGCGCAAGGCCGCTTACGATCGTCAGGCCGCCTTCGCTGAAAGACCTTGAAAAAGCTTCGGCATTGCGCATGCCCTGCGCGGTCCCGTTGCGACTTCCGACGACCGCAAGCGCCGGCCTGCCAAGCAGCTCCAGGCTACCGCGCGCATAGATGAGCGCCGGCGGATCGGCAATTTCGAGCAGGAGAGCAGGATAGGCCGCATCGGCCAGGGAAAGGATGTGGCAACCGGGCCTGGATGCCCAGTCAAGTGCGCGTTCGACAGCAGCGTTGGACGCACCGGACATCATTGCGGCAGCCGCTTCTGCACCGGCGATGCGCGCCACTTCCTCGCGGTCCGCGGAAAGGACATTTTCCGGAAGCCCGAATTGCTTGAGGAGGCGGTGGATCTTTACCGGACCGAGGCCGGGTGTCAGGCACACTTTCAACCACGCAGCGAGCCCGGGATCGCGTGTCATGCGGGCAGGCGGCGAGTCGTCACCGGCCCGCCGGACAGCGGGCTTAAATCGGGGTCTTGGTCAGGGGGTCTGAACGACATCCAGCGGATGAACGGGCCTGGATACATCCATGACCAGTGCGTACGAGACGCGATCGAACACGCGGAAGACAAACACCAGCCCGTATCGCTCGTCAGGGACTCTTGGCCCGTCGGCGGCGGTCACCGGTTCCATCGAAGGCGGCAAGCCGCGGGAACGGCCGACGACGGCACCGAGCCGCATCAGCGCCAGGACATGACCGACCTCGATCCCGTCCGCCATGCCGCGATTGAGTGTCACGACCGAATTGCGGCCACCTTCCCCAACGGTACCGACCCCGCCATAGATGGACATGACGCGACCGCGAACCGCTGCAGCCGGAGCATGCGGTGCATAGTTAGGGATCTGCGGAGAACCGGCGGCAACCAGCCGGTCGCCAATGGTGACCTCCTGGTTCGCGGCGATGATTTCGACCGTCGAAGGTTCTCCCCGCTTCCTGACCCTGGCCGAGCCCAGGAACGTGGCCTCGTAGCCCACTGTCAGGTTGCTGTCCGGGTCGACAAGCGCTTTGCCGCGCCGATAGATATGCCAGGTGTCCTCAGTTGCATTCGACAAACCGCGCGCGTAGGCCACGTTGCCTGCGCCGAGAATGACCCGGTTCTCCTCGGTGGCCACGATGCTGGGTGCGTTGTCCAAGCCGTTCGGCTCGATCACGAGCGGTCGCGTGAGGTAAGGCTCGATCAGGGCCGCCGGAATGCTCGGGATTTCGTTGGCGGTCGTTTGCTCCGCCCTGATTTTCGGGGAGAGCTTGACGGTGTCGGTCGGGGCGACAGCCAGCTGTCCCTTGGACCGGTCGAGAACGAGCACGTCGCCGGGATAGATGCGGTGCGGGTTTTTCAGGCTGTCCCGGTTCATTTTCCAGAGATCCGGCCAGCGCTGCGGCGCGTTCAGGTAGCGTTGCGAGATCGACCATAGGGTGTCGCCCGGGACGACTACATACCGGTCGGGCGCATCGGCCTTGAGTTCGCTCGGCCTGACCTGGGAAACGGCATGGGTCGCAAGTCCGGAAATGAGGACAAAAGCGAGCGTTGTGATAGACTTACGTAACTGATCCGGCATGGAGCCCCCGTTGCCCGGTCGGCTTGTCAAACCCGCTTGATTATTCGCTTGCGCGCCCAAATGTAGCATAAGCCGCAGCAATTTATCCACCGCATGAGATTCTGTACGTAAATCGCTAAGTCAGCAAGCTTTTTCACTCCAAATGTCGATCCTCAATATCCTTCGTTATCCCGATGCCCGACTGCACAAGGTGGCAGCGCCGGTGACTGTGTTCGACGCATCGCTGCGCAAACTTGCGGGGGACTTGGCCGAAACCATGTACGCCGCGCCGGGGGTGGGCCTCGCCGCTTCGCAGGTCGACGTGCACAAGCAGGTGATCGTCGTGGACGTGTCCGAGCGGCGCGACTCCCTCGTCACGCTGGTCAACCCGGAAATCATCGAAAGCTACGGCGAATCCGATATCGAGGAAGGTTGTCTGTCGGTCCCCGGAATCTACGACACCGTTCCGCGGGCCGAGCGGGTCAAGGTTCGCGCATGGGACGCTAACGGGAAATCATTCATCCTGGAGGCGCAAGGCCTGCTCGCGGTTTGCATCCAGCACGAAATGGATCACCTCAAAGGCAAGGTGTTCGTCGAGTACCTGTCGCACCTCAAGCAGACGCGCGTGCGTGCGCGGCTTGCGAAGCAACTCAGGAAGAGCGCCTAGCCAGCCCGGCTGGCGTCCCTGTCTTGCGGGCCGGGCGCGGGCGTAGCCGCGCTCGCTAAACCGGTCTCAACGATGCGCATCTTGTTTGCAGGCACACCTGAGTTTGCGCGAAGGGCGCTGTTCGCGCTCCAGGCTGCAGGGCACGACATTGTGCTAGTGCTCACTCAACCTGATCGCAAGTCGGGTAGGGGTCTCAAGCCAACCCCCAGCGCCGTGAAAGAGCTGGCACTCGAGCGCAAGCTCAAGCTTTTTCAGCCGGACAAGCTGGGCGACCCGGCCGCCATCGAAGTTCTCCGCGCGGCCTCACCCGACATGATGGTGGTGGCCGCTTATGGGTTGATCCTGCCCCAGGCGGTGCTCGAGGTGGCGGCGTTCGGCGCGGTGAATATTCACGCCTCGCTCTTGCCCCGGTGGAGGGGCGCTGCCCCGATCCAAAGGGCGCTCCTGGCCGGCGACCATGCTACCGGCATCAGCATCATGCAAATGGATCGCGGCCTCGACACCGGTCCGGTGATCGCGACCGGCGTTGTCGAGATTACGTCCACCGAGACCGCGCACACGTTGCACGAAAAACTGGCCGACCTTGGGGCGCGAATGATCGTCGAGAGCGTGAGGAAGGCGGAAACGACAGGCAAGCTTTCAGGCACACCGCAAGCTCTCGAAGGGGTCACTTACGCACAGAAAGTCGAAAAGCGGGAGGCACGGATCGATTGGCGCAAGGGGTGCGTCGAACTCGATCGCGCAGTGCGTGCGTTCAATCCCGCTCCCGGCGCCCACACCACCCACCAAGGCGAAGAAATCAAAATTTGGCGCGCGCGGCCGGTAACGCTCGCTGGTGATCCGGGAGTGGTGCACTCGGCCGGCCCGGAAGGCTTGGTCGTTGCGTGCCGTGAAGGCGGTCTGGCCATCACCGAATTGCAACGCGCCGGAGGCAAGCGGCTGGGGATTGCGGAATTCCTCGCCGGTCATCCGATCGCGCCGGGTTCCCGGTTCGCGTTGCCGACGGATTGAACGCCTCTCCCGAACTGTCGGCCGTTTTTGCGCGCGCCAGCCGGATCATCGCAAGAGTCACGTCAGGCGAAAGTCTCGCCGCGCACCCCGGTGCCTTCGGCGAAGGCGCCGTGCGCGCCGCAACCATGGACCTGGTGTACGGCACCTTGCGCCGCTATGGACGCGGCGATGCGTTGCTGGGAGTCCTTGCCCACAAGGGCGTTCCCGATCCGGACACCCGCGGTTTGCTGCTCTGTGCGTTGACCGCAATCGAGTCGGGCAGCTATGCCGAGCACGTTGCGGTAGACCAGGCAGTGCGGGCTTGCGCAGCGCTTCAGAAGCTTGCAGCGAAGAATTTCGTCAATGCGGTCCTGCGGCGTTTCCTGCGCGAAAAAGCCGACCTCCAGACTCGTCTGCGCACCGACCCGGTTGCAACGTTGATGCATCCTGACTGGTGGATCAAGCGCGTGCGCGTCGCTTATCCGCACGCCTGGCAGGAAGTACTGTGCGCCGGCAACATGCATCCACCCATGGGACTGCGCGTCAACCGGCGCCGCTCGAGCGCCGAAGACTTCATCGCACGTCTGGCGGGTGAAGGAATGGCTGCGCGCAAAATCGATCGCCATGCGCTCGTGCTGGAGCAGCCTGTCGCCGTCGAGCGCTTGCCGGGATTCGGCGCGGGAGAGGTCTCCGTGCAGGATGTCGGTGCCCAGCGCGCGGCCCATTACCTCGACTTGTCCGACGGCCAGCGTGTGTTGGACGCCTGCGCGGCCCCGGGCGGCAAAACCGGCCACATCCTCGAACTCGCCGATGTCGACCTTCTCGCCCTGGATTCGGATGCGCGACGTTGTGCGCGCATCAAGCAGAACCTCGACCGCCTGGCCCTGCGGGCGAAAGTCCAGGCGGCCGACTCTTCTTCACCTGAAGCGTGGTGGGACGGCCGGCCTTTCGATCGCATCCTTGCCGACGTCCCCTGCACCGCTTCTGGCATCGTGCGACGCCACCCGGACATCAAGTGGCTGCGCCGACCGGGCGACGCGGCGAGCTTTGCGGCCAGCCAGCTGAGCATCCTTTCCGCCCTGTGGCAGGTGCTCGCGCCGGGTGGTAAATTGCTCTACGTAACCTGCTCGGTATTCCCGGAGGAGAATGCCGGCGTCGCAGAAGCTTTTTGCGCATTACGGCCGCAGGCAGAAAGGCTGGAGCTTCCCGGGCAGGCACCACCGCACTTGCTGCCGAGCGCCGACAACGACGGCTTTTTCTTCGCCCTATTCCAAAAATAACGCCATCAGCGTCCATGTACGGCCTTCTCATCAAGCTGGTGTTGGTGATTGCGCTCCTGGCAGGAGCGCGGTCGGCAATCGCGGACGACATCGAACTGCTCGAGGCGAGGCTCGAGCAGACCGAGGACGGTATCGTCCTCAACGCCGACTTCACCTTCGACTTCAATGCGCGCCTCGAGCAAGCAGTCACGAACGGCGTGCCCCTGTATTTCGTGGTCGAGTTCGAGCTGACCCAGCCGCGCTGGTACTGGTTCGACGAGAAGACGGCGGTGCGCCGGCTCCAGACCCGCTTGTCTTACCACGCGCTTTCGCGCCATTACAGGTTGTCGACCGGTTTGCTGCAGCAGAATTATTCGTCCCTTGGCGAGGCGCTCGCGGTGCTCAGGCGCGTGCGGAACTGGGTCGTGCTCGACCGGAGCGTCGCGCTGGCCGACTCGACTTACCAGGCCGCAGTCCGGATGCGCCTGGACCTCAGCTTGCTGCCAAAGCCCTTCCAGGTGAATGCGCTGACCAGCCGCGAATGGCATCTCGAGTCCGAATGGAGGCGCTTCAACTGGCGGCCAAGCGCGTCGATGCTGGGTTCGCCTGCGTCGCCGCCTGCGCAAGGTTCAGTGGCGGCCGACAGGCGTGAAGCGAGCGAACCAAGATGAAGACCGTGCTCATCCTCGGCATTGCGCTAGCCGGCGTCCTTCTCTTTCTGCTCGCAACGGCCAGCGCGAACACCACTCTTTTCGCCGAGCATTACTCGCTCCTGCTGGGCCTCAACGCTGCTCTCGCAGTCGCGCTGCTCGGGCTGGTCGGCTACCAGCTTGGATCGCTTCGGCGCCGCCTCAAGGGCCGCGTGTTCGGCTCGCGCCTCACGCTTCGCTTCCTGCTGCTGTTCGCCACCATGGCGGTCGTTCCAGGGGTGCTCGTGTACACGGTGTCCGTCCAGTTCCTGTCGAAAAGCATCGAGTCCTGGTTCGACGTGAGCGTCGACAGCGCGCTCGAAGGCGGCATCAAGCTCGGGCAGGCCGCCGTCGACCAGATGCTTGCGGAGCTCAACGTCAAGGCACGCGCCATGGCCCTCGAACTGGCCGACCGGTCCGACAGCCAGCAGGTCGTGGCGCTAAACCGGCTGCGCCAGCAGGCGGGCGTGGAAGACGCGGTGGTGGTGGCCGCCAACGGGCGGCTGGTGGCAAGCGCAAGCGACAACCTGTCGCAGCTGGTTCCCGAACTGCCCAGCTCGCTGCAACTGCGCCAGGCGCGCAGCAACCGGAGCGTCACCTCGATCGATTCCCTGCCCGGCAAACCGCTCGGGTTGCGCGCGATCGTGCCGATCTCGGGATCGGCGATTTCCGAGGAAACGCGCTACCTGCAGCTGCGCCACCCGGTGCCCGAAGCGCTTGCCAAGAGCGCCGAATCCGTTGAAGCGGTGTATGGCGATTACAGAAAGCTCTCGTTGTCGCGCCAAGGGCTCAAGCGAAGCTACATCGTCACCCTTACGCTTGCGTTGCTAATGGCGCTGTTCTCGGCGGTCGCGCTGGCCTTCATCCTCTCTGATCGCATGTCGGCACCTTTGTCGGATCTGGCACAGGCGACGCAGGCCGTCGCTCGAGGCGATTTCTCCAAGCGCATGCCCGTCACAAGCCGCGACGAGCTCGGCGTGTTGCTCGAATCCTTCAACAGCATGACGCGCCAGCTCGACGAGGCCCGCCAGGTGGTCGAATCCAACCGCATCCAGCTCGAAACCGCCAAGGCGCGGCTCGAGAACATCCTCGCCAACCTTTCCGCTGGGGTGCTGGTGTTCGATCGCGAGCTGCGCCTGTCGATCTCCAACCATGGGGCGGCGGCCATCCTGGGGGGGGAGCTCGGTGACCTGACCGGCAAGGCGCTGGGGGAATGGGGTGAATTCGAGTCCTTCGCCAAGCCGGTCGGCGAAGCGTTTGCAGCGCATGGCGAGCGCAGCTGGCAACTCGAACTGGTGCTGACCGGCACCGGCAAGACGCTGCTTGCGCGCGGCACGCCGCTGCCTTCGGGCTATGTGCTCGTGTTCGACGATGTGACCCAGCTCATCCAGGCGCAGCGCGCCACCGCCTGGGCCGAGGTCGCGCGCCGGCTGGCGCATGAAATCAAGAATCCCCTCACGCCGATCCAGCTTTCAGCCGAGCGTCTCGAGATGAAGCTCGCGGACAAGCTCGGCGCCGACGACGCGGACGCGCTTAAGCGAGGCACGCGCACGATCGTCAACCAGGTGGCCGCGCTGAAGGCGATGGTCGACGATTTCCGCGACTATGCGCGGCTGCCTGCGCCGGTGCTGGCCCGCATGGACCTCAACGCGCTTGTGGCCGAGGTCCTCACCATGTACGAGACTTCGAGCGTGCCGATCCGCCGCGTGCTTGCGCCCGGCCTGCCGCCGGTCTTCGTCGATTCGGCCCAGATCCGCCAGGTGCTGCACAACCTTGTCCAGAATGCGCAGGACGCGCTCAGCGCATCCAAGGCACCTGGCGCGCAGATCGAGGTGCGCACCGAGCATGCGGGTGCTTGCGTGCGCCTCGTGGTCAGCGACAACGGCAGCGGTTTCCCGGAGGACCTCATGGCGCGCATCTTCGAACCCTATGTGACGACCAAGCCGAGGGGTACCGGCCTTGGCCTTGCGATCGTGAAAAAGATCGTCGATGAGCACCATGGCGAAATCGCGATCGAGAACGGGCCGCGGCACGGTGCGTCGGTGAGCATCCTGCTGCCGGCTGCCGGCGACAATGCTTCGGCCCAGGCGGCCTGAGGACGACCATGGCGCAGATCCTGGTAGTGGACGACGAAGTGGGCATCCGGGAGTTGCTCTCGGAGATCCTTGCTGACGAAGGCCACCAGGTCATGCTCGCGGAGAATGCCGGCGCCGCCCGGCGCCTGCGCTCGGCCCAGCGTCCCGACCTCGTGCTCCTCGACATCTGGATGCCCGATACCGACGGCATCACGCTGCTCAAGGAGTGGGCCGCCAATGGCCAGCTTTCCATGCCCGTGGTCATGATGTCCGGTCACGGGACAATCGAAACCGCAGTCGAGGCCACGCGCGTCGGCGCCCTCGACTATCTCGAAAAGCCGATCGCGCTGCAGCGGCTCCTTGCAACCGTAAAGCGTGCCCTGCGCAACCAGGACGTTCCCGTGTCGCACAGGCTTTCGCTGGCCGCGCTCGGACGCTCGCCTGTGCTGGGCGACCTCAAGAAGCGCCTGGCACAGCTTGCCCAGGTCGGCACCCCGCTCATGCTGCGGGGCGAGCGCGGCATGCAGGCCGAGATGTTCGTGCGTCATTTGCTGTCGGCAGGCGCGCCTTTTGTGTCTGGGCTCGATGCGCTGAACGATGCGCCCTCCGAGGTGCTCGCGCGCGCGGCCGGCGGCATCCTGTTCGTGGCGGACCTGTCGCGCCTCACGCGGAGCGAGCAGAAAAACCTGGAATTCCTGCTCACGCGCGCCGAAAAGCACAAGGCCCGCATCGTTTCGTTTTCGCCCATCGAACCCCAGCGCCTGGTGTCGGAGCACGAGTTCGATGCCGACCTCGCAGGACGGCTCTCCGAGCTGGTGATTGCGCTGCCGGCGGTTCGCGACTTCGCCGAGGAAATTCCGGACATCGCAGCCCTCGTGCTGGCGCAGCTCGTGGAGGCCCGCGTCTGTCCCCCGCACCGGTTTTCCACGGCCGCGTTGAATGCCTTGCGGCATCATCCGTGGTCCGGCAATCTCGCCCAGCTCGACGCAGTCGTGAAAAACCTTGCCCTTACCGCGCTCGAGGAGGAAGTCCAGCTGGCCGATGTGGAGCGGGTGCTCGCCGCACATTCCGGACCGGTGTCGGCCGGCGCATTGCCGCTGGACCAACCTTACCGGGAGGCGCGGGATGCCTTCGAGCGCCTGTACTTCGAATACCAGCTTTCCCGCGAGAACGGCAGCATGTCGCGCGTCGCCGACAAGAGCGGTCTCGAGCGCACGCATCTGTATCGCAAGCTCAAAGCCCTCGGCCTGCCGGTCGGCCGCCGTGAGGAAAGCTGAGCCGGGCATGCGGCGGATCCCGGTGCACATCGTCACCGGTCCACCCGGTTCGGCCACGAGCGCGCTTATTTCCAGGCTTTGCGCTGAGCGAAAGGACTGGCTCGGGCTTGTCGCCACACGCCCTGAAATAGCAGCGCCGAACCTCTGGTCGTTGTCGGCCGCCTGCCCGTGCTGCATCGGGAAAGTTGTCCTCCAGGTCACGCTGGCGAGGGCGCTCAGGCAAACCGGCGCCGTGCGCGCTTTTGTGGAGCTTTCAGATCCGGCGCACGGTGCCGGGCTCAACGCAGTGCTGGCCGAATTGCCGCTCGCGCTCTCAGTGCGTGCGGCAGGCTCGATCGTCTTGCCGCGCGACCTTGACCTCGAGGCGGAGCAACTGGCCGACTGAAGAGCGGCCGTTGGCAGTGGTGGAAAGCGTCGCTATGATGGCGCGTCGGCAAAGACCCATCCCATGCTGCTTCAGTTTGTCATCCTCTATCTGGTCGTATCGGTCGCCATCGGCCTCTACGCGGCGACGAAGGTCAAGAACTCCGCGGACTTCGTCGTCGCCGGCCGCCACCTGCCGCTCCCGTTTATCGTTGCCACGGTGTTCGCCACCTGGTTCGGCTCGGAAACGGTGCTTGGCATCCCCTCGAAATTCCTCAACGAAGGACTCAAGGGCGTGGTGGCCGATCCGTTCGGCTCGTCGATGTGCCTCATCTTCGTCGGGCTGTTTTTCGCGCGCCCCTTGTATCGCATGGGGCTGCTGACGATCGGGGATTTCTACCGCGCGCGCTACAACCGCGGCATCGAACTGACGGCCGCGGTGTGCATCGTCATTTCTTATCTCGGCTGGGTCTCGGCGCAAATCACTGCGTTGGGCCTCGTGTTCAACGTGCTGACCGGCGGGGCGCTCGCGCCCTGGCAAGGCATGGTGATCGGCGTGGCCATCGTCCTTGTCTATACGCTTGCCGGAGGGATGTTCTCGGTGGCCTTCACGGACCTGTTCCAGATGCTGATCATCGGCGTCGGGATGGTCTATATCGCCATCGTGGTTTCGGGAATGGCGGGCGGCGCAGGCGTGGTCGTCGAGCATGCGCGCGCTGCCGGCAAGCTCGAATTCTGGCCCGGCCTCGAACCCCGCGACCTCATAGCGTTTGCCGCGGCATGGATGACGATGGCGCTCGGTTCCATCCCCCAGCAGGACGTGTTCCAGCGCGTGAGCGCCGCGAAGAACGAGAACACAGCCGCGCTTGGGTCGGTGCTTGGCGGGAGCATCTATTTCTTCTTCGCATTCGTGCCGATGTTCCTCGCCTACTCGGCCAGCCTCATCGACCCAAGGATGGTCGCCGACCTGCTGGCCAAGGATTCGCAGTACATCCTGCCGCGCCTGATCCTCGATCACGCCCCGTTCGCCGTCCAGGTCATGTTCTTCGGCGCGCTGCTGGCGGCGATCCTTTCGTGCTCCTCGGCCACGTTGCTCGCGCCGTCGGTGACGTTTGCGGAGAACGTGCTGCGCAATTTTTTCCCCAATATCACCGACGACCAGTTCCTGCGCCTGCTGCGGATCGTGGTGCTCGTGTTCGCGATCGGCGTACTCGTCTTCGCCATGACTTCCAATTCAACGATCTACGGCATGGTCGAGAACGCCTATAAGATCACGCTGGTCGCGGCATTTACGCCCCTTGCTTTCGGCTTGTACTGGAAAAAGGCGACCACGCAGGGCGCAGCCGCAGCAATGGCGCTCGGCCTGTCTACCTGGTTGTTGCTCGAACTGGTCGCGCCCAACGGCTACTTCCCGCCCCAGTTCGCCGGCCTCGTTGCTGCAATCTCCGGCATGCTGGCCGGTTCGCTGCTGCCCCAGTGGTATGCCGGCGGGGCACACGTCGGCCGGCGGCCGGCCCTGCGTCCGCATGCCAATTCCTGAACTTTCTGTTTTGAAGAACCAGCAATGGCGCGGCTTCCCGGTCTGTTCGTGTATCGGTACCGGTACAGTTAAACCGCGACGCTGACTTCCAGCGGCTCGTACGCCAGATAAGGCGCGAGCCAGCGTTCGGCCTCCTCGAGCGCCATGCCCTTGCGCCTGGCGTAGTCCTCGACCTGGTCGCGGCCGAGCTTGCCGACGGCGAAATAACCCGAGTCAGGATGGGAGAAGTAAAAGCCGGACACTGCGGAAGCCGGCAGCATCGCGAACGACTCGGTCAGCGTCATGCGCGCGTTCCCCGGCGCATCGAGCAGGTGGAAGAGCGCCCCTTTTTCGGTATGGTCGGGGCACGCGGGATAGCCAGGCGCCGGGCGGATGCCGCGATATTTTTCTGCGATGAGCTCGGTCGGCGAGAGGGCCTCGTCGGGAGCATATCCCCAGAACTCCCGCCGCACGCGCTCGTGCAGGTGCTCGGCGAACGCCTCGGCCAGCCGGTCGGCAAGCACCTTCAGCATGATCGCATTGTAGTCGTCGTTACCTGCTTCATAGGTTGCCAGGCGCGCCTCGAAGCCGCCGGTCGAGACCGCGAACGCCCCGATGTAATCGGCAACCCCCGCCTCCTTCGGCGCAATGAAATCGGCCAGGCATTGGTTGGGGCGCCCTGACGGCTTGTGGTTTTGCTGGCGCAGGTGGTGCGATGTCATCAGCACTTCCCTGCGGGTCGGGTCCGCATAAATTTCGATGTCGTCGCAATTGACCCGGGCAGCGGGGAACAGCCCGAAAACACCGTTCGCGGTGATCCAGTTCTCCTTGACGATGCGCGCGAGCATGTCCTGCGCTTCGGCGAAGACCTTTCTCGCAGCGTCGCCGACGACTTCGTCTTCGAGGATCCGCGGATAGGGGCCCGACAATTCCCAAGCCTGGAAAAAGGGAGTCCAGTCGATGTACGCAACCAGCTTGTCGACCGGGTAATCGCGCAGGACCTGGACGCCCAGGTGCGTCGGGACCGGCGGCACATAGCCGGCCCAGTCGGTCTTCATGCCCAGCTTGCGCGCCTCGGCGATCGGATGCAGGGGGCCCGGACCTTTCTTGGCGCTGTGCTGCACGCGAATGCGGTCATAGTCCGCCATCACGCCGGCCAGGTAGCCCTCGCGCAGGTCGGCCGAGAGCAGGTTGGAGACGACCGAAACGCTGCGCGAGGCATCGGGGACATACACGACCGGCCCTGAATAGTTCGGCGCGATCTTCACCGCCGTGTGGGCGCGCGAAGTGGTCGCACCGCCGATGAGCAGCGGCAAGGCAAGGCCGTCGCGCTCCATTTCCTTCGCCACATGCGCCATCTCTTCGAGGGACGGCGTGATCAAGCCGGACAGGCCGATCACGTCGGCTTTCTCCGCCCGCGCCGCGTCGAGGATCTTCTGCGTGGGAACCATCACGCCGAGGTTGACCACGTCGTAGTTATTGCACTGCAGGACCACTGCGACGATGTTCTTGCCGATGTCATGGACGTCGCCCTTGACGGTGGCAATCACGATCTTGCCCTTGGCCTTGCCGGCATTTCCGCTGCGGACTTTTTCCGCCTCGATGAAGGGAATGAGGTGGGCGACCGCCTGCTTCATCACGCGCGCCGACTTCACCACCTGCGGCAGGAACATCTTGCCGGCGCCGAAGAGATCGCCGACCACGTTCATGCCATCCATGAGGGGCCCTTCGATGACTTCGATGGGCTTGCCGCCGGCCGCTTCGATCTTGAGGCGGATTTCCTCGGTGTCCCCCACGATGAAGTCGGTGATGCCGTTTACCAACGCATGCGACAGGCGGCCCTCCACGGGGCCGCGCCGCCAGCTGTCGTCCCGGACGTTTTCCTTTGCCCCGCCCTTTACGGTGTTGGCGGTCTCGATCAGCCTTTCGGTCGCGTCGGCGCGGCGGTTGAAGATCACGTCCTCCACCCGCTCCTTCAATTCCGGTGCGATTTCCGCATAAACACCGAGCTGGCCCGCATTGACGATCCCCATCGACATGCCGGCCGAGACCGCGTGGTAGAGGAAGGCCGTGTGCATGGCCTCGCGCACGGCGTCGTTGCCGCGGAACGAGAACGAAAAATTCGATACGCCGCCGGAGACCTTGGCGTGCGGAAGGTTGGCGCGGATCCACTTGGTGGCCGCGATGTAATCGACGCCATAGTTGGCATGTTCTTCCAGGCCCGTGGCAACCGCGAAGATATTGGGATCGAAAATGATGTCCTCGGGCGGAAACCCGACCGCGCCCGTGAGCAGCTTGTACGCGCGCTCGCAGACCTCGATGCGGCGCTCGTAGGTATCGGCCTGGCCTTTTTCGTCGAAGGCCATGACGACCGCCGCGGCGCCGTATTTGCGTACGAGGCGCGCCTGGCGCAGGAACTCCGCTTCGCCTTCCTTCATGCTGATCGAGTTGACGATGCCCTTGCCCTGCAGGCACTTGAGGCCCGCTTCGATGACGCTCCACTTCGACGAGTCGATCATGATCGGCACGCGCGAGATGTCGGGCTCCGATGAGACAAGGTTCAGGAAGGTGACCATCGCCTTCTGCGAATCGAGCATGGCCTCGTCCATGTTGACGTCGATGACCTGCGCGCCGTTTTCGACCTGCTGGCGCGCCACCGCAAGCGCACCCGCATAGTCGCCCGCGAGCACCAGGCGGGCGAAAGCCTTCGAACCGGTGACGTTCGTTCGCTCGCCAACGTTTACGAAGAGCGATGTTTCGCCGACGTTGAACGGCTCCAGGCCCGAGAGCCGCATGTCGGCAGGGAGCTGGGGGATTTCGCGCGGTGCGACGCCCTCGACCTGCCTTGCGATCTCGCGGATGAATTCGGGCGTGCTGCCGCAGCAGCCGCCTGCGATGTTCAACCAGCCCGACCGGGCCCACTCGCCCATCTGGCGGGCCATATTCTCGGCCGTGTCGTCGTACTCCCCGAACGCATTCGGCAACCCGGCGTTCGGATGGACCGAGGTATACGCCGCGGCAATGCCGGACATTTCCTCGACGTAGGGCCGCAATTCTTTTGCGCCGAGCGCGCAGTTGAGACCGACCGACAGCGGCTGGGCATGGCGAACCGAGTTGTAGAACGCCTCTGTCGTCTGTCCGGAAAGCGTACGGCCGGAGGCATCGGTGATCGTGCCGGAAATCATCACCGGCAGGCGCAGGTTGCGCGCTTCGAAGAAGGATTCGATTGCAAACAGCGCCGCCTTGCAATTGAGCGTATCGAATACGGTTTCAACGAGTATCAGGTCCGCTTCGCCATCGACCAGGCCGCGCAGCGCCTCGGTGTAGGAGGTCACCAGCTCGTCGAAGGTAATGCCCCTGAACCCGGGATCGTTCACATCGGGGGAGATGGAAGTAGTCTTGGTGGTCGGCCCGAGTACGCCGGCAACAAAACGGGGCCGCTCGGGCGTTTTCGCTTCCCACTCTGCGGCGGCGCTGCGCGCGAGCCGGGCGGCGTTCAGGTTCAACTCATAGACGAGTGCCTCCATGCCGTAATCCGCCATCGAAACTGACGTCGAGTTGAACGTGTTCGTCTCGATGATGTCGGCGCCGGCTGCAAGGTAGTCGCAGTGGATGCGGCGGATCAGCCCAGGCTGCGTAAGGGTGAGCAGGTCATTGTTGCCGCGCAGTTCGCGCGGGGAATCCCTGAAGCGTTCGCCCCGATAGCCCTCTTCGGTGAGCTGCTCGCGCTGGATCATCGTGCCCATCGCTCCGTCGAGCACCAGGATGCGCTCGGCGAGCAGCGGTTCAATCCGGGCGGAATGCGGCGGCAGATGCAAAATCCAGGCTCCAGAAAGCAAACAACCCGTTCAGCTTGCGCCAGAAACGGGTTGTCGCCCTCGTCTCTTTAGCTGCATTTATTTGTCCGGTCCTACCTCTGCCGGGCGCCCGCAAGCTGAACCTCAAATCGGCGCATGTCGTATGGGGCGTATTGTCCACGTGCGCGCAGGGCTGTGTCAATCTCGCGGCTTGACGCGCGCCGAACGGGCGCATCATCATCTTCCTATGCCATCCATCCAGCCAGGATTTGCTTCGATCGACGCCCGCTTTGCCTGCGAGGTGTACTGGGGCGATTGCGATCCGGCCGGGATCATTTTTTATCCGACCTATTTCCGCTGGTTCGACGCTGCGACGTGGGCTTTTTTCAACGCCGTCGGTTACTCCGCCAAACGCATGCGGGCTGAAGGCAGGTCCATGCCGCTGGTGGCCGCCGACTGCCAGTTCATGCATCCCGCCGAACAGGGCGACATTTGCGAAGTCCGTTCCCGGATCGAGCGGTTCGGTGGAAAGTCCTTTGTCGTGACCCACGAGGTTCACAGGCAGGACGGCGCGGTTCTTTCGCGCGGGACGGAGACACGCGTATGGGGACGCTTTGTGCAGGGCGCCGGCTCGCCCCTCAAAGGTGAAACCATCGGCGAAGACATCAAGGCATTGTTTCGCGCAGGCTAGAGCCAGCTTCCACTCACTCCAGGAGACTTCCCATGTCCGCCAGGGACCGCATCGACATCGATCCACCTTACGCCTATCCGGCCTACAAGAGCACCCACCTTCGGGCACCCAAGCAACCGTTGATCCGGGTCTCGCCTCACCCGCTTGAGACTGCGGGACCGGTTTTTCCGAAGCGGTTCGTCAAGGATGCCGAAGCGGACCTGACGACTTGGGGAAAAAGCGCGCCGCTCGGCGAAAAAATGATCCTGTCAGGCCGCGTCACGGACGAAGACGGCAAACCGGCAAGGCGCTCGCTGGTCGAGCTCTGGCAATGCAATGCCTCGGGGCGGTATGCGCATCCGGTCGACCAGCATGACGCGCCGCTCGATCCCAACTTTCTCGGCCAGGGGAAAGTCCTGACCGATGACGATGGCCGATATCGTTTTGTCACGGTCAAGCCCGGCGCCTATCCATGGAAAAATCACCCGTGGGCCTGGCGTCCGGCACACATCCACCTTTCGGTTTTCGGCACGGCTTATTCGCAGCGGCTTGTGACGCAGGTGTTCTTTCCGGGAGACCCCCTGTTGCCGATCGATCCGGTGTTCAACAGCGTGTCGGATGACGCCGCAAGGCAGCGGATGGTCTGTGAACTCGACCTCGAGCGAGGAATCGAAGAGGTGGCCCTCGGTTATCGCTTCGACATCGTCCTGCGCGGGGCGAATTCGACTCCGATGGGAGTCTGACCATGGCCGTAAGAACTCCGTCGCAGACCGTTGGCCCGTTCTTTCATGTCGGCCTCAAATGGGAAGAGGGCGACAAAGTGACTTTCGCCTCCCCGGGTGAGCAAGTCGTCCTCACCGGGCGTGTGTACGACGGCGCCGGTGCTGTCGTTGCCGATGCGCTGCTGGAAACCTGGCAGGCCGATCCGGGGGGCAAGGTGCCGGTTGCCGGGCCCGGTGACAAAGCGGCTGGCTATGGCCGCGCGGGAACCGACAGCGAAGGTCGCTTCAGCATTACGACTTCGATGCCAGGCGCCGTGGAAGGTCCGAAAGGCGAGCACTATGCGCCGCAGGTCCAGCTAACAGTATTCGCACGCGGGTTGCTGAAGCCGGTCAAGACGCGTGTTTTCCTGGCCGAGGCGCAAGCGATCAAGGACGATCCGCTGGCGCGCGCCGCGGGCGCTCGCGCCGCAACCCTTATCGCAAAAAGGGACCCAAAGGACCCGAAAGTCTGGCACTGGGACGTACGGTTGCAGGGCAAGGACGAAACCGCGTTCATCGAGTACTGACCCGCGCATGGCCGGCCATCTGCTCGCGCGAACGCTCTCACGCGATTCGTTTACCGATGCGCTTGGCGACGAGGCGTTTGTGCGTGCGATGCTGGCCTTCGAATCGGCACTTGCCGTGAGCGAGGCCGAATGCGGCGTGATCCCGGAGCAGGCCGGCAAGTCGATCGCGGCGGCGTGTGCCAGCCTAGACCTGCCCGCTGGCCAGTTGGCCAGCGAGGGCAAGCTCGGCGGGTCGCTGGCGATTCCTTTCGTCAAAGCATTGACCGAAGCGGTGCGCAAGCGCGACCCCAAGGCGGCGTCGTTCGTGCATTACGGGTCCACGAGCCAGGATGTCCTCGACACCGCGATGGTCCTTTGCATTCGTCCATGCGTGGCCGAAACGGATCGCGTCCTGGGCGATTCAGTCAAGCGGCTAGCGGCGCACGCGCGTGCCCATGCTTCCACGGTGATGCTCGGTCGGACCATGCTGCAACCGGCGATCCCGCTAACGGCCGGCATCAAGATCGCCCGTTGGGCTTCCGCACTGAACCGGTGTTGCGGCCGCGTCGCCGACGCGGCCGGGCGTGCGCTTCGCGTCCAGCTGGCCGGACCGGTGGGTACGCTGGACGCCTTGGGTCCGCAGCGTGCCGAAGTTCGGCGCGGAGTGGCAAAGCGACTCGGCATCGGCGAAGCCGCCTCTTGGCAAAGCCATCGCGATGAGTGGCTCGCCTTCGCCTGCAGCCTTGCCATACTCGTTGCGACGGTTGGCAAGATGGCACGCGACGTCGCCCTGCTCTCGCAGCCGGAAGTCGGGGAAATGCTCGAGTCCGCGCCCAAAAAAGGCGTCGGGGGGTCGAGCGCCATGCCGCATAAACGCAATCCCGTCAGCTGCCTGCAGGCTATTGCAGCCGCGACACGCGCGCCCGGCCTGGTCGCCACGCTTCTGGGGGCAAACCAGGAACACGAGCGCGCGCTCGGCGGTTGGCAGGGTGAGCTCGCAGTGTTGCCAGACCTTCTCGATACGGTTGGAAGCGCGATCGAGGCGCTCGAGCGCATTTCAGCCGGCCTCGTGGTTTATCCAGCGCGGATGGCGCAGAACCTCGAAGCGCTGCGCGGGCTGGTGTTTTCCGAGCGCCTGTCGCGCCTTTTGATGCAGACCATGGATCGCGCCGCCGCCCAGTCGCTGGTCGACGACTGGTGCACGCTTGCGGTTGCGGGGGACCGCCATCTGAAGGACATCGCAGCAGGCGCCAGGCCCGAGCTCGATATCGGCAGGGTGTTCTCCCTAGAGGCCATCGTTGCCGACCTCGCCCCGGTCCTCGAAGAGGAGCTCGCTTGCCTTTAAGCGCGGTTACTCGGCGTCCGGCTGCTTCATGGGCTGAGCCTTGTCGAAGGCGTCGATCCGCATGCATGCGTCGAAAATGCGCATGGTGATCGGATAGGGTGCGAGGTCGCATTCGTAGCGTTGTGCGTTGAAGATCTGCGGCACCAGGCAGCAATCCGCCATGGTGGGTGTTTCGCCATGACAAAATGACCCGGTCCCGGCGGTCGTCGCGAGGTCGGCTTCGAATTTCGCCAGGCCCTCGGCGATCCAGTGCCGGTACCACTTGTTGATGCCTTCCTCGTCCTGGCCCAATGAACGCTTGATGTGCTGCAGGACGCGCAAGTTGTTGAGCGGGTGAATTTCGCACGCGATCAGCAACGAAAGGGACCTCACTCGCGCCCGCTCGAGCGGTGTTTTCGGCAGCAGCGCGGGCTCCGGATGGGTTTCGTCCAGGTACTCAATGATGGCCAGTGATTGCGTCAGGAGGTGACCCGAATCGACGAGCGCCGGCACCAGCCTCTGCGGATTAATGACGCCATAGTCATCGTTTTGGTGGGCGCCTTTCGGCAGCGAAATTGCCGCGTGCTCATACGGCATGCCCTTCACATTGAGCGCAATGCGCACGCGGAACGCGGCGGAACTGCGAAAAAAGGTGTAAAGCAGCATCGGGGGTTGGCTTCGCCTGTCAGAGCGCAGGGACGATCTTCACGCGCAGATCGGTCAGGCCGTCGATGTGCGCAACGAGTTCGTCGCCGGCCTTGACCGGGCCGACGCCGGCAGGCGTGCCCGACATGATGATGTCGCCGGGTTCCAGCGTGTAGTACAGGGACAGGTACTCTATCTGCTCGGGTACCGACCAGATCATGTCCGAGAGATCGGCCTTTTGGCGCTCCTTGCCATTTACGAGCAAGGACAGCGCGCCCTTGCTTGGATGGCCGATCGCAGAGGCCGGCGACAGTGCCGCGCAGGGCGCGGCTTCGTCGAAATTCTTGCCAAAATCCCAAGGCCGGCCCTTGTCCTTGCCCAGTTGCTGCAAATCGCGCCGCGTCATGTCAAGCCCGACCGCGTAGCCGAATATGTGGCTGGTAGCGTCGTTGGCCGCAATCCGTCGCCCTCCTTTGCCGATCGCAACAACCATCTCGGTCTCGTAATGGTAATTCGTCGACCTGGCCGGGAAGTGCACCTCGCCCCCGCCGGGAACCAGCGCGAACTCGGATTTGAGGAAGAAAAAAGGCTGCTCGCGGCCGTCCCCGCCCATTTCCTTCTGGTGCTCGACGTAGTTGCGCCCTACGCAGAAAATCCGCCGGACCGGAAACTGGTCAGCCGAGCCCACGATCGCAAGCGCGGGGGGAGCCCAAACCGGAATCGCATACGCCATGATTGCCTCGCATGAAGGAATTTCGGAAGAAGGCAATTTTAGTCATTATCCGGCCAGCTCGCGCTCGATCAGTTCGCGCAATTTGAAACGCTGCACCTTGCCGGTTGCCGTGCGAGGCAGTTCTGCCACGGCGCGAATCCATTTAGGGCGCTTGTGGCGCGCCAGGTTTTTTTCACAGGCGAGAACTGCAGCCGCAATGGCGGCATCGGGGTCCGCACCGGCCGTCACGAACAGCGCGAGCCTCTCGAAGCCATCCGAATCATTGACACGCACGCAGGCCGCTTCGGCGATCGACCCTTCAGCGATCGCCGCTTCCTCAAGCTCGCCGGGTTGCACCCACTGTCCGGCGATCTTGATCAACTCGTCCGCCCTGCCCTGGTGCGAAAAAAATCCCTCCTCATCGCGGATGAACAAGTCCCTCGTGCAAAACCAGCCATCGACGAACTGCTCGCTGCTCGCTTGCGGCCGGTTCGCGTACTCCTTTGCCATCGCCGGGTGACGGATCCACAGCACACCCTGCTCACCCGGCATCGCTTCGACTCCGTTGTCATTGACCAACCTTGTCTCGACTCCGGCAATCGGGCGTCCGGTTCGCACGCCGTCTGATGCGCCAGGCGGGGTCATCATCGAAACGCAAAACGTCTCGGACATTCCGTACAGCGACAGGATTTCGCCGCCTGTTGTCGCGCGCCAGCGTTCGAGCACCTGCACCGGAAGACGCTCGCCCGCCGCGACAAAATGGCGAATTGCGCGAAACTGCGCCAGCGCGCCGGGTTCGAGTGCGAGGAGCCTTCGATAGAAGGAGGGCACGGAAAAGAATGCTGTCGGTCCGGTACGGTTAACGATTTCTGCCGCCTGCACTGCATCAACGGCATCCGGATGCAGTACGGAGCTCGCACCGAGCGACAAAGGGCCAAGCAGCCCATGTTCCAGGCCGTAGGCGAAAAAAAGCTTGGATGTGGCGAAGACCGTGTCGCCCGCGCTAAGCCCAAGTACCTCGCGCATTGCATTACCCGCCGGGATCACGTCCTTGTGCGCATGAACGATTCCCTTGGGTCGCCCCGTCGTGCCGGACGAATAGAGCCAGAACGCCGGATCGCCGGCATCGGTTGCGGCCGGACCGGGCAGTGGAACGGACGAATCCAATGCACGGCGCCAAGCTGCATGAGAAATGCACCTTGCACCCGCAAACCCTTCGATTTCTTGCCGGCTTGAATTCTCCGTGAGGAAAAGACGTGCGTCGCTGTCTTCGAACATATGGCGCTGCTCGGCCGCCGAGAGGTTGCCGTTCACGGCAATTGCCACACATCCGGCGTAAAGAGCTCCGAGCCAGGCGGCCGCAAAGTCGGGGGTATCGCGCAAACGGATGAGAACCCGGTCACCGGTGGACGCGCCAAGGAAACGCCATGCGGAGGCGGCCCGGCGGGTCCGTGCCGCCAGCGCCCCGAAGGTGACGTGCTCTTTCCCGCAAACCAAAGCTGTCCTTCCGCCATGCAGCGCGAGCGCACCCTCGCCCAGGAGATATTCGGCGGCGTTCATAGTCAGGTATGCTAATCGATGTTTGCTAGACTGAAGAAACAGCGAGCCTGTCGCCGCGTCCGGCGGTTTTTTTGTCATTCGAAGGAGGAGCCCATGAAAATCACCTCAACGTTTTGCGCGACTGTAATCGGGTCCATGTTGGCCTGGTCGCTGCCGGCCGCCGCCCAGACGGTCAAGATCGGCCTCATCAGTTCATACAGCGGTCCTGGCGCCGCCCAGGGCGACCAGGTCGACAAGGGCGCAAAGCTTTACATGAAGCTCCACGCGGACAAATTGCCACCGGGTGTCAAAGTGGAACTGATCACGCGCGACGACACTGGCGCGAACGGGGACGTTGCAAAACGCGTCGCGCAGGAATTGATCGTGCGCGACAAGGTGCAGATCCTGACCGGCGTCGTGTGGACGCCGAACATGGCGGCGATTGCGCCGCTTACCGCCGAAGCCAAGATTCCATTCGTGAGCGCAAACGCGGCCGGCGCGAAAGTGGTCGGGATGTCGCCTTACATGGTCCGGTTGTCGTTTACCCTGTGCCAATCGGCTTATCCGCTCGGACAGTGGGCATCCAAGAAATACAAGAAAGCGTATTCGGCGGTGAGCGACTTTGCGCCGGGCCATGAGGCGGAAGGATGCTTCGTGCGTGGATTCAAGGAGGGCGGCGGGGAAGTAGTCGGGACGGTTCGGATTCCGCTTGCCAATCCGGACTTCGTGCCTTTCATGCAGCGCATCAAGGATGCGAAACCCGACGTGCTCTTTGCGTTCAATCCGGCCGGCAAGCAGGCGACGGCCATGATGAAAGCCTATGGCGACCTCGGGATGGACAAGGCCAACATCAAGTACCTCGGTACTGGCGACATCACCACCGACGAGGAATTGCAGGGCATGGGTGATGCGGCAGTGGGCGTCATCACTGTGCATCACTACTCTGCTGCCGCGGATCGTCCCGCCAACAAGGCTTTCGTGGCCGCCTACAAGAAAGAGTACGGCGCAGACCTCAACCCCGGCTTCATGGTCGTGGGGGCCTGGGATGCAATGGATGCGATCTACAGTGCAATCCGGGCGCAGGGCGGCAAGATCGATCCGGACAAGACGATGGAAATCCTGAAGCACTATAAAAGCACGACCAGCCCGCGTGGCAACGTCTCGGTGGACCCGGATACGCGCGATGTGATCAACCCGGAGTACCTGCGCGAAGTGCGCAAGGTCGGCGGCAAGCTTGCGAACGTGGAGCTTGAAACGATCACGCCTGCGATCAAGGATCCGCTCAAGGAGTTCGAGAAGAAGTAACGTCCCGCATGCCCCCGCGCCCTCGATGGCGCGGGGGCTCCCTTGTCCCGCGATCGGGGAAGTGCAATGGAAGGAGTCCTGTCTTCCCTGGTGAGCGTCGCCTTCCATGGCGTGGCTTACGGGATGATCCTGTACGTGATCTCGGTCGGCCTGTCGGTAACAATGGGACTCATGGGTTTTACCAACCTTGCCCACGGCGTGTTTGCAATGGCGGGCGGCTATGTCCTGGTGACCGCACTGACGCGCTTCCAGCTTCCCTTCCCTCTCGCCTTGGTGATGTCTTTCGTGCTCGTGGCCGCAGTCAGCGTGGTCCTCGAGCGGCTGTTGTATTCACGCCTTTACGACGCATCCGAACTCGAGCAGGTCCTTTTCACCATCGGCCTGATCTTCATGTCGGTCGCAGTCGCCCGCCTGATCTACGGCACACTGCAGCAGCCGGTGCTGTTACCCGATTACCTGAAAGGCCAGTTCCCGCTGCTCGGCCGGGACTTCCCGGCCTACCGGGTCTTTTTGATCGTTTTCAGTGCGGCGATGATTGCGGCGCTCTGGTTCGGCGTGGAGCGCACCCTGTGGGGCGCGATGGTGCGCGCCGCGGTAGACAACCGCCCGATGGCGCAGTCGATCGGGATCGACACCCGCCGTCTATTCACCATCACCTTCGCCGTCGGCAGCGGACTGGCCGGATTGGGTGGCGCGCTGGGTGCCGACATCATCGCGATCCAGCCTACTTATCCCTTCGAGCAGCTCGTGTATTTCCTGATCGTCGTTTCGGTGGGCGGTCTCGGCAGCCTGCGCGGTCCCTTCGTCGCGGCCTTGCTGATCGGCATCACGGACACTGCGTGCAAATACTGGGTGCCTGAATTCGGTGCCTTCTTTATTTACGCGGCGACCATCGGTTTGCTGCTGTGGCGCCCAACGGGCCTGTTCGGGAAGCGTGCATGAACCACCCGGTGGGTTACAACGCTAATCCCCGCCTGCGCTGGACTGAAGCGTTGCCGTGGGTGATTGCGATCGCCGTTTTTTTCCTGCTGCCCGATTACCTGTCGCTTGGCGCACGAGTGCTCACTTACATCCTGTTCGCCCTGTCGCTCGATCTCATCCTTGGTTACGCGGGAATCATCACCCTCGGCCACGCTGCATTCTTCGGGCTGGGCGCGTACGTGACCGGCATCCTTGCGGCAAAACTGGGCGTGACCGATCCGGTTATCCAAATGGCCGCAAGCGCAACAGCTGCCGGCCTGCTCGGTGTCGCCACAGGAGCGGTGGTGCTGCGCACCCACGGTCTTACCCAGTTGATGCTGACACTTGCGGTCGCGGCTGTGTGCCTTGAAATCGCCAACAAGGCCACGCCCGTGACAGGGGGCGCGGACGGCTTGTCGGGAGTCGTGATTGCGCCGATTTTCGGCCAGTTCAAGTTCGACTTGTACGGCAGGACGGGCTACCTCTGGTGTCTTTGCCTGGTGTTCGCAAGCTGGTGGTTTATCCGCCGCCTGATCTACTCCCCGTTTGGCGCTTCACTGACCGGTATCCGCGAAAACAGCGTGCGCATGCATGCCATAGGCGCGCCTGTCTATCGGCGCCTCCTGCTTGTCTATACGTTGTCGGCGGCCATCGCGGGCATCGCAGGGGCGCTGCTCACCCAGACCAACCAGTTCGTCGGCCTCAACGTACTGGGGTTCGAGCCCTCCGGCGAATTGCTCGTGATGCTTATCCTGGGTGGGGTGGGCCGCCTTTACGGCGCGTTTGTCGGCCCGCTCATCTTCCTGATCGCCCAGGACTTCCTTGCAAAGCAGTTCCCCGAGTACTGGTACTTCGGGATCGGCCTCATGCTTGTGGTCGTGGTCTTGTTTGCTCGCGGCGGATTGCTGGGCATTTCAGACGCAGTCATCGCAAAAATGCGCTCGCGCAGTGCCAGAGAATGAGCGCGGTGCTGGAAACGCAAGGCCTGTGCAAGCGCTTCGGGGCGCTCACCGTCGCGGAAAACATCGATTTCCGCCTGGAGGCGGGCGCGCGTCACGCGCTGATCGGCCCGAACGGCGCGGGCAAGACAACGTTCGTGAATATGCTGACCGGCCGGCTGCCTGCGACTTCGGGCCGGGTGTTTCTCGACGGGGAGGATGTGACCCGCCTTTCGCAGTCGGCACGCGTCAAGCGCGGGCTGGGCCGAACCTTCCAGATCAATACCCTCTTTCGCGACATGAGCGTGCTTGACAACGTCGCGTTGGGCGTCGCAGAGCGCCTTGGAATCGCCGGCAGGATGTGGCGGCCTGCAAGCTCGCATCGCGCGATCCGCGAAATAGCGCTCGAACTGCTCGCTTCGCTTGGCATCGCCGCAGAAGCCAACCGACGGGTGCTGGACCTGCCGTACGGCCAGCAGCGCCTCGTTGAAATTGCAATCGCGCTCGGACTCAAGCCGAGCGTCCTGCTGCTCGACGAACCGGCGGCCGGTGTCCCTTCGCTTGAATCGGAGCGCATTGTGCAGGCGCTCGCCGGGTTGCCCGGCGACATCGCCATCCTCATCATCGAACACGACATGGAGCTGGTCTTTCGCTTCGCGCAGCGGATCACGGTGCTCGTGCAGGGCGAAGTGCTGTGTGAAGGCACGCCCGAGGAGATTGCCGCGGACCGCCGGGTGCACCAGGTCTACCTGGGCGAGCGTCATGCCTGAAGCGCTCAGGCTCGATGGCGTCCGCGCGGGCTATGGCGCGACAATCATCCTCGAGGATGTGGCGTTTGCGCTGGAAGAACGTGGTTCCCTTGCGGTGCTTGGGCGAAACGGGGTCGGAAAAACCACGTTGCTCGCGACCATCATGGGACTCACCACGTTGCGGGCCGGCAGCATCCTCTGGCGCGGGCACCCGATCGAACGACAACCGGTGCACCGGCGTGCCGCGCTGGGCATTGGTTACGTGCCCCAGACGCGCGATGTCTTTCCCTCCCTTACAGTGGAAGAAAACCTTGCGGTTGCCGCAAGGCCGGGTCGCTGGTCGATGGAACGCGTCTACGAGATGTTTCCGCGACTGGCCGAACGTCGATCGCACATGGGCAACCAGATTTCGGGCGGCGAACAGCAGATGCTGTCCATCGGCCGGGCGCTCATGGGCGATCCGTCCCTGCTTCTGCTCGATGAGCCGCTCGAAGGCCTCGCGCCCATCATCGTGGATGCGTTGCTTGCCGCCATTGAGCGATTGGCGCGGGACGAAGCCTTGTCCGTGATCCTGGTCGAGCAGTCAGCCAAGCTCGCGCTGGAGGTGACGGCCCGCGCGCTCGTGCTCAATCGTGGGCGGATCGTGTTCGAGGGCGCCAGCTCCGAACTTCTTTCCGACCCCGAGCGGCTTGGCAGCCTGGTGATGGCTGGCTGACGCCGGAGCGCCATAAAACGAAAGGGCGTCCTCGCAGGGACGCCCTACGATTGCGATATGCGCTTACATGCGATACGCGCCTTCGCCGTGGGATGAGACGTCAAGCCCTTCGCGCTCCTCCTCCTCGGTGACGCGAAGGCCGATGGTCAGGTCAACCAGCTTGAACGCGATGAAGGCGACGACCCCGGACCAGATGATCGTCGTCAGGCACCCGGTCGCCTGGATCACGACCTGGTCCCAGATCGAATACGTCGGTTTGACCTTGTTGGCAACGTAGTCGTACAGGCCGGCCCCGCCGAACGACGGCGAGGCAAAAACGCCGGTCAGGACCGCGCCCGTCGCGCCTCCGATGCCGTGCACCCCGAACACATCCAGTGAGTCGTCCGCACCGAGCATGCGCTTCAACCCGTTCACGCCCCAGAAGCACACCAGGCCCGCCGCCGCACCGATCAAAAGCGCCCCCATGGTGCCTACAAAGCCGCAGGCCGGAGTGATCGCGACAAGGCCTGCAACCGCACCTGAAACTGCACCCAGCATGGAGGCCTTGCCCTTGCCGATCGCTTCGATCACCGACCACGCAAGGGTGGCCGAGGCAGTCGCGACGAGGGTATTGAGGAAAGCCATTGCGGTGGTGCCGTTGGCCTCCAGGTTCGAGCCCGCGTTGAAACCGAACCAGCCCACCCACAACAGGCAGGCGCCGATCATGGTGATCGGCAGGTTGTGCGGCGCCATCGATTCCCTGCCGTAGCCGACGCGCTTGCCGATCACGTATGCACCGACCAGTCCCGCAATACCCGCGTTCAGGTGGACGACGGTGCCGCCCGCGAAGTCGAGCGCGCCTTTTGCCCAGAGCCAGCCGCCCGCCGCCGTGACCGATTCCAGGGTCTTGGCATCCGTAATGGCATCCGGTCCGTCCCAGTACCAGACCATGTGTGCGATCGGCAGGTACGCAAAAGTGAACCAGAGCGCAATGAAAAGCAGGACCGCCGAGAACTTGACGCGTTCGGCGAATGCACCAACGATCAGCGCCGGCGTGATGGCGGCGAAAGTAAGCTGGAATGCGACAAATGCGAGTTCGGGTATCACCACGCCTTTTGAAAACGTGGCTGCCACCGCATCCGAATTCACGCCGGCCAGGAACATCTTCGAGAAGCCGCCGAAAAAGGCATTGCCCCCTGAAAACGCAACCGAGTAACCGTAGATCACCCAGAGCACCGCGATCATGCAGAAGCAGACAAATACCTGCATCAGCACCGAGAGGACGTTTTTCGACCGCACCATACCCGCGTAGAAAAGCGCAAGTCCCGGAATGGTCATGAGGATGACCAGCACCGTGGCCACCAGCATCCACGCGGTGTCGCCTTTGTCTATCTTCGGTTTGGGGGCTTCAGCCGGCTTCGCCTCTGAACCGGGCATGGCCGCCGACGCGATCGCGGCGGGCCTGGCTGTCTCAGCCGGTAAGGCAACCGCCGCTTTGCCATCGGCCGCAGGCGCTGCCGCCGGTTTGTCCTGCGCACCGGCACTACCGCCAAACGCCAGCGCCGACGTCAGTGCAAACAATGCCAACAGTTTTTTCATTTTCCCCACCCCCCTATAACGCATCTGCGTCGGTTTCCCCGGTGCGGATGCGGATGACTTTCTCCAGGTCGAACACAAAAATCTTGCCGTCGCCGATTTTTCCCGTGTTGGCCGATTTCTCAATAGCCTCGATGACCTGATCCATCATCTCCGACTTGATTGCCACCTCGATCTTAACCTTGGGCAGGAAGTCGACGACATATTCGGCGCCACGGTACAACTCGGTGTGGCCCTTCTGCCGGCCGAAGCCCTTGACTTCGGTCACGGTGATTCCTTGTACCCCGATTGCCGACAGCGCCTCGCGCACCTCGTCCAGCTTGAACGGCTTGATGATTGCAGTGACTTGTTTCATGTTTTCCCCGTGAATCAGAATGACTTGCTGGCCGACAACACGACCACGCTTTTGCCTGCGTCCTTGAACTTGGTCGCGGTACCACCCGCTGGCAGCGAGTTCGCAAAACAATAAAAGCCGGCGGTCGGTGTGCCGCAGTTGCTGCCTCTGGCACTGGTATCGATGTAGGACGCGCCGAAGACCCAGCCCGCCAAGTCCTTGGCGACCCCTATCTTCCAGTCGGTGTAGCTGGCGTTGCTGGCATCCGTGCCTGCGCTGTAGTTTTTAACTCTCAGCCAACCGATATGCGCAACGACACCCCAACCCCCACCCAGATCATAGGTGGCCGCCACGTCCAGGTACTTGGAACCCCGGGTGCCCGGCAGCGAGAAATAATCGTCGAGCGAGTAGTAATACTTGGCCGAGACCCCCTTCCATGACCCGCCGATGAAGACTTCCTTGTTGTCGATCACGCCGTTGTGGCCGTTGGCGGGCGACCTGAAATTGGGGACCGTTGTTCCGGCGGCGGCGTTTGCGTCAGTCCCCGGGTAGTAGTAATAAATCGCACCAACGTCGAGTCCCCAGTCGCCCCATGCCTTTTTCCAGCCGCCGTAGAAGTCCAGTTCGATGTTGCCCGCAGGGTACCCAGCACCGGAGCTGATGTTGGAATTCCAGTTGCCGAGGTAGATGCCGCTCGAATTCGCATAGTCGAATCCACCCTGTAGGGCGGGCTTGGCGAATGTCTGGGAAATGCCGCGAAACCGATACTCACTGAACAGTCCGACATTGCCGGTGAAGGAGTGATCGGAAGCTGCGCCGACCGGCGCAGGACTCTGCGCGTAGGCGACCGGTAGGACGATCATGGTTGCAAGGAGCAAGGTGGTTAACCTGTTGCGCACAACTGTGGGGCTGAAGGGATTGCCCATCGGGTAGCACCTCCCATGCCAGAAAAGATTAGCCATCTGATTCAGCCGGATACGCTGACGGGCGGCCGGCACGGGCACGATGTTAGTGCGCCAGCCCGAAGGCATTGTCCCGACGTGGTGCGAACGTCCGTTATAAGGGGATGGGCAAGGGCCCGCAATCGCGAGTGCTAAACTCAGCCGATCCATACTTCGTCGCATTGTCTTCCCTCATGATCGACCCTCGTCTCGTTGACCAAATCGGCGCCAGGATCTCCGATGTCCTGGCCAATTCTCCAGCGCAGGACGTCGGCAAGAATGTCCGGGCCCTGCTGGCGGCGTTCTTCGACCGGTTCGACCTGGTCACGCGCGAGGACTTCGAGGTGCAAAAGCGGGTACTCGAGCGAACCCGCGGGCGGATAGCGGATCTCGAGCGGCGAATCAGTGAACTGGAAGCCGCCCAGCCGCAGGAACACCCGCACGCCTGATCCATTTGGCGGTCCGGTAAACGCCAAGCCACCTACTCCCGTTCATTGAGGCTCGCGCGGTCGATCCGCGTCGGGAGAAGTCATGTCGCTTGCAGTCGTACGGAGCCGGGCGCTCATCGGTATCCGTGCGCCTGAAGTGACGGTCGAAGTCCATCTCGGTCCGGGGCTTCCCACGTTCACGATTGTCGGGCTGCCCGACGCCGGTGTGCGCGAAGCAAAAGACCGTGTGCGTGCCGCGCTCAACCAGGCGCGGTTCGAATTTCCCGCGCGCCGCATCACCGTCAACCTGGCACCTGCCGATCTGCCCAAGGACTCGAGCCGGCTGGACCTGCCGATCGCGATCGGCATTCTCGTTGCAAGCGGCCAGCTGCCGGCAGGAATGCTCGACCGCCATGAGTTCGCCGGCGAGTTGTCGCTCACTGGCGAACTACGCCCGGTGCGGGGCGCGCTCGCGATGGCGCTGGCTTCCCGAGGGCGCGCATTCGTGCTCCCGCTCCAGAATGCCGCGGAGGCAGCCGTGTCCGGGTCGGACGCGATTTTCCCGGCCGGCACGCTGCTCGAAGTGTGCGCCCATCTTCGCGGCGAGTGCCCGCTCCTGGCCTATCAAGGTCGGCTGCAACCACGCATCGCAACCTATCCGGACTTGTCCGAGGTTCGCGGTCAAGCCCATGCCAAGCGCGCCCTGGAAGTGGCCGCAACCGGCGGGCACAGTCTCCTCATGATCGGGCCGCCCGGGTCGGGCAAATCGATGCTGGCAGCGCGATTTCCCGGGCTGCTCCCTGCCCTTACCGATGAAGAATCGATTGAGGTCGCAGCCATCCATTCGGCGGCCGGCGGGTTCGATCCCTTGCAGTGGTCCCAGCGGCCTTATAGGACTCCGCATCACACGGCGTCGGCGGTTGCGTTGGTGGGCGGCGGCGGCAATCCACGGCCCGGCGAAATCTCGCTTGCCCATCACGGCGTGCTTTTCCTTGATGAATTGCCCGAGTATCCGCGCAGCGTTCTCGAGACGTTGCGCGAACCGATCGAGACCGGCAGCGTGTCCATTTCACGCGCTGCCCGGCATGCGCGGTTTCCCGCTCGCTTCCAGTTGCTCTCCGCGATGAACCCCTGTCCATGCGGATACCTCGGCCATCCTTCAGGAAAGTGCCGGTGTACGCCCGACCTGGTCGCGCGCTACAGGAGTCGGCTCTCCGGTCCCTTGGCCGATCGCATCGACCTCAAGATAGAAGTACCTGCCCTGGATGTGGAGGAATTCGGCAGCGCCGCGGCTGGTGAAGCGAGCGCCTTGCTGCGTCAAAGGATAGAGCGCGCGCGCAATAGACAAGCCTCGCGCCAGGGCCGCACCAATGCGCTGCTGGGCGTTCGGGAAACAGAGGCGTACTGCTCACCCTGCACAAAAGGCAACGCGCTACTGCGCCACGCAATCGAGAAACTGTCGCTCTCGGCCCGGGCCTATCACCGCATCCTGCGCGTCGCTCGCAGCATTGCAGACCTAGCCTCGAGCGAGGCCATCGTCCCGGCACACATCGCCGAGGCGATCCAGTACCGGCGGCTTGACGCCGCATTCTGAAGCCACTGTTGGTATAGTCGGCCGCTCCATGGCGATATACGGAATCGGCGATGTGCAAGGCTGCATGGGCGAACTGTCTTCGCTCCTCGATGCCTTTGCGTTCGATGCGAAGCGCGACAGGCTCTGGTTTGTCGGTGACTTGGTCAATCGCGGTCCCGCGTCGCTTGAAGTGCTCCGGTTCGTCAGGCAACTCGGTGAAGCGGCGGTCGTCGTGCTTGGCAATCACGATATTCATCTTTTGTGCGTCGCCGAAGGGGTAGCCAGGCCGCGTCCCGACGATACTTTGGAATCGGTGCTCGTAGCACCGGACCGCGAGGACCTTCTCGGCTGGCTGCGCGCCCGGCCGTTGATGCATGTGGAGCGGGACATGGTCCTGGTCCATGCCGGGCTGCTGCCCCAGTGGTCCGTTTCAGAGGCGCTTGAACTCGCGCATGAAGTGGAAGCCACACTCCGCGGTCCGCGCTACCATGATTTCCTTGCAGGCCTGTACGGGAGCGATCCGGCGGCATGGCATGAAACGCTAAGCGGACCGGATCGGACCCGTGTCATTGTGAACGCGATGACCCGCATGCGCTTTTGCACCGACGACGGGGTAATGGAGTTCCGCTCGAAAGGCAGCATTGACGCGGCCCCTCCTCGACATCATGCCTGGTTCGAGATCCCGCAACGCAAGAGCAAGGATGCAACCGTGATTTGCGGACACTGGTCGGCGCTGGGCCTGCGCGTCGAGCGTGGCCTCATCGCCTTGGATAGCGGCTGTGTATGGGGTGGCGCACTGAGCGCCGTCAGGATCGAAGACCGGCAACTGTTCCAGGTTCCTTGTGGCGGCTATCAGGAGTCAGGCCGCGACTGATCGCCGAATGCAAGGCGCTGGCCAGTTCCCTGCGATGGCGCCCTGCGGCCGGTTCGGGCGGACCGAAGGCAACACGCGCAGTCACGCATCGCGCGTCGAGGAGCTTCCAGACTGAACCCAGCAGGGTCTCGTCGCCGTAACTGACTTCCTTCGAGCGCAGCCCATCGCTCCCGAGGTAACGCAAACTCGCCGGATACGCGAATCCGCCGCTTGCGATCGCAGGCTGCAGCAGCGCGGCGTGAAAATGCAGCAGCGTATCGCCCGGGCTCGTGGTGCCTTCGGGAAAAACGGCTACGCGTTCGCCGCGCGACAGGGCTTCGGTGATCAACCGGTTTGTCCTGCGCGCGGCAGTCTTTCGGCTCCGCTCGATATAGAGGGTGCCGCTCTTGGTGCACAAATAGCCAACGAACGGCCAACCCGCGACCTCCGACTTGGAAACGAAGCGGCTCGGCGCCAGGGCGTTCAGCACAATTACGTCGAGCCAGGAGATATGATTCATCACGATGAGCCCCGCTCCAGGCACTTGCCCGGTATGCTCGACGTGAACGTGCGCCAGCCGGAGAAACTTGCGCGACCAGCGCATGATCTCGGTGGTCTTACGCGCGTCCGAGTAGCGCTGAAATGCAAAAGCCAGCGTCAACAAGCCGTTTGCAAAGTGGGTCGCGAGCGCGGCAAAGCGCGCCAGGCGGCGCAAGAGGGAGACTGAAGACATGACAGAGTGCGTATTCTGCCGGATTGCGGCAGGACAGATCCCGGCGTCGCTTGTTTGCGAGGATGAGCACACTCTCGCCTTCATGGACCTGGGTCAGGTCAACCCGGGCCATGTCCTGGTCGCCACCAAGGCCCATGTCGAAAACGTATTCGGGTTGGATGATGCGCTCGCCGCCGCCGTGTTTCGCACTGCTGCTCGCGTGGCCCGCGCGACGAGGGATGCCTTCAATGCGCCGGGAATGACGCTTCTCCAAGCGAACGGGCGCGCCGGCGACCAGACCGTCTTTCACTTTCACATCCACGTGCTGCCAAGATGGGAGCAGGATGGTGTTGCGCTGGCCTGGCCTGCCAAGAATCCGCCCGTCGAAACGTTGCGCGCCTATTGCGAGAAGGTCCGGCTGGCGCTCACCTGACGCTGCCTACCAAGGGGAGTAGCCAAATTCGCGCTTGAACGATTGCTGGATTTGGTCCGGCGTGAAAGTGTGATTCTGGCCGCCTCGGTGCTCGATCTTGATCGAGCCCAACAACGCGCCCAGGCGGCCTGTGCTGGGCCAATCCCACCCGTTTGCGATCCCGTACAGCAGACCGGCGCGATAAGCGTCCCCGCAGCCCGTAGGATCTAGAATGTCTTTCGCTTCGACGATCGGGATCTCGAATTTTTCGCCGCCGGCGATCACCAGTGATCCCTGCGCGCCCAGCGTCAGGATCAGGGCTTTCACGCCGCCTGCAATCTTGTCCAGGGCCATCCCGGTCTTGTCTTCGAGGAGTTTGCCTTCGTAGTCGTTGACCGCCACGTAGTCGGCCAGCTTCACGAACTCCGAAATTTCATCCGCAGAAAACATCGGCAGCCCCTGACCCGGATCGAACACGAACGGGATGCCGGCAGCGGCGCACTCGCGAGCATGCTGCAGCATGCCTTCCTTGCCGTCGGGTGCAATGATCGCAAGCTTTGCGTCGAGTGACGCGTCTATCCGGTTCTCGTGTGCGTAGTTCATCGCGCCTGGGTGGAAAGCGATGATCTGGTTGTTGTCGAGGTCGGTCGTGATGAAAGCCTGCGCCGTGAATTGCCCGCCGATCTTCTTGAGAAAGGCATCCGACACGCCCTGTTCGGTAAACCGCCGCAGGTAAGGCTCGATGTCTTCGCCGACGGTGGCCATGACCAGCGGTTCGCCACCAAGCAGCTTGAGGTTGTAACCGATGTTGGCCGCGCATCCCCCGTATTCCCGGCGCATCTCCGGTGTGAGGAAGCAGACGTTGAGAATGTGCAGCTGATCGGCCAGCAAGTGGTTCTTGAACCTGTCCGGGAACACCATGATGGTGTCGTACGCGACCGAACCGGTGATTAATGTGCGCAATTGGTGGCTTTCGGGTCAGTTGTTGCGGGGTTCCTGGCAGCGGGAAGGATAGCTCAATTGCCAGAAGCGCGAAGAAGGTAAAGGCGGGCAGGAGTAGAAGAGGAAAAGCTGGTAGCCGGTCGCGGCGACGCCGCCCGTGTCCAGGAAAATGCGCACCGACTCCTCGGCGCCGCCTGCGAGCCCGAGCGGCAGGACAGCACGTTTTTCCTGCAAATAGTCACTCGGTGCGAGAACACGGCGCACTACGGCACGATCGCCCTGGTCAGTCAGGGTGAGTTCCAGGTCGGGATACTCCTGCGCAAATGGTGCACGATTGCGCAGCAACGCATTCAGCACGATGACGCCGGCGCGCTGGCTGTCCGCCTGCAGGTCCGACGATTCGATGCTCATGAGATCGGCGCGGCGCGGCAAGCGGACATCGCAGCCGAGTGCGTCGCACGCAGTCTCGAGATAAACCCTCGCGGACGGAAGCAGTACGGCGATTTCGGTGCGGAAATGCAACGCCGCCTGCAATGCGAGGGTTGCAACCGCGACAATGCTGAGGGTGACCCAGATCAGCGTATGGGCCACCTGCGGGCGCTCGGGAGCGAGAAACGCCGGGACGACGATCTTTTCCGGCCGCTCGATCGTCACCGGGCTCGCATCAGCGGTTGCGAGGGCACCGACGTATTTCGAGGACGACGGGATCACGCTTTCCAAATCAGCGTTTGGGAGGGTTACCGGTTCAGGACTGTCATGCAATTCCGATGCGACAGCCGATGGCGCCGCCGGGATCCCATCCGCACGCGAGGGAGGTATCTGCGACGCATCTGCTTCAGCTTCAGAAACCAGCTGGCTTATGCCGTCGAACACGCCTGAACACTTCCCGCAACGCACGCGCCCCTCCCTTGCCGACAGCTGCGAAGAAGAAACACGGAAAGTGGTCGAACAATTCGGGCAGCGGGTAACGAGGCTCATCGGCGCTTGCCCGTAAGCAGCACCCATCCGTCTTCGCTGTCGGTCGTTTCGATCTCAAAATGCGGCAAATACGCCTCCTCGACCTCATCGCGCTGGCTGGCCAGGATGCCCGACAAGGCAATCCGGCCGAGGGTACGCGCCGCCAGGGTTGGCGCGAGCGAGACCAGAGGATTGGCAAGAATGTTGGCCACCACGATGTCAAACGTTCCGGTTGGTGCGTCCTCCGGCAGGAAGAATCTTGCGGCGATGTCATTGCCCGCCGCATTGTGAGTTGCGGCGAGCAAGGCTTGCGAATCGATGTCGACACCCAGTGCGTTCTGCGCGCCAAGCCGCGCTGCGGCGATAGTCAGGATACCGGATCCGCATCCATAGTCGAGGACGCTTTCCCCTCCTTGCAAAGTTTGGGCGAGCCATCGCAAGACCAGGCGGGTAGTGGGGTGGCTGCCGGTCCCGAAGGCCAGTCCAGGGTCGATTCGGATATTCAGCGCAGTGGGCTCAGGCGGCGTGCACCACGTGGGGACGATCCACAAGCCCGCGCTGACAAGGATCGGCTCGAATTGCAACTGGGTCTTTCGCACCCAGTCTTCGTCTTCGACCCGTGAAACGGTAAAAGGGGGCGCTTTGATCCGACAAGCGCGCGCCGCATCGCCGACCAGGCTCGGCGGGTGGCAGTCGATGGGCGCAAGGACGGTCAGGACGTTCTGGGGCCACGCGTGTGGCGAACCCATCCCGGGTTCCCCGAACTGTGCCGCCTCGTCAGGCGTGCCCGCATCGCGATCCTCGACATTCACGGAGATCGCGCCTGCTTCGATGAGCGCGTCGGCCATGGCGTCCGCGACGCGCGCTTCGGCCTGGAACGTGATCGCGAGCCAAGCCATGCGGTCGGGCTACTTCACGACTTTCTTTTTTTCCTGCGCCAGCTTTTGCTCGAGGTAATGGATCGAGGCGCCGCCCTTGATGAACCCCTTGTCGTTCAACAGGTCCTGGTGCAGCGGGATATTGGTCTGGATGCCTTCGACCACCATTTCGGAGAGTGCTATGCGCATGCGGCGGATGGCCTGGTCGCGCGTCGCCCCGTACGAAATCACCTTCCCGACCATGGAGTCGTAATTCGGCGGAACGGTGTAGCCCTGGTAGACATGCGAGTCCACGCGTATTCCCGGCCCGCCGGGCGGATGGTAAGAGGTGATTTTTCCCGGGGAAGGCGTGAACTTGTAGGGATCCTCCGCGTTGATACGGCATTCAAGTGCATGACCCCTGAACTGGATATCGCGTTGCCTGAACGGCAACTTTTCGCCTGCGGCGATCCGGATCTGTGCCTGCACGATGTCGATGCCTGTGATCATTTCCGTGACGGGATGTTCGACCTGGACGCGCGTGTTCATCTCGATGAAGAAAAATTCGCCATTTTCGTAGAGGAACTCGAACGTGCCGGCGCCCCGGTAACCGAGCTTCTTGCACGCTTCGACGCAGCGCTCGCCCACGCGGTCGCGTGCGCGCGTGGAAAGGTCGGGCGCCGGCGCTTCCTCGATTACTTTCTGGTGCCGCCGTTGCATGGAGCAGTCCCGCTCGCCAAGGAACACCGCATTCTTATGCTCGTCGGCGAGAATCTGGATCTCGATATGGCGGGGGTTCTCGAGAAATTTTTCCATGTACACCATGGGGTTGGAGAAGGCCGCCTGCGCCTCCTGGCGGGTGAGGCTTACCGCGTTGATCAGCGCAGCTTCCGTGTGGACGACCCGCATTCCCCGGCCTCCCCCGCCGCCGGAGGCTTTGATGATCACGGGATAGCCGACCTTGCGCGCGATCTTCACGATCTCGGCCGGCGTATCGGGCAGCGCGCCCTCCGAACCCGGCACGCAGGGGACGCCGGCCTTGATCATCGCGGCCTTGGCGCTGACCTTGTCCCCCATCGCGCGGATGTTTTCCGGGTACGGCCCGATGAAGACAAAGCCTGATTTTTCCACCTTGTCGGCGAAATCGGCGTTTTCGGAAAGAAAGCCATATCCCGGGTGAATGGCCTCCGCGTCGGTGACCTCGGCCGCACTGATGATGGCTGGGATATTGAGGTAGCTCAGGCTGGCCGGTGCCGGGCCGATGCAGACCGATTCATCGGCGAGCTTGACGTATTTCGCTTCGGTGTCGGCTTCGGAATGGACGACTACGGTGCGAATACCCAGCTCGCGGCACGCTCGCTGGATACGCAGCGCTATCTCGCCCCGATTGGCGATCAGGATCTTTCCGAACATGGACATCAGGCGATGATGAAGAGCGGCTGCCCGTATTCGACCGGCTGGCCGTTTTCGACAAGGATGGCCTTGACCACGCCCGACTTGTCACATTCGATCTCGTTCATCAGCTTCATTGCTTCGATGATGCAAATGATCTGGCCCTCTTTGACGCTCTGGCCGACTTCGACAAACGGCTTGGCATCCGGCGAGGGGGTGCGGTAGAAAGTGCCGACCATCGGCGACTTGACCGGATGTCCCTCATGGGTTTCCGGAGCAGCCTCTGGAGCCGCCGGGACGGGAGCCGGAGCAGGAAGGGCGGCAGCGGGCTGCGGCAAAACGACTGCCTGCGGCGCAGGCGCCGCCGCCAAGCTTTTCACGATTTTGACCTTTTCCTCGCCTTCGGTGATTTCAAGTTCGGCAATGCCGGACTCTTCAACGAGGTCGATCAGCTTTTTCAGTTTCCGGAGATCCATGACGCTACTCCTGGCCGCGCAACAAGACGTATGCGAGCGCGAGGTCGTAGCCCCGGCTGCCCAAGCCACATATGGTGCCGAGCGCGATGTCCGAGATATAAGACCTGTGCCTGAACGTCTCGCGCGCATGGACGTTCGACAAGTGCACTTCGATAAACGGGATTGCTACTCCTGAAAGGGCATCCCGAAGGGCTATGCTCGTATGGGTGTACGCGGCAGGGTTGATGACAATGAAGTCGACCTTTTCGCGCCCGGCGTGCTGGATCCGATCGATCAATTCCCCTTCATGATTGCTCTGAAAGCAGCGGACCTGGACGCGTGCCTCAGCGGCCGCCTCCACCAGGCGCCGGTCGATGTCTTCCAGCGTTTCAGTTCCGTAAATCCCCGGTTCGCGCGTCCCGAGCAAATTGAGGTTCGGTCCATGTAACACAAGAACGGAGCGAACCACTCCAACAACGCCTTTTTCCATCTGTTCCCCGCAATTGGGGGCATTTTAACCGTTCTTCTCAGAAGATCGGTTTCGCTGGACGCACTTTTAGAGCAATGTCCGCAATTGTTGCTCAATCATGGCCTTGGTGAGGGCGCCTACATGTCGGTAGGCAACCGCCCCGTCGCGACGGATAACCACCGTGAACGGCAACCCGCCTCGAACGTTGCCCAGGGCCCGGCTCAGGTCAATCCCGGTCCCGTCCGCCACGAGGACGGGGTACGTAATCGGTATTTTATCGACAAATTGCGCGACTTTGGCTGCCTGATCGATGGCAATGCCTACAAACTCGACGCCGGATGGATGCAGCATTTCACGCACTGCGACGAGCGCGGGGATCTCCTCCCTGCACGGTTCGCACCAAGTCGCCCAGAAATTCACGACCAGAATCTTTCCCTTCCAGTCGGACAGTTTTCTGGGAACCCCTTGGAGATCGGTTAGCCGGGCTGATTCAAAAAGAATGGGATCCTCTTCGGGTTCCTTCCTGATCAGCGCCACGAGTCCGCCGGCGGAGGCGGCGACGGCCCCGATGATTGCCATCTTCAGCAACTCCCGCCTGCTACGCACGCTCTTGGCTCAGCAGCGCAGTCACTTCAGTAATGCCGGCGCGATCCATGGCGCGGCCAACCTGGGTGGTCTTGAGGGTAAGGCGTTCGTCCCGCGAATCGAATAGCGAAAGCTTGACCGGCACTCCATCCCATTCGAACTCCAAGACGCTGACCGATCGGGCGCGGTCACCGGAATAACGCCGCGCCTCGGTCGAATCGAAAGGAATGTTCCGGTTGAGCAAGAAGATTTCCACATCCTTGCCGCTGTCCGGGAAGAGCTGCAGCTCGATGTCGGCATACGGGCCGGCAAGGCCGGTGAGAACCGGTCCGGTGAGATAGGGGCTGAATTCGGCCAGCTCGCGCATGACCGTGAGCGCGATGCCCCTCAGCTGGCGAATGCGGCCCGGGTGTTCCTCGGTCTGGAAGAGTTCGAAGTAGGCACGCAATTCCGCTTCGACCTCGTCGTTTCCGGGCAAGGCCTGTTTCTCGGTGGCCCCCAACTGCCGCGCCGCTTTGCGCTTTGCCAACGCATAGCTGTCGATTCCGCCTTCTGCCATGAGGCGCGCCGCGGCGGCGGCGATGGCGGCGCGCATGCCGTTCTGGCGGGGGCGGTTACGGCTCATGAATGGGATCCGAATGGACCTGCAAATCATAACCCCAGTCCGAACGACGAATGAAATTCAACTACAATCGCCGCTCTTTCGCCGCATCATCCCTGCGAAATGCCTGCGCATCATCTCCATATTCTCGGCATCTGCGGTTCCTTCATGGGGGGCATCGCAGCACTCGCGCGGACTGCCGGTTACCGCGTTACCGGCTGCGATGCAGGCGTCTATCCCCCGATGAGCGACCAGTTGCGTGCCCTTGGCATCGACCTGGTCGAGGGCTATGCGGCCGATCAGCGGGCGCTCAAGCCGGATGTATGGGTGATCGGAAACGTGGTTACCCGTGGAAATTTCCTCATGGAGGCAATTCTCGATCACGGCGACTACTACACCTCGGGTCCGCAATGGCTGTACGAGCACGTGCTGAAGTCCAAGTCGGTGCTGGCAGTTGCCGGTACGCACGGCAAGACGACCACATCGGCGATGCTTGCGTGGGTATTGGACGCGGCTGGAACCGCCCCCGGTTTTCTCATTGGCGGCGTACCGAATAACTTCCCGGTGTCGGCGCGTCTCACGGATTCGCCGCTCTTTGTCATCGAGGCGGACGAGTACGACACCGCTTTCTTCGACAAGCGGTCAAAGTTCGTCCATTACCGGCCGAAGACCGTCATCCTCAACAACCTCGAATTCGATCACGCCGATATTTTTGGCGGCCTGGCCGATATCGAACGCCAGTTCCACCACCTCGTGCGCATCGTCCCGGGCACCGGGTGCCTTGTCGTCAACGGCGAGGATCAAGCGCTCGAGCGGGTCCTGCGCAAAGGCGCCTGGGCACCCGTCGAGTATTTCGGTGTGCCGGCAGGATGGTGTGCCGGTCCGCCGAATGAGGATGGAAGCTTCGAAGTGCTGCGATCCGGTCGACCGCTTGGCCGCGTCCGGTGGGACCTTCAGGGGCAGCATAATCGCCTCAATGCGCTGGCGGCGATTGCCGCTGCTGCCCGTGCCGGAGTCCCTTCCGGGCAGGCGATTGCCGGACTGGCCGGCTTCCGGAGCGTCAAGCGACGCATGGAATTGCGCGGCGAAGTTGACGGGATCAGCGTTTACGACGACTTTGCGCACCATCCGACTGCCATTCGCATGACGCTCGAGGGGCTGCGCCGCAAGGTCGGCGCGGCGCGAATTGTTGCCGTGCTCGAACCGCGCTCGAATACGATGAAGCAAGGCGTGATGAAGGCCGCGCTGCCGGAAAGCGTGGTGGACGCCGACCGGGTCTTTGTATTCACGGCGAACCTTGAGTGGGATGCAGACGAGGTCTTCGCAGGGCTTGGCGACAAAGTGGCCTGCACCAACGACCTCAGTGCACTGGTCGAGTCGATCGCCCGTGAAGCGAAGACCGGCGACCAGGTAGTGGTCATGTCCAACGGAGGCTTCGGCGGGATACACGCAAAGCTCCTCGAGCGTCTTGGACGATGATTGTCTACCTCCATGGCTTCAACAGCGCACCTTCTTCCCACAAGGCGCGCACCATGGCGAATTTCCTCGAGCAACGCGGTCTGTCGCACGTTTTCGCCTGCCCTTCCCTGCCGACAGACCCGGTGGCGGCGATCGCGCTGGTTGAGGCCTTGCCCGCGATGCAGAGCAAACAAGACGTGACGTTTGTCGGCAGCTCGCTTGGCGGTTTCTATGCAACATGGCTCGCCGAGAAGCATGGGCGGCGCGCTGTCCTGATCCAGCCGGCGGTTTATCCGCACGTAGGGCTGCAACGGTACCTCGGACCGCAGGAGAATCTTTACACCGGTGCGAGGTATGAGCTGACGCAGGACCACTTGGACAAGCTACGTGAGCTGTACGTTCAACAAGTCGACGCCGAGCGCTACCTGCTGTTACTCGAAACGGGGGACGAGGTCCTCGATTACCGGGAAGCAGTGAGCAAATATGAGGGCGCCCGCATGGTCATCCGGGAAGGTGGCGACCATACTTTGCAGAGCTTTCCGGAGCACCTGCCCCGCATTCTCGCGTTCGCGGGCATGGCTTCCTGATCGTTGCGCGGCCCGCGGCCTATAGCGCGGAATCGCACGCTCCAGTCAGCGGTTGTGTTTGGCATGGAAGGCTGCCCTGGCGCACCTCGAGAGTAGCCAAAAGGACAGCCAGGCCGTTGCGCTCACGCGTATCATTCCGCCTTTTCGATCAAAGCGATGCATCTCCTATACGAGGAAGACGGCGACATCAGGGTCGGCACGGTGCTCTCGCCGGGCACGGCTTCGTATCAGATCGAGTCGCCGCACGGCCGACGAACCAAGGTCAAGGCGTCGCACGTGCTGCTGTCCTTCGACGAGCCGGGTGCAGCGGAATTGCTTGCGAGGGCGACGGCGTACGCGGAGACGCTCGACGCGGATTTCCTCTGGCAGTGTGCCGGCCCGCAGGAGTTCGGGTTCAGGGAACTCGCACGCGAATACGTTGGGCGTGAGCCGGACGCGGTTGAATCGTCCGGCGTGCTTTTGCGCTTGCATTCGGCGCCCATGTATTTTTACCGTCGGGGCAAGGGCCGGTTCCAGGCAGCCCCCGAGGCGACCCTGAAATCAGCGCTTGCCGGTCTGGAGAAAAAGCGGCTGCAGGCCGAGAGAGCCGCCCGGTTCACAGCTTCGCTCGTGGCAGGCAAATTCCCGGAAGAACTCCGGCCAATGCGCGATGAACTGCTTTACAAGCCTGACCGCAACAAGATCGAGGCCAAGGCTGTCGAGGCGGCCTGCCGGGACGCCGGACTGTCGGTTGCAAGGTTATTCGAGCGCGCCGGCGCGCTTCCTTCAAGCCATGATTACCACCTGAACCGGTTCCTGTTCGAGTTTTTTCCGTCGGGTACGGGTTTTCCGCCCTGCGCCCCGCCGATGGAGGCCGGTGAGCTGCCCTATGCAGAAGCACCGGTCTTTTCGCTCGACGATGTCGGCACATCCGAAATCGACGACGCGTTTTCGGTGCGCCGGATTTCAGACGACGAATGGCGCATCGGTGTTCATATCGCCGCCCCCGCCCTTGGATTCGGTCCGGGCTCGGCACTCGACGTAATTGCGCGCGAGCGACTTTCCACAGTGTACATGCCCGGACAGAAGGTCACGATGCTGCCCCAGGAGGTCATCGAGTGGTATTCCCTCGACGCCGGCAAGGAGCGCCCGGCAATCTCGATCTACTTCAACGTGGCCGCCGGCGATCTAGCGATTCGCGGGCATCACTCGCGCATCGAGCGCGTGAGGGTGGGTGCGAACCTGCGCCATGTCGATTATGCTGCACTGAACACGTCGCTGCCCTCCGGCGGCAAACTCGGGCTCGAATACGAAGAGGAATTGGGCACGCTGTGGCGCTTTGCGGAGGCGCTGGAGGCTCGGCGCGGCAAACCCAGCGTGAACGCGTCCTTGCTCGACTACAACTTCTCGGTCGACGGTGAGCACGTCAGCATCGTGCCTCGAAAGCGTGGCGCCCCGCTCGACAAGCTCGTAGCCGAGTTGATGATCCTCGCCAACTCAACGTGGGGGGGATTGCTCGCCGAGCGCGACGTTGCCGCCCTCTATCGGGTCCAGTCCTCCGGGAAAGTAAGGATGAGCGTGCACGCCGAAGCCCACGAGGGGCTGGGTGTTTCATGCTACGCATGGATGAGTTCCCCGCTCAGGCGCTATGTCGATCTCGTCAACCAATGGCAGCTTGCGGCCAGCCTGTCGGGCAAACGGCCGCCTTTCGCGCGTAACTCCGATACGCTCCTGTCCGCCCTACGGGCCTTCGAGGTGGTTTATGCCCGCTACGACGAATACCAGCGCGAGATGGAACGCTATTGGTGCCTGCGCTGGCTGCTGCAGGAAAATGTGTCGGAGGCGGGGGCCGTGGTTCTGCGTGACGCGACCGTTCGAATCGACGGCTTGCCCCTTGTCGTGCGCGTGCCTTCCCTGCCGGAACTCCCGCCAGGCGCGCGAGTCAGCGTAGGAGTGGGCGATATCGACCTGTTGGATAAGACCTTGACGTGCACTTTTACACGGACGCTGGACGGCCCGCCCGCGCAGGAGGCGGTCGAGGACGTCGGGGAGGCCCGCTAATGGGCCTACAATGTCGCGTCGATCTTTCGAGAGGCAGCTTTGTCGGCCGCTAGCGCGACCACCCTGAGGCGCCTGCCTGCCCAACTGTCCGCGTCTGTCTACGCGCAAATTTCGGACGCCTGGGCAGCCATGGACCGCCAGGCCCGGATGCTCACCTGGTGCGTCGGGTTTTCCCTGATCCTGCACGTTCTGCTGTTATCGATCCACTTCAGGTTCCCGGAAGCGCTCAAGTTTTCCGCTACCCAACCGCTCGAAGTGATCCTGGTCAATGCCAAGACCAAGGAAAAACCCACGAAGGCACGCGCGCTTGCGCAGGCCAACCTGGACGGCGGCGGCAACACCGACCAGGATCGTCGCGCGAAGACGCCCATGCCGGCTACCAAGGCCCATGAACCCGGCAAGGACCTTGCTCGCGCCCAGCGCCGGGTCAAGGAACTCGAGGCGCAGCAAAAGGAGTTGCTGGCGCTCGCAAAGCCGTCGGCCTCGGTGCCTGTGAACGAAGCCCCGCGCCAGGCGCCGGCCGATGAGGCGGCGCCCCAGGTTGCGGGCCGCGACTTGAGGGAGCTGGCACTCGCGGCTATGAAGCTGCAGGCTCAGATCGACAAGCGCCACGAGGAGTATCAAAAGCGACCCCGCAAGCAATTCATCGGGGCCAACGCTTCCGAATACCGGTTTGCGCAGTACGAGGAGGATTGGCGTAACAAGGTCGAGCGTGTCGGCACGCTCAACTATCCGGCCGAGGCGCGCGGCAAAGCGTACGGCAACTTGCGTCTCGAAGTCACCATCCGGCCCGATGGCAGCGTGGAGTCAGTCCGGCTCGATCGCTCCTCCGGGCTCAAGGTCCTTGACGATGCGGCGTTTCGCATTGTTCGCATGGCCGCGCCGTATGGGGAGTTCCCGCCCGATATTCGCAAAGACACGGACCTGCTCGTCATTACGCGCACCTGGTTCTTCGGGCAGGGCGATGCGGTCTGGACGAAGCGGGACTAGGGTGACCGACCGCTATGTGGTAATTGGCAACCCGGTTGCCCACTCCAGCTCACCGCGCATCCATGCCCTTTTCGCGCAGCTGACCGGGGAAGACATCCACTATGGCTCGATCCTCGCGCCGCGAGATGCATTCACCCACGTAGCCAGTGAATTTCTACGGGGCGGTGGCAAGGGCGCAAACGTCACGCTTCCCTTCAAGGAGGAAGCTTTCGCCCTCTCCGACGAAGTGTCCTCCCGCGCGAAGACCGCCCGTGCGGTGAATACTCTCAGCTTCGATGGCTCGGTGCTCCGGGGAGACAACACCGATGGCTGCGGCCTTACGCGCGATCTCGGACAGAATCTTGGCTTCGGGATCCGAAACCGGCGGGTGCTGCTGCTCGGGGCGGGGGGCGCTGCGCGCGGCGTCCTTGTTCCGATCCTCGATGAGCAACCTGCGAGCCTGACAATCGCCAATCGCAGCGTGCAGAAGGCGCACGCGCTGCTGGCTGATTTGCCTTCCGTGGACCCTCGGATCGCGAGTGCCTGCGGGTATGGGGAACTTGCGGGCGCGAGCTTCGACCTGGTCATCAACGCAACTTCGGCCGGGTTGACTGAGGCTGCGCTCCCCCTCCCTAAGGGTTTGTTTCGGCCCGATTCGCTCGCCTACGACATGATGTATGGGCGCGAGACTTCCTTCATGCGCCAAGCGCGCGCCGATGGGGCCGGCAGGACAACCGACGGACTCGGCATGCTGGTTGAGCAGGCAGCCGAGTCATTTTTCATTTGGCGCGGGCGTCGACCTCCCACCGGCCCGGTCTTGTCCGCGCTGCGCCCTGCCTGAAGGCTTGGGCCTGCTGCGCACCGCCGCCAGGACGCTTTGTTACTTGCTGGCTTTCGTCGTTCTCGGCGTGTTGCTCGTCCAGGGGTGGTTCCTGGTTCATATCGGCTGGTGGGTCACTCATAATCCAACAACCACCTCTTTTATGCAGGCCCGCCTCGCTACTTTGCAGAAGAAGGACGCGCAAGCTGTGCTCAAGCACAGGTGGGTCGGTTACGAGAAACTGTCCGCGAACCTGAAGCGCGCGGTCGTCGCGGCTGAGGATGCGAAATTTGTCGATCACGAAGGCTTCGACTGGGTGGGCATCCAGAAGGCGCTCGAGAAAAACGAAAAAAAGGGCAAGGTAGTCGCCGGCGGATCGACGATCAGCCAGCAGCTTGCAAAGAACCTGTTTCTTTCGGGCAGCCGTTCCTGGGTGCGAAAAGGCCAGGAAGCCGTCATTACCTGGATGCTCGAATCCGTGATGACCAAGCGCCGCATCCTGGAGCTTTACCTGAACGTGGCCGAGTGGGGCGACGGCGTGTTCGGCGCCGAATCGGCAGCGCGCCACTATTTCGGGGTCTCGGCCGCACAGCTGTCCGCGCAGCAGTCGGCCTGGCTTGCGGCGATCCTGCCGGCGCCGCAGCGTTACGACCGCAATCGCGGATCCGCATGGATCGCGAGGAAAAGCGAAATCATCCTGTCACGCATGCCGGCCGCGCAGATTCCCTGAGCCTCGCGGCAGATCCCCTGGCTTTCCGGTAGGCATCCAGGCGGCCCTCGACCCGCGGCTTTTCTGTTTCGCCTTCGACGCCCTTTCTCTACAATGCCGACACTTTCCTTAGCGGCCTGCAACGGCCTCAGGCATGAATGCCATGGCCGACCTTGCCAACCGGCTTGAAATCGAGGACCTCAAGGAAAACCTGCGCGCCGTGCAGGATCTCCTGGAACGCCACAGGCTTGTCGAAGGACGCCATGAGCCGCAGGACGCCGAGGAGCCGGACGAGCACTCGCGGGACCTCAACAGGCAGCACCTCGCGCACCTGCGTAGCCGACTCGAACGACTGCATCCGGCCGACATTGCGTTCATCCTCGAATCGCTCCCTTTCGACGAACGGCTGGTCGTGTGGGACCTGGTCAAAGCAGACCGTGACGGTGAGATCCTGCTTGAAGTATCGGATGCCGTCCGCGAATCGCTTATTGCGAGCATGGACTCCGATGAGCTCGTGGCGGCCGCTGAAACGCTCGAGGCCGACGAGCTGGCCGACCTTGCACCGGACCTGCCGGAAGACGTCATCCAGGACGTCATCCAGTCTTTGCCCCTCGAAGAGCGGGAGCAATTGCGCGCGGCGATGTCCTACGAGGAAGGTTCTGTCGGCGCACTCATGGATTTCGACATGGTCACGATCCGAGAAGACGTCACTCTCGAGGCGGTGACGCGCTACCTGCGCCGGCTGGACGAGTTGCCGGGCCACACCGATCAGCTGTTCGTCGCGGACCGCGACCACAAGCTGAAGGGCGCTTTGCCGCTTGCCCGGCTGATCGTCTCGGATCTCGAGTTGGAAGTCGGCAAGGTGATGGTGCCCGAACTGATTACGTTCAGCCCGGACGACAAGGCAGGCGACGCGGCCCAGGCGTTCGAACGCTATGACCTCGTTTCGGCGCCCGTGGTTGACTCGGCGGGGCGGTTGATCGCGAGACTTACGGTCGACGCGGTGGTCGACTACATCCGTGAATCGAGCGCCGAGCAGGTGCTCGCCGAAGCCGGCTTAAGTGAAGAGGAGGATATCTTCGCCCCGGTTTGGGACAGCTTTCGGAACCGTTGGGCCTGGCTCGCAGTGAACCTGATTACGGCCTTTATCGCTTCGCGGGTGATCGGCGCCTTCGAAGGCTCCATCGAAAAGCTCGTCGCGCTGGCCGCCTTAATGCCCATCGTGGCGGGTATCGGCGGCAATTCCGGTAACCAGACGACGACGATGATCGTGCGGGCGCTTGCCCTTGGACAGTTGCAGACGCATTACTGGCGCAAGCTCCTCAACAAGGAACTGGGCGTGGCCTTGCTCAACGGGCTCGTGTGGGGCGGATTGCTCGGACTCCTGGCGTGGGTGCTGTATGACAGCAAGCCACTCGGCGCCGTGATGACCCTGGCCATGACGTTGAACCTGGTCTTGGCGGCCTTCATGGGCGTAGCCATCCCTTACGTGCGCCAGAAGCTCGGAAAGGATCCCGCCGTCGGCTCGAGCGTACTGATCACGGCATGCACCGACTCGGGGGGATTTTTTATCTTCCTCGGCCTGGCTACGCTATTCCTGCTTTAGGTCGCTCGGTGCCAGGGAGGCGCCTCGGGCAAGAATAGTCGTCGGTTCGCACACCCCAACGATCTTGCCCTGCCGTTTCAGTCAGCGTTTCAGCGGATGCAGCGCCTTACGAGTCGCGGCAAGCGTAGCTTCGATCTCGTGCGTTCCATGAGAAGCCGACACGAAGCCGGCTTCGAAGGCCGATGGCGCAAGGTAGACACCTTGCTCGAGCATTGCCTGGAAAAATGCGTTGAACCGCTCGCGATCCGAAGCCATTACCTCGCTGAAACTAGTGGGCGCCTGATCCCGGAAATACAGTCCGAACATGCTTCCGACGCATTGCGCCGACAGGGCAATGCCCGAGTGTTTCGCTTCTGTTAAGAAGCCATCAACGAGGGTGCGCGTGGTTTTCTCAAGGTCTGCAATGAAACCCGGCTTCGCCACGAGCTTCAAGGTCGCGAGGCCGGCCGCTACCGCGACGGGGTTTCCCGAAAGCGTTCCCGCCTGATAAACGGGGCCAAGCGGCGCGATTTTCTCCATGATCTCGCGCCGCCCGCCGAAGGCGCCGACAGGCATCCCGCCCCCGATTACTTTGCCCAAGGTCGTGAGATCGGGTCGAATCCCATAACGCGCCTGGGCGCCGCCGAGCGCAACCCGGAATCCAGTCATCACCTCGTCGAAGATCAGCACGGAGCCGTGCCGCGTGCATTGCTCGCGCAGGGTTTGGAGGAAGCCGGGTTTCGGCAGGATCAGGTTCATGTTGCCGGCCACCGGTTCGACAATGACGCCGGCGATGTCCGCGCCACGTTGGTCGAACAGCGACTTGACCTGCTCGCTGTCGTTGTAGTCGAGCACCACTGTGTGTTTGGCGATGTCCTCCGGCACGCCGGCCGAGCTCGGGTGGCCGAAAGTAAGCGCTCCCGATCCGGCTTTTACCAGCAGGCTGTCCGCGTGCCCGTGGTAGCACCCCTCGAATTTGACGATCGTTGCGCGACCTGTGTGGCCACGCGCCAGCCGGATGGCGGTCATGGTGGCCTCGGTGCCGGAGGAGACCAAGCGGACCATTTCGACTGAGGGGACCAGCGAGCAGATGAGTTCGGCCAGTTCGATTTCGGACTCGGTAGGCGCGCCGAATGAAAGGGCGCGGCCGGCGGCGGACCGGACCGCCTCGACCACTTCAGGATGGGTATGCCCGGCAATCATCGGTCCCCAGGAACCGACGTAATCGATATAGCGCTTGCCGTTTGCATCCCACAAATAGGGGCCGGATGCGCGCTCGAAAAACACTGGCGTGCCACCTACTGCGCGAAATGCGCGAACCGGAGAATTGACCCCGGCGGGGATGCGCTGCTGGGCGCGCACAAAAAGGTCCTGGTTGCGGTTGCTCACGATAAGTTGCCCTCAAATAAGCGCCGATAGGCGGCGGCACGGCCGGCAATGTCGCTTGCGCCGAAAAGGTCGCTGATCACCGCCACGCAATCCGCACCTGCGGACAATACAAGCGATGCGTTCTCCACAGTGATGCCTCCTATGGCGACGAGCGGCACGCCGAGCGAGCGGGCCTGCGCGAACAGGTCCAGGGTCGCCCTGCCGGCGCCGGGCTTGGTAACAGACGGGAAAACGCTGCCGAACGCCACATGGTCGGCCCCTTCTGCAATCGCCGCCCTGGCTGTTTCCAGGCTCGAATAGCAAGACGCCCCCAGCAATTTTCCAGGCAAAAGGCGGCGCGCTGCGGCTACTGCCTTGTCGTCACGCCCCACGTGAACCCCGTCCGCATCGATTTCGGCAGCCAACTGCGGATCGTCATTGACGATGAAAGGAACGCCCTTGGCGCGCGCCAACCGCAAAAGCGCCTGTGCCTGCTCTTTGCGCGACTTTGCATCGGCGGTCTTGTTGCGATACTGAAGCACCGCTGTGCCCCCCTCCAACGCCTGTGCTGCCATCTGCGTGAGGACATCCGTCGACGCGATATCGGGCGTAATGGCGTAAAGGCCTTTCACGGCGCTTCGGACGGCGAACCGGCTTTTCCTCCGGCTTCGCCTTCGACTTCCCGCGCCCAGAAAAACCGGTCCGGAAGGTGCTGGCCCATGCCGGGACGAAATCCGTGCATCAGCGCCTGCCATGTGTATTCCTGCGCCTCGCGCACCGCTTCCGGAACGTCCAGGCCGTTTGCCATCGTCGCGGCAATGGCCGAAGCGAGCGTACAACCGGAACCATGGAAGCTGCCCGAAAGCCGTTTCCACCGATCGGTGCGGACGATTCCCTGCTCGCCGTACAACGTGTTGATGACCTCGGGCGTGTTTTCATGCGTGCCGGTGATCAAGACATATTCGCAGCCAAGCTCGATGAGGCGGGATGCGCACTCGTCCAGCCTGTGCTCTTCTCCTTCTTCATCCTCTTCGGCAAGGCGGCGCGCCTCCAAGCTGTTAGGTGTAAGCACAGTGGTTTGCGGAACGATGAGTTCGCGCAATGCGACGATCATCTCGTCACCGGCCAGCGCATCGCCACGTCCTGATGCGAGCACCGGGTCGAGGATGACGGGTACCTCGGGATAGTCCGAAATGATCTCGGCGATAGCCGTGATGTTCTCGACCGAGCCCAGCACGCCCAGCTTGAACGCCGAAACAGGCATGTCTTCGAGGAGTTTTCTCGCCTGGTCGACCACCCAGTCGCTGTCGATTGCGAGCAGGTCGTCGACGCCTCGCGTGTCCTGCACTGTGATGCCTGTCACGACTGAAAGGGGATGGCAACCCATGCTTGCAAGGGTGAGCAGGTCCGCCTGCAGGCCCGCACCCCCAGTGGGATCGGAGGCTGCGAAAGTAAGCACGATCGGCGGCTGGCTGGGCATTGGAAGGAAGCGGATGAGCTGCGCCCGCGGTGTTGCGCGCGGTGCGCGTGAGACTCACGGATAAGTTAATATGCCGGGCCATTTTAACCCACCCGTTTCCTGAGCCATGCCCGATAACCAGGAGTTCCGCAGCTGGATGTGCCTAATCTGCGGTTGGATCTACGACGAAGCCGCCGGACTTCCCGAAGAAGGGATCGCACCAGGTACGCGTTGGGAAGATGTCCCGATCAACTGGACATGTCCCGAATGCGGCGCGCGCAAGGACGATTTCGAAATGGTGGAAATCTAGACGCAGCGGCGCGGGGTCGGCGGCTTTGCGCGCACCTCCGCGTGCAGGTGCCAACAAGTACTCAGATTAGTTTCTACGCCACTGCTGCTTACCGGCCCTTGCTTTGAATTCACATTAGCGCCTAGTATTCAAGCGGTCGAGTCTGGCCGGGGCGCACGCGAAAACAAAGGGGGCAGGCATGACAGAGACGGCTGCTGCCGAAGTAAAAGACAGCCTCGCTGGCGTGAAGGTAATGGTGATCGACGACTCGAACACCATCCGTCGAAGCGCCGAAATCTTCCTCCTGCAGGCCGGTGCCACTGTCATCCTTGCCGAAGACGGGTTCGATGCGCTGGCAAAAATCGCCGATCACCAGCCCGAGGTCGTGTTCGTCGATATCATGATGCCGCGCCTGGACGGTTACCAGACGTGCGCGCTCATCAAGAAGAACCCGAGATTCTCCGCCACGCCGGTGGTCATGCTCTCGTCGAAGGACGGGCTGTTCGACCGGGCACGCGGGCGCATGGTGGGGTCAAGCGAGTACCTCACCAAACCGTTTACGAAAGACAGCTTGCTGAAGACCGTCGGTGCCCACGTGCGCCAGGCTGCCGGTGGCGGCTGAATCGCGGTACCCCCGGAGACAAGCCATGCCGATCAGGAAAATACTCGTAGTCGACGATTCGCCGACTGAGCGCCAGTTCATGCTCGAAGCGCTGTCGAAGCTCGGTTACCAGGTGGTGCTCGCCGAGAGCGGCGAAGAGGGGGTGGCAAAGGCGCGCGCCGAGTTGCCCGAGCTCGTTCTCATGGACGTCGTCATGCCCGGCTCGAACGGATTCCAGGCCACGCGCCAGATCGCCAAGGATGAGGCAACCAAGCATATCCCCGTCATCATCTGTACGACCAAATCGCAGGAGACCGACCGCATCTGGGGCATGCGCCAGGGCGCGCGCGATTACATCGTCAAGCCGGTCGACGTCAACGAACTCGCGGCGAAGATCGCGGCGCTGGCGTAGTTCGATGTCCAGGCGCGTCAGCCTCAAGGAATTCCAGGCTGGCCTCGCCAGCCGCCTCAAGGCCGCGGCAAGCGAGCCTGCGCCCTCGGCCCGCCTGGGGTTCGAAGCCGGTGGCGAGCACTGGCTCGTGAAGCTCGACAGCTCCGGCGAAGTCCTGCAGGTACCTGCGATTCAGCCGGTGCCGCTGACGCGCGAATGGTTCATCGGTGTCACCAACATCCGCGGAGCGCTATACGCCGTATCCGATTTTGGCGCCTTCCTCGGGCGTGGACCGGCCGTGCGAGGCCCGGAGTCCCGCCTGTTGCTGATTGGCCAACCATTCGGGGTGAACTGCGCCCTGCTGGTGTCCCGACTTGCCGGCTTGCGCAATGCGGGCGAGTACTCCCCCGAATCGCCCGGGGAACGCGCCACCGGCTGGTCGACGGCCTGCTGGCGGGACAAGGACGGGACGATCTGGCGACAACTGGATACCGAACAATTGCTCGCGCAACGCGAGTTTCTCGAAATAGCCATCCACTAGCACAGTACGAGGAACAACGGAGGAGTCATGGATTTGAAACTGCCTTTCAAGCTCGGACCCAGGCAGCCGGCAGGCAAGGCGCCAGCGGCGGCTGGAGGCGCGCAAGTGCAACTTCGTTCAGCGCTTGCCGGCAGGAACCTTCGTCTTGTGCTGGTCCCTGTGTTAGTCGTGCTCCTCGTCCTGGCCGGGATACTCGTCTTCCTGAACGCGCGCGACTCCAAGCATGCCGCGCTTTATATTGCCGACGCAGGCCAGCTGCGCATGCTTTCCCAGCGGCTTGCAAAAGCCGCGCAGCAAAGCCTGCTGGGCAATCCGGAAGCGTTCAAGCAGGTCGCGGCAAGCCGCGATGCATTCAGCGGCATCCTGGAGCGACTGTCGAAGGGTGGAGAGGTTGGTGGCGAGACAGTGCCCGCTTCGCCCGACCGGATCCAGCCGGCCCTCGAAGCGCTTGCCAAGGAATGGCAGAAGACCGAGCAGAACGCCAGCACGCTGCTCAAGGAACAAAAGAACCTGGTCGGTCTCGGAGCCGCAGTCGCGCAGGTCAACGGCTCGAATCCTCAATTGCTTGACCTGGCCGAGCGGGTGCAGGCCCTCAAGTTGCAAAATTCAGCCTCAGCGCGCGAAATCTCAACGGCTGGCCAACTCGTCATGCTGACGCAGCGTCTGGCGAAAAACGCCAATGCACTGCTTGCCGGCGAAACGGTCGATTCGGAGGTGGCCTTCCTGCTGGGCAAGGACACCAACGAATTCCGCACCCTTCTTGCAGCCCTTCGTGAAGGCAATGCGCAGTTGCGCCTGGCCGCCGCCAAAGATCCCGAGACGACCGCGCGGCTCGAAGAACTCGCGACCGCTTTCAAGACCTACCAGGACTCGGCTTCCGCGATTCTTGGCAACATGCAGCGCCTGATCGCCGCCAAGAACGCGGCGGCCGCCATCTTTTCCGACTCCGAGAAGCTGCTCCAGGCGACCGAAAAAGTCGCGCAGGAATACGACAGCGAGCTCTCCGGCAACAAGACGATTTACGTCGTCATGCTGCTCGGTCTTCTTGCTGTCGTTGTCTCCGCCCTGATAGCGGTCGACTTCGTGCGCGAAGAGCAGCGCAGGCGCGTCGAGGCCGAAAAGCAGCAAGCTGCAGTCAAGCAGCAGAACGATCAGAACCAGGGCGCAATCCTGCGGCTCATGAATGAGATGCAGACTTTTGCCGAGGGTGACCTCACGGTTCGCGCCACGGTGACCGAAGACATCACGGGCGCCGTTGCCGACTCCGTGAATTTCGCCATCGAGGAGCTGCGCAGCCTTGTCAGCCGCATCACGACTGCGGCCGACCAGGTGACCGGCGCATCTGATTCGGCGCAGCAGACCACTGTGCAGATGCTGGCAGACAACGAAAAGCAGTCCCAGGAGATCAAGAGCACCAGCGCCCAGGTGCTCGGCATGGCCCGCACGATCAACGACGTGTCCAGCAGTGCAAGCCAGTCCGCCGATGTTGCCAAAGCGTCCCTGGCCGCGGCTGAAAAAGGACAGCAGGCCGTGCAGGACGCAATTGCCGGCATGAACGAAATTCGCGACCAGATCCAGGAAACCGCAAAACGGATCAAGCGGCTGGGCGAGTCCTCGCAGGAGATCGGCGAGATCGTGGAGTTGATCTCCGACATCACCGAGCAGACGAATGTGCTCGCGCTGAACGCGGCCATCCAGGCGGCTTCGGCCGGCGAAGCAGGGCGCGGTTTCACTGTCGTCGCCGAAGAGGTGCAGCGCCTGGCCGAACGCTCCGGTGAAGCAACCAAGCAGATCGGCGCAATCGTGAAAACCATTCAGACCGATACCCAGGACGCCGTCGTTGCCATGGAAAAGAGCACCCAGGGTGTGGTCGAGGGCGCAAAGCTCTCGGACAACGCCGGCCAGGCCCTGGCGGAAATTGGCGACGTTTCGAGAAAGCTCGCCACCCTCATCGGTACCATTTCCCTCACCACGCAGACGCAGGCGAAGGCGGCAGGGGCGGTGGCCGTCAGCATGCGTAACATTCTCGGGATCACGGAGCAGGCGACCGAGGGGACCAAGCGCACGGCCCAATCGGTGGGCCAGCTCACCACGCTAGCGCGCGACCTGAAAAGCTCGGTGGCGAACTTCAAGCTTTGAATCCGGCCTTCTCATGAAACCGATCGCCTCAGGGAAGGCCCGGAGACTTTCGCCGAAAGGGGCGGGCGCCCCGGTTGTTCCTCGTGGCTAGTGTCGTCGACATCGGGCCGCTCAGCTGGGTAAAGAGCGAGATCGACTCTTCACTCGAGCGGGCGCGCGGCAGCCTGCGGGCGTTTGCGGCCGACCCCGCCGACCTGAAGTCCCTCAAGGCAGCACAGACTCACCTCCACCAGGCTTACGGCGCCGTCCAGATAGTGGGGCTGCACGGGGTATCCCGCTTTTTTGAGGAAACCGAACGCCTGGTTGCCGAGCTCGAATCGGGCAAGGTGCCGGCCGACGCGAGCACGTTCGATGCGCTCGAGCGTGCGACAAATGCAATCGGCAAGTACCTTTCCGAATTGCTCGACGGCATCCCGGACCAGCCGCTTCGCCTCTATCCGCTCCACAAAGAGCTCGCCACGTTGCGCGGTGTCAAAGACGTCTCGGAAGCCGATCTTTACTTTCCCGACCTGTCGCTGCAGCCGCCGCCGCGCGAAGAGCACCCTGTTCGCCTCTCCCCCGAGGATATGGCCACCTACATGCGAGGACAACGCACTCGCTTCCAGCGCGGGTTCCTGAAATGGCTGAAGGAACCAGGCGATGACGGCAGCCTGCTCGACATGCTCGCGGCAGTGGATGGCATCGAGTCCACCCAGCTGGTGCCAGCGCAACGCGCGTTCTGGTGGGTGGCCGGCGCCTTTTACCAGGCGCTTGCCACGGGTGTCCTGGCCGCCGAACCAGGCGTGAAGCTTGTTGGCTCGAAGATCGAACAGCAGATGCGCAAGATGACTGACGGAGCCGCTGCCATACCCGAGCGGCTCATGCGCGAAGTCCTGTATTGGGTGGCCAAGGCGCCCGTCACCAGCGCTCAATCAGGCGAGCGCGTACGCCAGGCCCAGCAGGCTTTCCGGCTCGAGGGATCGTTGCCGTCGCCAGAAAGGCAGGCAGAAACTGGCCAGCAGGTGCCTGGCTCCAAGATCCTGCGCGAGCAGATCGGGGGCGCCAAGGACGCATGGAACCGGTTTGCGTCCGGCGGGGACGCATCCCTTCCTGTCTTTGCGCGACATGCACAGGCCATGCTCGATACGGTCAATGAGCTAGGCAGCACCGAACTGGCAGGCCTTGCGCAAGAACTGGTGACAATCGCCATCCACATCGCGGCGACCCCCGGAAAAATGAGCGAAGCGGTCGGCATGGAAGTCGCAACCGCCCTGCTACTGATTGAAAACGCCGTCGAAAACCATGCCCGCCTGACGCCGGAATTCAACGCACAGGCACGCGTGATGCTCGCGCGACTTCGCGCGGCCACGTTTGGCAAGCGCGATCCGGACATCACGCTTAGCCTGCCCCTGATCGATGAAATGACGAAGCGGGCGCAGGAACGCCTGGCAATCGACGGGGCGGTCGCAGAGATGCAGGCAAACCTGCACAAGATCGAACAGGCCCTCGACAGTTATTTCCGGGATCCGTCGAAGGCTTCCGAGCTAGTGGCGCTCGAACCCACCATCCGCCAGGTCGCAGGGGCACTGGCCGTACTGGGCGAGGAAGAAGCCGGTGCCGCATTGGTGCGATGCCAGGAAAAAATCTTTCGGTTCTCGCAAGCCACTACCCGCCCGGAGGTGGAAGAGTTCGAGGAAATCGCACAGATCCTGTCGGGCCTGGGCTTCTATATTGACGCCCTTCGGCACGGCAAAGCCGATTTTGGCTCCGCCATGCAGCCGCTGCGGCCGAAACAACCGGCGGCTGCGCCGGTTCTTGAAATTGAAATTCCCGCGGACGAAGAGGCGGGGATCGACATCACCCCCCCTATAGAAGCGCCATCGGCCGACGCCCAGCGCCTCAAAGGCGAGAGTGACGAGATCATCGACCAGGAGTTGCTTGCCATCTTCCTGGAGGAAGCCGTCGGCGTGCTCGAATCGATTGCCCAGAGCCTGACTGCGAGCCAACGCCACCCCGCCAACCTGGCAGAACTGACAACCATCAGGCGCGGATTTCATACGCTCAAGGGAAGCGGCCGGATGGTCGGCCTCTTACGGCTGGGTGAAGCAGCGTGGGCCGTCGAGCAGGTGATGAACCTTTGGCAACAGGAGGAGCGCGTCGCCGACGCCAACCTGTTCCGGCTGATCGAGTTCGCGCATCGTGCGTTCGGCGACTGGGTCGAAAGCCTGCAGAGCGGCCGTGCGCAGCCCGATGCGCAACCGATCGTGGAACTGGCCGAGGAGGTCAGGCGCAGCGAAGCGCCGCAACGCGATAGCGCGCCAGCGCCGGTGGTTGAAATGCAGCCCAAGGAGGCGGCTGAAGCGACGCCACCTGCACAAACGGTCTTGCCAGAGGATGGCGTAAGGATCGGGGCGCTGACAATTTCCGCTTCGCTCTTTACCGTGTTCGCCAACGAAGCTCGCCAGCACCTTGAAACGCTGGAGCGGGAACTGGCCCAGGCTGCCGCCGGCCGGAGCATAGGCGTTCGGGAAGAGCTCGTTCGAGCCGCGCATACGCTGGCCGGCATTTGCGGCACCGTGCAGCTGAATGCAATGCATCATCTGGGCGCCGCCTTCGAGGGTGCGCTGCTGCGGTTGAAAAACAGGGCAACCACCCTGTCGGCCGATGAGCTGGCGCTCGCCAACGACAGCATCCAGGCGCTCAAGCTGATGTACGAGGGCGTGCTCGAGCGTGCCCTGCCGGGCGCGGCGACCAAGCTCATTGCGCGCCTGGGCGCGATCACGGGTGAAGCGGCCCCTTTGGCAACCGCGGAGGACCAGGAAGCGCCGGTTGTGACGCCAGGCGAGGCCGCCGAACTCGAGCGCGACGAGCTGGAAGATCGCAGGCAGCGGCGCCTCGAGGACGAGATCGACCCCCAGGTGCTGCCTGTGTTCCTGGAGGAGGCCAACGAGCTTGTCCCGCACATTGGGGAACTGTTGCGCACGTGGAAAGCCGAGGCGGCCAACTTCGAACCGGCCCGCGCGCTGCAGCGCGCGCTCCATACGCTCAAAGGCAGCGCAAGGATGGCTGGCGTCATGGGGTTGGGCGAGCTTACGCACAACATGGAGACGCGGGTCGAGAACGCGATTGCGTTAAACCTGACGCCGGGTGCGTTCTTCGATGAACTCGACACATCCTATGACCGCATGGGCCTGCTGCTCGAGAGGGTCCAGCAACCTGGTGCAAAGGAGCCGGTCGGCCCTGCCGTAGAAGCTGTCCCTGGATCATCGATGCCTGCCGCGCCGGCAGCGCCCGTGGTCCAGCGCGAAGAAGCAAAGGTGCACGCGATGATGCGCGTGCGAGCCGATGCGCTCGAAAAGCTCGTGAACGAGGCGGGCGAAATCGCGATTACCCGGACCCGGGTCGAAACCGAGATGCATGGCCTCAAGGCGGCGCTCCTCGAACTCACGGAGAACGTGGCCAGGCTGCGGCGCGAGCTGCGCGAGATCGAAATCGCTGCCGAATCCCAGCTCGCCTCCCGGATGCAGGCAACGCCCGAAAAGGAAAGGCAGTTCGATCCGCTCGAGTTCGACCGATTCACGCGCTTCCAGGAACTCACGCGCATGATGGCCGAGAGCGTCAACGACGTGTCCACGGTGCAGCAGACGCTCAACAAGGTCGCCGATGACACCGATTCCGCGCTCGCCGCACAGGCGCGCCTCAACCGGGAACTGCAGCAGGATCTCATGCGCATTCGCATGGTCCCGATCGGTTCCGTCGTCGAGCGGCTGCATCGCATCGTTCGACAGACTTCCAAGGAGCTTGGCAAGCGCGCCAACCTCGACATCCGTGGCATCAACGTGGAGCTCGATCGCTCGGCACTTGAGCGCATCACCGGGCCACTCGAACACCTTCTCAGGAACGCCATTGCCCACGGCCTCGAAATGCCCGAGCCGCGGGTCGCCAAGGGCAAACCGGCGATGGGGGAAATTTCGCTCGAGGTGCGCCAGGAGGGCAATGAAGTCACCCTGATCCTTGCCGACGATGGTGCCGGACTCGACCTGGATCGCATCCGTGCAACGGCCGTCGCGCAGGGCCTGCTCGGCCCGGGTGAGACGCGCTCGGACCAGCAAATCGCAGAACTCGTTTTCACGCCCGGCTTGTCGACCGCCGAAGCGGTCACCGAGCTTGCCGGGCGCGGAGTCGGGCTGGATGTGGTCATGAGCGAAGTCAGCGGTTTGGGCGGGCGCATGGAGCTCGCGTTCACACCGGGCCTTGGGACCCGGTTCACCATCCGCCTGCCGTTGACCACAGCGGTGATCCAGGCGGTGCTCGTAAAAATTGGGAGCCGGACCTACGCATTGCCCTCGGTGATGGTCGAGCAGGTCCAGCAGATGCGCCAGGAGCTACTGGCGCGTGCAAAGGCGGCGGGCGCGATCGAATGGGCGGGACGCCGCTATCCCCTGCATCACCTTCCGACGCTTCTCGGCGAGCCGGCGCCAGCTGCGGCGGGCACGCAACGTCGCTATTCGCCAGTGCTCCTTGTGCGCAGCGGCGTGGAAGCCATTGCAATCGAAGTCGACGACATGATCGGCAACCAGGAAGTGGTGGTGAAGAACATCGGGCCCCAACTTGCGCGCGTTCCCGGCATCGCGGGTGCCACGGTGCTAGGCACGGGCGAGATCGTCCTCATCCTCAACCCCGTGCCGCTGGCTGCCCGCCCCGCATCGATGAATTACGTGGTCACCAGCCCCAACGTGCAGGTCGCTGGCGTGCCGTCTGAGCCTCGCATCATGGTCGTGGACGATTCGCTGACGGTGCGCAAGATCACCGGTCGCCTGCTGACGCGCGAAGGCTACCGGGTCATTACCGCACGCGACGGAGTGGAGGCGCTCGAATTGCTGGCCGAGGAGGTGCCCGACGTGATGCTGGTGGACGTTGAAATGCCGCGCATGGACGGTTTCGACCTCACGAGGAACGTCCGGGCAGACCAGCGGCTCAAGAGCGTGCCGATCATCATGATCACCTCTCGAACCGCCGACAAGCACCGGAATTACGCGCTGGGACTGGGCGTAAACGTGTTCCTGGGCAAGCCGTACCAGGAAGACGACCTGCTCAAGCAGATTGCCGGGTTTATTGCGCGGGACTGAGGGTTCCTGGGCCGGCCGGAGCGGGTAAAATACCTCCCGCATGCATCCGATCACATGTCCTCGATCAACCTGACCCATCACTTCCTGATCGCCATGCCCGCCATGGCCGATCCGTATTTCACGAGGACGCTCACTTACATCTGCGAGCACAACGAGCAGGGCGCGCTCGGGGTGGTGGTCAACAGGCCGATCGACCTGACGCTGCGCTCGCTTTTCGACCGGCTTTCGTTGCCGATCGGGAACGACGGGATCGGGGACGCGCCGATTTATTTCGGCGGGCCGGTCCAGACCGACCGCGGCTTCGTGTTACATGAGCCCGCAGGCAGCTGGCAGTCGACGCTCAAGGTTCGCGATTCGGTCGGTCTGACCACTTCAAAGGACATCCTCGAGGCCGTCGGGCGCGGCGAAGGTCCCCGTCGCCTGCTCGTGACACTGGGTTACGCGGGGTGGTCTGCGGGACAACTGGAGCACGAGCTTGGCCAGAACGCCTGGCTCTCGGTCGAGGCACAGGGTGACAAGATCCTGTTCGACACACCGGCCGACGAACGCCTGCCGGCGGCACTGGGGCTCCTCGGGATCGACCTGGCAAGCCTCTCGGAAGATGCGGGTCATGCCTGAGGCGGTGATGGCGGCCGAAGGCACTGTCCTTGCATTCGATTTTGGCACCAGGCGAATTGGCGTCGCAGTAGGCGAATTGCTGATCGGCCTGGCGCATCCCCTCGCGGATATCGCGGGTGAAGAAGCCGCGCCGCGCTTCGCGGCGATCGCCAAGCTGATCGCTGAATGGAATCCGCAGCGCCTCGTCGTCGGCCTGCCGCTCGCGCTGGATGGAACGCCGCATGAGATCACTCGACGCGCCCAGCGTTTTGCGCGCCAGCTCGAGGGACGCTTTGGCCTGCCGGTAAGTTTCGTCGACGAGCGCTATACGTCGGTCGATGCCGAGGCCAATCTTCGTGAAACGGGCGCGCGGCGTGCGCTGCGCGAAAAGCGAACCGATTCGGCCGCCGCGCAGCTCATCCTCCAGCAGTACTTCCACGAACATGCTGCCTGACGCCGAAGCGCTCTGCGCGAAGCTGGTTGCCGAGCTCAAGCCGCTCATCAAGCCGACCACGGCGATGATCGGGCTGTACACCGGCGGGGCATGGCTGGCCGAAAAGCTTCATCCGCAGCTCGGCCTTTCGACGCCGCTCGGGCTCATGGACATCGCCTTCTATCGCGACGATTATCACAAGCAGGGCCTGCATCACGATCCGAAACGCACCAAGATCGGCTTCGAAGTCGAAGGACGCGACCTCCTGCTTGTCGATGACATCCTTTATACGGGCCGGACGGTGCGGGCGGCCATGAACGAGTTGTTCGACTATGGGCGCCCTGCGAGCATCTCGCTCGTGATCCTGGCCGATCGAGGTGGACGGCAGCTGCCGATCTGCGCGCAATTCTGCGGCACGCGAGTGGAGGTTCCCGAAGGCCGGCGCCTGCGCATGAAGCGCAACGACGCCGGGCGGCTCAGCCTGGAGCTCGAGGGTGCCTAACCCGCAACTCAATCCCGCCGGCGAGTTGCAGCACCTGCTCTCGATAGAAGGCCTTCCCAAGGCAGTGCTGACCCAGATCCTCGATACGGCCGACTCGTTCGTCGGCGTGACCGAGCGCGAAGTCAAGAAAGTACCGATCCTGCGCGGCAAGAGCGTATTCAACCTTTTTTTCGAGCCCTCCACGCGCACCCGCACCACCTTTGAGATCGCCGCCAAGCGCTTGTCGGCGGACGTGATCAACCTCAACATCGCCGCTTCGTCCCAGACCAAGGGCGAATCGCTGCTCGATACGGTCGCGAACCTCTCCGCCATGCAGGCCGACATCTTCATCGTTCGCCATGTCGCATCCGGCGCTCCCTACCTCATCGCGCGCAACGTGAAGCCGCATGAGCACGTGGTCAACGCAGGCGACGGGCGGCATGCGCATCCAACCCAGGGGTTGCTCGACCTTTATACGATCCGCCACTACAAGCAGGACTTCAACGGCCTCACGGTGGCCATCGTGGGCGATATCCTTCACTCGCGCGTTGCGCGTTCGCTGATTCATGGCCTCACCACGCTCGGCGCGCCCGAAGTGCGAGTGATTGCGCCGCAAACCCTCCTGCCGAGCGGGGTCGAGAGCCTTGGCGTGAAGGTTTTCCACGACATGAAAAAAGGCCTCGCCGGCGCGGACGTGATCGTCATGCTGCGGCTGCAGAACGAGCGCATGCGCGGCGCGCTCCTGCCAAGCGCCCAGGAGTTCAACAAGCATTACGGGCTGACGGCCGAAAAGCTCTCGCTGGCCAAACCCGATGCAATCGTCATGCATCCGGGCCCGATGAACCGCGGCGTCGAAATCGACTCATCGGTCGCCGACGGCCCGCATTCGGTGATCCTGCCGCAGGTCACGTTCGGGATCGCGGTGCGCATGGCCGTCATGAGCATCATCGCGGGCAATTAGGAGACCAGGAATGCTCATATCGTCTCCGCCCGCACCCCCGCCCACAGGGCTTGCATGAAGGTACTGATCAAAGGAGGCCGCGTCATCGATCCGGCAAGCGGCCGAGACCGTGTCGGCGACGTGCTGATCGACGGTGAACGCATCGCGGCGCTCGATGCCGCCGCGAGGGAAGCGCGCGCGGACCGCGTCATCGATGCGAAAGGCCTGCTGGTCGCACCGGGGCTGGTGGACATCTGCGCGCGGCTGCGTGAGCCCGGCTTCGAATACAAGGCAACGCTCGAATCCGAGATGGAAGCTGCGGTCGCGGGCGGCATCACGAGCCTCGCGTGCCCGCCGGACACCGACCCGCCGCTGGACGAGCCGGGCCTGGTCGACATGCTGCGGCGGAGGGCACGCGCGAGTTCGCACGCGCGCCTCTACCCGATCGGCGCGCTGACCGTGAAGCTGGCCGGTGAGCGATTGACCGAGATGGCCGAGCTGTCTGAGTCCGGTTGCCTCGCCTTTACCCAGGCCAACGTGCCGCTCGATGACACCCAAGTCCTTTGGCGGGCGCTCCAGTACGCCGGGACTTTCGGCTTTCCAGTTTGGTTGCGTGCAGAAGATCTTTCATTGGCGCGCGACGGGGTGGCGCACGACGGCGAAGTCGCCACCCGTCTGGGGTTGCCCGGGATTCCGGCGATGGCTGAAACGATTGCGCTTGGCAGGTTGCTCGAGCTGGTGCGCGACACGGGGACCCGGCTGCATGTCTGCCGCATCTCGACGGCGGGCGCGGTGGCGATGATCCGCGCGGCAAAGGCCGGGAAACTGCCGGTTACTTGTGATGTCGGCATCCACCATGTGCACTTGTCGGAGATGGATCTCGGCTACTTCGATCCGCATTGCCACCTCGTCCCACCGCTGCGCAGCATGCGGGACCGCGACGCATTGCGTACCGGTCTGGCCGACGGCACCATCGACGTCATCTGCTCGGATCACACGCCGGTCGACGAGGATGCCAAGCAAATGCCGTTCGGGGAGTCCGAAGTCGGTGCGACTGGTCTGGAGCTCTTGCTTCCCCTGACTCTCAAATGGGCGGCCGAGGCAAAAGTGCCGATCGCCCAGGCGCTTGGCAAAGTGACCAGCGACGCGGCGCGCGTGCTCGGCGTGAAATCCGGGCGCATCGAGGCGGGCGCCCCTGCGGACATCGTGCTGTTCGATGCTGCCGAGCCTTTCCATGTCACGCCTGAAGCGCTGAAAAGCCAGGGGAAGAACACGCCTTTCATGGGCTATGAGCTTGCCGGGCGGGTGCGTTACACGCTGGTCGACGGCTCGGTCGTATTTGAAGCCGGCCCGCGTACCGCCTGATCGGTGCGCACCCTCATCGTCTCCGGTTCACTGGCGTGCGTCCTGGTGCTGGGCGCGTGTGGATCGAGCCCTCCCCGTACCTCGCCGGACCAGGCTTCCCAACTCTCCGGTCGGAGCCCATCCAAAGCCGGCGGTTACTACAAGGACGACGGCCCGGGCGAAAACCCGCCGGACCTCGACCGGATCGCCGATGCGCAGCCCCGCCCGGAGCGGCTCCACCGGTTTGCGAACAATCCGTACCAGGTGTTCGGCCGCGACTATGTGCCGATGAAGGTGAGCAGCGGTTTCACCCAGCGCGGGATGGCGAGCTGGTACGGACGGCGCTATCACGGCCAGAAGACCTCGAACGGCGAAATCTACGACATGTACGCGATGACAGCAGCACATCCGACACTGCCGATCCCGAGCTATGCGCGCGTCACGAACCCGGCCAGCGGCAAAAGCGTCGTAGTGCGCGTAAACGATCGCGGCCCGTTCCTGTCGGACCGGGTGATCGACCTGTCATACGTCGCCGCCTACAAGCTCGGCTATGTCCAGGCCGGCAGCACGCTGGTAGACGTGCAGGCCATTTCCGCGGATGGAGACTATGCAGCCGCGACGATTCCCACGCCACAGCCGGCCGTTGCGGCGCCTGCGGCGATCGTTCTTCCCTCCACGGCCGATGCGACCGGCATTTATCTGCAGCTGGGCGCATTCTCGGTCCGGGACAATGCCGAAACGTTCCGGGCAAAAATCTACAAGGACCTCGACTGGCTGACCGACCCGATCCGGGTCGATGCGCAGGGCGCACTGTTCCGCCTGCAGCTGGGGCCGTACCGCTCGCAGGATGAGGCTCGCCTGATGGCCGAACGCATCCGGGCACAATTGAACCTGCAGCCCGTCATGCTGGTCAGATGAATCGAACAAGACGACACGGCCAGGCTGCATGACATCACTCATTCCGCGCCCGCCACACCTCTACTTATAATCCGCGTTTTTTTTCCAGGGCTTCCATGCTGCGTGCCATTGCGTTTTCGTTGCTGATCACCTGCAGTTCCCTCTCCCACGCCCAGACGCCTCCGCCTGTAATCGGCAAAGCGTACGTAGTGGCCGATATTTCAAGCGGCCAGGTGCTCGCAAGCGAAAAGGCCGACGAGCGGTTCGAGCCCGCATCGCTCACCAAGATCATGACCGCCTATCTCGTCTTCCAGGCGCTCAAGGACAAGAAACTCACGCTCGACAAGACCGTCCCCGTTTCGGAGAAAGCCTGGCGCGCGAGCGGCTCGCGCATGTTCATCGAGCCGAACCGCCCCGTGACGGTCGACGAACTCATCCGCGGCATGATCGTGCAGTCAGGCAACGACGCGTGCATTGCGCTGGCCGAGGCGATAGCCGGCTCGGAAGACGTGTTCGCGCAAATGATGAATCGGGAGGCCCAGCGCCTGGGCATGAAGAACTCGAATTTCGTCAATTCGAGCGGCCTGCCGAACGCGCAGCACTACAGTTCGGCGCGCGACATGTACCTCCTTGCGTCCGCGCTCATCAGCGATTTCCCGAACGAGTATTCGACGTATTACTCCATGAAGGAATACCGCTACAACAATATCACCCAGATGAACCGCAACCGCCTGCTGTGGCTGGATCCGACGGTGGACGGCATGAAAACCGGTTTTACCGAGGCGGCCGGATACTGCCTGGTGGCCTCATCCAAGCGCGGACCGCGCCGGCTCATGTCGGTGTTGCTCGGTTCGAGCTCCGAAAACACGCGCGCCCAGGAGTCGCAGAAGCTGCTGAACTGGGGATTCCAGTTCTTCGACGCGGTGAAACTTTACGACAAGGGCCAGGCCGTGAAGGCCATCGAGGTCTGGAAGGGGACGGCCTCCACTGTAAAAGCCGGGTTTCCTTCCGACATGTACATCACCGTCCCCAAGGGGCAAGCCGACAAGCTCAAGGCGGATCTGCTTGCCCAGCAGCCGCTCGTGGCGCCGGTCGCACAGGGCCAGAAGGTCGGCCTGGTGCGCGTGACGCTCGATGGCAAACCCGTCGGCGAGTACCCCGTGCTTGCACTCGAATCGGTCGGCGTAGCGGGTGTGTTCGGGCGTGCCTGGGATACACTGAGGCTGTGGATCAAGTAGCGAGGGCGCGATGACGGTTTTCCTGAACGGCAACTACATGCCGATTGAAGATGCGAAGGTCCCGGTGCTCGACCGCGGGTTCATCTTCGGCGATGGGATCTACGAGCTCGTGCCGGTCTATTCGCGCGCACCGTTTCGCCTCGAAGGCCACCTGTCACGCATGGAGCGCAGCCTTTCGGAAGTGAAGATAGCGAATCCCTACTCGCGCGCCGAATGGACAAAGATCATCGAGCAGCTGATCGAGAAACAGCCATTCGACGACCAGGGCGTCTACTGGCAAATCACGCGCGGCGTGGCCAGGCGCGACCACGCCTTCCCGAAGAACGTCCAGCCGACTGTTTTCATGATGTCGAATCCGCTCGTCAATCCTGCGAAGGAAATCGTCGAAAACGGCGGCAAGGCCGTGACCTCGCAGGATTTCCGCTGGCACCGTTGCGACCTCAAGACCATTTCGCTGATCGGCAACTGCATGCTGCGACAGTTGTCGGCCGAGGAGAACGCGGTCGAAACCCTTTTGTTCCGGGAGGGTAAGCTCACCGAAGCGTCGGCGTCCAATGCGTACATCGTCAAGAACGGCGTGATCGCGACTCCGCCCAAGGATCACTTCATCCTGCCCGGCATCACCCTCGACGTGGTGTTCGACATCGTAAAGCGCGGCAGCATCCCGATCGAGGTGCGCGAGATCACCGAGGCGGAGGTCTTCGGTGCCGACGAGGTGTGGGTCACTTCCTCGTCCAAGGAAATCGTCGCAATCGTCGATGTGGACGGCAAGCGCATCGGCACGGGCAAACCGGGCCCCGTCTTCCGCAAGGCCTGGCAGCTCTACCAGGACTTCAAGAACGAAGTCATGCGCGCGAAGAGGACCGCGAAGGCGGCCTGAAAGTCGTGGACGGCGAAGCCGATTTCATCAAGCGCGAATCGCTCCTCGCGTTCCCGACCGAATTTCCGATCAAGATCATGGGACGCCGCGAGGGCAACTTCGCGCAGGGCGTCATGGAGATCGTGCTGAGGCATTCGCCCGATTTCGACCCGAAGACCATGGAAATGCGACCGAGCCGCAAGGGCAAGTACCTGGGCATCACGGTGACGATCCAGGCGAAATCGCGCGACCAGCTCGATGCCTTGTATCGCGAGCTCTGCGACCATCACGCCGTCGTCATGGTGCTTTGATGCTCGAGACGCCTCTGGTTACGGCTCCCATGGTGCGCACGCTCGGGCAAGTGGCGTACACCCAGGCGCTTGCGGGCATGCGCCAGTTCACCGCGAAGCGAAACGAGGAAACCCCTGATGAACTCTGGTTGCTCGAGCATCCGCCGGTCTATACGCTTGGCCAGGGCGCCAATGCAGCGCATGGCCCAAGGATGCGCAACGGGATCGACGTGATCCGGGTCGAGCGGGGGGGCGAGATCACTTACCACGGTCCCGGGCAGCTGGTGTGCTACACGCTGATCGACATCGCAAGGCGCGGCATCAAGGTGCGTGAATATGTCCGGTTGCTCGAGCAAAGCCTTATCGACCTCCTTGCTTCGCACGCAGTAGAGGCGGTGCGAAAACCGGGCGCCCCGGGCGTCTACGTGAATGGCGAAAAAATTGCGGCGCTTGGCATCCGCATCACACGCGGACGTGCGCTGCACGGCGTGTCGCTCAATGTCGACATGGATCTTTCCCCGTTTTACGCGATCGACCCGTGCGGCTACCCGGGACTGGCGGTGACGCAGACGCGTGATCTTGGCATTGGCGCCGGCACGAGTGCGTTGGGTGCGCAGTTGGCGAGCCGGATCAGCGCCCTCCTGGAAGCCGGCCATGCGTGAGGCGGGCGTCAAGGAGAAGGGGCGGGCGAAAACCGCCCGCACGATCGAGAAGTACGCGATCAAGGTCGTCCCAAGGGAAGCGCTCAAGAAACCGGAGTGGATCCGGGTCAAGGCGGCGAGCGCCAATTCACGCTTCACGGAAATCAAGCAGATCCTGCGCGAGCAAAAGCTCCACACGGTGTGCGAGGAAGCATCGTGCCCCAATATCGGCGAGTGCTTTGGCAAGGGCACGGCGACTTTCATGATCCTCGGCGACATCTGCACGCGCCGCTGCCCGTTCTGCGATGTGGGGCACGGCCGCCCGCTTCCGCCCGACGCCGACGAACCCAGCCACCTAGCCGACACCATCGCAAAGTTGCAATTACGCTACGTTGTGATCACCAGCGTGGACCGTGACGACCTCAAGGATGGCGGCGCACAGCACTTCGTCAACTGCATCCGGGCGGTGAGGGAGAAATCGCCTTCGACATCGATCGAGGTACTCGTGCCGGACTTCCGCGGCAGGCTCGACGCCGCGATCGAAATCCTTGCCTCGGCACCGCCCGACGTCATGAACCACAATCTCGAGACCGTTCCGCGCCTGTACCGGCAGGCGCGCCCGGGCGGCGATTACCGGCACTCGCTGGGACTGCTGCAGGAATTCAAGCGCCGCTTTCCCGACGTGCCCACCAAGTCAGGACTCATGGTCGGGTTGGGCGAAACGGACGAGGAGATCCTCGCCGTGATGCGAGACCTGCGCGCCCATCAGGTGGACATGGTCACGATCGGCCAGTACCTGCAACCAGGGCCGCATCACCTTGCGGTCGAGCGCTATGTGCATCCGGACGTCTTTGGCATGTTCGAGCAGGAAGCCAATGCGATGGGCTTCCGGCATGCGGCGATCGGTGCGATGGTGCGCTCCTCTTACCATGCCGACCAGCAGGCGCAGGAAGCGGGCGTGGCCTGAGCCGGTCGTCCTGCGGACTTCAGCTTTTCGCGAGGTCTGCCGCCGTCGTGAAGCTGTCAGCGTAGAACTCTTCTTCCGGCAAGTTGCACTTCGCGATGAAATCGGCGCGCGCGGAGTCCACCATGATCGGCACGCCGCAGGCATACACCTGGTATTCGGACAGGTCGGGGAAATCTTCCATGACCGCGCGATGGACGAATCCTGTTCGCCCTTCCCAGCCGTCTTCGGGCAGCGCGTCCGAGATCACCGGCACGTAGTCGAAAAAGGCGCCGTATTCGGTTGCCCAGCTCCGTGCCAGCTCGTGCATGTAGAGGTCATGCGGCCGGCGCCCGCCCCAGTAAAGCGTCATGGGCCTCACGATTTCCTTGTGGAAGGCATGCTCGATGATCGACTTGATCGGCGCAAAGCCCGTGCCGGAGGCGACAAACACGATCGGCTTCTCGGAATCCTCGCGCAGGAAAAACGTGCCGAGAGGCGCCTCCATGCGCAGGATGTCCTTTTCCTTCATCTTGCCGAACACGTGGTCGGTAAATTGCCCGCCGGGCACATGCCGCACATGAATTTCGACCAGTTCGTCGTCATGGGGCGCGTTGCCCATCGAGAAACTGCGGCGCTTGCCGTCCCGCAGGAGGAACTCGAGATACTGGCCGGCGAGGAACTGCAGCCGCTCGCTTGCCGGCAGCTTCAGGTGAAGGATCATCACGTCGTGGGTGACCTTGGCGATCTTGTGCACCCGGCAGGGCAGCGTCTTGACCGGGATGTCGCCCGCCTTGCCCACCAGGCGCGCCTCGAGCACGCAGTCCGTCAGCGGCTTGGCCTGGCAGAAAAGCGCCTTGCCCTGCTCGCGCTCAGCCGGCGGCAGCGCCTTTTCCTGGTACACGCCGTAGTCGACGCTGCCTGAAATGATCTTGCCCTTGCACGAGCCGCAGGCGCCGTTCTTGCAGCCGTACGGGATCACGAGGCCCGAGCGCAGGGCGGCGGTCAGCACCGATTCGCCGGGTTCGACCTGGAACGCCTGGCCACCGGGGGAGAGGGTTACTGTGTGCATGGTGCGTAAAATGGCAGCATGAACCGCCTGCTGATCGTTGGTTTTGGCGACATTGCCCATCGTACCGCCGCGCTGCTGCCCAAGGGTGTCGAGGTGCGCGGTGTTTCACGCGCCGACGGCATCGACCTCGATCGACCTGAAACGCTGGCCGCGCTGGGAGGATGGGCCGATACCGTGCTGCATTGCGCCCCTCCCCCGCCTGCCGGGATCACCGATTCGCGCACGACGCACTTGCTGGCCGCGCTCGAAGCGGGGGGCATTCTACCAAGCCGCGTCGTCTACATCGGAACGAGCGGCGTGTATGGCGACTGCGGGGGACAACTGGTCGACGAAACGCGCAAGGTCCATGCCCAGACCGGACGCGCCGTGCGGCGCGTGGATGCGGAAACCCAGCTGCGCGCCTGGGGCGAACGGCACAAGGTAGCGGTAGTCAATCTGCGCGCGCCTGGGATTTACGCGGCAGATCGCCTTCCCATCGGGCGATTGGTCAAAGGCACACCAGTGCTGGTCGACGCGGATGACGTGTATACGAACCACGTCCACGCCGACGATCTCGCGGCCATAGCGCGAACGGCGCTTGAACCCTCGGCGCCGGCCGGGGTCTACAACGCCTGTGACGACACGAACTTGAAGATGGGCGAGTGGTTTGACCTGGTGGCCGAGCGGCAGGGGCTGCCCAGGCCGCCTCGCATCGCTCGTAGGGAAGCCGCTGGGAAGATCCCGGACACCCTGCTCTCGTTCATGAGCGAAAGCCGCCGCCTTTCGAACCGCAAGATGAAAGCGTCGCTGGGCATCCGGCTGGCTTTCCCGACCGTGTTCGAAGGGGTGCCCGTGAAGAGACAGGCGGCATGAGCGTCCTCCTCGTCCTCACCAATCTGCCGGACCGGGCAACGGCCGAGAAGCTGGCGGATGCATTGGTTTCGTCCAAGGCTGCCGCATGTGTCAACATCCTCGCCCCTTGCCGTTCGGTCTATCGCTGGAAAGAGGCCGTGCAGCATGATGAGGAACACCCCATGCTGATCAAGACGACTGTCGAGCGCTACCCCGAGCTGGAAGCGGCGATCCGGGCAGGCCACCCGTACGAGCTACCTGAGATCATCGCAGTACCGGTCGAGCGCGGCCTGCCCGAGTACCTCGACTGGGTCGCAGCAGGGACTCGCCCATGAGCTTGCTTCGCCTCGTGGCCACGCTACTCATTTGGTTCGCGTGGCCGGCACACGCCGTGACGGAAGCCGACCTGCTGGAACCCGAAAAAGCTTTCCGCATGACAACGCGCGCGGTCGACGAGCGCACCGTCGAAGTGAGTTTTGCGATCGCGGACGGCTATTACCTGTATCGCGAAAGGTTCAAATTCGAAACCGAACCCGGCATTGCCGGTGCGGCATTCAAGCTTGGCGCGCCCGCTTTCCCTCCCGGCGTGCGCAAGAAGGATGAGTTTTTCGGTGAGGTGGAAACCTATCGCAAACAGGTTACGGTGCGCATCCCGGTCGAAAAAACGTCCGGCGGCGATACGCTCAAGCTGCTGGTCACTTCGCAAGGCTGTGCCGATGCCGGCGTGTGCTACGTGCCACTCACGACCAAGTCGAGCCTCAAACTCGGCGGAAGCGGTGCTGGGGCCGTGACGGCGGTTCCAGGTGTTCCGTCACTGACGCAGGGACCGGATTCAGTCCGGCCGAACCCGCGCTTCTCGACTTCGGCAAGCGACTTCGACATCGTTGCCCTATTCGAGTCAGGCAGCTTCTGGCTGGTGCTCGCGAGCTTTCTCGGCTTCGGCCTGCTGCTCTCTTTCACGCCTTGCATGCTCCCGATGATCCCTATCCTGTCGGGAATCATTGCGGGCGAAGGACGCCACCTGAACAAGGTGCGCGCGCTGATTCTCTCGTCGGCGTATGTGCTCGGCATGGCCGTGACCTATGCGATTGCTGGCGTGGCGGCGGCGTATTCCGGGACGCTGATCGCAGCGGCCTTGCAGAATCCGTGGGTGCTCTCCGCGTTCGCACTTATCTTCGTGTGGCTTGCGCTGTCGATGTTCGGCTTCCACGACCTGCAGCTGCCCTCCTTCCTGCACCAGCGGCTTGCCTCGACGCACCACAAGCTGCGGGGCGGGCATGTCGCATCGGTGGCCGGCATGGGCGTGCTCTCCGCAGTCATCGTGAGTCCCTGCGTGGCTGCGCCGCTCGCTGGCGCGCTTCTCTACATCGGCCAGACGCGCGATGTGGTCCTTGGCGGCAGCGCACTCTTCGCCATGGCGATCGGGATGGGGGTGCCCCTGGTCGTCGTCGGCGTGTCGGAGGGGGCTTTCCTGCCGCGGTCGGGTCCATGGATGGAGGGCGTGAAGCGCTTTTTCGGCGTGCTGCTGCTGGCCGTGGCCGTGTGGATCGTCTGGCCTGTCGTCTCCCCTTTCCTCTCGCCCAAGCCCGCCCCGCATGGCCTCACCTTCGAGCGGATCGACTCGCTCGGCGACCTGAACGAAAAATTGCGTACCGCCGGCAAGCCGGCGATGCTCGACTTCTACGCCGACTGGTGCGTCTCGTGCAAGGAGATGGAGGCGTTCACGTTTACCGACGCACGCGTGAAGGAAAAGATGGGCAGCCTCTTGCTGTTGCAGGCCGACGTGACAGCGAACACGGACGCGCACAAGGAACTGCTCAAGCGCTTTTCGCTGTTTGGCCCGCCAGGCATCATTTTCTTCGATGCGCGCGGCGCGGAAATCCGCGGCTTGCGCGTGATCGGTTACCAGAAGGCCGACAGTTTCCTCGTGGCCCTCGACCGGGCCGGCGCAAACCGGGCAATCGGAAACAAGTAAACTTGCCTTTCGCTTTTGTCGAAGGGGGAAACCGATGGTCCGCACCAGTCTCATTGCCTGCCTGCTGGCATTTGCCAGCGCGGCGCTCGCCCAGCCAAAGCTCATTGCAATCGCCAATTTTGGCGAGCACCCCGCGCTGCGCGCCGCGGTCAATGGCTTCAAGGCCGAAGTCCTCCGGCAGGGTTTTGTCGAAGGCAAGGACGTCGCCTTCGACGACCAGCACATCAATTTCGACCGGTCGCTGATCCCGCAGCTGCTGACCGCCGCGCAGGCGAAGAAGCCCGCGATGATCGTCGCCGTGACGACGCCGATCGCACAATCGTCAATCCGCGTGGTGACCGATAAGTCGATCCCGATCGTATTCATGTCGGTGGTCGACCCGGTGGTCGCGCAGATCGTCCCATCGTGGCAAGCCGGGTCCGCCACGCACACCGGCGCCACGCTCTACCCGGACTTCAACGCTTCGCTCGCCTTTGTGAAGCAACTCCTGCCGAATGCCAAACGCCTTGGCGTGCCCTACAACCCGGGTGAGGACAACGACAAGACCAACATGAGCGAGATGCGCGCGATCGCCCCGAAACACGGCCTGGAAGTAGTCGAGGTCGGCATCGACAGCCCGAACGACATCGCGCAGCGCATCCAGTCGTTGCAGGGCAAGGTCGATGCGGTCTTCGTGATCCAGTCGAACATCCTGCAGACGAGCCTGCCGGTGATCGCCGCCTCGACGCAAAGGATCGGCGTGCCGGCGATCAACACGCTGGACACCCCAGTGCGCAACCACACTTTCCTTGCCGCCCACGCGCTGTCCTACGAGCGCATGGGGGCGAATGCCGGCCGCATCGCGGCGCGCATCCTCAAGGGGGAAAAACCAGCTTCAATTGCACCGCACCGGCCGGCGCCCGAGGATTTCTCGCTGGTCATCAGCCGCAAGCAGGCCGCGCAGTGGAAAGTCGACGTTCCGCCTGCGCTCTCCAAATACCTGGTCGACTGAGCCGACAACGCCCTTACCGGCCGGCACTTCGGCGATGATCCGCATCGGCGGGGCACGCAAGTTTTTTCACCGCGCCACGCCGGACGAGCGCGCGGCACTCGATGGCGTGTCTCTGGACCTTCCCGACGGCTGTTTTGCCGTCGTCATCGGCTCCAACGGCGCCGGCAAATCCACGCTTCTCAACGCGCTTTCCGGTTCGATCATGCTGGACGAAGGCTCGATCGCGGTCGACGGCGCCGACGTGACGCGCTGGTCTCAGTTGCGGCGCGCTTCGCTGGTTGCGCGTGTCGTGCAGGACCCGATGCAGGGCACGTTTCCGGAACTCAGCATCGAGGAAAATCTCGCTTTGGCGGAAATGCGCGCAAAGGGACGGTCGCTCGCGGCGGCGTTGACGGGAGAAAGGCGAAAAAGGCACGCCGCCGTGCTCGCGCGGTTGGGCATGGGGCTGGAGGCGCGCATGGGCGCGCGCGTTGCGCTGCTCTCCGGCGGCCAGCGGCAGGCCCTTGCGCTCGCGATGGCGGTACTCGAGGCGCCGCGGCTCCTGCTGCTGGACGAGCACGCTGCGTCGCTCGATCCACGCACTGCAGAGGCCGTGATGCAGGCTACGCTTGCCGCCGTGTCCACTGCAGCCCTTACCACGCTGATGGTGACCCACAACATGCAGCACGCGATCCGGTACGGCGATCGCCTCATCATGCTCGACGCAGGCCGCGTCCGGCTCGATGTCGGCGGGGAAGAAAAACGCGCGCTTACCGTCGAGGCGCTGGTGGAGCGGTTTCGCCTTGCCGACGACCGGATGCTGCTCGCCTGATGGACTTCGCGGCCAGCTTCTGGAACCTGGTGCCGGTGACGCTGGTGCAGGGGCTTCTCTACGCCTATATCGCGCTTGGCGTCATGATCCCGTTCCGGCTGCTCGCCTTCCCCGATCTCACCAGCGAAGGCAGTTTCCCACTGGGCGGGTGTGTGTGCGGCGTGCTGCTCGTGGCGGGCGCACACCCGGTTCTTGCGACGCTCGCGGCCATCGCGGGCGGGACCGCGGCCGGCGCGGCGACAGCATTCATCCACCTGCGCTTTCGCATCAACACGCTGCTGGCGGGCATCCTCGTCATGACGATCCTCTACAGCGTGAACCTGCGCGTGCTGGGCAAGGCCAATGTGGCGCTGCTGTCGAACGAAACGGTGTTTTCGGTCATGTCGCCGGCGATTGTCACGAGCGTGAACCTGCAAATGGCGTTTTTCGCGGTGCTCATGGTCGTCGTGCTGGCCGTGCTGCACTGGTTCCTGCGTACCGAAGCGGGCTTGAGCCTTCGCGCTGTCGGCGTCAATCCAGCGCTCGCGCCGGCCCTGCGAATCGATCCCTGGACGTGGATCATGGCGGGCCTTGCGCTGGCCAATGGCCTCTCGGCGCTGGCGGGGGCCCTTGCCGTCCAGCTCCAGGGGTTCGCCGATGTCCACATGGGATTCGGTGTCCTGATCAACGGGCTGGCCGCGCTCATCATCGGCGAAACGCTGATCGGCCGGGCTACGGTGCTGCGCCAGCTGGCTGCGCCGCTGATCGGTTCGCTTGTCTACTACCAGCTGGTTTCCCTCGGCCTTGCGCTGGGACTGAAACCAGCCGACCTTAAACTTGCCACCGGGCTTTTCGTGCTGGCGACGCTGGCGCTGCCGGCGCTGAGGCGGGGCGCCTCCACGGAACGCCTGCGCGAGTAGACGAGAACCAGCTATCTGGGAGGTGAGCCATGCGCGAACACATTCGAGGTATCGATCACGCAGTCATCCTGGTCCGCGACCTGGACCAGGCGCAGGAGACCTATTCGCGCCTGGGGTTCACGCTGACACCGCGCGGTTACCACACGCTCGGCTCGCAGAATCATTGCCTCATGTTCGGGACCGACTATATTGAGCTGCTGGCGGTGCCCATCCCGCATCCGGCGATGCAGTACTTCACTGACTTCCTCGCCCACGGCGAAGGGCTCGCCGCCATCGCGCTTGCGACCGACGATGCGAACGGGGCGCATGAGGAACTGGCAGATGCCGGCGTCGCTGCGGATGCACCGCTCGACTTTTCGCGTCCGGTGATTTTGCCCGAGGGCGCCCGCGACGCGGCTTTTCGCATCGTGCAGCTTTCGCCAGCGCAAACGCCTGGATGCCGGACTTTCCTGTGCCAGCACTTCACTCGCGGGGTGGTCTGGCGGCCGGGATACACCGATCATCCGCTTGGCGTGACCGGGATCGCCGGGTTTGCAGTGGCCAGCGAAGAACTTTCCCAGACTGCCCATTCTTATGCGCAGATCTTTGACAGCAGGCCGCAGCCGATTGCGGAAGGCTTGCGGGTCGACACCGGCAGTGCGCCGATTGCGATTGCATCGAAAACGAAATTGCGCGAGCGGCTCAAGGCCGCAGCGCTTCCCACGCGAAATGCGCCATTGCTTGCCGCGGTGTTTTTTCACGTGGGGGACCGTGCAAAGGCCGCTGCAGTCCTCGCGGAGGGCGGCTTTGCGCCGGTCGCCCTTGCCGACGGCTCTTACGCGATCGGCGCAGCGCAAGCTAACGGCGTCGCGCTTGTTTTTGGCTGACGCTTCGGATGACCTTTCCCGCTAACCCTTGCGGATTTCTCGCGCAGCCTCGAGCGCGAAGTAGGTAAGGATTCCGTCGGCGCCCGCGCGCTTGAAGGCGATGAGCGATTCCATGATCACGTTCTCGGCCAGCCAGCCGTTTGCGATTGCCGCGCGCAGCATCGCGTACTCGCCCGACACCTGGTAGACGAACGTCGGCGCGCGGAATTCATCCTTCACGCGGCGCAAAATGTCGAGGTACGGCATGCCGGGCTTGACCATCACCATGTCGGCGCCCTCCTCCAGGTCGAGGGCTGCTTCCCACAGCGCTTCGTCGGAGTTGGCCGGATCCATCTGGTAGGTTTTCTTGTCACCCTTGCCGAGGTTTTTCGCCGACCCGACGGCGTCACGGAACGGCCCATAGAACCCGGATGCATATTTGGCCGAGTACGCCATGATCTTCGTATGGATGCGGCCCGCTTTTTCAAGCGCCGTGCGGATGCGGCCGATGCGCCCGTCCATCATGTCCGAGGGCGCGACGATATCGACGCCCGCTTCGGCCTGCACGAGGGCCTGCTTTTCGAGGACTTGCAGCGTCACGTCGTTGATGATGTACCCGTGCTTGTCGACAACGCCGTCCTGCCCGTGCGAGGTGTACGGGTCGAGCGCGACATCGGTCATGATGCCGAGATCCGGAAAGCGTTTCTTCAGTTCTCGGACAACCCGCGGAACAAGGCCCTTGGGGTTATGCGCCTCGCGACCGTCGAGCGTCTTGAGCTTTTGGTCGATCACCGGGAAAAGCGCCATCACCGGGACTCCGAGGCTCATGCATTCCTCGGCAATCGGCATCAGGCGATCGATCGTCAGGCGCTCGACGCCGGGCATGGAGGCGACCTGCTCGGTGCGTCCCTTGCCGTCGAGAACGAACACCGGGTAGATGAGGTCATTCGTAGTGAGGACATTCTCGCGCATGAGCCTGCGGGAAAAGTCGTCGCGTCGCATGCGGCGCATGCGCACTGCGGGGAAGCTGCCGTAGAGGTTCATCGTGATAGCCGTATGAAATGTATGGGTTTGTAAGTAAAACGGTAACCGTGTAACTGGTGGGTCGAGCGAATTTTTTCGGAACTTTTGGGGTGCCGCCCCATCTTATCTACAGACGATGTGAGTCGTCTCCCGCTTCTCCTCCCTGAGCGGGATGCCTTAATTCCAAGTTAAGGCGTTTTTGCCCCCGGTTTACTCCCCTTTACCGGGGGCCTTTTATTTCTGCCGCGAGCCACGCATCGATGTGCTCGCGGGTCGTTTCCACGCCCTGGCGGGTCTGGCTCGAAAAGAAGAGCACCTCGCCGGGGACGCCGAGCCCGTTGAGCCCTTTGCGCGCGGCAATCATCGTGCGGCCTTGCTCGCTCCGGGTCAATTTGTCGGCCTTTGTGAGCAGCACCAATACGCGGCGCTCTAGCGGCGCAAGCCAGCCGAGCAACTGCACGTCAAGCGGGGTAAGGGGTCGACGCGCGTCCATGAGGGACACCACGCCAATGAGGGAGCGGCGGGTCTGCAAGTAGCCGGCCACCAGCTTTCCCCACTCATCGCGAACGCCATGGGGCACCTTTGCGTAGCCATAGCCCGGAAGATCGACAAGGCGCGCATTAGGCCCCAGCGAAAAAAAGTTGATCAGCTGCGTGCGACCCGGCGTTTTGCTGACAAAGGCAAGGCGCTTCCTGTTCGCGAGCACGTTGAGCGCGCTAGATTTGCCGACATTGGACCGCCCCACGAAAGCGACCTCGGCGAGTTCGTCCTGCGGCAGCCCTTCGAGCTGGCTTGCGGAGATCAGGAACCGGATGTCGGAAAACGCCGGGGACAGCGGCTTGGGCGCAGGCAGGGTGCTCATGGAAGGTGTTATAGAATAACGGGTTTGGAAGTAAACCGAGGGGAGAAAACATGACGCGATTCCTGGCGCTTTTGAGCAGCGCGGTCCTGATGGCCGCCGCAGGTTCAGGGATCGCCGCAGAAGCCACGCAGAAAGCGCAAGCCGTCAAAGTGGACCCTGCCAAGGGCCAAGCAATCGCCAACCAGGTCTGCGTGGCCTGCCATGCCGCCGACGGCAACAGCATTGCGCCTGCCAATCCCAAGATCGCCGGCCAGTTCCGGGAATACCTCCACAAGCAGCTCGTGAACTTCAAGCCGAAGGACGGCAAGAAACCCGAGCGGGAAAGCGCAGTGATGACAGGCATGGTGGCCAATCTTTCGGCCGAGGACATGACCAGCCTCGCTGCCTACTACTCAGGCCAGACACTGAAGCCCGCGGTCGCCAAGGACAAGACACTCGCCGCGGCCGGCCAGAAGCTCTGGCGGGGCGGCAATGCGGCTACCGGCGTGCCCTCATGCGCCGGCTGCCACGGACCGGATGGGGCCGGCATCCCGGCGCAATACCCGCGCATCGCCGGCCAGTACGCCGAATACATCGAAGCACAACTCAAGCTCTTCCAGGGCGGGCAGCGTGCAAATGACCCGAACGGCATGATGCGTGGCGTGACCGCGCGCATGACCGAGAAGGAAATCAAGGCCGTCGCCGAGTACGCCGCAGGCCTTCGGTAGCGGCCGGATCCAAGGGCCGGCGGAATAAGCGTGGCGCCGTTGATGTTTAGGACGTAAGCCATGAGCCAGCCGCCACGCGCCGTCAAAGTCTGGGACCTTCCCGTCCGCCTGTTCCACTGGGCGCTGGTGGTCCTGCTCGGGTTCCTCTTCTGGAGCGGCAAGACTGGGGGCAACGCGATGGAGTACCACCTCTACGCCGGCTACCTCGTCCTCTCGCTGGTCTTGTTTCGCATCGTCTGGGGCTTCACGGGCAGCACCTATGCGCGCTTCGGCCAGTTCATGGCGGGTCCGGCGCGCGGCATCGCGTTTGCACGCCGCCTCATGTCGAGTTCTCCCGCGCAGGTGGCCGGGCACAACCCGGTGGGCGGATGGATGGTGCTCGTAATGCTTCTCGCGTTGCTGGTACAGACCGGCACCGGGCTCTTCGCGAACGACGACATTGCAACCGAAGGTCCGCTCGTGGTGTTCATCAGCAAGGAACTGTCCGACCGGTTGAGCACGATCCACTCGTGGAATTTCAACCTGCTGCTGGTCCTGGCCGCGGTCCACGTCGCCGCAGTGCTCTTCCATGTCTTCGTGAAGAAAGAGAACCTCGTCACCGCCATGTTCACGGGCGTGAGGGTGCTCGATCCCACGGTCGAGGTGCCAGCGGCCCGGTTCGTCAGCGCATGGCGGGGCCTCGTCCTGTTCCTTTTGGCGCTTGGCGCCGTTTGTCTGATCGTAAAACGCCCTTTCTGAGGAGTAGCGAATGAAGAACAAAGTTCTGATGGCCGCCCTTGCAATCGCAACCGGTGCGGTGTCCTTCCAGGTTTGCGCACAGGTCAAGCCGGAAACGCTCGTGAAACAGCGCCAGGCCGCGATGACGCTGCAAGGAAAATACTTCGGCCCGATCGGGGCCATGGTGCAGGGCAAGGCACCTTACGACGCTGCAATCGTTACGCGCAATGCGGGTTACCTCGAGGCTCTTTCGAAAATGCCTTGGGACGGGTTCAACGAAAGCACGGCAAGCGTGAAGGAAACCGACGCAAAGCCTGAGATTTACAAAAACACCGACAAGTTCCGCTCGGAAGCGCAAAAGCTCGAGACGGAAACAGCCAAGCTCGCGGCTGCCGCACGGTCCGGCGACCAGGCTGCGGTGAAAACCGCGTTCGGGGACGTCGCGCAGGCGTGCAAAGCCTGCCACGACGACTTCCGCGTCAAGCGCTGACCGGCGCGAGGCATGTTCAGCCCCGCCGGTGGGCCGGCGGGGCTTTTTCATTTCCGGGCCCCGGAATAGGTGCGAGCGGCGCGTGTTTGTCAGGCAATGCGTCCCGTTCCCTGGGCGATAATCGACGGCATGAATGACGGCCAGCGAATCGTCGAGCTCATTCCCCGCCTGCGCAGGTACGCGCGCGCACTGGCCGGGGATCGCGCGCGCGCAGACGACCTCGTGCAGGACACGCTCGAGCGCGCTTGGAACAAGCTGCACCTCTGGCGCCCGGGTTCCGACCTGCGCGCATGGCTTTTTACGGTGATGCACAACGTCTACGTGAACCAGGTACGCGCCTCCCGCGATCATGCAACGCTCGACGACGAGGGTGCGGAAATGGCGGTTGCCGCGGCGCAGGGCTCGGGCCTGGAAATTCGCGATCTCGAACGCGCCCTCGCGTTGCTGCCCCCCGAGCAGCGCGAAGTGCTGTTGCTGGTGGCGCTTGAAGACATGAGCTATGCCGAAGTCGCCGGTACGCTCGGGATCCCCATTGGCACGGTCATGTCGCGGCTCTCGAGGGCGCGCGAGAAGCTGCGGGGCCTGATGCACGGGATTGCCGTGGGCGCCAAGCTGCAGGTGGTGAAGTGAGCGAGCCCGCGAACGTCCCGGTTACCGAAGCCGAGCTGCTGGCCTATGTCGACCGCTCACTGCCGGACGCGAGGCACGCGGAGGTGGAGGCCTGGCTTGCTGCGCGGCCCGAGGAAGCGGAACGCATCGCGGCGTTTCGTCGCCAGAACGAGGAGCTGCGCGCAGTGTTCGATCCCGTCCTCGATGAGCCGGTGCCCGGCCGGCTTCGTGAAGTGCGCGCGCGTTCTTCCCGCTGGCGCCATTTTGGGTTCGCTGCCGGATTCACGCTGCTGGGGCTGGCGGTTGGTGTCCTCGCAGGATGGCAATTGCATGCACAACGCTCGCCAGGCCTCGCTTCCGGCACGGGCATCGCAAGAAACGCGGCCGTGGCGCATGCGACTTACTCCCCCGAGGTGCGGCATCCGGTCGAGGTCGGCGCCGACCAGGAAGCGCATCTCGTGGCGTGGCTCTCGAAGCGGCTCGGTACGACGCTGCGCGCGCCCAAGCTCGAGGCGACCGGGTTCACGCTGGTAGGCGGGCGGTTGTTGCCGGGTGAGGCGCGGCCGGCTGGCGGGCCGTCCCCGGTCGCGCAGTTCATGTACCAGACCCCGAATGGGCGGCGACTGACGCTCTACGTGCGCACCGAAGCCAACAGCAACCGCGAGACGGCATTCCGATACGCGCAAGAGGGGACCGTCGGCGTGTTCTACTGGATCGATCGCAATGTCGGCTACGCCCTGTCCTCGGCCGACCTCAATCGGGAAGAGCTGCTCGCAGCGGCCAATACGGTCTACAAGCAGCTCAATCCTTAGCGGATCGTCGTCCACCCGCGTTTCACGGAGTTCATCGCATGCTGATCAAGAAGCCGTCCGATATCCTGCCGTCCGAAATCACGCCGCGCGAGTGGTACGCGCGCCGGCGCGAGTTTCTCCGCCAGGCCGCGGCGCTGGGTCTTGCCGGCACCATGCTGCCCGCCACGGGAGTTTTTGCGCAGACCGCCTCGCCCATCACCGCGCAAGGCAAGCTGCCCAAGCTCCCGGGAAAACCTTCGCCTTTGTCGGTGACGGAAAAGCCAACGCCTTACAAGGATGTGGTCACCTACAACAACTATTACGAGTTCGGCACCGACAAGGACCAACCCGCCGAGAACGCGCACAAGCTCAAGACGCGGCCCTGGTCGGTTGCGATCGATGGCGAAGTCAAGAACAAGAAACCGATCGCAGTCGAAGACCTCCTGAAACTAGCGCCGATGGAAGAGCGCATCTATCGCATGCGCTGTGTCGAAGGGTGGTCGATGGTGATCCCCTGGGTCGGCTACCCGTTGTCCGAGCTCATCAAGCGCGTCGAACCGACGGCCAAGGCGAAATTCATCGGCTTCACTACCGCCACGCAGCCGGACGTCATGATTGGCCTGCGCCTGCCGGTGCTCGAGTGGCCGTACGTCGAGGGCCTGCGCATGGATGAAGCGATGCATCCACTGGCGATCCTTGCCTTCGGGCTGTATGGCGAGGTGCTGCCGAACCAGAACGGCGCGCCGGTGAGGCTGGTGGTGCCCTGGAAGTACGGCTTCAAGAGCATCAAATCGATCAACCGCATCACCTTCCTCGAGACGATGCCGAAGACCTCCTGGAACGTGGCAGCGGCGCACGAATACGGCTTTTACTCGAACGTCAATCCAACGGTGGACCATCCGCGCTGGAGCCAGGCCACCGAGCGCCGGATCGGCGAGGACGGGTTTTTCCAGCCGAAGCGAAAAACACTGATGTTCAACGGTTACGCCGACCAGGTGGCGCAGCTCTACACGGGCATGGATCTGAAAAAGTTCTTCTGATGCCGTGGTCGCCCCGCGCCAGGCAACTCGCCTGGGTCAAGGCCGGGGTGTTCGTCGCCTGCCTTATTCCGCTATCACGGCTCGTCTACGGGGGGGTTGCGAACTCGCTCGGCGCCTTTCCAGCACAGTGGGATCCGAAGCTTGGAATTCACGTGACTTGAAGTCGCGGC